>WNFM01349045.1_pt1 | contig 170710 bp, 169 predicted proteins | sample 5400271 | NCBI WGS metagenome assembly WNFM01 (sample SAMN13153352, study PRJNA577476) | soil metagenome | isolation source: 60 cm saprolite on Douglas fir-dominated hillslope | place: USA:California | collected 2013-09-17
TCATCGCCGCCGTCAGCGTCGTCTTGCCATGATCGACGTGCCCGATCGTGCCCACGTTCACGTGCGGCTTGGTGCGCTCGAATTTGCCTTTTGCCATGACTTTTTCCTGTTTGTTACTTCGTCTTCGCGCTGATCACCGCTTCGGCGACGCTCTTCGGCGCCTCGGCGTAATGCTTGAATTCCATGGTGTAGGTGGCGCGGCCCTGCGACAGCGAACGCATGGAGGTCGAATAGCCGAACATCTCGCCCAGCGGCACCTCGGCCTTGATCACCATGCTGCCGGCAACCTCTTCCTGCCCTTGCATCACGCCGCGGCGCGACGACAGATCGCCGATCACGTTGCCGACGAAATCGACCGGCGTCTCGACTTCCACGGCCATGATCGGCTCGAGCAGCACGGGATTCGCCGCGCGCATGCCGTCCTTGAAGGCGAAGATCGCCGCCATCTTGAAGGCGTTCTCGTTCGAGTCCACCTCGTGGTACGAGCCATCGATCACCGTCACCTTGGCGTCGACCACCGGATAGCCGGCGAGCACGCCTTCCTGCAGCGCTTCCTTGATGCCCTTCTCGACCGCCGGAATGAATTCGCGCGGGATGCGCCCGCCCTTGACGGCATCGACGAACTCGAAGCCCTTGCCGTGCTGCGGCTCGAGCTTGAGCCAGACGTGGCCGTACTGGCCGCGGCCGCCCGACTGCTTGACGAACTTGCCTTCGGACTCGAGCGACTTCTTGAAGGTCTCGCGGTAGGCCACCTGCGGCTTGCCGACCGAGGCCTCGACGCCGAACTCGCGCTTCATGCGGTCGACGATGATCTCGAGGTGCAGCTCGCCCATGCCCGAAATGATGGTCTGGCCCGACTCCTCGTCGCTGCGCACGCGGAACGACGGGTCTTCCTGCGCCAGGCGGCTGAGCGCCACGCCCATTTTTTCCTGGTCGACTTTGGTCTTCGGCTCGACCGCCTGGGAGATGACCGGCTCGGGGAATTCCATCTTCTCGAGCGTGATCGACTTTTTCACGTCGCTGATGGTCTCGCCGGTGATGACGTCTCTGAGGCCGACCACTGCGGCGATGTCGCCGGCGCGCACTTCCTTGATTTCGTTGCGGTCGTTGGCGTGCATCTGCAGCAGGCGGCCGATGCGTTCCTTGCGCCCGCGCACCGAGGTCAGCACCGTATCGCCCGACGCCAGCACGCCCGAATACACCCGGATGAAGGTGAGCTGGCCGACGAACGGGTCGGTCATGATCTTGAAGGCGAGCGCCGCGAACGGCTCGTCGTCGACCGGCCGGCGCACATCGGGTTCGCCGCGGTCGTTCTCGCCCTTGACCGGCGGGATGTCCACCGGCGACGGCAGGTAGTCGATCACCGCGTCGAGCATCGCCTGCACGCCCTTGTTCTTGAACGCAGTGCCGCACAGCATCGGCACAATTTCGTTGGCGATGGTGCGCAGGCGCAGGCCGCGCTTGATCTCCTCGACCGAAAGTTCATTCGTCTCGAGGTATTTGTTCATCAACTCTTCATTGGCTTCGGCGGCCGCCTCGACCAGTTTGTCGCGCCATTCCTTCGCTTCGGCGGCAAATTCGGCAGGCACCGGTTTCTTCTCGAATTTCATGCCCTGGGAGGCCTCGTCCCAGTAAATCGCCTGCATGGCGACCAGATCGATCACGCCTTCGAACTTATCTTCCGCGCCGATCGGAATCTGGATCGGCACCGGATTGCCCTTGAGGCGGTCGCGGATGTGGCCATAGGACTTGAAGAACGTCGCGCCGACCCGGTCCATCTTGTTGATGAACGCGAGGCGCGGCACGCGATACTTGTTCGCCTGGCGCCACACCGTCTCGGACTGCGGCTGCACGCCCGCCACCGCGTCATAGACCATGCAGGCGCCGTCGAGCACGCGCATCGAGCGCTCGACCTCGATGGTGAAATCGACGTGGCCGGGGGTGTCGATGATGTTGATGCGGTGCTCCGGATAGGACAGGTCCATGCCCTTCCAGAAACAGGTGGTGGCCGCCGAGGTGATGGTGATGCCGCGCTCCTGCTCCTGCTCCATCCAGTCCATGGTCGCGGCGCCGTCGTGCACCTCGCCGATCTTGTGGTTGACCCCGGTGTAGAACAGGATGCGCTCGGTCGTGGTCGTCTTTCCGGCGTCGATGTGCGCCGAAATGCCGATGTTCCGGTATCGCTCGATGGGGGTCTTGCGGGCCACGGACATTTTTCCTAGAACCTGTAATGCGAAAAGGCTTTGTTGGCTTCCGCCATGCGGTGCACTTCCTCGCGCTTCTTCATCGCGCCGCCACGACCCTCGGCGGCCTCGGCGAGCTCGCCGGCCAGCCGCACCATCATCGATTTCTCGCCGCGCTTCTGCGCCGCCTCGCGGATCCAGCGCATCGCCAGCGCCACGCGCCGCACCGGCCGCACTTCCACCGGCACCTGGTAGTTGGCGCCGCCGACCCTTCGGCTTTTCACTTCCACCACCGGCTTGACGTTCTGCACCGCTTGGTTGAACACCTCGATCGGGTCCTTGCCCGATTTGGTCTTGATGGTCTCGAGCGCGCCGTAGATGATGCGCTCGGCCACCGATTTCTTGCCCCGCGTCATCAGCACATTGACGAACTTCGCCAGGTCGACGTTACCGAATTTCGGATCCGGCAGGATCTCGCGCTTGGGGACCTCTCTACGGCGGGGCATGCTCTTCTTCCTCTTGTTCTTATGCGGATTTCGGCGCCTTGGCGCCGTATTTCGAGCGGGACTGCTTGCGGTCCTTCACGCCCTGCGTGTCGAGCGAGCCGCGCACGATGTGGTAACGCACGCCGGGCAGGTCCTTGACGCGCCCGCCGCGAATCAGCACCACCGAGTGCTCCTGCAGGTTGTGGCCTTCGCCGCCGATGTAGCCGATCACCTCGAAGCCGTTGGTGAGGCGCACTTTCGCTACTTTGCGTAGCGCCGAATTGGGTTTCTTCGGCGTCGTCGTGTAGACGCGCGTGCAGACGCCCCGCTTTTGCGGCGAGCCGGCGAGCGCAGGCACTTTCGACTTGGTGCGCTTGGCGACGCGCCCAAAGCGCACTAACTGATTGACGGTAGGCATGTTTTTAAGTTTCCAGAAACAAACCGGGCGACCCCATCGAGCTCCTCGAGGCCGCCCAAGCACCCAAAAAAGAGGCCGGATTATAAGGAGGAAACCCGGTCAGCGCAAGGAATCTGAGGGTTCGACGACGTAGCCGAATCGCGACGGAATTTCGCTCTTGGCGAGGAGCGGCAGGCGCTCGCCCGAGTCGGCGAAACGCGCCAGATCGCGATCGTCGAGCAAGCCGATTTTTTGCCTGTCGACCATCAGCACCGAGCCTTCCTCGTCGACATAGGTCGCGCGCGAGGCAAACGGCCGGCCGCAGTGGTCGAAAAGCGCGTCGCCCTCGTAATGGACCACGAACGGCGTGTACGCCAGGCTGACAAAAACGCGCTGCGGCCCGTTCTGGAAGTGCCAGCAGCCGCGGGCATCGGCCTCGTAGTTGCGAGCGATGAACTCTCGCAACGCAACATTGGCGATGCGCTCCCCCTTGATGCGCCAGTTGCCGCGCCGGTCGAGCGCGAGCCAGCCGTAGACCGCCGGTACGTTGGGCCACTTGGCGATGCTGCGGGCGACGCTGTCATCCATCGAGGCTAGAATCTTCGGCAGGAGGAGCGATGGGCGCAACCGAGATTTATCTGTCCCGGCCCTGGCTCGCGCACTACGGCAAGGGCGTGCCGGCCGCGGTCGAGGTGCCGCTCAAATCGGTGCCGCAGGCATTCGACGAGGCGACCGCGATGGCGCCGGGCAATACGGCGGTGGTGTTCTACGGCCGCTCGATCAGCTTCCGCGAGCTGCGCGAGGCCGCCGACCGCCTGGCCAACGCGCTGGCGGGCCTCGGGGTGAAGAAGGGCGACCGCGTCGCGCTCTACCTGCTCAACAGCCCGCAGTTCATCATTGCCTATTTCGCCGCGCTGAAATGCGGCGCGACCGTCACGCCGATCAGCCCGGTCTACACCAGCCACGAGGTGCGCTACCAGATCGAGGACAGCGGCGCGCGGGTAGCGATCTGCCAGGACATCCTCTACGAAAAAGTGGCGAAATCCGGTGCCCGACTCGATCTTGCGATCGTCACCAGCGTTGGCGAATACCTGCCGGCGCTCAAGCGCCTGTTCACGAAGAAGGCCGAGGTGCCCGCGGGAGTGCACTGGCTGCAGGACCTGCTGGCGAAATACCCGGCGCAGCCGCCGGCGGTGACGATCGATCCGCGCACCGACCTCGCCGCGCTCCCCTATACCGGCGGCACCACCGGCAACCCGAAGGGCGTGATGCTGACGCATTACAACCTGATCGCGGCGCAGGCCATGGGCCAGGCCACTTTCTCGACCTTCGAGCCCGGCAAGGAAGTCATCCTCGCCTTCCTGCCTTTCTTCCACATCTACGGCCAGGTCGTCATCATGCTGAACGGCCTGTGCCAGGGGAACCTGCTGGTGCTGTTCACCAGCCCCGACACCGAGGCGATTCTCGAAGCGATGGAACGCTATCGCGCCACCGTGTTCTACGGCGTGCCGACGCTCTACGAGTACCTGAAGGACCACAAGGACACCAACAAGACCGACTGGAAGCGGCTGAAGCTCATCGTTTCGGGCGCCGATACGCTGCACGAGTCGACCATGAAGGGCTGGGCGAAGCGCACTGGCGCCGAGATCGTCGAGGGCTATGGCCTGTCGGAGACCTGCGCCACCAGCCACCTCAATCCGCTCGGCCGGGCCAAGAGCGGTTCGTTCGGCTGCCCGCTTCCCAGCATGCAAGCCGCGGTGATGGATCCGGAGCGCCTCGAATTCGTGGCGCCGGGCGAAACCGGCGAGCTGGTGCTGGCGGGGCCGAACGTCATGCAGGGCTACTGGCAGCGGCCGGCGGACAGCGAGCGCGCCTTCGTCGAGAAGGCCGGCGTGCGCTGGATGCGCACCGGCGACATCGTGCGCATGGACGACGAAGGCTATTTCCATTTCTACGACCGCTCGAAGGACCTGATCAAGTTCAAGGGCTACTCGATCTTCGCCAAGGACGTCGAGGATGTGCTTTACGGGCACCCGCAGGTCAAGGCCGCGGGCGTGATCGGCGTCGCCGATCCCGCCGTCGGCCAGCGCATCAAGGCGATCGTCGTGCTGCAGGGCGAGGCGCGCGGCAAGGTGAGCGAGGACGAGATCAAGGCCTATTGCCGCAAGACGCTCGCCGAATACAAGGTGCCGCACATCATCGAGTTTCGCGGCGAGCTGCCCAAGACCGACGTCGGCAAGGTTTCCCGCCGCGAACTTCGGGAAGAAACCAGCGCCTAGACTTTCGCCGGCGCGAAGGAATCGATGGGATGCGGCTGGTGGATGCCGAAGCCCTGCGCGAAGCCGACGCCGAGCGACTTGAGCCGAAGCAGGATGTCCTGGTCCTCGACGCACTCGGCCACCACGGCATAGCCTAGCGATTCGCCGACGCGCATGATCGCGCCCAGCTTCGTGCGCGCCACTTCGCTCGTCAGGATCTTGCGCACGATGCTGCCGTCGACCTTGACCAGCGCCGGCTGCAGCTTCTTGAGCGGCGCGAAGGTGACGGCGCGGCGGCCGAAGCCGTCGATCAGGATCTTGCCGCCGATCGCCTGGTACGCCGCCGAGAACTTCAGCGCCTCCTGGGGCCGGTTAAGTACGTCGCTCTCGTCGATCTCGAAGGCGAGCTTTTCCGCACGCAGACCGTTGGTGGTCAGCTGCGCCGAGACGAAGGGCATGAAATCGGCGTCATCCAGCGTCTGCGCCGACAAGTTGATCGTGAGGCGAGGCAGGCGCAAGCCGGCAGCCAGCCGTTTGGCCGCATTGCGCACGACCCAGCGGTCGAGCTGCGGCATCATCTGGTAGTGCTCCAGCACCGGCAGGAATTCTCCCGGCGGCAGCAGCGCGCGCTCCTCCTCGCGCATGCGCACCAGCACCTCGCCCATCGAGTAGCCCCCGCCGCCGGAGAGCGCGATGATGGGCTGGCAGAACAGGGCGAATTCGTCTTTATCGATCGCCCGGCGCAGGCGGGCCGCCGGATCGGTCCAGCCGGTGAGTTTCGAATCCATGCCCTTGAAGGACTGCTCGTCCATGGCCATGGCAGCGATTCTAGCGGCAGGCAAAACCTGCGCTAAGATCGATCACAATGTTTTTCGCCGTCGAGCATCTGACCAAGCGCTTCGGCGGGCTCACTGCCGTGAACGACATCGGCTTCGAGCTGGCGCGCGATCAGATCGTCGGCCTGATCGGACCGAACGGCGCGGGCAAGACCACGCTGCTGCGCCTGATCACCAAGATCCTGCGCCCGGACAGCGGGCGCATCATGCTGCGCGGCGAAGACGTCACCGGCCTGCGGCCCTGGGAGATCGTCGAGCGCGGCATCGCCGGCACCTTTCAGAACACGCGGCCGTTCCGCCACCTGCCGATCGTCGCCAATGTCATGGTGCCGCTGGTCGGCCCGCGCCACCGCAAGAGCGGCGAGTGGGTCAAGCGCATCGAGGCGAAGGCGATGGACGCGCTCGAGTTCGTCGGCATCTCCGACATGGCGCTCGAACCCGCCTCGGCGCTGTCGCAGGGCGACTTGAAACGCCTCGAGGTGGCGCGCGCCATCGCCACCGAGCCCGAGCTGCTGCTGCTCGACGAGCCGCTCGGCGGCTTGAACCCGGCCGAATCGGAACTGCTGGCGAAATCGATCCGGCGGCTGCACAAGGGCGGACGCTTTGGACGCCTGCATTCCGAAGGACCGGCGGTGCTGATGATCGAGCACAAGCTGAAGGAGCTGATGGCCATCGTCGACCGCGTCATCGTGGTCGACTACGGCGAGATCATCGCCGACGGCACGCCGGCGGAGGTGGTGAAGAACCCGAAGGTCATCGAAGCCTATCTAGGAAGCGCGGACGAGCCGTTCAGGGGGAGCGCCGATGCCGCTGCTTGAGGTCAAGGATTTATCCGTCCGCTACGACAAGGCGCAGATCCTCAACGGCGTGAGCCTCGAGGTGAACGCGGGCGAATTCGTCGGCCTGGTCGGTCCCAACGGCGCCGGCAAGTCGACGCTGTTACGCGCCATCTCCGGGCTGGTGCGCTTCGAGGAGCGCATGAAGCGCGGCACGCTGGGCGATATCGTGCTGGAGGGCGAGGTGCGCTTCGCCGGCGAGCTTATCGACGCGCTGCCGGCGCACGAAATCCGCCGGCGCGGGCTGGTGCACTGTCCCGAGCGCCGGCGGCCGTTTCGCGAGCTGACCGTGCTGGAGAACCTGCTGGCCGGCGCTTTCCTGTCTTCCAGCAAAACCGAAACGGACCGGCGTCTCGAGCGCTGCTTCGAGCTGTTCCCGCGCCTCTCGGAAAGAAAGGAACAGATCGCCGGGACTCTTTCCGGCGGCGAGCAGCAAATGCTCGCCACGGCGCGCGCGCTGATGTTCGAGGCGAAGCTGCTGGCGATCGACGAGCCCTCGCTCGGCCTCGCGCCGAAGATCCGCGCGGAGCTGTTCGCCGCCATCCGCCGCATCCACGCCGACGGCGTGCCGGTATTGCTGGTCGAGCAGGAAGTCGGTCAGGTGTTCAAGATGGCCAACCGCAACTACGTGCTGTCCCAGGGGCGCATCATCGCGCAGGGCGCCGCCGCCTCACTGATGGCCGACGAGTCGCTGCGCGCCGGCTACCTGGGCCTGTAGCGCAGCGCCGCACAAGCGGCAGCCCTTGCGGTAAAAAATATTCCGTTGCTTGCAGCGCGGGCATTGCGTCTCCGCCTTGTCGCGCACCCAGGGCGCAAGCCCGCGCGGCATGAACAGCAGCACCAGCAGCACCACCACCGCGAAGATTAGCAGGCGCAGCTCGCCGAAGGCCTTGAAGCTGCCCAGCCACTCGGTCAGCGGGTAGAGGATGAACACCGCCGCCACCGGGCCGTAGACCGTCGCCACGCCGCCGAAGATGCCCCAGATCACCACCTGGAAGGAAAGCGCGACTTCGAGCGCCGATGGGCCGGCAACGCGCAGGTAGTGCGCGAACAGCGCGCCGGCGAAGCCTGCCGCGGCGGCGGCGATGCCGAACACCGCCAGCTTGTAGCGCGGCGTGTTGATGCCGGAGGCGCGCGCCGCCACCTCGTCGTCGCGGATGGCATGCAGCACGATGCCGAAATTGGAATCCGCCAGCAGCCACAGGCCGAACACGATCGCCAGCATCGAGACGGCAGCGACGTAGTAGTTGGCGGTCGGCGTCGCCGCCAGGCGCCGCAATCCCGAGATGCCGAGCTCGCCGCCCGAAAAATCCGGAAAAGCGAACAGCAGCCCGAGTGCGATCAGCGGAAAGGCGAGCGTGGCGAGCGAGAGGTAGGAGCCGCGCAGCCTGAGGCACAGATAGCCGACGACGAAACCGAACAGCGTCGCTATGGCGGCGCCGGCGGGCACGCTGAGCCAGGGCGAGAGGCCGAGCTTGAGCGACAGCAGGCCCGAGGCGTAGGCGCCGGCGCCGAAAAACAGCGCGTGGCCAAAGTTCACCTGGCCGGTATAGCCGGCGAGCAGGTCCCAGCTCGCGGCGAAGATGGCGAAAATGCAGGTCATGGTCAGGATGCGCAGGACATACGCGTCGCCGTATATCACCGGCAGCGCGAGCACGCCGACGACCCAGGCGAGCACCAGCGTGCGCGAGGGCAGCACGAAAATGTCGTTCTTGATTTCCGACCAGGCCTTGCGAAGCCAATACATCAGCGCTCTTCCTCGAACACCACGCCGAACAGGCCCTCCGGGCGCACCAGCAGCACGATCACCATGATGAGCAGCGCCACCGCCCCCTTGAGATAGGCGCCGGCGGGCACCGCGAACACGGTGATCGCCTCGACGTAGCCGATGACCAGCGCGCCGATCAGGCTGCCCTTGAGGCTGCCCAGCCCGCCGAGCACGACGATAGCCAGCATGGTGACCAGCGGCGCGAGCCACATGAACGGGTCGACCACAAACACCGGCGCCACCACCACGCCGGCGACCGAGGCGAGCGCCACCGACAGGGCCACGGTCGCCATGGCGACGCGATTGACGTTCATGCCCATGAGGCTGGCGACCTCGAGATCGTTGGCCGTCGCGCGGATGGCGAGGCCAAAGCGCGTGCGGTACAGCACGAACCACACCAGCAGCAGCATGGCCGCAGCCACCACCAGGATCAGCAGGCGCTGATAGGGAATGCTGACGCCGAGCACGCGTACCGCCCCCTCGAGCGTGGACGGTATGCCGAGGAAGTTGCCGCCGAATGTAAACAGCATCAGCTCCTGGAACACCAGGGCGAGCGCAATGGTGGCGATCAGCACCGCCGATTCGTGCTCGCGCACCGGCTCGATCACCAGGCGGTAACAGAGCATCGACAGCAGGGTCACCGCACCGACCGATATCAATCCCGACAGCAGGAAGCCGAGGCCGGTGCGAGTCAGCAGCGTGTAAAAGCAGTACGCCGCCAGCATGTAGAAGGCGGTGTGCGCGATATTGACGATGCGCGCGACGCCGAAGATCAGCGAGAAGCCGATCGCCAGCAGGGCGTAGACCCCGCCGTTGACCAGCCCGGTGACTAGGATGTCCTGGAGAATCTAGAACCTACTGCTTGGGCATCTTGAACGGTTGCATGCCCTTGATGTTGGGCGGCCAGAACGGCACCTTCTTGCCCTCCTGCCACTGCACCGCGATGCCCGAGGTCTTGCCGACGGCCCAGACCAGGTCGTGCCGCTTGTCGAAAGTGGCGACCGCGCCGGTGCCGACGTGCTCGACCTTCTCGATGAATGCCACCAGCTTGTCGGCGTCGGTGCTGCCGACCTTCTCGATCGCGTCCTTGAGCAGCATGATTGCGTCGTAGGTGGCCGCGGTGTAGGTCGGAAACTTCTTGAAGCGCGCCTGGTAGGCCTTGACGAACGGGATGGTCTTCGGCGTGTACTCGACCTCGGAGTAGGTATCGAGCGTCGAAACGTACTGCGCCTTGCCCGCGGCCGCCTGCCAGAACTCTTCCTTCTGCCCTTCGACGTTGATGCCCCAGGCGACGGCTTTCATGTTGCGCTCGCCCATCTGGCGGCCAACCGAGATGCCGACCGGCCCGGAGAGCATGGTGAAGACGATGTGCGCGCCGGCGCGATCGATGGCGGAGAGCTCCGCCGTGACGTCGGTGGCAACCGCGGAGGGCTGCCACAGGCCGACCACTTCCATCTTCAATGCCGGCAGGGTTTTCTGCGCGGCGGCCACCAGTCCCTCGGTCCACACCGCCTTCTCGGCCAGGATCGCGACCTTGGGCGTCTCGGTCTTGAGATCGGTCCGGATCTGCTGGCCGATCGTGCCCAGCACCGCGAACAGCGTTCTCGCCAGGTCGACATCCTTGGTGGGCGAAACCCGGAACCAGTACTTGTAGCGGTCGTAGTTCTGCTCGACGTTGAGGCCGAGCTTGGAATGCGCCGCCCCCACGCCGAGGAACAGCTTCTTGTAGTCCATCGCCACTTCCTGCATGGCGAGCACCGCCTCGGAGCGGAAGCCGCCGATCAGCACGTCGACCTTGTCGCGCGTGATGACGCGCTCCACCGCGTTGGTGGCGTCCGGCACCGACTGGATCTCGTTGGTGTCGGCGCGCACCAGCTCGATCTGCATGCGCCGGCCGCCGACGTTGATGCCGCCGGCCTTGTTGATCTCGTCGCGCGCCATCTCGGCGCCGTTCCAGTGATGCTCGCCCTGCACGAAGGCCATCGGGCCGAGAATCGCGATCTTGATGGTTTGCGCCTGCGCGCCGGAAACGGCGAGCGCCGCCGCGGCGGCAACGATGATAGAACGCAGCATGGTCCCCCTCCTTTGCTGTATCTTTTTGTCCTGCTTGATGTTGCCAGCAATTTTTCCGCCCGTCTAGGATGCCGCGGCCCGATTTCAGCTGCGTATCCCGCCTGCGCGTGCGCTGGGCCGAAGTGGACATGCAGAAGATCGTCTTCAACGGCCACTACCTGACCTACATCGACACGGCGATCGCCGAATACTGGCGCGCCATCGGCCTGCCCTACCCGCAGGGTTACGTCGAGCGCTACGGCGCCGACGTCTACCTGCGCAAGGCGACCGTCGAGTATCTCGGCTCGGCGCGCTACGACGACCAGCTCGAGGTGGGCTGCCGCGTGGCGCGCCTCGGGCGCAGCAGCATGACTTTTGCCTTCGAGGTTTATCGCGAGGGCGAAGCGTCGCCGCTGGTGACCGCGGAGCTGGTCTACGTCAACGCCGACAGCGCGATGCAGCCTGCGCCGCTGCCGCAGGAGCTGCGCGAGCGCGTCGCGCGATACGAGCGCGTCGCGCCGGCTGCGGCATGAGTGCGCGCATCGACCTCAACCACAAGGTCCACGTCCTCACCAAGAAGGAGGAGCTCGATTCGGTGCGCCTGCCGGGCAAGGTGGTGGTGGTGCTCGACATCCTGTTCGCCACCAGCACCATGGTCACGGCGCTCGCGCACGGCGCGACGGCGGTGGTGCCGGTACTCGACGAGGCCGCGGCGCGTGACATGGCACGCAGCCTCGGCGCCGAACCCCATGTCCTCGCCGGCGAGCTCAATGCGGAGACGCTGCCGGGCTTCGCGCACCCGGCGCCGCTCGCCCTCGTCGCGCACGGAGTGAAGGACAAGACCGTGGTCTATTCGACCACCAACGGCACGGTGGCCATGGCGCGGGCGGCAAGCGCGACGCGCGTCTACTGCGGCGCGCTGCTGAACGCGCGCAAGCTGACCACCCATATCCTCGCGCGGCATGCGGGCCAGACGGTGCTCATCGTCTGCGCCGGCTCCGGCAACAATTTCAACTTCGAGGATTTCTACGGCGCCGGCTATTTTGTCGAATGCCTGATGTCGCAGGTCAGCGACCTGTCCGACGCCGCCAAGGCCGCGCTCGCGCTCTATCGCCACGCCAAGGCGCCCGAGGCGCTGCTCGACTGCCGCGTCGGTCGCATGATGGTTGCGAAGGGACTGCGCCAGGAAGTCGAATTCGCCTGCCGCGTCGATGCGTTCCCGGTGGTGCCCGCCCTCGAGGGCGGCCGCTTGCGGCTGGTCAACGGCGCCTAGGTGTAGCGCTCCACCCCGGCGAAGACAATGAACAGCCGGGCGAGCCGGAAGGCGAGCCGGATGCGCAGCCGCAGCCACCACGAGCGGCGCTGCCAGCGCTGCGGCGGGACCGGCCGTGCGCCGCGCTCGATGGCTTCGAGCAGGCTCGCGCGCAACGCCTGGGAAAAGGCGGCGTCGTCGACGAACACGTTGGCTTCCTTGGCCAGCAGCAGGCTGAAGACGTCGATGTTGGACGAACCGACGCAGGAGCGCTGTCCGTCGACAACCGCCACCTTGGCGTGCAGAAAGCTGCGGTGGTACTCGTGAATGGCGATGCCGGCGGCGAGCAGCTCGCTGTACAGCGCGCGCGAGGCGTAGTGCAGCAGCGCGTACTCCACCCGCCCCTGCAGCAATAGCGTGACGCGCACGCCGCGCGCCGCCGCGCGGGCGAGCGCCTGGCGGAAGCGCCGTCCCGGGAAGAAGTAGGCGTTGGCGATGATCACTTCTTCGCGTGCCGACGCCAGCAGCTCGAGGTAGGCGCGCTCGATGTCGCGCCGGTGGCGCACGTTGTCGCGCACCACCAGATCGGCTTTCTGATCCGCGGCATGCGACGCGCAAGGCTTGGCGCTCGCCGCGGGGCGCCGGCCGGATTTGGCCCAGGAGAGGTAGCGCCAGAACCGCGCGGCCTCGCGGCGCACGTCGTTCACCAGCGTGCCTTCGATCTTCACGGCGTAGTCGTAGCGCGGCGGCTTCTGGTGCGGCGTGTCGTAGTCGTCGATGATGTTGATGCCGCCGACGAAGGCGAGCGTGCCGTCGACGCAGACGAGCTTGCGGTGCATGCGCCGCAGGCGGTTGCGGCGCAGCGTCCAGGGACTGACCAACGGCCGGTACGCCAGCAGGCGCACGCCGGCCCGCAGCAGCAGCTCGCGCAGGCGCGGCGAGAAGTCGCGCGCGCCGAAACCGTCGATCAGCAGGTGCACCGCCGCGCCGCGCCCGGCGGCGCGCGCCAGCGCCGCCGCCACCGATTTGCCGGTGTCGTCGTCAGCGAAGATGTAGGTCTCGAGGAACACCTCGTGCTCCGCCGCGTCGAGGGCGCGCAGCAGTGCGGGGAAGTACTGCTCGCCGTTCCTCAGCAGCGTCAGACGGTTGCCGCCGACGTACCGCATCGCCTCAGGCGCGCTCGATCTCGGCGCTCACCGCCAGGTGGTCGGAGAGCATCGACCAGGGCTTGCCGCGGTGGACCTGGGCGGCCGCGACGCTGAAACCTCGCACGTAGATGCGATCGAGCTGCAGCAGCGGCAGCAGGCTGGGAAAGGTGCGCGCCCCGCGCCCGTGGCGCGCGAGCGAGACCTCGGTCATGCCGAGGCGCTTTTCGAGGATGGTCGAGGCGCGCTGGCGCCAGTCGTTGAAGTCGCCGGCGACGATGATCGGCAGGCCGCGGCCGGCGAGCTCCTCGAGGCGGCCCGAGATCGCCTCGAGCTGGCGCGAGCGTCCGCGCTCGTGCAGCGACAGGTGCACGCACACGCAATGCAGGTTGCGCCGCCAGCCGGGTATGGCGATCACCGAGTGCAGCAGGCCGCGGCGCTCGAAGCGGTGATTGGAGACGTCCTCGTTCTCGAACGAGACGAAGGGAAAACGCGACAGGATGGCGTTGCCGTGGTGGCCATGGTCGTAGACGGCATTGCGCGCGTAGACGTGCTGCCAGCGCTCGCCGGCGAGGAACTCGTGCTGGCCTTCGCTGGGGCAGGCGGCATAGCGCAGGGCAAAGCGCTGGTTGAGGCCCTGCACCTCCTGCAGGAACACCAGGTCGGGATCGAGCGCCCCCAGGCCTTCGCGCAATTCGTGAATCACCATGCGCCGGTTGAAGTGCGACAAGCCCTTGTGGATGTTGAGGGTGACGACCCGCAGCCGCTCGGTCATCGGCGCGCCTCAGGGATCGCCAGGCGGAAGCGGCTCTCGAGCAGGTCGGCATCGTCGAAGTGGCGGCGTCCGACGAAGGCGGTGGCCTGGTGCCCCCACTGCCGCATGGCGCCAGCCGAAGCGATGCCCATCGGCCAGAAGAAGAAGCGCTCGGCGCGCTCGGTGCCCGCCACCAGGCCGTCGGGCCCGAAGATGCTGCGCCGGCCGCCGCCGTCGGCAAGCGAGCGCAGCTCGTCGTAGGGGTGCATCTCATAGCGCACCAGGCTGTCGGCGCCGCGCACCGTCAATACGCGGTCGATGTAGTGCGTACGCGTCGCGATGCGCAGCAGCGGTCGCTCGCCGGGGGCGAGCGCCGGCAGGCGCTGCGGGATGAACGCCCACTCGACTTCGCCAGGCGGTTCCGGCAAGGGCTCGGCGCCGCTGGTCGGCACGAACAGGTGGTAGCAGCCGCAGGGATGGATGCTGTCGTAGACCAGCGGTTCGCCATCCGGCGCGAGCGTGACGCGCCAGGTCAGGCCATCAAGCTTGCCGGCGAGGAGGTCGAGGCTTCCCGCCGCCGGCCGCTCGGGGAACCAGAGCGTGTAGACGAGCTGCAGCAGGGCGCGCCCGCGATAGCGCGTCCACGCCAGGTTGACGTAAACCGCGGCAAAGGAGGAGTCCACCACCGGCACGGCGCTGCCGCGCCGCCAGCGCAGCTCGCCGAAGCGGTCGAAGTCGCCGGTGATGTCGATGTCGAAGCTCGGCGCGTACGCCGCGAACAGCGCGTGCAGCTCGCGCGGCGACGGCTCCGGAATTCCGAGCGGATCGTCGGCCGCCCGCGAGAGCAGCGCCGCCACCGCTGCGCGGTCGGCGTCCACCACCGGCGGCGCGAAGCGCACCGTCCAGCCGCCGGGCGGCGGCGCGAGTTCGCGCGCGAAATCCGCGCGTACCTCCTCCTGGTAGCGCCGCACGCCCCGCGAGAATGGCCATTTGGCAATGGCGTAAAGGCCGGCGACGCGGCTGGCAGTCGAGTAATCGTCGGGCACCGCCGCGCCATCGAGCAAGGCATGCCGGCGCGTCGGCGAGGCGAGATCAGCGTCGCGCAGCAGGCGGCCGCAATCCTGCGCGCGCCGCAGCGCGAGGCTCCTCGCCTCCGCCAGCGAGGCGCCGGGCGGCGCCGGCAGGCGCGCCGGCGGCAGGTTGGCGATCTCGTGGCGCCGCGCCGCGAGGTCGAGCGCCTGCATGCGCTCGGCCAGCGCCTGGAGCACGCGTTCGGATTCGCGTGCCTCCCCGCGATACGACGCCAGCAGGCGGTTCACGCGCAGATACGGAAAGCCGGCCACGCGGTGGTCCTGCGCATCGCGCGTCGCCGCGGCGTCGATTTCGCCGTCGATGGCCTGGAACCAGTCGACGCATTCGCGCGCCTCGGTGGAGGCATAGGCGCCGCCGCCAGGCGCGCGCTCCAGGCCGGCGCAGCCGCCGAGCACGGCGACCAGCAGGACGAGGATCGCGCGGCGGAGCGTCATCGGCGGAGCATGCCTCATCTGGCCGGGCTCCCGGCGCCGCGCGCGTCGCGGCGCCGCTCGATTTCGCGCACCATGCCGGCGAACTGGTCCTCGATCCGCGCGCGCATGATCACCTCGCCGAACAGCGGCGGCAGCGTCGTCTCGGGTTGGATCAGCCCGCGCCAGTGCAGCACCAGCGTTCCCGGGTGCGCGCCGCGCTCGATGCGGTAGCCGCCTTCGAGCTGGCGCAAGTTGCCTTTCAGCAGGCGCACCGCGATGGCGTCGGGGGGCTGCTCGACCGTGACGACGGTGACGTCGATCGGGAAGCGGAAGAACAGGAACTTTGCCTCTCCCACCTGCTCGACCACCGCTTCGCGCCCGCGCCGCTCGAGCACGCGGCTGACCCGTAACCCGGGGATGAACGAGGCGAGCTGGTCATAGTCGGTCAGGGTGCGCCACACCAGCTCGTGCGGCGCGACCAGGGTGGCGCGCGCCACCACCTCGACCGCGGCGCCGCGCCGGAAGGCCTCGACGGTGAGATCGTCGGCAGTCCAGGCCGCCGCCGGCAGGAACGCGAGCAAGGCGAAGAGGGCCCGCACGCTCAATGCTGTCCCGCCCGGGCGCCGAGCCTGAGGATGGCGTCGCGATTCGACCAGGAGAAGCAAGCCGCCGCCGCCGCGGGCCAGGGCAGCCACTGGAAAGCGGTGTGCTCTTGCGGCGCGAGGGTCACCGGCAGCCGCTGCGGCAGTAGAAGGCCGAACACATGCTCGGTATTGTGGGTCACGCCAGCGGCATAACGATGACGCCACTGCGTGAAGATCTCGAAGGAATTGACGATATTCCAGCGCTCGAGCCGGCCCGCCGCCGCGTCGATGCCAGTCTCCTCGCGCAGCTCACGGCGCGCCGCTGCCTCGAGCGGCTCGTCGGCGTGATCGAGCGCGCCGGTCACCGATTGCCAGTAACCCGGCCGCGCGGCGCGCTCGAGCAGCAGGATGTCGAGCGTCCCGGTGTGCACCACCACCAGCACCGACAAAGGCAGCTTGAAGCTCATTTCTCGCGGAACAGCTCCGGCAACGCGAGCGCGCCCGGCGCATCGACGAACACCGCGAAGAAGGGTCTACCGCGCGCGGCCCAGGACTCGGCGCAGGCGCCGAGGACATCGAGCAGGATGCCGTGCTCGTCGCCGGCCGGCGCCTGCTCGAGGAGCAGCACGTGACCGTCGCCCGCCCGCCAGGACAGGTCCGACAGGCAATCCTCGAGTGCGTCCCAGTTGCCGCCGAACCAGTCGGGAAAATCGAGCGCGGCAGCGATGGATTGAATGGCAGTGGTTTTTTGCAGCAGGGAAATCCTGACCACGTCCAGCCCGCTGCCGCGCGTCGCGTCGAGCACCTCGTCGACGCGGCGCACGCGGTAGACGCCGGAGCGCCTGGCATCCTGCAATCGCTGCAGCAGCTTGCTCATGGCGTAGCCATTCTGGTCACGGCTCGACGATTCTGCGGAAGCTGCGGTAGTGGTCCTCGGTGTAGTAGAACTGCGCGCCGCCGCCGGCAACGATGCGCCGCGCACCACGGTCCCGTGCACCGGGGGTCTTCACCGTGTATTCGCGATAGTAGCCACGCTGGCGCGGTGGCAGGAGTTTCTCGCGGTTGCTGAAAACGACGCCGTCCCGCTCGTCGGCGAAAGGTCCGCCCACCCGGATCAGCGCGAGTGTCTGGCGCGCCTCGAGCGGGAGATCCTTGAAGGAAATCTCTTCCTGAAAGGCAAAGGCGGCCGCAACCCACAGCAGGATTGCGGCAGCGAGCAGCCTCACGACTGCGGCGGATTCCTCAGGCGCAGGTGCAGCTCGCGCAGCTGCTTCTCGGTCACCCCGGTCGGCGCGCCGGTGAGCAGGTCCTGGCCGCGCTGCGTTTTCGGGAAGGCGATGACGTCGCGGATCGCCTCGGCCCCGGCCATCAGCGCCACCAGCCGGTCGAAGCCGAAAGCGATGCCGCCGTGCGGCGGCGCACCGTACTGCAGCGCATCGAGCAGGAAGCCGAACTTTGCCTTCTGCTCCTCTTGATTAATCTTTAAGGTATTGAAAACCCTTTGTTGAACCTCGCTGCGGTGTATCCGCACCGAGCCGCCGCCGATCTCCCAGCCGTTCAGCACCACGTCGTAGGCCTTGGCGTAGGCCTTTTCCGGCGCGGACTCGATCAGCTCTTCATGGCCGTCCTTGGGGCTGGTGAACGGATGGTGGCGCGCCTTCCATTGCTGCGTCTCGTCGTCCTGCTCGAACATCGGAAAATCCACCACCCACAGCGGACGCCAGCCTTTCTCCGCCAGGCCGCGGTCGTGGCCGACCTTCTGGCGCAGCGCGCCCATGGATTCGTTCACGATCTCCGCGCGGTCGGCGCCGAAGAAGACCAGGTCGCCGTCCGCGGCGCCGCTGCGTCGCAGGATCTCGCCGATCGCCTTCGCATGCAGGTTCTTCACGATCGGCGATTGCAGCCCGGCGGCGCCTTTCGCCTTCTCGTTGACCTTGATCCAGGCGAGCCCCTTGGCGCGCAGCGCCTTGACGTATTCCGTGTAGCCGTCGATCTCGCCGCGCGTCAGCGTGCCGCCGCCGGGCACGCGCAGCGCGCAGACGCGTCCGCCGGGCGCGTTGGCCGGCGCCGCGAACACCTTGAAGTCGACGTCCTTCACCACATCGGTCAGCTCGGCGAGCTTGAGCGGCACGCGCAGGTCGGGCTTGTCGAGGCCGTAGTCGCGCACCGCGTCGTCGTAGCGCAGCACCGGGAACGGCTTGGGCAGCTCGATGCCCGCCGCCTCGCGGAACACCTCGCGCACCAGCTCCTCCATCAAGGCGCGAATCTCATCTTCGCCAAGGAAAGAGGTTTCGATGTCGATCTGCGTGAATTCCGGCTGCCGGTCGGCGCGCAGGTCCTCGTCGCGGAAGCACTTGACGATCTGGTAGTAACGGTCGAAGCCCGCCACCATCAGCAGCTGCTTGAACAGCTGCGGCGATTGCGGCAGCGCGTAGAAATGGCCGTCGTGCATCCGCGAAGGCACCAGGAACTCGCGCGCGCCCTCGGGCGTCGATTTGTAGAGAAACGGCGTTTCGATGTCGATGAAGCCGCGGCTGTCGAGGAAGCGCCGCGTCGCCGCCGCCGCGCGGTGGCGCAGCCGCAGGTTCTTCTGCATGGCGTCGCGCCGCAGGTCGATGACGCGGTGCTCGAGGCGCACCGCTTCGGAGAGATTGTCCTCGTCGAGCTGGAACGGCGGCGGCGCGGCGGGATTCAGGATCTCCACGGTCTGCGCCAGTAACTCGACCTCGCCCGACGGCATGCCCGGATTGACGGTGCCGGCCGGACGCTTGCGGATGGTGCCCGTTATCTTCAATACGAATTCACTGCGCACCCGCTCGGCGGCCTGAAATGCCTCTCGGGAATCCGGGTCGATCACCACCTGCGCCAGTCCCTCGCGGTCGCGCAGGTCGATGAAGATCACGCCGCCGTGGTCGCGCCGGCGGTGCGCCCAGCCGGCGAGCGTCACGCTGCGGCCGACCAGCGCCGCCGAGAGCTCGCCGCAGTAGTGGGTGCGCATCTACGGTCGCGGCGGCGAAGGCGGCACCACGCCCATCGAGATGATGTACTTGAGCGCCTCGTCGACCGACATCTCGAGCTCGATCACGTCCTTGCGCGGCACGATGACGAAATAGCCGCCGGTCGGGTTGGGCGTGGTCGGAACGTAGACGCTGAGGCAATCGGGCGGCAGGTGGCCCGCGACGTCGCCGCTCGGCGTGCCGGTGAGGAAAGCGATGGTCCACATGCCCTCGCGTGGCCACTGCAGCAGCACCGCCTTGCGAAACGCCTGGCCGCTGGACGAAAACAGCGTGTCGGAGATCTGCTTGACGCTCGAGTAGATCGAGTTGACCACCGGGATGCGGTTGAGCAGTTGGTGCCACACCGTCACCAGCTGCGCGCCGAAAAAGTTGGTGGCGAAAACGCCGGTGACGAACACCACCAGGACGGTAAGGATGGCGCCCAGCCCCGGGATGTGCATGCCGAGCCAGCTTTCGGTGCGCCACTCGAGCGGCAGCAGCAGCAGCGACTGGTCGAGCGAGTCGAAAATGGCCTTCAGCACCCAGATCGTGATGATCAGCGGGATCCAGATGAGCAGTCCGGTGATCAGATACTTTTTCACGGCTCCGGGAACGAAAAAGCCCGGCGCGCGCCGGGCCGGTCAGGGGAATGGCCCGCGCTCAGCTGGTCGCGGCGGGCACCTTGTTCTTCGCTGCGGTCTTGGCGTCCGATTTCGTCTCGCTTTTCGCTTCGGATTTCGTCTCGCTCTTCGCTTCGGATTTCGCCGCGCTCTCGGGCGCGGTGGCCTTCTCGGCCGGCTTCTTGCCGCCCTTGAAATCGGTGGCATACCAGCCGCTGCCCTTCAACTGGAAGCCCGCGGCGCTCAGCTGCTTGCGGAACTTCGCGCTGCCGCAGGCCGGGCACTTCGCGATCGGCCGCTCCGAGATTTTCTGGAGGAAATCCTGCTCGTGCCCGCACTTTCCGCAGCGGTACTCGTAAATCGGCATGCCGCGGATTATATCCCTGATTTCAGAACGGAATATCGTCTTCCATGTCGTCGAATTTGCCGCCCGGCTTCTTCGGCGCCGCCTTCGCCTCAGCGCCCGCCTTGGGCTCGCGCGCCTTCGGCGCGCCACGCTCCGCGCCGGCGTCGGCACGCGGCTCGCCGCCGCCTTCGCGGCGGCCGAGCATCTGCATCACGTCGCCGCGGATCTCGGTCGAGTAGCGGTCCTGGCCTTCCTTGTCCTGCCATTTGCGCGTGCGCAGGCTGCCCTCGACATAGACCTGCGAGCCCTTCTTCAGATACTCGCCCGCCACCTCGGCGAGGCGCCCGAAGAACGAGATGCGATGCCATTCGGTCGCTTCCTTCATCTCGCCGCTCGCCTTGTCCTTCCACTTGTCGGTGGTGGCGACACGGATGTTGGTGACCGCCTCGCCGCTCGGCAGATAGCGCGTCTCGGGATCCGCTCCCAGATTGCCGACGACGATGACCTTGTTCACTGATGCCATGACACACCTCCCTTATCGCACAACGCCGGATTCCGCATCCCGTTGACCCACGCGCGCCAGCGGCCGCATGCCGAGCGCGACGCCGAGCCACACCGCGACCAGCGCGGCACACATTGCAAATACGCCGCTGGCGCCATGATGCCCTGCCACCCAGCCCCCGAGCAATCCGCCGAAGAACACCCCAAGCGTCTGCGTGGTGTTGTAGACGCCGATTGCCACGCCGCGGCCCGCCGCCGGCGCCAGGCGCGAGACCAGCGAAGGCAGCAGCGCTTCGAGCACGTTGAAGGAAACGAAAAAGGCGAACATCAGCGCCGCGATCGCGGCGATGCCGCCGTGCATCAAGCCGAGGGCCGCCTCGACACCGAGCAGCAGCACCACGGCGCCGACCAGCACCGGTTTCGGCTGGTTGCGGCGGTCGGCGTAGATCACCGCCGGCACCATCAGCACGAACGAGGCGAGCACCACCGGCAGATAGAGCTTCCAGTGCTCGGGCAGCGCGAGGCCCGCCTCCACCAGCAGCGGCGGCACCACCACGAACATGGCGTAGAGCACGATGTGCAGCACCAGGATGCCGGCGTTCAGGCGCAGCAACTCCGGGTCGAGCACCGCGGCACGCGTGTCGCCCGGCGCCGCCCGCGCCGCGCGCTGCGCCGGCGGATCGGGCACCAGGACCTTCACCACCGCCATCGCGGCGAGGCACAGCAGGCCGGTGAGCGCGAACAACCCGTCCATGCCGATGACGCGGTAGAGCAGCGGCGCGCCCACCAGCGACAGGGCGAACATGAAGCCGATCATCGAGCCGATCATGGCCATCACCTTGGTGCGGTGCTGCTCGCGCGTCAGATCGGCCGCCAGCGCCATGGCGACCGAGGAGATGGCGCCGGCGCCCTGCAGCATGCGTGCCGCGACCGCCGTCCAGATGTCGTCGGCCGCCATGCCGAGAAAGCTGCCAGCGGCGAAGATGAGGAGGCCGATATAGAGCACCGGCTTGCGGCCCCAGCGGTCCGAGGCCATCCCGAAAGGAATCTGCAGCACGCCTTGCGCCAGTCCATAGGCGCCGAGCGCCAGGCCGACCAGCGTCAGGTTGTCGCCGCCGCGGATCTGCGCCGCATGCACGGCGAATACCGGCAGGATGAAGAACAAGCCGAGCATGCGCAGGCCGAACACGCCAGCCAGGCTCGCGCCGGCGCGCAATTCCTCGGGACTCATGCGTTCGGGGGACAAGGCAGGGTATCGGCGGGAAAGCGAAGCGCGTTATAGTAGCCGGTTTCCCTTCGCCGACGGCGGACAAGGACAGCATCCGGTACCGATGAATTCGATACGCATACGCGGCGCGCGCACGCACAACCTGAAGAATCTCAGCCTCGAGTTGCCGCGTGATCGCCTGGTCGTGATCACCGGCCTGTCGGGCTCGGGCAAGAGCTCGCTCGCCTTCGACACGCTGTACGCCGAGGGCCAGCGCCGCTACGTCGAATCGCTGTCGGCCTACGCGCGACAGTTCCTGCAGCTGATGGAGAAGCCCGACGTCGACCTGATCGAGGGCCTGTCGCCCGCCATCGCCATCGAGCAGAAGGCCGGGATGCACAACCCGCGCTCCACCGTCGGCACCGTCACCGAGATTCACGACTACCTGCGCCTGCTGTTCGCGCGCGCCGGCACGCCCTATTGCCCTGAACACGGCATCGCGCTCGCGGCACAGACCGTGGCGCAGATGGTGGACCACCTGCTGGCGCTGCCGCAGGAGGCGCGCCTGCTGGTGCTCGCGCCGGTCGTCGCCGGCCGCAAGGGCGAGCAGGCCGGGCTGCTCGACGAGCTGCGCGCGCAGGGCTTCGCGCGCGTGCGCATCGACGGCGTCGTACACGAACTCGACGCCGCGCCGCGCCTGGCGAAAAACACCAAGCACACGGTCGACGTGGTGGTCGACCGCCTGCGCGTGCGCGCCGACGCCAAGCAGCGCCTCGCCGAGTCGCTCGAGACCGCGCTGCTGCACGCCGACGGCAAGGTGCTGGTGATCGAAGTCGATGCGAAGAAGGAGCATCTGTTTTCGGCCAAGTTCTCCTGCCCCGCCTGCGACTACGCGCTGCCCGAGCTCGAGCCGCGCCTGTTTTCCTTCAATAACCCGGCGGGCGCCTGCCCGCGCTGCGACGGCCTGGGCACCATCGATTTCTTCGATCCGCGGCGCATCGTGGTGCACCCCAACCTGTCGCTCGCCAGCGGCGCGATCCGCGGCTGGGACCGGCGCAACCTGTTCTATTTCACGATGCTCGATTCGCTCGCGCGCCATTACGGCTTCGACCTCGAGCAGCCCTGGGAGATGCTCGAGGAGAAGGTGCAACACCTGGTGCTGCAGGGCTCGGGCGGCGAGAAGATCGCCTTCCGCTACCCGGGTGAGCGCGGGCGGGCTTCGGTGCGCGAGCACGCCTTCGAAGGCGTGGTGCCCAACCTCGAGCGGCGCTATCGCGAGACCGATTCGCCGGTGGTGCGCGAGGAGCTGGCCAAATTCGTCAATGTCCGCCTTTGCCCCGACTGCGGCGGCGCGCGCCTGCGCCGCGAGGCGCGGCACGTGAAGATCGCCGCGCGCACCATTTACGAGATTTCCGCCCTGCCGCTGAAAAGCACGCTGGAATTCTTCAAGCAACTGAGCCTGCCGGGCGCCAAGGGCCTGGTGGCCGAGCGCATCGTGCGCGAGATCGCCAACCGCCTGGAGTTCCTGGTCGACGTCGGGCTGGACTACCTGGCGCTCGACCGCGCCGCCGCCAGCCTCTCCGGCGGCGAGGCGCAGCGCATTCGCCTGGCGAGCCAGATCGGTTCGGGCCTGACCGGCGTCATGTACGTGCTCGATGAGCCCTCCATCGGGCTGCACCAGCGCGACAACGCGCGCCTCATCGGCACGCTCAAACGACTGCGCGACCTCGGCAATTCGGTGATCGTGGTCGAGCACGACGAGGAAGCGATCCGCGCCGCCGACTACGTCGTTGACATGGGGCCCGGCGCGGGCGAAGCCGGCGGCCGCATCATCGTCGCCGGCGCGCCGGAAGCCGTCATCGCGCATCCCGATTCGCTCACCGGCCGCTACCTGTCGCGGGCGCTGTCGATCGCGGTGCCGCGCCTGCGCCACCGTCCAGGCAAGCAGCGCCTGATCGTCGAGGGCGCAAGCGGCAACAACCTGAAGGCAGTCGATCTCGACCTGCCGCTTGGCCTGCTGGTGTGCGTCACGGGCGTCTCGGGCTCGGGCAAATCGACCCTGATCAACGACACGCTGTTCGCGGCGGTGGCGCGTCACGTCTACGGCGCCGCGGCGGAGCCGGCAGCGCACCGCGCGATCCGCGGCCTCGAGCAGCTCGACAAGGCGATCAGCGTCGACCAGAGCCCCATCGGCCGCACGCCGCGCTCCAACCCCGCCACCTACACCGGGCTTTTCACGCCGATCCGCGAGCTGTTCGCCGGTGTGCCCGAGGCGCGCAGCCGCGGCTACGACGCCGGGCGCTTCTCGTTCAACGTCAAGGGCGGGCGCTGCGAAGCCTGCCAGGGCGACGGCGTGACCAAGGTCGAGATGCATTTCCTGCCCGACCTCTATGTGCCCTGCGACGTCTGCCACGGCCGGCGCTACAACCGCGAGACCCTTGAGATCAGATACAAAGCAAAGAACATCCACGAGGTGCTGGAGATGACCGCGGCCGAGGCGGCATTGTTCTTCTCCGCCGTGCCGGCTATCGCGAAGAAGCTGCAGACGCTGATCGACGTCGGCCTCGGCTACGTGCGCCTCGGGCAATCGGCCACCACGCTCTCGGGCGGCGAGGCGCAGCGCGTCAAGCTCTCGCTCGAGATTTCCAAGCGCGATACCGGGCGCACGCTCTACGTGCTGGACGAGCCCACCACCGGCTTGCATTTCCACGACATCCAGCTGCTGCTCGGCGTGCTCTACCGGCTGCGCGACGCCGGCAACACCGTGGTCGTCATCGAGCACAACCTGGACGTCATCAAGACCGCCGACTGGATCATCGATCTCGGCCCGGAAGGCGGCGACGGCGGCGGCCGCATCGTCGCGCAGGGCACCCCGGAGCAAGTGGCCGCCACCCCGGAGAGCTACACCGGCGCGCACTTGCAGCGGGCCTTGACAAATACGAACGTTCGTACTATTCTAGCGCCCCATGCCGGCAGCTCTGCTCAGCAAGGGCGAACGAACCCGCGCGGCGATCCTCGGCGAGGCGCTGCGACTCGTCAGCAAGGCCGGTCTTGACGGCCTGACCATCGGCACCCTGGCCGACGCGACCGGCCTGTCCAAGTCCGGGTTATTCGCCCATTTCGGCTCGCGCGAGGAACTGCTGCTGGCGGTGCTCGATCACGGCCAGACTGAATTCACTGAAGTGGTGCTCAAGCCCGCCCTGGCGAAGCCGCGCGGCGTACCGCGCTTGCGCGCCATGTTCACCAACTGGCTCGATTGGACGGAGTCGGCCGAGCTGCCCGGCGGCTGCCCGATGATCGGCGGCGCCACCGAATTCGACGACAAGCCCGGCCCGGTGCGCGACATGCTCGCTGGCGGCCAGCGCGCCTGGATCGATACGCTCAAGCGCGCCGTGCAGCAGGCCGTGCAGGAAGGCCAGTTGCCCGCCGTCACCGATCCGGAGCAGATCGCTTTCGAGATGTTCGGCATCGCGCTGGTGGTGCACCACCACCGGCGGCTCCTCGGCTACCCGAAAGCGCGGGCACGCGCTCTCGCGGCGCTCGACAAACTGCTTAGCAAGTAGAAAGGACTTACGCCATGCCTTCCGCCCTGCGCCTGCCGCAAATAAGCACGAACGTGCGATTCGCGGCGTCGTCGCTGCTTTTTCCCGAGCTCGCCGGCACGCTCGCCGAGCGCTTGTTCCTCACGCCGCCACGCAAGGGGGCGATGAGCGCCCTCGACCTGATCGACGCGCGCTCGAGCTTCGTCGAGCACAAGGGGCGCCACATCGCCACCTGGCGCTGGGGATCTCTCTCCTCGCCCGCGGTGCTCCTCGCCCACGGCTGGGGCGGCTACGCCGCGCAGCTGCGCGCGTTTGTCTTTCCGCTGCTCTGCGCCGGCTATCGCGTCATCGCCTACGACCAGCCGGCGCACGGTGTCTCCGAGGGCCGGCTCACCGGGCTGCCTGATTTCGCCGATGCGCTGACCGAAGTCGCCTGGCATTACGGCGAGGTGCGCGCCGTGGTGGCGCATTCTCTCGGCGCCGCTGCTGCTGCGCTCGCGGTGGCACGAGGACTGCGGGTCGACAGCGTGGTTGCCGTCAGCCCGCCCTCGGATCTGGTCGGCTATTCGCGGCGCTTCGCGCGCTGGCACTGGATGCCGGAGGCCGCGCGGCGCGCCATGCAGTCGGCAATCGAGGAACGCTACGGCGTGCGCTGGGAGGAAATCGAGCTTTCCCGTCTTGCGCCCAGGCTCGGCGCGCGGGCGCTGGTGATCCATGACCGCGACGACCGCATGGTGCCCTGGACGCAGGGCGCGAGCTTCGCGCACCGCTGGCCCGGCGCGCGCCTGCTCAGCACCGACGGCCTCGGCCACCGGCGCATCCTCGAAAGCGAGGCGGTGACGCGCGCAGCGGCGGATTTCATCGCCGAGCGCTCGGCGGTTGGCGCGGTCGCCGCGCCGGCCCTGCCGCATCCCGCGCCGATATACTGAGCCCATGGACGCGAAAAATCAGCGCCGCGTGACCGTCGAGTGGAGCGACCCGCTGCCGCTCGCCGAGGCGGGCCGGCGCCTGCCTGGCATCGAATTCCTGCGCGCCATCCGCGACGGCCGGCTGCCGCAGCCGCCGATCGCCGAGTTGCTCGGCTTTCGCCTGGTCGAAGTCGAGCCCGGCCACGCGGTATTCGAAGTCATTCCCGCCGAGCGCCACTACAACCCGATCGGTGTGGTGCACGGCGGCCTCGCCATGACGCTGCTCGACTCGGCGATGGGCTGCGCGGTGCAGTCGCACATGCCGGCGGGCGCGGGCTACACCACGCTGGAAGCCAAGACCAACCTGGTGCGCGCGATCACCGGCGAGACCGGCAAGCTGCGCGCCATCGGCAAGACCCTGCACGTCGGCAAGCGCATGGCGACCGCCGAAGGCCGCCTGGAGGACGTTGCGGGCAAGCTCTACGCGCACGCCACGACGACCTGCATGATCCTCGGCCACTAGGCGGCCGCTAACTCCCGCTCGCGCAACTGCAGGCGCCGCGCGTGGAAAGCGGCGAGCGCGGTGCGATGCCCGATCGACACCAGGGTGGTGCCGGGCAGGCGTTCTTTGAGGAGCTTGTAAAGTGCCTCCTGCCCCTCCTCCGGCAGCGCCGCGGTCGCTTCATCGAGGAACAGCCAGTCGGGCCGGTTGAGCAGCGCGCGCGCGAAGGCGAGGCGTTGCTGCTCGCCGCCGGAGAGAACCTGGGCCCAGTTCTCGCTGCGCTCCAGGCCGGCTGCAAGGTGCTGCAGGCCCACTGACTGAAGAGCGGCGAGGATTTCTTCCGTTGAGAATCGATTGACGTCCTCCGGATAGCACACCGCGTGCTTCAGCGTGCCGATCGGCAGATAGGGCTTCTGCGGCAGGAACAGCAGCCGCGCGCCCTGCGGCAGGCGGATGCGTCCCTTCCAGTACGGCCAGATGCCGGCGAGCGCGCGGAACAGCGTCGACTTGCCCGAGCCGGTGGCACCGGTGACAAGCACATCCTCGCCGGGCTTGAGTTCGAGCGTCGCGCCGTCGACCAATGCTCTCCCTTCAGGCAAATCGAGCTTCAGTCCTTCAAGATTGAGGGTCTTTTCGGGAGATTCGATGCGCTCGCCCTCGGTGTGCTGGTCGCGCACGCGCTCGAGCGACGCGGCGAAGGTCGTCAGCCGGTCCACCGTCGCCTTCCAGTTGGCGTAGCTAGTGTAGACATTGACGAACCATGACAGAGCGCCCTGCACCTGGCCGAACGCGGAGGCGATCTGGAAGATGCCGCCCAGCGGCATGGCGCCCGAGAAAAAGCGCGGCGAGGCGACCACGAACGGAAAGATGATCGCCACCTGGCCGTAGAACGACTGGAACCAGCCGAGCTGCTTCTGCTTCAGCATCTTGGTCCACCAGATCGAAATCACGTCGCCGAAGCGGGCGCGGAAATTAGCCAGCTCGCTCGCCTCGCCGCGGTACAGCGCCACGCCCTCGGCGTTCTCACGCAGGCGCACCAGCGAGAAACGGAAATTCGCCTCGTAGCGCTGCTGGTCGAAGCCGATGCGGATCAGCGGCCGGCCGATGAGATGCGTCAGCCAGGTGCCGCCGATGGCATAGACCAGCGCCACCCACACCATGTACCCGGGAATCTCGACGCCCATTAGCGTCATCGCGCCCGAGATCGTCCACAGGATGCCGATGAACGACACCAGCGTCACCACCGCCGACAGCAGTCCCAGCGCGAGCGATAGCGTCAGGTCGACGAAAATGTTGAGGTCGTCCGCGATCCGCTGATCCGGGTTATCCGTGCCCTTGTCGAGCAGCTGCAGGCGGAAGAACGCCTGGTCCTTCATCCAGTCCGTCAGCAGGCGGCCGGTCATCCACGAGCGCCACTCGATCATCAGCATCTGCTGGAAATACTGGCGGTAGACGCCGTTGACGATGTAGATCACCGCCAGCAGCGTGAAGGTACCGAGCTGGCGGAAGAATTCCGCCTGGTCGCGGGATTCGAAGGTGTTGTAGAACTCGCGGTTCCAGGTGTTGAACTGCACCTCCAGCCACACCCCCAGCAGCGCGAGGCCGACCACGGTGGCGAGCAGGATCACGCCGGTGCGCCGCTGCTCGGAGATCCAGTACGGCTTCGCCAGAGCCCAGAAAGCCTTGAGAAATCGCGTATTTCGCATGGTTCACCCGAGAAGGAACGCGCAGCAGTTTACAGAAGGGTCATGGCGGGGTAACAATTCCCCGCATGTCGTCTGGACGGGTTTTCCGCTTCACCCCGACCCCCGAGCACCAGGCGCATCACCTGTTCGTCTTCCTGCACGGCTGCGGCGCCACGGCGCAGTCAATGATCCCGATCGCCTTCCGCTTCCAGGCGCGCTTTCCAAGCGCGGCGCTGGTGGTGCCGAGCGGCTTCAATCCCGACGCGCGCGGCGGCGCCGCGCAGGATTGGTATCCGACGCGCGGCCTCAACTGCGACAACCACCGCCAGCGCGTCGCCGCAGTGCTGCCCGACGTCGAGGACCTGGTGCGACGCGAGCAGACGCGCTTCAGCGTGCCGGAGAGCCGCACCGTGCTGATCGGCTTTTCGCAGGGCGGCACGGTGGCGCTCGAAGCCGTGAAGGCGCCGGGCCTCGCCGGCGCGGTCGTCGCCTATTCCTCGCGCTACGCGCGCCTGCCGGAGCCGGGCGCGCGCATCGGCGCGCGCATTCACCTGGTGCATGGCGAAGTCGACTCGGTGGTCTCCCGCGTCTACGCCGAGCGCGCGGCGCGGGTCCTCAACGGCCTGCACGTGCCGGTGACGCTCGATATCGTCGAGGACCTGGGACACGCCCTGTCGCACCGCGCCATCAGCCTCGGCTCGCTGCGCCTGCTGCAGGGCATCTACGAAGGTCGCCGGGCGACGCTGCATTGAAGCAGGGCATTATTCTCTTCGCGCACGGGTCGCGCGATCCCGGCTGGTCCAGGCCGTTCAAGCGAATCGCGGCGGCCTTGTCGAAAAACACGAAGTTTCTGGTGAGGGTTGCTTTCCTGGAGCGCATGAGACCGACCCTGGCCGAGGCGTTGACGGCGCTTGCTGCAAAGAAAATCTCTTCCGTGAGAGTCGTCCCGCTATTTCTCGGCGCGGGCGGTCACGTAAAACGCGATCTTCCGAAGCTCGTTGCCGCCGCAAACCCATCTATGAAAGTAAGCATCGATCCGCCGATCGGCGAGCAGGCTGCCGTCATCAAGGCGATCGCGGCGGTTATTTCGAAGCGAGGCGGTCGAGCATCGCCCTGACCGCGCGCAGCTGCGTGCCGTCGCGCGTCGCGTAGCCGGCGCCGCTGTAGCCCCACCAGTCCCAGCAGCCGCGCGGATTGAAAGCGAATGGCGACCAGCTCGCGCTGACCTGCGGATAAAGCACGATTAAGCGGTTGGTGTCGGCCCAGCGGTTGTAGCCGGCCTCGCGCGGGAAGCTTTCCCCCGTCTGCCGGCAACCGTGGAACGCGACATGGATCCTGCAGCCGCCGTTGACGCAGGATCGGGGAATAAATACGTAGCCGTCGCCGCTCATCGTAAATGCACTTTGATCAAAAACCACCAGTCGTCCGTCCAATTTTCCAGCGGGTGCGTTCAGCGGTCCAAGCAGATGCTTGAGCAGTTCACCGGCTGCGTCGACGCCGCAGGCGTTGAGGTAGGGCGCCTCGGTCGAGCCGCAGGCCACCCCCGCCGTCTCGGTCGGCATGCCGTGTCCTGCCGGGCGGTCGTCGACCAGCACCGGCTTTGCGCCGACCAGCTCATAGAAACGCTGCAGCTCCCGTACCACTGTTGAATCGACAACCCGGTCCTGCGTGCCCGAGAACAGCCACACCGGCGCTCCGGACAGATTCTTCAGCGCATCGATGCGATTCGACTGGGCGAGCCCTTCGCTCAGGGATTTCAGATAGGCGGCGGCCGGCACCGGCGTCCAGGGCCCCGGCGTCATGCAATTGTTCAGCGCCGTGAACAGGCTGCCCTGCGCGCAGTCGTACGGCCCGCCGGCGACGACCCCGGCGCCGGCGACGATGGCGGAATGCGCGACGTGCAGCTGCACCGCCATGAAGCCGCCGGCGGAAAGTCCCGAGGTCGTGATGCCGGTCGCCCCGGCGCGCAGCGGCGGCAGCGGCTCGGCGGCAAGCGCCGGCAGGCAGACGAGCAGCAGAAGCAGGCGCGTCACTTCAGCAGGAAGCGCTTGACGACGGCGATCTGCTCGTCGTTCATCAGGGCGGGCGCGTGGCCGACGCCGGCGAATTCGACCACCTCGATGCCGGGCTTGCGCTCGCGCATGTCGTCGACCGTCTTTTGTGTCAGCACCTCGGATTGGGCGCCGCGCAGCACCAGCACGGGGCATTCGAGCTTGCTCCAGACATTCCACAGGTCGATGCCGCGCAGCATGTCCGGTCCCATCGGGAACTCGGGGTCGATGTGCCCGTGCAGGCCGCCGCCGATCGCCGGGTCGTAGCGCAGGTGAAACTGGCCGTCGTCGCCGCGCCGAGCGCCGTGGCGCGCGAGGTGCTGCCACTGCTCGTCGGTGAGCGGGCCGAATGGCGCGCAGACCTCGCGCAGATAAGCCTCGACCTCCGCCGGGCCGGCGAAGCGCTTGCCGCGGGTGATATGGCCCTTGAGGCGAAACAGCGCGCCCCACGGGATGAAAGCGCCGACGTCGTTGAGCACCAGGCGGCGGATCGGCGAGCCGCGCTTCGCCGCGAGCATCATGCCGATCAGGCCTCCCATCGACGTGCCCACCCAGTCGAGTTTCTGCCCCAGCGCGCCGGCCCGCAGCAGCTTCAGCCAGCCCTTGCCCGAGGGCGCGCTGGCGCGCGCCAGCATCGCCGCCGCATCGTTCTGGTAGAGCGAGAACGTGTAATCGGATTTGTTCCCCAGCCACTCGCTCTCGCCGCGGCCGGCGACATCCATGCAGACCACGCGGCAGTCCGGCGTCAGCGCGGCGGCGAGAAAATCGAAGTCCCGGCTGTTGCGCGCGAGGCCGTGCACGCACAGCACCACGTGGGGATTGGCGACATCGCCCCAGTCGGTGTAGGCGATGCGGTGGAATTCACCGTTGCCGAGCGACTGGAAATTTTCCTGGCGCATGCGCCGATGGTATCGGAGCTAGGCTGCCGCCAGATGAATTCGCCTAATGCAAGGCCGCCGAAAATCTCATGCGGCGAGCTGCGGCAGAGCGCGGAACAGCTCGAGCGCCTCGGGATTGGCGAGCGCTTCGCTGTTGGCCACCGGCATGCCGTGCACCACGGCGCGTACCGCGAGCTCCACCACTTTCCCGTTCTTGGTGCGCGGGATGTCGGACACCTGCACGATGCGCGCCGGCACGTGGCGCGGCGAGGCATGGCGCCGGAGGTCGGCGCGGATGCGTTCTTCCAGCGCCGCATTCAAGGAACGGTTCTCCTTCAGCTTCACAAAAAGAACGACCCGGGTATCGGTCGGCTTGTCCGGCGGCCACAGCTGGCCGATGGCGACCGATTCCTCCACCTCCTCGATGCGCTCCACCACGCGATAGATCTCGGCGGTGCCGATGCGCACGCCGCCCGGGTTGAGCGTGGCATCCGAGCGGCCGTAGATCACCAGGGTGCCGCGCTCGGTAAGCTCGCTCCAATCGCCGTGGCACCAGACATTGGGGTACTTGGCGAAATAGGCCTCGTGGTAGCGCTGGCCGCCGCGGTCATTCCACAGCCCGAGCGGCATTGACGGAAAGGGTCTCGTACACACCAGTTCCCCTTTCTCGTTCATTAGAGATTTTCCATTAGGATCAAAAACGTCGATCGCCATACCCAGGGACCGGCACTGCAGCTCGCCGCGATACACCGGCAGGATGGCGTTGGCGTCGGCGAAGGCGCCCATGATGTCGGTGCCGCCGGAGATGGACGACAGGCAGACATCCGCCTTGACGGCGTCGTAGACATAGTCGAAGCCCTCGGGCGCGAGCGGCGAGCCGGTGGAGAGGATCATGCGCAGCGCGGCGAGGTCGTGCGTGTCGCGCGGCCGCAGGGCCCGCTTGGCGAGCGCGTCGATGAACTTGGCCGAAGTGCCGAAATGGGTGATGCGCTCCTTCTCGGCGTAGTCGAACAGGATGCGGGCGTTTTTCGCGAACGGCGAGCCGTCGTAGAGCATGACGCTCGCCTCGGTGCACAGCGAGGCAAAAAGCAGATTCCACACCACCCAGTTGGTGGTGCAGAAATAGAAAAAGCGGTCGCCGGCACGCACGTCGAAGTGCAGCTTGAAGGTCTTGATCACCTGCAGCAGCGACCCGCCGGCGCCGTGCACGATGCACTTCGGCATGCCGGTGGTGCCGGAGGTGAACAGGATGAACACCGGGTGGTCGAAGGGCAGCTGCGCGTAGTCGATGTCGCCCGGCGTGTAGCGGCGCAGCCATTCCTCGAGCATGACCGCCTTGGGGATGTCGGTGACGTCGGCGCGCGGGTCGAGCTGCGGCACCACGACCACCTTGCGCAGGGTCGGCAGCCGCTCGGCGATCTGGCGCACGCGCTCGAGCGAATCGTGGTCCTGTCCGTTGTAGCGGTAGCCGTCGGCGCAGAACAGCACCTTCGGCTCGATCTGGCCGAAGCGCTCGACCACGCCGTCGACGCCAAAGTCCGGCGAGCACGACGACCAGACGATGCCCTGCGACAGTGCGGCCAGCGCGAGCATGCCCGCTTCCGGGATATTGGGGATGAAGGCCGCCGCGCGGTCGCCAGCGCGCAGGCCGAGCGCCGCGAGCGCCTGCGCGGCACGCGAGACATCGCTCGCCAGGTCGGAGTAGCTCATGCGCCGGCGCGCGCCCGACTCGTCCCAGAAGACGAAGGCGTCGCCGCGGTCGCCGCGGCGCATCAGGTTCTGCGCGAAATTGAGGCGCGCCTCGGGGAACCACTTCGCGCCCGGCATCTTGTCGCCGTCGGTCAGCACGGTCGCGCCTTTCTTCGCCGCGACGATGCCGCTCCAGTCCCACAGGTCGGACCAGAACTCCTCCGGATGCTCGACCGTCCAGCGGTAGAACTCCGGGTAGGTGTTGAACTCCAGCTTGCGCTTGCGCACGACCTGGCGCGCGAACTGCGTCAGCTGCGCCTCCTCGATGGCGCGCTCCGCCGGCTGCCACAGCATGACGGGCGCCGAGCGCGACACGGCGCTCAGTCCACGCGCGCGCCGGAGGCCTTGACCACCGGCCCCCATTTCGCGATTTCCGCCTTGACGAAACCGGCGAACTCCTCCGGCGTCATCGCAATGAAGCGGGCGCCCTCGTTGGGAAGGCGCGCCTGGATCTCGGGCGATTGCATGAAGCGCGCGACCTCCGCGTTCCAGCGGCGCACGATGTCCGGCGCGGTCCCGGCCGGTGCAAACAGGCCGATCCAGTTGGTTACCGCGAACCCCGGCAGCGCGGCCTCGGCCACCGTCGGCAGCTCAGGCGCCGCGGCCGAGCGCACCGCGCCGATCGTGGCGAGGGCGCGCAGCTTCCCCGCCTTCACGTGCGGCAGCACCGTCGGCATGGTGGCGAACAGGAGCGAGGTCTGCCCGGCGAGGAGATCGGTGATTGCCGGCACGTTGCCCTTGTAGGGCACATGGGTCATGTCGACGTTGGCCATCACCTTGAACAGCTCGCCCGCCAGGTGGCTCGAGGTACCCATTCCCGCCGAGGCGAAGGTGAGCGGTCTTGTCTTTGCCAGCTGGATGAGTTCGGCGACATTCTGTGCGGGAATCGAGGGATGGACCACCAGCATCCCCTCGGCCTCGAGCACCAGGCCGATGGCGGCGAAGTCCCGCACCGGGTCATAGGGGAGCTTGGAGAACAGGCTCACGTTCACCGCGTGGGTGCCGATCGATCCCATCAAAAGGGTGTAGCCGTCGGCGGGCGACTTCGCCACCAGGTCGGCGCCGATGTTGCCGCCGGCGCCGGCGCGGTTCTCGACCACCACCGGTTGGCTCCACTGCTCCGTAACGCGGTTGCCGATCAGGCGGCCGTAGAGGTCGGCGATGCCGCCTGCCGGGAACGGCACCACCAGATGCATCGGCCTCGACGGGTAGGGCTGCGCCGCAGCGGTGCAGGCCCAGGCGAACAGTCCGGCGGCAAGGAACCAGCGTTTCATCGGGTCGAATTCTGGCACTATCATGCCGCGTTAGGAGAGGTGGATTGGCAGACGATCTTGACTTCAGCAAGCCGGCGGACGCGCCCAAGCCCGCCGCGCCCGCACCGGCGGCCGCCGGGCCAGCGCAGGTCTACATCCCGGCGATCGCGCGCGCCTTCTTCGAGTCGGTCGGCAAGGAACAGGCGGTGGCGCCCGGCAACGTGTTCTTCGCCGAAAACGAGAAGGCGGGCTTTCTCCGGCGCGACAAGATGTATTTCCTGGTCGAGGGCCAGGTGGGGCTCGTCGCCAAGGGCAAGGCGCTCGGCTTCGTCAAGCCGGGCGAGATCTTCGGCGAGATGGCGGCGATGACCGACTCGGCGCGCAGCGCCACCGCGGTGGCAAAGACCCAGTGCCGCGTGATTTCCCTGGACGACAAGCAGTTCGGCAACGCGCTGCAGAGGAAGCCCGAGTTCGCGCTGATGATGATGGGCGTGATGATCCTGCGGCTGCGCGGCATGATCGCCAAGCAGTCGGGCGTGCCGAGCGCCGCCGACGTCAAGGAGTCACCACGCGTGTTCGACAAGAAGCTCCTCGACAGCCTCGCCGCCGGGCTGGGCGAGGAGGCCAACACCCGCTATGACCGCGGCAAGATCATCATGGTCGCCGGGCAGACCGGCGCGCTGATGTACGTTGTCCTCGAGGGGCGGGTGGCGATCTCGATCCGCGGCGCCCTGGTGCAGTACGTCGGCGCGGGCGGCGTATTCGGCGAGATGGCGCTGGTCGACCAGTCGCCCCGCTCGGCCAACGCCACCGCCGAGACCGACTGCGTCCTGCTCGGCATCAACCGCCACGTATTCCTCAACCTGGTCAAGTCCGATCCGACCTTCGGCGCCTCGCTGCTGGGCGCGGTCGCCGAGCGCGTCAGGAACACCGCCGCCGGACTGAACTAAGGGTAGAATTTTCCGCATACCAACAGGGGAGAATTGTTCATGAAATACCTCATTGCACTGCTTGCGGCCCTTGCCCTGCCGGCGATGGCGCAGGAAGGCACGCTGAAGAAGGTCAAGGAATCGGGCTCGATCACCATCGGCCATCGCGACGCCTCGGTGCCGCTCTCTTACTACGACGACAAGCAGCAGCCGATCGGCTATGCCATGGACCTGTGCCTGAAGATCGTCGACGCGGTGAAAGCCGAACTCAAGATGCCCAAGCTCGAGGTCAAATACCAGCTGGTCACCTCGGCGAACCGCATTCCGCTGATGGCCAACGGCACCATCGACCTGGAGTGCGGCTCGACCACCAACAACATCGCGCGCCAGGAGCAGGTCTGGTTCACGATTACGCACTTCGTCACGGCCAACCGCTGGATCGCGAAGAAAACCGCGAAGCTCAACACGCTGCAGGACCTCAAGGGCAAGACCGTGGTTTCCACCGCCGGCACCACCAACATCAAGCAGATCACCGAGATCAACGCCGCGCAGAACCTCGGCATGAACATCATCTCGGCCAACGGCCACCCGGAAGCCTTCCAGATGGTGGAGACCGGCCGCGCGGTGGCGTTCGTGATGGACGACATCATCCTGGCGGGCCTCGCGGCGCAGTCGCGCGCGCCGGCCGACTACGCGATCTCGGACGTCGCACTATCGGTCGAGCCCTACGGCATCATGCTGCGCAAGGACGACAAGGCCTTCAAGGCGGTCGTCGACAAGGCCATGACCGAGGTCTACAAGTCAGGGCAGATCAACGCCATCTGGGACAAGTGGTTTACCAAGCCCGTCCCGCCCAAGGGCATCAACATGAACCTGCCGATGACCGCAGCCTTCAAGAAGGTGGTGGCCAAGCCCACCTCCTCGGGCGATCCGAAGGACTACGAGTAATCGGATGACGCAAGCGAACGGGGAACTTCGGTTCCCCGTTTAGTTTTGGAGGGCATCTGAACTACAACTGGAACTGGGCGATCCTGCTCGCGCCCGAGCCGGGCGGCACCGGGACCTACCTCAAGTACCTGTGCGTCGGCCTCGGCTGGACGCTCGCCACGGCGCTCGCCGCCTGGGTCATCGCTCTTCTGCTCGGTTCGGTGATCGGCACCCTGCGCACCACGCCGCACCAATGGGTGGTGCGCCTCGGCAACGCCTACGTCGAGATCTTCCGCAACGTGCCGCTGATCGTGCAGATGTTCCTGTGGTTCTTCGTCGTGCCGGAGCTGCTGCCCCAGGCGCTGGGCGACTGGATCAAGCAGGTGCCGCCGCCCTGGGGCTCGTACATCCCGGCGGTGATGTGCCTGGGCCTCTTTACCTCGGTGCGCGTTGCCGAGCAGGTGAAAGCCGGCATCCAGTCGCTGTCGCGCGGCCAGGGCATGGCCGGCACCGCGCTGGGTCTCACCCTCGCGCAGACCTATCGCTTCGTGCTGCTGCCGATGGCCTTCCGCATCGTGCTGCCGCCGCTCACCTCGGAATTCATGAACGTGATCAAGAACTCCTCGGTGGCGCTGACCATCGGCCTCCTTGAGCTCACCGGGCGCGCGCGCGCCATGCAGGAATTCAGCTTCCGCGTGTTCGAGGCCTTTACCGCGGCCACCGTCATCTACCTGGTCACCAACCTGCTGGTGGTGTTCGCCATGCGCGCGCTGGAGAAGAAGGTGCGCGTGCCCGGCCTGATCAGCGCGTCGCCGAGCGCGGGCGGGCACTGACATGTTCGCCGGCTACGACTTCGACGTCATCCAGCGCTCCGCCGGCTATCTGTTCCGCGACGGCATGACGTTCACGCTGACGCTCACCGGCCTCGCCATGGTCGGCGGCATCTTCTTCGGTACGCTGCTCGCCATGATGCGGCTGTCGAAGTTCCGCCTGCTGGCGCTCGCCGCCGGCGGCTATGTCAACCTGATGCGCTCGCTGCCGCTGGTGCTGGTGATCTTCTGGTTCTTCTTCCTGGTGCCCTACATCGGCGCCTGGATCATCGGCGCCAAGGACCCGGTCAAGGTCGGCTCCTTCCTCTCTGCGGTCATCACCTTCACCATGTTCGAGGCCGCCTACTACTGCGAGATCATGCGCGCCGGCATCCAGTCGATCGCGCGCGGGCAGGTCTGGTCGGGCTATGCGCTCGGGCTCAATTACTGGCAGACCATGGGGCAGATCGTGCTGCCGCAGGCCTTCCGCAACATGCTGCCGGTGCTGCTAACGCAGACCATCATCCTGTTCCAGGATACCTCGCTGGTCTACGTGATCTCGGCCACCGACTTCCTCGGCGCCGCCGCCAAGGTCGCCAACCGTGACTATCGCCTGGTCGAGATGTACACCTTCGTCGCCGTCATCTACTTCGTCGTTTCCTACGGCCTGAGCACCCTGGTCAAGAGTCTCCAAAACAGGATCGCCATCATCCGATGATCTCCATCAAGCACATCAGCAAGTGGTATGGCAGCTTCCAGGTACTCACCGACTGCTCCACCGAGGTCTCCAAGGGCGAGGTGGTGGTGGTCTGCGGACCCTCCGGCAGCGGCAAGTCGACGCTGATCAAGTGCGTCAACGCCCTCGAGGCCTTCCAGAAGGGCGAGATCCTGGTCGACGGCATCTCGGTCGGCAATCCCAGGACCGACCTGCCGAAACTGCGCGCGCGCATCGGCATGGTGTTCCAGAACTTCGAGCTGTTCCCGCACATGAGCGTCACCGAGAACCTGACCCTGGGGCAGATCAAGGTGCTCGGGCGCACGCGGGAGGCAGCGACCGACAAGGGCCTCAAGCTGCTCGATCGCGTCGGTCTCCTCGCCCACAAGGACAAGTTCCCGGGGCAGCTCTCCGGCGGCCAGCAGCAGCGCGTCGCCATCGCGCGCGCGCTCTCCATGGATCCGATCGCCATGTTGTTCGACGAGCCGACCTCCGCCCTCGACCCGGAAATGATCAACGAAGTGCTCGACGTGATGGTCGAGCTCGCCAAGGAAGGCATGACCATGATGGTGGTGACGCACGAGATGGGCTTCGCGCGCAAGGTCGCGCACCGCGTCATCTTCATGGATGCCGGCAAGATCGTCGAAGACGCGAAGAAGGAAGACTTCTTCGGCACGCCGCGCTCAGAACGCGCGCAGCTGTTTCTCTCCAAGATCCTGCACCACTAACGCGACTTGAGGGCCTTCGCGCGGATCGCCGACAGGGTGGTGGCGGGCGTGATCGCGTCGGGGTCGATTCTCAGCTCGATCAGCGCGGGCTTGCCCGAGCTCCAGGCGCGCTCGAAGGCCGGCGCGAATTCCTCGGTGCGCTCGACCGTCTCGCCGTGGCCGCCGAAGGCACGCGCGTAAGCGGCGAAATCCGGATTCTTCAGCTCGGTGCCGTACACGCGGCCCGGGTATTCGCGCTCCTGGTGCATGCGGATGGTGCCGTACTTGCCGTTGTTGACGACCAGCGCGACGAAAGCCGCGCCGTACTGCACCGCGGTGGCGAACTCCTGCCCGGTCATGAGGAAGTCGCCGTCGCCGCATAACGCGAGCACCGGGCGCTTCGGCGCAGCGAGCTTGGCAGCCACCGCCGCCGGGTAGCCGTAGCCCATCGAGCCATTGGTCGAGCCAAGCTGCGTGCGAAATCCCTTGTAGCGGAAATGCCGATGCAGCCAGCCGGCGAAATTGCCGGCGCCGCCGGCGACGATGGTGTCCTCGGGCAGCCGGTCCGAGAGCCAGCGGATCACTTCGCCGTACTGCAGCTTGCCCGGCATCGGCTGCGGCTTCGACCATTCGAGGTACTCGTCGTGAGCAGTGGTCGTTCGCTTTTGCAGGGAGATTTTTGAAAGTTCAGATATGAACTGCGCCATCCCTGAATTGATGGCAAGGGCGGGCCGGTAGACGCGGCCGAGCTCCTCGGCGCCGGCATGCACGTGAATCAGCGTCTGGCGCGCCACCGGCGCCTCGACCAGCGTGTAGGCGCTGGTGGTCATCTCGCCGAGGCGTGCGCCGATCACCAGCAGCACGTCGGCTTCCCGCACCCGCTGCGCGAGCTTCGGATTGAGGCCGATGCCGACGTCGCCGGCGTAGCTCGGGCTGCGGTTGTCGAACAGATCCTGGCAGCGGAACGAATTGCCCACCGGCAGACCCGTCGCCTCGGTCCATTTCTGCAGCTTGAGCGAGCTCTCGCGGTCCCAGCCGCCGCCGCCGATAAGAATGAATGGCCTTTCCGCTTTTTCAAGAAGAATTTTCAATTCATTCATGTCCCGCCCGGAGGGCGAAGACCTTACGACGTGATGCATCGGCACGTCGGCCACGGCCGCCTGCGAAAAGAGCGTGTCTTCGGGCAGCGCCAGCACCACCGGGCCCGGCCGTCCCGCCGTGGCGGTGTGGAAAGCGCGACTCACGTATTCCGGGATGCGCTCGACGCGGTCGATCTGCGCCACCCATTTCGCCATCTGGCCGTACATGCGCCGGTAGTCGATTTCCTGGAACGCTTCGCGCTCGGCGAATTCGTTCGGCACCTGGCCGATGAACACCACCATCGGCGTCGAATCCTGGAAGCCGGTGTGCACGCCGACGGCGCCGTTGCTGGCGCCGGGACCCCGCGTGACGAACAGCACCCCCGCCTCGCCGGTGAGCTTGCCGTAGGCCTCGGCCATGTAGGCGGCGCCGCCTTCCTGGCGGCAGACGATGAAGGAGATCGTCTCGCGCAGGTCGTAGAGCCCGTCGAGCACCGGCAGGTAGCTTTCGCCGGGAACGCCGAACGCCATCCGGACGCCTTGCGCCGCGAGCGCGTCGGCGAGGATCTTGCCGCCGTGGCGCGTCTGCAGGTCGGATTTCATGCCGTTACCTTCTCAAATTGCCGGCGCAGCGCCGCGCAGCACTCGGCGACCGCGGTGTTGGCGACGTCGAGGACGCCCCCCATGACGATGAAGCCGTGGATCATGTCCTCGTAATTGCGGTAGGCGACCTCGATGCCTTCGCGCGCCAGCCGCTCGGCATAGGCGCGACCCTCGTCCACCAGCGGATCGAATCCGGCGGTGAGCAGGAAGGCCGGCGGCACGCCGGCGACGCTATTCGCCAGCATCGGCGACGAGCGCCAGTCGAGGCGGTCCTGTTCGCGCGGCAGGTAGTAGCCGCGGAACATCTGCATCACGCTGCGCGTCAGCAGATAGCCCTCGCCGTTGCGCTTGAGCGACTCGGTATTCATCCGCTGGTCGGTCGCCGGGTAGATGAGCAGCTGGAAGGCGAGCCTCTCCTTCAAGGCAATCGCCACCACGGCGGCGAGGTTGCCGCCGGCGCTGTCGCCGCCGACGGCGATTCTTGAAACGTCCACACCCAAGGAATCACTGTGTTTAAGGACGAATTCCGTTGCCGCCAGGCAATCCTCGACCGCGGCCGGGAACGGCGCCTCGGGCGCCAGGCGGTATTCAACGGAAAACACCGCGCAGCGCGCGCCGACGGCAAGCTCGCGGCACAGCACGTCGTGCGTGTCGAGGTCGCCGATCGACCAGCCGCCGCCATGGAAGAACACCAGTGCCGGCAGCACCTCCTTTGCCGTCCCCACCGGGCGATAGGCGCGCAGCGCGGGCCCGCCCGGCACGAGCAGCAGGCGCACCAGCGCCTCGGGCGCCTTCGGCACCACGCGCGCGCAGCGCTCGCGGTACAGGCGGCGCGCGACGAAAGCCGGCACCTTGTCCATCGTCGGCAGGGGCGAGGCGGCGGCGGCTTCGAGCAGCGCGACGACCTGAGGATGGGGTTGCATGCCCCTGTATAGTAGCCGGGCGATGGACGACATCAACACCCTGCGCCGCATCCTCAAGCAGAGCCGCACGCTGGCCGTGGTCGGCCTGTCGGCCGAGTGGCACCGGCCGAGCTTCTTCGCCGCAAAGTACATGCAGGAGCACGGCTACCGCATCATCCCGGTGAATCCGAAGTACAAAGAGATCCTCGGCGAGAAGTGCTACGCCTCGCTGCGCGACATTCCGGAAAAAGTCGACCTGGTCGACGTCTTCCGTAAGACCCAGGACGTCATGCCGGTGGCCGAGGACGCCATCGCCATCGGCGCCAAGGTGCTCTGGCAGCAGCTCGGCGTGAAAAACGAGGCCGCCGCCGCCCGGGCGCGCGCCGCCGGCCTGGAGGCGGTGATGGATCGCTGCGTGAAGATCGAGCATGGGCGCCTGTTTGGCGGGCTGAACTGGGTCGGCGTCAACACGCGGGTGATCTCGGCGAAGCGCCCCCGCTGGCTCGCCTACTGAGGTATCCTCCCCGCATGGGGAAGATGGTTCGGGTACTCGACGGGAGGTTCGGGCGCCTGGTGTTGACGGAGCTCGCGCGCGAGGAACGCCTCGAGGCCAACTCTGCTCCGACCGTCGTCCTGCCGCAGGGCCAGCACGAAGTGCTGTTCCTCAATCCCGGTGAAATCCACGTCGCGCTCGGCGCCACGCGCCTGATCGCCTTCCACGCCGCGATCGACTGGCTGGGCGCGAGCTTCCCGGCGGTGTTCGGCGGCGACGAGCGCCGTCCGTTCCCGGTGCCGCGCGAGCCGGTCACGCCGCGCATCCGCCAGCTCGGCGACGCGCTCGCCATCGAAGTGCTGAACGACCGCTTTCTCTCCACCGAGCGCGTCGAATTCATGCTGCAGGAGCTGGTGCTGTCGATCGTCGAGACCTATCTGGCGCGCCGGCGCGCCTCCTCGCCACTGTGGCGCGGCTCGCGCTTCGAGGACAGCCGCATCCGGCGCGCGCTCTCGCTGCTGCGCGCCCGCCCCAACAAGGACCTCAACATGGACAGCCTGGCGAGCCAGGTCGGCCTGTCGCGCTCGCGTTTCTACGACCTGTTCCAGATGTGCACCGGCCACTCGCCGCGTGCCTACCTCGACCTGCTGTGCGTCGAGACGGCGATCTCGCGCCTGTCTTCGGGCCGCGGCAAGATCGCGGAGGTCGCCTCCGAGCTCGGCTTCTCGGCCCAGAGCAACTTCACGCGCTTTTTCCTCAACCAGGTCGGCGTGCCACCCTCCGAGTACCGGCGCGCGACCGCCGACAGCGGCACGCCACCCTCCGAGCCCCGGAATTAACGCCGTGAAGTAGTGCGGCCGCCGGCACGGCGGTTGCTTTGTTTCTGCAGGTGGAGAACAGCTTGGAACGCGGTCACTACGACGAAATGCGCAACGCGCAAGGTCAGGTGCGCGAGCATTACCGCGCCCTCGCCGACTGGCTGGCCGAGACCCCCGCCAAGCGCGTGGCGGAGAAGCGGCGCGAGGCGGACCTGCTGTTCCACCGGGTCGGCATCACCTTCGCCGTCTACGGCGATGAAGCGGGTGCCGAGCGGCTGATTCCGTTCGACACCGTGCCGCGCATCATCCCGAAATCGGAATGGGACCAGCTCGAAAGCGGCCTGAAGCAGCGGGTCGACGCGCTCAACCGCTTCCTGCACGACGTCTACCACGGGCAGGACATCCTCAAGGCGGGCGTGATCCCGCCCGAGCAGGTGCTGAAGAACCCCGGCTTCCAGAAGGAGATGCGCGGCGTCGAGCTGCCTCACGGCGTCTATTCCCAGATCGCCGGCATCGACCTGGTGCGGCACTCCGACGGCAAGTACTACGTGCTCGAGGACAACCTGCGCACGCCCTCGGGCGTGTCGTACATGATCGAGAACCGCAAGATGATGATGCGGCTGTTTCCGGAGCTGTTCGAGCGCCAGACCGTGCTGCCGGTGGAGCACTACCCGGCGTTGCTGCTGGAGACCTTGCGCGGCGCGGCGCCGCCGCGCGTGCGCGAGCCGGTGGTCGCCGTGCTGACCCCGGGGCAATACAACAGCGCCTATTTCGAGCACGCCTTCCTCGCCCAGCAGATGGGCGTCGAGCTGGTGGAGGGCGCCGATCTCTTCACCAAGGACAACACCGTCTTCATGCGCACCACCAGCGGCCGGCAACGGGTGGACGTGATCTACCGGCGCATCGACGATGCCTATCTCGACCCGCTCGCCTTCAAGCAGGATTCCATGCTCGGCGTGCCGGGCCTGTTCGCCGCCTACCGCGCCGGCAATGTCGCGCTCGCCAACGCAGTCGGCAGCGCAGTGGCGGACGACAAATCCACCTATCCCTATGTGCCCGAGATGATCCGCTTCTACCTCAAGGAGGAACCGATCCTCGCCAACGTGCCGACCTGGCAATGCAAGAAGCCCGAAGATCTCAAGCTGGTTCTGGAAAAAATAGGCGAATTGGTCGTCAAGGAGGTCCAGGGCTCGGGCGGCTACGGCATGCTGGTCGGGCCGGCGGCCTCGAAATCGGAGCTGGCGGCGTTCCGCAAATTGCTCAGGGCAAACCCGGGCAACTACATCGCCCAGCCGACCTTGTCCCTTTCCACCTGCCCGACCTTCGTCAAGCGCGGCATCGCGCCGCGTCACGTCGACCTGCGACCCTACGTGCTTTCGGGCAAGGAAGTAAAGCTGGTCGCGGGCGGGCTGACCCGTGTCGCGCTCAAAGAAGGCTCCCTGGTCGTCAACTCCTCGCAGGGCGGGGGAACCAAAGACACCTGGGTGGTCGAGTAGATGCTCTCCCGGGTTGCCGACCGCATTTACTGGATGAGCCGCCAGATCGAGCGCGCCGAGAACATGGCGCGCATCCTCGGCGTCACCTCCAACATGGTGCTGTTCGGCACCAAGGAGACGCGCGAGCAGAATCTGCTCGCGCCCCTCACCATCACCGACAGCGCCGAGCGCTACTTCGAGCAGAAGAAGCCGGTCACGCTGCAGGGGCTGGTGGATTTCCTCGCGCTCGACCCGGGCAATCCTTCCTCCATCTACAGCTGCCTGCGCGGCGCGCGCGAAAACGGCCACGCGGTGCGCTGGCTGATCACCTCCGAGATGTGGGAGTCGCTCAACACGACCTGGCTCGAGATGAAGGGCGTGCGGCGCACGGATCTCGCCGGCGCCGGCGCCACCAAGTTCTTCGACTGGGTGAAGGACCGCAGCCACCTCTTCCGCGGCGTCACCTACGGCACCATCATGCGCGGCGACGCCTTCAATTTCTCGCGCCTCGGCACCTTCCTCGAGCGCGGCGACAACACCGCGCGCATCCTCGACGTGAAATACCACGTCCACCTGCCGTCGGTGAAGGACGTCGGCGGCGCGCTCGACCATTACCAGTGGACCGCGCTGCTGCGCTCGGTGTCCTCGTTCGAGACCTACCGGGCGCTCTACCGCGACCAGATTTTCCCCATCAAGGTGGCGCAGCTGCTGATTCTCGAGCGCCGCATGCCGCGCTCGCTTGCCGCCTGCCTCGACCAGGTGACGCAGGCGATGGAGCGCATCGAGGGCCAGGACCGCGCCGCCAAGCGACTGGCGGGCGAGCTGCATGCGCGCCTCACCCATGCCGACATCGAGGAGATCTTCCATGGCGGCCTGCACGAGTACCTGACCGAGTGCATCGCCGACATGAACGAGCTCGGTGCGCGCATTCAGCGCGCTTACCTGGGATCAGCCTAGGCATGTCCATTCATGTCGCTTTGAGTCACGTCACACATTACCGCTATGACCGGCCGATCATGCTCGGGCCGCAGGTGGTGCGCCTGCGGCCCGCGCCCCACACGCGCACGCCCGTGCTGTCGTACTCGCAGCGCGTCACGCCGGCGAAGCACTATCTCAACTGGCAGCAGGATGCGCAGGCCAACTGGCTGGCGCGCCTGGTGTTCCCCGAGCCGGTGAAGGAGCTCAAGATCGAGGTGGACCTGGTGGCCGAAATGTCGGTCATCAACCCGTTTGAATTCTTCCTCGAGCCGAGCGCCGGGAATTTTCCCTTTCGCTACGACGATTCGCAGCTGTTTGAATTGCAGAGTTATCTCAAGAAGACGCTTCTCACGCCGCTGTTCAAGGCGTACCTCAGCGAAATCCCGCGCACGCCGCAGCCCACGGTGGATTTCCTGGTCGCGTTGAACAAGCGCCTGGCGCAGGACATCCGTTACCTCATCCGCATGGAGCCCGGCATCCAGACGCCGGAGGAAACGCTGGCCGCGGCCAGCGGCTCCTGCCGCGACTCGGGCTGGCTGCTGGTGCAGCTACTGCGCCACCTCGGCATTGCTGCTCGCTTCGTCTCCGGATATCTCATCCAGCTCAAGGCAGACGTGAAATCGCTCGACGGTCCCTCCGGGACCGCGGTGGACTTCACCGACCTGCACGCCTGGTGCGAGGCCTATCTGCCGGGCGCGGGCTGGGTCGGCCTGGATGCGACTTCGGGCCTGTTTGCCGGCGAGGGCCACATCCCGCTCGCCTGCTCGCCCGAGCCCTCGAGCGCCGCGCCGATCACCGGGGCCACCGAAAAAGCCGAGGTCGAGTTCACGCACCGGATGCGCGTCGAGCGCATCTGGGAGGCGCCGCGCGTCACCAAGCCCTATAGCGAGGAGCAGTGGCAGGAGATCAACGCGCTCGGCCTGCGGGTGGACGCTGACCTCGAGGCCGGCGACGTGCGCCTCACCATGGGCGGCGAGCCGACCTTCGTCTCGCTCGACGACCGCGACGGCGCCGAGTGGAACACCGAAGCGATGGGCCTGACCAAGCGCAAGCTGGGGTTGCATCTTCTTCACAAATTGAAAAACAAGTACGCGGAAAAAGGCCTGCTCCACCTCGGCCAGGGCAAGTGGTATCCGGGCGAGCCGCTGCCGCGCTGGTCGCTGTCCTGCTTCTGGCGCAAGGACGGCGAGCCGGTGTGGAACGACGCGGCGCTGTTTGCCGACGAAGGGATAGACCTCGGCGCGACGGACGCTCAGGGCGCGCAATTCCTGCGCGCGCTCGCGGCGCGGCTCGGGCTGGACGCGAAATTCGTCTTTCCCGCCTACGAGGACACCTGGTACCACCTGTGGCGCGAGCGCAAGCTGCCGTCGAATGTCGACCCCCTCGATTCGCGCCTTGACGATCCGCTCGAGCGCGCACGCCTGCGCCAGCTTTTCCACCAGGGCCTCGACAAGGTCGCCGGATACGTATTGCCGTTGAAAAAGGAAAACAGCGCCTGGCAGACCGGTCGCTGGTTCCTGCGCGAAGAGCGCTGCTATCTCGTCCCCGGCGATTCGCCGCTCGGCCTGCGATTGCCGCTCGATTCGCTGCCCTGGGCCGCGGCCGCCGACCGGCAGGCCATTCACCCGCCCGACCCGTTCCAGAAGCAGCACGTCCTGCCGCAGCGGAAAAACATCCTTTTGCAAGAAACAAAAAAAACGGGTGCGACCATGCCGCGCCGCGCCCCGGCCCCGTTCGAGTCGGCCGCCTGGATCACACGCACCGCCGTCTGCGCCGAGCCGAGGGGCGGCGTCCTGCACATCTTCATGCCGCCCGCCGGCGCGCTGGAGGACTACCTCGAACTCGTCGCCGCGGTCGAGGCCACCGCCGCCGAGACCGGCTTGCGCGTGACGGTCGAAGGCTACGAGCCGCCGCGCGATGCGCGCCTCGAGTCGCTTCGGCTCACGCCCGATCCGGGGGTGCTGGAGGCGAACGTGCAGCCCGTGAGAAGCTGGGCTGAACTGGCGGGGAACACCAGCTTCCTCTACGACGCCGCGCGCGCGTCACGCCTGACGACGGAAAAATTCATGATTGACGGCCGCCATACTGGCACCGGCGGCGGCAACCACGTCGTGCTCGGCGGCGCGACGGCGGCCGACTCGCCATTCCTGCGCCGGCCCGACCTGCTCGCGAGCCTGCTCACCTACTGGCACAACCATCCGTCGCTCTCGTACCTGTTCTCCGGGATGTTCATCGGCCCCACCAGCCAGCACCCGCGCATCGACGAGGCGAGGAACGATTCGGTCTACGAACTTGAAGTGGCTCTTCATGAACTACAAAAGCAGACCCAAATTGCCCCGTGGCTGGTCGACCGCCTGTTTCGCAACCTGCTGATCGACGTCACCGGCAATACCCACCGCGCCGAATTCTGCATCGACAAGCTGTACTCGCCCGACGGCCCGACCGGGCGCCTCGGCCTGCTCGAGCTGCGCGGCTTCGAGATGCCGCCGCACGCGCGCATGTCGCTGACGCAGCAGCTGCTGCTGCGCGCCTTGGTCGCCCGCTTCTGGACCAAGCCCTACCGGCCGCGCCGGCTCGCACGCTGGGGCACCGGGCTGCACGACCGCTTCATGCTGCCGCACTTCGTCTGGCAGGACTTCGAAGACGTGCTGGAGGAAACGCGTGGCGACGGCTACGAGCTGAAGACGGCATGGTTCGCGCCGCATTTCGAGTTCCGTTTTCCGCGCATCGGCGAATTCGCCGCGCGCGGCGCGCGCTTCGAGCTGCGCACCGCGCTCGAGCCCTGGCATGTGCTCGGCGAGGAAAGCACCGCCGGCGGCACCGCGCGCTACGTCGACTCCTCGGTCGAGCGCCTGCAGGTGCGCGCCACCGGCCTGGTCGGCGAGCGCCACGTGCTCGCCTGCAACGGCCGCGCCCTGCCGCTGCAGCCGACCGGCAACGTCGGCGAATTCGTCGCCGGCGTGCGCTATCGCGCTTGGCAGCCCTGGTCGGCGCTGCATCCGACCATCGGCGTGCACGCGCCCCTCACCTTCGACCTGGTCGATACCTGGATGAGCCGCTCGCTCGGCGGCTGCCAGTACCACGTGGTCCATCCGGGCGGCCGGGCGCATGCGGATTTTCCCGTCAACGCCTATGCCGCCGAGGGCCGGCGCCTGGCGCGCTTCTCGCGCACCGCTTTCACCCCCGGCCGCATCGCGCTGGGCGAAGAAGAGCGCAATCCGAATTTCCCCTTCACCCTCGACCTGCGGCGCGGCGCGTGATCGAGACGCTGCCGCTCGCCGTGACCCACGTCTCGACCATGCGCGGCGAAAAACCGCTGACCAACGCGACCGGGTTCTTCTTCGAGCGCGACGGAAATCTCTTCGTCGTCACCAGCCGGCACGTGGTGTTCGACGAGCCGAGCGACCATCGCCCGGACCGCATCGAGATCGAGCTGCATGTCGACCCGGTGAACCTGGGCGAAACGGTGCAGTTCTCGATTCCGCTCTACCGCGACGGCAAGTCGGTCTGGCGCGAGGGGCTCGATTCGGCCGGCGCGGTCGACGTGGTCGCGCTGCGGCTCGAGCGCGCCGCGCTGCCCAAGGCGCTGCTGCTGCGGGCCTTCACCCCGGCGCATCTGGTCGGCAAGCTCGACCAGGTCGAAATGGGAAGCTCGGTCCTGATCGTCGGCTTTCCGCTCGGCGTGCACGACACGCTGCACCGGCTGCCGGTGGCGCGCCAGTCGGTGATCGCCTCGGCCTTCGGCATCCGCTTCCAGGGCAAGGGCTATTTCCTGACCGACGCGCGGCTGCACCGCGGCACCAGCGGCGCGCCGGTGGTCGCGCGCAAACAGGCGAGCCGAGACGGGCGCGGCGATTTTCCCTGGCTGCTGCTCGGCGTGCACGGCTCGCGCCTCGACCTCGCCGACCGCGATGTGAGCCAGGATGAAAGCCTCGACCTGAATTTTGCGTGGTATGCCGACATCCTGATGACCTTGACGCAGGCGCCGCTTTTGCGCCGTTAAGGTGCCGATGCTACGCTGCGCCGCTCGATGGCCAAGGAACTGCTCGCCGACTATCCGCTGAGCGCCGGGCGCTACGACGAAATGTTCGCGGCGCCGCGCGAGCCGCGCGCGCACTGGAAACCGATGCTGGACAGCCTCGCTGCGGAGCCCGGCGAGCGCATCCGCGAGCGCCTCGCCGCCGTGCTGCGCCAGGTGCGCGAGAACGGCGTCACCTACAACGTCTACGCCGACCCGCAGGGCGCCGACCGCCCCTGGGAACTCGACCTGCTGCCGTTCATCATTCCGCAGCAGGAGTGGGCCGCGATCGAAGCGGCGATCGCGCAGCGCGCCACGCTGCTCAACCTCATCCTGGTGGACGTCTACGGCGAGCAGCGGCTGCTGAAAGAAGGCCTGCTGCCCCCGGTGCTGGTGCACGGCCACGCCGGCTTTTTGCGGCCCTGCCACGGCGCGCGCGCCCCCGGCGAGGTGATGCTGCATCTCTACGCCGCGGACCTTGCGCGCTCGCCCGACGGGCGCTGGTGGGTGATCGACGATCGCACCCAGGCGCCCTCCGGCGCCGGCTACGCGCTGGAGAACCGCATCGTCATCTCGCGCGCGCTGCCGGAACTGTTCAACGACCTCAAGGTGCAAAGGCTGGCGAGCTTCTTCGCCACGCTGCGCGACAGCCTCGCGCACTGGTCGCCGCAGGGCGGTCCCGGCGGCGCGCCGCTCACGGTGCTGCTGACGCCCGGGCCGTTCAACGAGACCTATTTCGAGCATGCCTACATCGCGCGCTACCTCGGGCTGCCGCTGGTGGAGGGCTCGGATCTCACGGTACGCGAGGGCTGCGTCTGGCTGAAGACGCTCTCAGGCCTCAAGCGCGTGCATGCAATCCTGCGGCGCCTGGATGACGATTTCTGCGATCCGCTCGAGCTGCGCAGCGACTCCGCGCTTGGCATTCCCGGCCTGGTCGACGCGATGCGACGCGGCAACGTGCTGGTCGCCAACGCGCTCGGCTCCAACCTGCTCGAGTCGAGCACGCTGCTCGGCTACCTGCCGCGGCTTTGCGAGAAGCTCCTCGGCGAATCGCTGAAGATGCCCTCGGTCGCCACCTGGTGGTGCGGCGAGCCCGCTGCGCTGGAGGACGTGGCGGCGAAGCTCGAGCGGCTGGTGATCAAGTCCGCCTTCCCGCAGATCCGCGTCGAGCCGATGTTCGGCGAAGATCTCGACGAGCGCGGCCGCAAGCGCGTGCTCGCCATGCTGCGCGCGCGCCCCAACGATTACGTGGCGCAGGAAATCGTGCAGCTCGCGCAGGCGCCGGTGCTCGACCGCGCGCAGCCGCGGCTGCAGGCGCGCGCCATCGGCCTGCGGGTCTACGCCTGCGCCAGCCCCAACGGCTACGTCGTCATGCCCGGCGGCCTGACGCGGGTTGCCGCAGCGGATGCGCGCGTAATCTCGATGCAGCGCGGCGGGTCGAGCAAGGACACCTGGGTGCTCGCCGCCGGGCCGGTCAATACTTTCAGCCTGCTGCGGCGCGAGATCGGACCGCAGGAGCTGGTGCGCGCCGGCACCAACCTGTCCAGCCGCGTGGTCGAGAACCTCTACTGGTTTGGCCGCTATTGCGAGCGCTGCGACGCCACCGCCCGCCTGCTGCGGGTCGCGCTGGCGCGCCTGGTGGACGATATCCCGGGCGATGACGCGCACGCGCGGCCGGTGATCGTTGCGCTGCTGCGGCGCGCCGGCGTGCTGCCCGCCGGCGAGCGGGAGCCCAGCGATGCCGAGCTGGTGGCGGCGCTGCGCGCCGCCATCGCCGACGAGATCCAGCCGGGCCTCGCCAACGGACTGCGGCAGCTCTCGCGCGTCGCCACGCACCTGCGGGAGCGACTGTCGCTCGACAACTGGCGCACGCTCAACCGGATGACGCGCCCGCCGCAACGCGGCAAGCGCCCCGTCTCGCTTTCCGAGGTGCTGGCCGAGCTCGACGCCACCATCGCGGGATTCACCGCCATTTCGGGTTTCGCCCTCGACGGCATGACGCGCGACCCGGGCTGGCGCTTCCTGTCGATCGGGCGACGCCTCGAGCGCCTGCAGACCCTGGCCGCCACGCTGAGGCAGGCCCTCGCCGGCCCGCCGGATGTCGACCTGACCTGGCTGCTGCGCCTCTCCGATTCGATCATCACCTACCGCGCCCGCTATTCCGCGCGGCCGCAGTGGCTGCCGGTACTCGACCTGCTGGTCTGCGACGAGGCCAACCCGCGCTCGATCGCCTTCCAGGTGCACGGGTTGCACGACTACGTGCGCCGCCTCGCGGACCTGTTCGGCGCGATCGGCGACGAAAAGCTCGACGGCGCGGCGGCCGGCCTCGCCGCGCTCGACCCCGGCGCCGACCTGCGCTACGGCAGCGAGCGCCTCGCCAGCGTGCTCGACGAATGCTACGGCGCCGCCTATCGGCTGGGCGAGCAGCTGGGCCATCGCTTCTTCAGCCACGTCGGCGAGTCGAGCCAGCAGACGTTTGCCACCTGAAAGCGGCCACCAGATGCGCCTGCACGTTGTCCACGAGACGCACTACAGCTACTCCAGCCCGGTGGAGCTGTCGCAGCAACTGCTGCACCTGACGCCGCGCCCGCTGCCCTGGCAGGAGCGGCACGCCCACCGCATCAGCGTCGAGCCCGCGCCCAACGAATACGAGGAGCGCGACGACTACTTCGGCAACCGCAGCGCCATCGCCCTGATCGCGGCCCCCCACGCGGACCTGCTGGTACGCGCTTCTTCGGTCGTCACCGTGGTGCCGCGCGAAAAAGAGGCGCTGGCGCGGCCGCCGACGGCCTGGGAGACGGCGCGCGAGCAGGCGCCGTCGCGCGCCGCGGAATTTCTCTATGAATCGCCTCATGTGGAGAACCTGCGCGAACTCGCCGATTACGCGGCGCGCAGTCTCGCCAAAGGGCGCGCCGCGCTGCAGGCGGCGCTCGACCTCGCGCACCGTATCCACCAAGATTTCGAGTTCGACAAGACGGCAACCAGCGTATCGACGCCGCTGCGCCAGGTGCTGAAGCGCCGGCGCGGCGTGTGCCAGGATTTCGCGCACCTGATGATCGGCGCGCTGCGCGCCCACGGCCTGGCGGCGCGCTACGTCAGCGGCTACCTGCTCACCGAGCCCCCGCCCGGGCGGCCGCGCCTGGTCGGCGCGGACGCTTCGCACGCCTGGGTGGCCGTCTGGTGCGGCGAAGGCGGCGGCTGGGTGGAGATGGACCCGACCAACGACTGCCTGGTCGACGACGAGCACGTCACGCTGGGCTGGGGCCGCGACTTCGGCGACGTCACGCCGATGCGCGGCGTGATCCTCGGCGGCGGCGAGCAGGAACTGAAAGTACGCGTCACCGTTTCACCGCAGTAACTCGGTAGAATCTTTTCATGGCAGACCGAAAATTCGGCATCGAGACGCTTTGCCTGCACGCCGGCCAGATTCCCGACGCGGCGACCGGCGCTCGTGCCGCGCCGATCTACCAGACCACCTCCTTCGTCTTCGACTCGGCCGAGCACGCGGCGTCGCTGTTCAACCTGCAAACCTTCGGCAACGTCTACTCGCGCATCTCCAACCCGACGGTGGCGGTGCTCGAGGAGCGCATGGCGGCGGTCGAGAACGGCCGCTCGGCGCTCGCCACCGCCACCGGCCAGGCGGCGGAAGCCACCGCGATCCTGACCCTGTGCAAGGCCGGCGACCACATCGTGTCGGCGTCCACGCTCTACGGCGGCACGCACACGCTGCTGCACGTCAACCTGAAGAAATTGGGAATCGAGACGACTTTCGTCCATCCCGATGATCCGGAAGCGTTTCGCAAAAGCATCCGGCCCAGCACCAAGCTCCTCTATGCCGAGACGCTCGGCAACCCGCTGATCAACATCGTCGACATCGAGGCGCTGGCGAAAATCGCCCACGAGGCCGAGATCCCGCTGGTGCTCGACAACACCGTGCCCTCGCCTTACCTGTGCCGGCCGATCGAATGGGGCGCGGACATCGTGGTGCACTCGGCCACCAAATACATCGGCGGCCACGGCACCACCATGGGCGGCGTCATCGTCGAGTCGGGCAAGTTCAACTGGGGCAACGGCAAGTTCCCGGAATTCACCACGCCCTCCCCCGGCTACCACGGCGTGATTTTCCACGAGACCTTCGGCGACTTCGGCTACACCATGAAGGCGCGCATGGAGATCATGCGCACCTTCGGCCCGACGCTCTCGCCGATGAATGCCTGGCTGCTGCTGCAGGGGCTGGAATCGCTGCACGTGCGCATGGATCGCCATTGCGCCAATGCCCTTGCCGTTGCTCAGTTCTTGAAAAATCATGCCAAAGTGGCGTGGGTCAATTACCCCGGCCTCCCGCAAGACAAATACCACTCTCTGGCGAAGAAATACCTGCCAAAGGGCGCCTCGGGTCTCCTGAACTTCGGCGTCAAGGGCGGCGCCCGCGCCGGCGAGAAATTCATCGAGGCGGCGCAGTTCATGAGCCACCTCGCCAATATCGGCGACGCGAAGACGCTGGTGATCCACCCGGCCTCGACCACGCACCGCCAGATGGAGCCCGAGGATCAGCTCAAGGCCGGCGTCACGCCGGACATGGTGAGGATGTCCGTGGGCATCGAATCCCTCGACGACATCCTCTGGGACATCGACCAGGCACTGAATGAGGCGGCAAAGGCATGATCAGCTACCAGTTCATGGAGCACGGCAAGCCGCTGCAGAAAGTGATCAGCAGCACGCCGCAGCCGCAGGGCACCGAGGTGCTGGTGCGCATCACGCGCGCCGGCGTGTGCCACTCCGACCTGCACATCTGGGACGGCTACTTCGAGCTCGGCGGCGGCAAGCGCTTCTACGTCAAGGATCGTGGCTGCGTGCCGCCGTTCACGCTGGGGCATGAGCCTTTCGGCATCATCGAAAAAATCGGTCCCAAGGTGAAAGGCGTCAAGCTTGGCCAGAAGCGCCTGGTGTTTCCCTGGATCGGCTGCGGCAAATGCGCGGTGTGCAAGGCGGGCCAGGACAATTACTGCGTCTCCGGCACGCGCTTTCTGGGAGTCAACCGCCCCGGAGCCTACGCCACGCACGTGCTGGTGCCGCACCCGAAATACCTGCTCGACACCGCGGGCATCGACGATTCGTTCGCGGCGACGCTGGCCTGCTCCGCGGTCACCGTCTACAGCGCGGTCAACAAGCTGCCGGAGATAGGGAGAAGCGAAGGGGTTGCAGTTCTCGGTTGCGGCGGATTGGGACTGATCGCGATCTCGGTGCTGCGCGCCAAGGGCGTGAAGCACATCATCGGCTGCGACATCGATGACGCCAAGCTCGCCGCCGCCGCTCGCCAGGGCGCGACGAAGACCCTCAACACGCGCGCCGCGGACGCGGCGCAGAGCCTCGCCGGCATCGCCGGCGCCGTGGATCTCGTCGGCAGCCCCGCCACCGCGGCGCTCGGCATCGGCGCGCTGAGGAAGGGCGGGCGCTACGTGATCTGCGGCCTGTTCGGCGGCGAGCTGGTGCACCCGCTGCCGCCGATCGCGCAGCGCGCCATTACCATCGCCGGCTCCTACGTCGGCAACCTGCAGGAGCTGAAAGAGGTGATCGCGCTCGCCAAGCGGAAAAAGCTGCGGCCGGCGCCGATCGAGACGCGCGCCGCCGAGCGCGCCAACGAATCGCTCGAGGATCTCAAGGCCGGCCGGGTCGTCGGCCGCGTGGTGCTCGATTTCTCGCACGCTGGATGACGCCTTTTCGCTGGCCCAACCCCTACGCCTGGCCGCGCCGGCCGCTGCTGGCGCAGAACGTCGTCTCGACCTCGCAGCCGCTTGCGGCGCAGGCGGGCCTGCAGATGCTCGCCGCTGGCGGCAACGCGGTGGACGCGATCCTCGCCGCCGCCATCACGCTTTCGCTGGTCGAGCCGGTGTCGAACGGTATCGGCTCGGATGCCTATGCGCTGGTCTGGGACGGCAGGAAGCTCCACGGCCTGAACGCGTCGGGGCGCTCGCCGGCCGGCTGGACACTCGATTACTTCCGCGGCAAAAGCGCCATGCCGACGCGCGGCTGGGACAGCGTCAGCGTGCCGGGCTGCGTCGATGCATGGGTGGAAATGCACCGCAAGTTCGGCAAGCTTCCATTCAAGAAGCTGTTCGAGCGCGCGATCGATTACGGCCGCCGGGGATTTCTCGTCTCGCCCACCATCGCGGGCCAGTGGGCGGTGCAGGTGAACGAACTGAAGGTGCAGCCGGGCTTTGCCGAGGCGTTCATGCCCGGCGGCCGTGCGCCACGCGCAGGAGAGATTTTCAAATTCAAGAAGCATGCCTTGGTTTTGGAAGAAATTGCATCCTCCAAAGGCAAGGCCTTCTATCGCGGCAAGCTGGCGGAAAAAATAGAAGCCCACGCCAGGAAGAGCGGCGCGGCGATGCGCGCTGCGGATCTCGCCGCGCACCAATCGGACTGGGTCAAGCCGCTCGCGATGGACTATCGCGGCTACACGCTGCACGAGATCCCGCCCAACGGCCAGGGCATCGTCGCGCTGATGGCGCTCGGCATGCTCGAGCACTTCGAGCTGCGCTCGCACCCGGTGGACGGCGCCGACAGCCTGCACCTGCAGATCGAGGCGGTGAAGCTCGCCTTCGCCGACGCCTGGGCCTACGTCGCCGACATCGACCACATGAAGAACATTCCGCCTGAATCGCTGTTGAACCGGGAGTACTTGAAAGGACGAGCGGGGCTGATCGACCTCAAGCGCGCGCAGAATTTCGGCGCCGGCCGGCCGCCCCAAGGCGGTACGGTGTACCTCGCCGCCGCCGACGCCTCCGGCATGATGGTGTCCTTCATCCAGTCGAACTTCATGGGCTTCGGCTCCGGCGTGGTGGTCGACGGCATCTCGCTGCAGAACCGCGGCGCGACTTTCGTCCTGCAGCCGGGGCATCCCAATTGCGTCGGCCCCGCCAAGCGCCCCTACCAGACCATCATTCCCGGCTTCGTCACCCGCGACGGCAAGCCGGTGATGAGCTTCGGCGTGATGGGCGGCACCATGCAGCCGCAGGGCCACACCCAGGTCATGGTGCGCATCGCCGACTACGAGCAGAGTCCGCAGGCGGCCTGCGACGGCCCGCGCTTCCGCTTCGTCCAGGGCATGGACGTCAGCGTCGAGGAGGGGGGATTCCCCGCCGCGACGCTCGAGGACTTGCAGCGGCGCGGCCACCGCCTGGTCCGTGTCGACGACTACAACCAGTTCGGCTGCGCGCAGCTGATCTGGAAGCTGGAGGGCGGCTATTACACCGCCAGCGATCCGCGGCGCGACGGTCAAGCTGTTGGTTTCTAGAAAAGAGAAAAATGTTACGGATTTGGGGTAGAACCAATTCAGTCAATGTCAAGAAGGCCTTGTGGGCAGCGGAAGAGCTCGGACTGAAATACGAGCGCATCGACGCCGGCATGGAGCACGGCGTCACCAAGACGCCAGCCTACCTGAAGATGAATCCGAATTCGCTGGTACCGACCATCGAGGACGACGGCTTCGTGCTGTGGGAGTCGCACGCCATCGTGCGCTACCTGGCGGCGAAGCACGGCGCCGGCACGCTCGCGCCAGCCGATCTGCGCGCGCGTGCCAATGCCGACCGCTGGATGGACTGGACGCACACGTTCTCGCGCGAATTCCAGCGCCCGGTGTTCTGGCCGCTGGTCCGCACGCCGCCGGAGCAACGCGACATGAAAGCGGTCGGGGAGGCCATCCGGAAATGCGGCGAGCTGCTCGCTGTTCCCGACGCCTATCTATCCAGGCAGAAATTTCTTGCCGGCGACGCCTTCACGATGGGTGACATCCCCCTCGGCTGCCACGTGCAGCTCTGGTTCCGCCTGCCGATCGAGCGTGCGCGCCTGCCCGGCCTCGAGTCCTGGTTCGAGCGGCTGTGCACGCGGCCGGCCTACCGCCAGCACGTCGACTTGCCGCCGACATGAAAAAAGTCGCCCTGGTCACCGGCGCCGCCAGCGGCATCGGCCTCGCCTGCGCCGAGCGCCTCGCGCACGACGGCTGCAACGTGGTGTTGGCAGATATCAACGAGCAAGCCGGCAATGCACATGCGAAGAGATTAGACGGGGTTTTCATCTCATCTGATCTTTCAAAGCGCGAAGGATGCAAGCAGCTCGTCGAAAAAACCCTTGCAACTCTTGGAACGGTTCACATCCTCGTCAACAACGCCGGCTACCAGCACGTCGCGCCGATCGAGGATTTTCCCGAGGAGCAGTGGGAGCGGATGATCTTTCTCATGCTCACCGCGCCCTTTCTCCTCACCCGCTACTGCTGGCCGGCGATGAAAAAGCAGAAATGGGGCCGGGTGGTGAACATTGGCTCGATCCACGCGCTGATCGCCTCGCCCTTCAAGGTCGGCTACATCGCGGCCAAGCACGGCCTGGTCGGCCTGACGCGCACCGCGGCGCTGGAAGGCGGCGAGCACGGCATCACGGTCAACGCCATCTGCCCGGCCTACGTGCGCACGCCGCTGGTCGACAACCAGATCGCGGACCAGGCGAAAGCCAACCGCATGTCGCCGGAGGAAGTGATCGCGAAAATCATGCTGGCGCCGGCAGCGGTGAAACGGCTGATCGAGCCCGCCGAGGTGGCCGACTTCGTCGCCTATCTCTGCTCGGAGCCCGCCGGCGTCATCACGGGCGCGGCGCTGACGATGGACCTGGGCTGGACCGCCCGCTAGCCGCCCGCTCGCGCACCCGCGCGTAGAACTCCTTCAGCGATCCACTCCCGGCCAGCAGCCGCTCGAATTCCGGCACGCGCTGCGTGTAAATGGCGATCGATGCGAGGTAGGCGTTGTTGATCTGGGCCGGGACCAGGCGCGGGTAGTCCGCGCGCAGCCGCTCGAATTCGCGGCGCTTGAGTTCGAGTTTTTCTTCTCTGGAAATGTCTTGCTGATAAATCTCCGCAAGGCGCCTGCGCAGCAGCTGGATGCGGGCGCCGAACTCCCGGCGCCGCGCTTGATAGCTGCGGAATGCCTCCGCCTCTGCGCTCCGCTTCTCCATTTCAAGCCAGCGTCGCACCCCCTCCTCCTCGACCACCACCGCGAAGGATTCGTTGAAGGTGGTGTCGCCCTTTACATAGACGACCTGGTGCGCCAACTCGTGGAACACCAGTCCGGCAAGCCGCCAGTCCGGGTCGTGGATGAAGGTGGAGAGCAGCGGATCGTCGAACCAGCCGAGCGTCGAATAGGCCGGCACGCCACCGACGAAGACGTCGTGGCCCGACTCGGCCAGCCGGTCGGCATGGCGTTGCGCGCGATCCTCCGAGTAAAAACCGCGGTAGGCGACGCAGCCGGCGAACGGAAAGCATTGCGGCAGCGGTTGCACCGACAGCGCCGGGGCGGCAACGACGTTCCAGACTGCGAAGGAGCGTCCGAGATCGGCGTAGGAGCGATAGCTACGGTTGTCGGGCAGTGCCAGCTCGTGCACCGCGAAATCGCGGATGCGCTGCGCCGTCTCGAGGCGCGCGCGCAGCGCGGGCGGTGTGCGCGGGTCCTCGAGCAGCTCGGCCACCGGACGCGCTCCCGCCATCAGCCCGAGATGCCCGCCGACCGCCTGGCCGTAGTAGGAGACCGACTCGCAGCCCCCCAGCAACAACGCCAGGAGCAGTGCCGCGCCTCTCATTCGAGGCGGCCCTCGGCGAGGAATCGCCTCACCATGCGGGCAACGCGACCCGACGCGATCAGCATGCTGTGGCTCACCGCGACTTGCGCCTGCGCCGTCATCCCCTCAATCGGCGTTTCCTCGAGGCCGACGACGCCGTCGTTCACGCCTTCGATGTTGCCGAGCAGGCGGCCGAGACCCAATGACAGCGTGCCGGCGACGACGCCGAGCGGCTCCGGCCGCCCCCAGCGCGGCGCGCGCTCCGCCCAGTGTGCCCCCGCGGCGCCCATCATCCAGCGCCCGAGCCCCAGCCGCGAGAAGCGCCGCCCGACGCGCGAGCCCCGTACCGGAGCACCCAGCAGCACCACGCTGGCCACGGCGATGTCGCGGTGCCGCTCCAGGGCCTCCAGGATCAGGACGCCGCCCAGGCTGTGGCCGACGAAATGCGCCGGCCGGCCGGCGAGCCGCTCGCGCGCGAAGCGCGACAGGCGCTCGACGTTCTCCGCCATCGCCTCGCGCCCGCGTAGTGGGAACAGCCGCGGTTCGAAGCCGTAGCGGCCGAGGCGCGCCGCGAGCAGCGACATGGCCCCGGCGGGCATCCATAACCCGGGCACCAGCACGACTTCCCGGGTCACGCGCTCTTCTTGACCGCGTCGAGCAGGGCCTGCGCCCGGTGCACCACCGGGTAGTCGATCATCTGGCCGTCCACCTGGATGGCGGCCGCACCCCTCGCTTCCGCCTCGCGGAAGGCGGCGACGATGCGCTCGGCACGCGCCACTTCCTCGGCGCTCGGCAGGTAGGCGGCGTTCACCGGCGCGAGCTGGTCGGGGTGCACGCATAGCCGTCCCTGGAAGCCGCCGCGCCGGCTGCGCTCGAGCGCGCGCGCGAAGGCAGCGGTTTCCTTGAAGTGGAACCAGGGGCTGTCGAGAGGACCTTCGAGGCCCGCGGTGCGCGAGGCGAGCACCAGGCGCGCGCGCGCGTCGGCGAACTCCGGCTCGTCGAGCGTCGGCGCGAGGCCGAGTTCGTGGCCGTAGTCGGCGGCGCCGAATGCCGCGCGCTTGACACGCCAGGGCCCCGGGTAGGGACGCAGGTTGCGCGCCTGGAAGATCCGGTCGACGCGCTGCACGCCGGCGGCGGTTTCGATCTGCGGCACCAGGTCCACCGAACCCTCCGGGATGCCGCGCTCGCGCTCGAGGTTGGCCATCAGCCAGTCGATCGCATGCAGGTCCGCGGCGCTCTCGACTTTCGGCAGCACGACGCCATCCACCCCCGGCAACAGCGTCTCGACCAGATCGGCGTAGCAGAACGGCGTGGATGGCGCGTTGACCCGCACGTAACCGCGGCCTCGCCGCGGGCGCGCGAGCGCCGCAGCCACCAGCTTGCGCGTAGCGGGCTTGTCCGAGACTGCGACCGAGTCCTCGAGGTCGACGATTACGGCATCCGCGTCGAGCGTGAGCGCCTTTTCGACGCGGCGCGCGACGTTGCCGGGCGCGAACAGGAAGGATCGGTTCATTGGCATGGCAGGGTCGCCTCGGCGGTCCGGTTCTCGATCGGCCAGACGATTTCCGGCCGTCCTTTCCTGATCTGCACCACGGCGGGCTTGATGCCGGTCTGCTCGCCGCTCGATGGGTCGACCTTGTAGCGGCCGAGCACCGTCTCCACCTCCAGCGCGGCGAGCGCGGCGCGCAGCTTCGGCGCGTCGAGCGTGCCGGCCTGGCGCACGCCGGCGGCGAGCACGGTTGCCGCGGCATAGCCCGCGGCGGCCGATGCGTCCGGCGTCGCCGACCACCTGGCGCGGAAGGCCTTCACGAATTCCCCGTTCGACCCGGTTCTCAGGCGCGCATCGTACTCTACCGCGCCGAGCGCAAACTCGGCCCACTGCCCGACGCTGGCGATAAATTGCGGCCGCGTAACGGCGTCACCGAAGAAAACCCGGGGCGCGTAGTTTTTCTCCCGCGAGACGCGCACGATCTCCACCGTGTCGCGCAATTCGCCAAACGCGATCCAGACGTCGCCGCCATAGTCCCGCGCTTTGGCAATAAGCGGCAGGAAATCGATCGTGCCGCTCGGATAGCGCTCAAGCACGTTCACCGAGAGACCGCGCGCCAGGGCGAGCAGGCGCGCGCCCTCGGCCATCTCGCCCGAGTTCGTATCGTCGCGCGCCGAAATGAACAGGCCATGGCAGCCCGCCGCCTGCGCCAGCTCGACGATGCCGGTCGCGTAGGCCGCATAGGGGGCCACCACCTGGAACACGTAGCGCGGCGCACGCCGGTGCACGACGCGCGACGCGCCGGCGCCGTTGACCATTACGCGGCGGGCGCGCTCGGCCTCCGCCAGGGCCTGCAGCGTCGCCGCGGAACCGTAGGGGCCGACGAGCAGGTCCGCCTTCTCGCGCACGAGCTGCGCGTAAAGCGCGCCGGCGCGCACCGCCTGCGAGCCGTCATCGCGCAGGCGCAGCTCCACCGGGCGGCCGAGCAGGCCGCCGCCGGCGTTGACTTCCTCCTGCCAAAGAACGAGCGCCTTGCGATAGCCCGCGGCCAGGGGCGCCTGCATGCCGGTCTCGGTGACCACCGCGCCGACCACCACGGCAGGGTTTTCCGCCCTCCCTAACGAAGTACAAAGGAGAAGGGCGAAAAGCGCCCTAGTAATCAAGCTTGTCGTCCACGGCATGGCCGCGCATCGGGATCAGGCAGGAACGCTCGAAGGTCATGAACACGGTCCCATCCGCTTTTTTCCCGGTGGTGCGCACGGTGACGATGCCGTGGTGCGGGCGCGATGCGGAGGCGCGCTTGGCGATCACCTCGGACTCGGCATAAATCGTGTCGCCGGCGAACACCGGCGCCGTGAGGCGCACCTTGTCCCAGCCAAGGTTGGCCACGGTCTTCTGGCTGACGTCGGAGACGCTCATGCCGGTGACAACGGCGAGCGTCAGGCAGGAGTTGACCAGCGGCCGCTTGAACTCGGTGGCGGCGCCGTAGGCGGCGTCGATGTGCAACGGGTGCTGGTTCATCGTCAGCAGCGAGAACCAGGTGTTGTCCGCCTCGGACAGCGTGCGCCCCGGCCGGTGCTCGTAGACCTCGCCGACCTCGAACTCCTCGTAGTAGCGCCCGCTCGATTCGCGGTAGCGCTTCGGCCCTACTTCCTTTGCCCGAGTGACCATAGAATCCCGACTGTGAAAGATGCGTTGAGCGCGATTGTAGGCAGTTCGAACGTCCTCACCGCGCCCGAAGACACGAAACCGTACTTTACGGACTGGCGCCGGCAGTACTCGGCGAGCGCCGAGTGCGTGGTGCGTCCGGCGAGCACCGGGGAAGTCTCGCGCGTGGTCTCGCTCTGCGCCCGCGAGGAGGTCGCCATCGTGCCGCAGGGCGGCAATACCGGCCTAGTCGGCGGCTCGGTGCCCACCGGCGCGCGCCGGGAGGTCGTACTGGCGCTCGGCCGCATGAACCGCATCCGGGAAATCGACTCCCTCAACGACACCGCGACGGTCGAAGCCGGCTGCGTTCTTGCCAGCGTGCAGCAAGCGGCCGAGCGGGCCGGGCGCCTGTTTCCGCTGTCGCTCGCCGCCGAGGGCAGCTGCCAGATCGGCGGCAACCTGTCGACCAACGCCGGCGGCGTCAACGTCCTGCGCTACGGCGGGGCGCGCGACCAGGTCCTCGGCCTCGAAGTGGTGCTGCCCGACGGCCGGGTCTGGAACGGCCTGCGGGCACTGCGCAAGGACAACACCGGCTACGACCTGAAGCAGCTCTTCCTCGGCGCCGAGGGCACGCTCGGCGTCATCACCGCAGCGGTGCTGCAGCTCTATTCCCGGCCCACCGCGACCGCCACGGCCTGGATCGCCATCGACAGCCCGCGCGCGGCGGTCGAGCTGCTGGCCCGCCTGCGTGGGCACCTCGGCGACCGCGTCAGCGCGTTCGAACTCGTCTCGCGCAGCTGCCTCGAAGCCGTGCTTGCGCACCTGCCCGAAATCAAGGACCCCCTGAAGGAAAAAAGCCCGTGGTACGTGCTGGCTGATCTCGCCGACAGCGGCACGCCGCAAGCCCTGCAGGAGCGCGTCGCGCAGGCGCTCGACGGCCGCGACGCGGTGCTGGCGCAAAGCGTCGAGCAATCGCGCAGCCTGTGGCGCATCCGCGAAACCATCCCTGAAGCGCAATTCGCCAACGTCAAGCACGACGTCTCGGTGCCGGTGTCGAAGACGCCGGAGCTGATCGAGCGCGCCGGGCGGGCGCTCGCCGCCGCCTTTCCCGAGGCGCGCGTGTTCGCCTTCGGGCACGTCGGCGACGGCAACATCCATTACAACGTCGGACCGCAGGCGCTCATCGCCCGCCGCGAGGAGGTGAGCCGCGCGGTTTACGGCGTGGTTGCCGAACTTGGCGGCTCGATCTCCGCCGAGCACGGGCTCGGCCAGCTCAAGCGCGAGGAGATCCGGCGCCACAAGGACCCGCTGGAGCTCGAGATGATGCGCGCGCTCAAGCGCACGCTCGATCCGCAAGGCCTGATGAACCCCGGCAAGGTAATTTAGCGCCGCCGCGTCAGAACCAGCGGTTGTCCGCCGAGATCGCCGATCATGCGATCGTCCGCGACGCGTCCGCGAAATTCCACGCCTTTGCTGATCCAGGATATCTGCGTGCCGGAAAGGCTCGCTCGGCTCGCGCCTTCGACATCGATCTGCTGGTAGCTCTGCTCGATGCGCAGGCGCCAGCCTTCGCCCTCCCAGATGCCTCGCACGTCGGCGGGCACCACCCAGAGGTGCAGGCGGCTTTCGTCGCCCTGGCCGGGATGCGGCTGGCGCACCGCGATCGACTCGGAGCGATCGGGCTGCCATCCGGCCATGCCGAAGGAGTGCGAAACGATGCGCGTGCCGGGCTTGAGGACGTAGACGAATCGCGCCTGCAACTGCCCGAGCAGGCCGGGCAGCAGGTACACGGTGACCACGCTCGCTTGCGAAAAATCCGCTGCCAGCACGTCGCCCTGGATGAAGGACACGCGCGCTGCCACGCCGGCCTTGCGCGCATTGGCGCGTGAGAGCTCCACCAGCCGGGCGTCGAGCTCGATGCCGAGTCCTTGGGCGCCGAAATCCCGCGCGGCGGCAATCACGATGCGTCCATCGCCGGAGCCGAGATCCGCGACCAGGTCGTTCGGGCCGGTGCCGGCGAGGCGCAGCATGCTTGCCACCACCTCGTCGGGCGTGGTGATGAAGGGCGGACGCCACTCGGTTTCTTGGGCGCGCGCCGTGTTCGCGAGCAGCGCGAGAGCGAGAAAGAGCGTGCGCGTCATGACCGCTGGACTGTACCGCAAATAAAAAGCCCGGCCGGAGCCGGGCTTGGATGCACCCTTGCGGGCTTTACTTGATGCCTTACTTCGCGTCTTTCTTGGCGTCTTTTTTGGCTTCGGCTTTCGCCTTGCCCTTGGCCTTGCCTTTGCCTTCGCCCTTGGACTTCTTGGCGGCTTTCTTCTCCGCCTTGGCGGGCGCGGCCTTCGCCGGCTCGGCCTTTTTCGTTTCGGCCGCCGGAGCGGGTTTCGCCGGGGTAGTGGCGGGGGCCTGGGCGAACGCGACCGCCGTGAAGGCGGACGCAACCAGGATTGCAAGTAGCTTCTTCATCCGAACTTCTCCTTGGTAGATAACGTAATCCCAACAACGCATCGGCAGTCAGCTGGTTGACAGGCGCGATCTCTTTATAATCCGGAGTGTTAGATGAAGCTCCGCGATTTCAGCGCGCAAATCCCCCGAGGCGGTCTGTGGGTATTTGCCTACGGCTCCCTGATGTGGTCGCCCTGTTTTTCCTTTCGTGAGCGCCTGGTGGCCCGCGTACACGGCTATCACCGCGCGCTTTGCATTCTCTCGACGCGCTACCGCGGCACGCATCGCCGGCCGGGCCTGGTGATGGGGCTGTGCCGTGGCGGCTCCTGCTGGGGCATGGTCTACCGCATTGCCGCCTCGCAGGTCGGCCGCACGCTGCGCCGCCTGTGGCACCGCGAGATGCCGCGGCGCGTCTATCAGCCCAGGCTGGTGCCGGCGCAGATCGGCCGCTCCCGGCGCACGGTGCGCGCGCTGGCCTTCCTCGCCGATCCTTCGCACCCGGCCTATGTGCGCGAGCTCGACCTGCACGGCCGGGCGCGCCTGGTCGCCCAGGGCATCGGCCAGCGCGGCCCCAACGTCGACTACATCCGCAATACGCTCGACCACATGCACGCCGTCGGGGTGCGCGATCCGCACCTCGAGCGCATCCTCGACGCGGCGCTCACCCTGCGGAAACTCAGGCCTTGATCGACGCGCTGATGCGCTCGAGCGCCTTTTTCAGAATCGCCCGCTGGGTGCCGAAATTCAGGCGCACGAAGCGCCCGTCGCCGAATTGCGACCCCGGCGAGAGCGCGACGCCGTGCTTGAGGAAATGCGCCTGCGGGTCCTCCGCGCCGAGCGCGGAGCAGTCAATCCAGGCGAGATAGGTCGCTTCGACGTGCGCCATCGGCAGGCCGATGGTTTTTTCCACCAGATCCCGGTTGCCCCGCAGATAGTCGAGCTGCGCCGCGAGCCAGGCAGCGCCGCTCTGTAGCGCGGCGAGCGCGGCGATGCTGCCGAAGACCGACGGCGAGGCCATCACGTGCGCATTGACGTCGGCGGCAAAGGCTTTTCTCAGGCCGGGATCCTCGATGATCGCCCAGGCACATCCCGCCGCCGGGATGTTGAAGGTCTTGTTCGGCGACATCAGCGTGACTGTGCGGCGCGAAATCTCGGGCGCGAGACTGGCGATCGGAATGTGCGGCTTGCCCGCATCGAGCAGCAGATCGCAATGGATCTCGTCAGAGACGATCAGCATGTCGCGCGTCAGCTCGGCAAGGCGCAGCAGCTCGTCGCGACGGAAGATCGTGCCGCCGGGGTTCTGCGGGTTGCACAGGAAGAACGCCTTGGCGTCTGCATTCTTCCCGAAGAAATCCTCTTCAAATACCCAGCGTCCCTGCTGCAGGGCGAGCGGCGCTTCGCTGTAGGGCCGCGGCGCGAGCTCGGGGGCGCGCTTCAGGTGGTGATAGACGGGTCTCGGCACGAGCACGCGGCCGCCCGCAGGCACGAGCACGCGCGCCGCGTGGTGCAGTCCCGCCACCACGCCGGGCAGAAAGACGATCCAGGACGGCTCGATGCGCCAGCGGTAGAGGCGCGCGAGGCGCTCGACGATCGCCTCCACCAGTTCCGGCGGCAACGTGGAATAGCCGAACACTCCATGCCGGGTGCGCTCGGCAAAAGCCTCCAGGACGGCGGGCGGCGCACGGAAATCCGTATCGGCCACCCATAGCGGAATGACGTCGCGCCCGGCATGGCGCTCCCAGCGCGTGCTCCAGGTCCCCGCGCGATCGACCGGCGCGTCGAAATCGAACTTCATGCGTTTGTTATAGCAAAAAAAAGACGCTATGAGACTTCGCGTACCAAAACCGGGTCCGGGGGTACGATGAACCCGCTTGGATTTATCTATTCCCTATCCCTCGGCGTCTTCCATCGTTGGGACTCCGAAAGAATATTCGTGATCCTGACAGCTTATATGGATGAAAGCGGCGTCCATCGTGGCGCTCAAAAGACGGTCATGGCTGGATATGTAGGCTATGCCGGGGCGTGGCGGAAATTCGAAAAGAAGTGGGTCCGAATGCTCAAAACCTTTGAGATTCCCTACTTTCACGCCAAGGAAATCTTTCAGCGGGACGGCATTGCTAAAGGATGGTCAGAGGACAAGAGAAATCGAACCTTCAGAAAGTCTGAAAAGATTTCACAGGCGCACACGATCTTTGGTTTTTCTGCCGTTCTTCCGCATGACGATTATGACCAGCACTACAAAATTGTCGGTAATCGGCCCAAGGGAACTGCGATCCCAGATTCAAAATACGGACTCTGTTTCCGTATGTGCATGAGCGCTCTAATCGTCATGGTTGAGCAGGAGTTGATAGGAAAGAAAGGGCCACATACCCTCCACGTTGTACTTGAAGCAGGACATCAAAACGCTGGGGATGCGGAACGCATCTTCCACCTAATGAAGAGCGAGAAGTCTACTGAGAGTGTACGAAGACTTCTCGGCACCATAACGTTTGGCGAAAAGAAAGAGTGCGCTGGGGCGCAATCCGCCGATGGACTCGCCTATACGTCCTATGCACTCGAAGAGTTAGGAACTCCGCCGACCTTTTCCCATGGTGTATCTGGCGCACTGAAAGAAGGAAAGGAAGTTGCCAAGGGACAACGCCGCCAGGTTCATGGCAGGAAAACCGTACCGCTTTACCGCTTGCCATTTACGCCAGAGCAATTGCGCGAACTAAGAACGCACCTTTTTGTGAAAAATCCTCTTCCTACTTTCCAATTTGCTGAGGACGCAGCGAAGAAGCTAGGCGTGGGCGAGAGTCCGGAAGCGTTCAGCAAGGCGCTGGACAAACTCGTCCCGAAGAAGCCGAAGCATGGGAGCAGTTAAACCTATTTGCGCCGAAAGGGGAACGATGAAAACTATTGCGCCGATGCTGTTACTGGTGATTGCCGGATGCGCCACGTTGCCCGATAGCGCGACTCTCATTAACGACAAAGGCGAGAAGCGGTACTGCTACAAGAGCCAAGGCGGGATGATCAGCAATGCAGGTGCCGTGAGGGAATTCAACAAATGCCTGAATGAGGCTGGCGCCGCGGGCTTTAAACGGGTGCCGGAATAACGTGGTACGCGAAGTCTAATATCGTCAAAAAAAAGCCGAGCACGAAGCCCGGCTCGATTGCAGTGCGTTGGTTTTATTTCTTCTCTCCTGCCTCCTCATCTGTGCTTTGGCCCTGCTTGAGCGGATCTTCCTCCAGCCGGTTCATGCTGTCGTCGACTTCCTCGGTCTGTATCGCGCGCGATTCAGCCTGCAGGTGCGAGGGGAAGTAAGTGGCGATCGAGGGCACGAACATCACGATCGCGATGGCGAGGCATTGCAGCCCCATGAACTGGAACATGCCCCGGTAGATGGTGGCGAGCGACCAGTCCTTCACCACCTGCTTGAGGTAATACGCCGACATCGCTACGGGCGGCGACAAATAAGCGGTCTGCAAGGTGACCGCGACCAGCGCGCCGAACCAGATCATGAACATCTCGGGCGCGATGCCGAGCGTCTGCGAGACGGAGGGACGCAAGGCGTCGACCACCGGATAGAAAATCGGCAGGAACACCAGGATGATCGCCGGCCACTCGAACGGCCAGCCCAGCAGGAAAATGAGGGCGACGACGAAACCGAGCATCAGCAGCGGCGGCACCGGCAGCGCGACCATCGCCTCGGTGATCCAGTTCGCCGTGCCCATGCGCGCGAACACGGCGCCGAAGATATTGGAGGTGACCGCGAGCAGCAGCACCATGCTGGAGGTCATGGTCGCGCTGATGCAGGCCTGCTTGAGGCCGGCGTAAGTGAACCGGCCGTAGCAGATGGAGAGGATGACCGCGCCGAGCGCGCCGATCCCGGCCGCCTCGGTCGGGGTGGCGAGGCCCGCGAGGATCGAGCCCAGCGTGAAGCCGATCAGCAGGAACAACGGCAGGACGCCGACCACCACTTCCCTCAGGATCAGGTAAATGCTGGTGACGCGCTCCTCCTGCGGCACCGGCGGCCCGAGCTTCGGGTTGATGGTGCTGCGAACGATCAGGTAGACAAGGTAGATCCCGGCCAGCAGGAAACCGGGCCCGAAGGCCGCGGCATACAGGTCGGCCACCGACACGCCGAGCACCGGTCCCATCACGATCAGCATCACCGACGGCGGTATCAGGATGCCGAGCGTGCCGCCCGCGGTGATGGCGCCGGCGGAAAGTTCTGGGTCGTACTTCGTCTTGATCATGATCGGCCCGGCCATGATGCCGAGCACCGTGACCGCCGCGCCCACGATGCCGGTGGCCATGGCGAAAACCGTGGAAGTCAGGATGACGACGATGTAGAGCGAGCCTCGCACCGGCGCGAGCATCATGCGCAGGGCGGAAAAGAGGCGCTCCATCAGGCCGGCCTGCTCGGTGAGGAAGCCCATGAAGATGAACAGCGGCACCGCCGCCAGCACCTCCTCCTTCATCATGCCGATGGTGTTGAAGTAGGCGAGGTCGAACACCACCTTGCCGAGGGCGAAGTAGCCGAAGGTGAGCGCGAGGAACAGCAGCGTGAAGGAGATCTGGATGCCGATGAAGATCGCGAACAGCATCACGATCAGCATGATCAGCCCGAGCAGGATCTCGGGGGTCATATCTCGACCTTCTCCTTGTGCTCGAGCACGATGCCGGTGCGCGCGGCGTAGAAGCTCTTGATCAGCTCGGAGATGCCCTGCACCAGCAGCAGCAGGCAGGTTAGGGGCACCACGGCCTTGAACGGGTACAGGATCGGCCGCCACGGCGTCTGCTCGGAAAGTTCGTTGATGGTGAACGAGTACCAGGCCTCGTTGCCGCCGGCGATGCCGAGCATGATGATCGACGGGAAGAAGAACACGATGTAGGAAATCGAATCCACCACGCCGCGCGTGCGGTCGCTCCACTTCTCGTAGTAGAAGTCGGTACGGATGTGCGCTCCCTTGTGCAGCGCGTACGCGGCGCCGAGCATGAAGATGGTGCCGTAGAGCATGTAGGTGACGTCGAACGACCAGATGGTCGGCGCATTGAAGAGATAGCGGGCGATGACCTCGTAGGCGACGGCCAGCACCAGCGGCACGTTCAGCCACGCGATCCAGACACCGGTGGTGTCGGTGAATTTGTCGATGATGCGGACCGCCCTGATCAGGCCCGCGGACTGCTCAGCCATTCGTCCCCCAAATCAAACGGGGGCGGATCACCGCCCCCGTTTCCGATTGCAAGCTTACTTCTTGGCCGCTACGGCCTTGGCGCCGCCTTCCGGCCAGTAGTAGTTCGCCGCAAACGAATACGGCGGGAAATAAAAGCGCTTCGCCGGGACCACCAGCGACGCGTAGGTGCGCTGCGAATCGTGCACCTTCTTGAAGAACGGGCTCTTCTTGCCTTCCTCGGCGGCGATGATGTCCCAGGTCTTCAGGAACTCCGTCAGGATGTCGGGCGGGGTACGCAGGATGCGCACGCCGTGCTTCTGCTGCAGCTCGAGCAGCGCCTCGGCGTTCTGCCTCTGCCATTTCGCCCACCAGATGAGGAAAGTCTCGTTGGCGGCCGACTTGATCATCTCCTGGTGCTGCGTCGACAGCGATTTCCACACGTCGCCGTTGAACACGATCTCGCCGATGGTGACGTTCTCGTGCATGCCCGGCGTGTAGTGGTACTTCCAGACGTTGTGGAAGCCAAGGCGCAGGTCTTCCACGCCGCCGACCCACTCGGCGCAGTCGATCACGCCGCGCTGCGCCGACGGGATGATCTCGCCGCCCGGCATGTTGACCGTGGTCATGCCCATGCGCTGCCAGACTTCGGCGGCCATGCCGGTCTGGCGGCACTTCATGCCCTTGAAGTCGGCCAGGTTCTTGATCGGCCGCTTGAACCAGCCGAAGGCCTGCGGGCCGGAGGGCAGGATCGGGAACCACACGATGTTGAGCTTGAGCTCTTTCTGGAAGAACTCGTTGCAGAACTCGTTGCCGCCGCCGTGGTGCATCCAGCCGATGGCGTCGATCATGTCCATGCCGAACGTTCCGCCCGGACCGCCGGTGCAGAGAATCGCCGCCTTGTTCTTGCCGACCCAGTAACCCGACCAGGAATGCGCCCCGTCGATCACCTTCTTATGCGTGGCGTCGAGCACCTCGAAGGCCGGCACCACTTGTCCGGCCGGCATGGCGTCGATCTTCAGCGTGCCGTTGGACAGCTTGCCGACGCGCTCGACGAAATAGGTGAAGTTCTCGTACAGCGTCAGGCTGGCGGGCCAGGTGGCCTGCATCTTGAGATTGACGTTTTGCGCCTGTACCGGCGCACTGAACGCCGCGGCTGCTGCAAGAGCCGCAACTGATTTGACGAAAGGCCTCATGACGTCCCTCCTCCTCTTAGGTGGTTTCGCAAGGCGAAACGCAGACTACACGGGGCGGCAGGGGCCGGTCAACGGAAATAGGCAGGGCGGCCACGGCCGCCCTGCCTGCACCCTTTCAGGGAGCCGCTACTTCGATTTGCCCTTCGCCGCTGGCTTGCGCTCCTCGGGGAAGTAGTAGTTCGCCGCAAACGAGTACGGCGGATACATGAAGCGCTTGGCCGGCACCACTTTCGCCGCGTACACGCGCTGCGACTCGAGCACCTTCTTGAAGAACGGGTCCTTGGCCGACTCCTCGACCGCCATCTTGTCCCAGGTGCGCATGAAGTCGATCAGGATCTCCGGCGGCGTGCGCAGGATCTGCGTGCCGTACTTGGTGCGCATCTCCTCGATCGCGTCGGCATTCTGCTTCTGCCACTTGACGCCCCAGCGGACGAAAGTCTCGGACACCGCCGCGCGCACCGCCTCCTGCTGATGCGTGGTCATCCCCCGCCACACGTCGCCGTTCATCATCACCTCGAGCATCGAATTGCTCTCGTGCATGCCGGGCGTGTAGTGATACTTCCACACTTGCGGCAGGCCGAGGCGCAGGTCCTCGATGCCGCCGACCCATTCGGCGCAGTCGATCACGCCGCGCTGCGCCGACGGCACGATCTCGCCGCCCGGCATGTTGACCGTCTGCATGCCCATCCTCTGGTAGATCTCGGCGACGATGCCGGTCTGCCGGCACTTCATGCCCTTGAAGTCGGCCAGGCTCTTGATCGGCCGCTTGAACCAGCCGAAGGCCTGCGGGCTGGAACCGCCGATCGGCCAGGCGACGATGTTCAGCTTCAGGATGTCGCGGTAGAACTCCCAGTACATCTCCATGCCGCCGCCTTCGTACATCCAGCCGAGGAAGTCGAAATGGTCCATGCCGAAAGGACCCGCGGGCGTGGCCGAGAACAGCGTTGCCGTCTTGTTCTTGCCGACCCAGTAGTAAGCGACGCCGTGCCCGCCGTCGATCACCTTCTTGTGCGTGGCGTCGAGAATCTCGAACGCGGGGACGTACTGTCCGGCGGCAGCGGCGTCGATCTTGATCTCGCCGCGCGTCAGCACGCCGACGCGCTCGGCCCAGTACTTGAAGTTGTCCTGCAGCGTCAGGCTCGCCGGCCAGGTCGACTGCATCTTGAGCTGCTTGACCGCAGGCGCGGCCGGCTGCTGCTGTGCGACGGCAGGCAGCGCGAAGGCCGCCGCGACCGCGCAAGCGGCGATGGAAAGGCGTCGTTTCATCATGGTCTCCTCCTCAGGAGCGAAAATGGTAGCCCTAGTCGAGGCGGACAACAATGCCTTCCAGGTCCTTCGACGGCGCTGGGTAGCGGCTGAGCACCAGCGGGTCGTGGCCCGGGATGATGTGCGCCGGCGTATCGGCGAGGGCGCGCAGGCGCGCGTAGCCCTCGACCATGTCGGCGACGTTATAGACGATGGGAAACGGGCGCTCCTGCTCCATATTGGCGTAAAAGTGGCTGGCATCCGAAGCGAGCACCACCCAGCCGCGCCGCGTCGCCACGCGCACCACCTGCAGCCCCATGGTGTGGCCGCCGATCAGATGCACCGAAACGCCCGGCGCGAGCTCGGCGTCGCCGTCGTGAAAACGCACGCGACCGGCGTAAACGCTGCGCACCATGCCGACTACGTCCTCGACCTCGTAGGCGCCGCGGAACACCGGCTGCCCCATGTGGCGTCCGGTGGCGTAGCGCATCTCGAGGTCCTGCAGGTGGAAGGTGGCTGAAGGAAACAGCTCGAAATTGCCGACGTGGTCATAATGCAGATGAGTGATAACAACAGTCTTAATTTTTTTTGAATCGACGCCGAGTAATTTGAGGCCTGCGGTCGGACAGCGCAAATGCTCACGCGCGCGTTTCGCCGCCATCGCGGCGGAGAACCCAGTGTCGACGACAATCTCGCGCGCATTTTTACCATCCGTGCCGCGCAGCAGCCAGACGAAGTAGTCGAGCGGCATCGGACCGTCGTGCGGATCACCGCCAATGAAATTTTCGGCGGCGCGCCGCTCATGGTGGGCGTACTTGACGGCATAGACCTCGTAATTAACCAATCAGATCCCTCCGCAAGCGGGAAAGCGGCTCGGTCCAGTCGCGCGAGGGCGGCTGGCGGTAGATGGGAAATTCGGGAAACCAGGGCGAGCGCTCGCCCTCGTCCATCCAGCGCCATTCCGCCGGGCGCGGTACCAGCACGTGCGCACGCCCGCCGATGCCCGCGTGCAGGTGAAGGTTGGTATTGCTCACCGTGACGTAGTCTTGCAGCTGGCCGAGCAGCGCCAGCATTTTGGCGAGATTTTCGTTGGCTGCCGACAGGTTGTGCACCGGCTGCTGCGCTGCCTGACTCAAGGCTTCGATCTCGCCCGGCGCCGGATGGCGCTGCAGCGCGAGCAGCGTTCCGGACCAGCCGCGCAGCGCTGCGCCGAGAAGCGCCGGGGAAATTTCCTTCGACAGCAGCCGGCCCTCTTCGGCGAACTCCTGCCGCACCAGGACATCGGTCCCCGCGCGCCAGGTGATCCCGAGGTACGGCGCCGGACCGAACCCGGCGAGCTGGCGCGCCGCCCGCGCATCCGCATCGGCATCGCGCCGGAGCGCGAGCGCCGGCGGAGTGTCGGCGTTCTCGAGAATCTGCGGCAGATCGCCGAGCCAGATGCGGTAATCGAATTTCCCCAGGTCAAGCGGCGCGTTCTCATCAATCATCTCGTCTGCGGCCGCGGCCCCGCGCAGCACGCCGGCCAGCGCCGGCGCGCACTGCAGCGTGACATGCGCGCCCAGCTCGCGCAGCCGCGGTGCGAAGCGCAGGAAGAACAGGCGGTCGCCGAGTCCCTGCTCGCCGCGCAGCACGATGCGCTTGCTGTCGAGGCGCGGCGGCAACACCCCCGCATGGTGGCCGACGCGTTCGGCGGCACTCGGGCTGCGGCGCGACTGGTAGGCGTTCCAACCCTCCTGCCAGCGGCCGCGGCCGAGCAGCATGGTGCCGAGGGCAAACCGGTGGCGTTCTCCGCCCGGCATTTCCACCTGGCGCTCGAGCCAGAAAATGCCCGCTTCGCGACCTTGCAGCTCCGCGAGCGCCTCGGCATACAGGCCGACGAAGCTGTCGCTGCGTTCGCCGCGCTCCTGGTCGAGCGTCGCCACGCAGCGCTCGGCGCGGCCGTGCAGCAGGTACATCCCGGCCAGGTTGAGCCGCAAACCCGCGTGGTCGGCATCGATGGCGTACGCGCGCTCGTAGGCCTTGAGCGCGTCGCCGAGCCTGCCCTGCTTGTGCAGCACCTTGCCGAGGTTATAGAGCGCTTCGGCATAGACCGGCTTGGCCTTGAGCGCGCGCCGGAACTGCGCCTCGGCCGCGGCAAAGTCGCGCAACTCGCCATAGGCGACGCCGAGGTTGTTGAGGTAGAGCGGGTTGCGGCGGTCGAACTCCAGCGCCCGGCGCGCGCGCTCGGTCGCAATCTCGGGCGCACCGGCGCGCACCGCGACCACTGCAAGCGCGTTCCAGGCTTCGTGCGAGCGCGGGTCGGCGGCGACGATCGAACCGAACAGCGCTTCGGCGCGGCCGAAGTCATTCGCATCGAGCGCCGCCGCGCCCGCCGCGAAGATCGAGTCGAGGCTCGCCGCCACCGCCGCTAGGCGAGGTGCACGCGCGCGAACTTGCGCTTGCCGACCTGAATCACGTAGGTGCCCTTCGTCAGCCTTCGCCCGCGGTCCGACACGCGGTCGCCGTTCACCTTCACGCCGCCCTGCTCGATCAAGCGGCTGGCTTCCGTCGTACTCGGCACCAGGTTCAGCTGCTTCAGAAGTTGGGTAATGGGGAGGCCCGCCGCGGGATAGAACAGCTCCGGCATCTCGTCGGGCAGCGCGCCATCCCGGAATTGCGCATCGAAGCCGCGCGCCGCCGCTAGCGCCGCCTTCCGGCCGTGGAATCGCTCGACGATCTCCGACGCGAAATCGAACTTCACGTCGCGCGGGTTCGATCCTTCCTGCACGGCCTTCTTCTTCGCCGTGATCTTCGCCTGGTCCTCGAACGACAGCAGCTCGATGTAGCGCCACATCAACTCGTCGGAGATGCGCATCAGCTTGCCGAAGATCTCCGCCGGTGGTTCGTTGATTCCAATGTAATTGCCGAGCGACTTGGACATTTTTTCGACGCCGTCGGTGCCTTCGAGGAGCGGCATGGTCAAGATACACTGCGGCTCCTGCCCGACCTGCTTCTGCAGCTCGCGTCCCACCAGCAGGTTGAATTTCTGGTCGGTGCCGCCGAGCTCGACGTCGGCCTTCATCGCTACCGAGTCGTAGCCCTGCATCAGCGGGTAGAGCAATTCGTGTAGCGCGATGGGTTGGTTGCTTTTGAACCGCTTGCTGAAGTCGTCCCGTTCGAGGAGCCGCGCCACGGTATAGCGCGCAGCGAGCCGGATCATGCCTTCGGCGCCGAGCTTGTCCGACCACTTCGAGTTGTAAAGCACCTGCGTCTTGCTCTTATCCAGAATCTTGAACACCTGGGCGCGGTAGGTCTTGGCGTTGGCAAGAATCTCCTTGCGGCTGAGCGGCGGCCGCGTCTGGTTCTTGCCGGTCGGGTCACCGATCATGCCGGTGAAGTCGCCGATCAGGAACTGCACCTGGTGACCGAGATTTTGGAAATCGCGCAGCTTGTTGATTACCACCGTATGGCCGAGATGCAGGTCGGGCGCGGTCGGATCGAGGCCGAGCTTGACGCGCAGCGGCCGGCCGCTCTCGAGCTTTTTCGCCAGCTCCGCTTCGACGATCAGCTCGTCGCAACCCCGGCGGATGATTTCAATGGCCTGCGTGATGCGCGACATGGTCGAGTGGCCCCCGGCGGTGTTAGACTCCGCAGGCTTCTGAATAAAAAGGGATTCTAGCCGATCCATGCAGTGGTCCGGGACTCAGTGGCGCGTGGCCGCGTTGGCGCTGCTTACCGCCGTCGTCGCGGTGGCCGTCATCGGCTCGATGCCGGGCGCGCCGTACGCGGACGCGGCGCCGGCGCCCAGCCGGCTCGAGGAAGAGCTGCGGCTCGCCGTGTGGCCGGCGCCCGCGCCCGCGACCTACCTGCGCGAAGAACGCTTTCAGCGCGGCGACACGCTGGGCGGATTCCTGGCGCGGCTCGGCGTCGCCGATGGGCACATCGCGCGCCTCGCGCGCCTGCCGGCGATGCGGCAGCTGCGCCCGGGCTCGACCGTCGACGCCGAACTGAGCGCCGACGGCCTGCCGCTTAGCCTGCGTTTTCTTGCCGAGCGCGACCGCTTGATCGAGATCAGCGCCGAAGGCGATGCGCTGCGCACGGCGGACCGGCCGGCGGCGCTCGACACCCGGGTCGCGATGCGCTCGGGCGTGATCCGCACTTCGCTCTTCGCCGCAGCCGACACGGCCGGCATCCCGGACAGCGTCGCCATTCAACTCGCCGATGTCTTCGCCGGCGACATCGATTTCTATCGCGACCTGCGCCAGGGCGACCGCTTCGCGGTGGTCTACGAAACGCACTCGCTGGCAGGCAGGCCGGTGCGCGCCGGGCGCGTGGTGGCGGCGGAATTTGTCAATCAGAAGCGCAGCTTTCGGGCGGTGCGCTACGGCGCCGGTTATTACGGCCCGGACGGCGGCAACCTGCGCAAGGCTTTCCTGCGCGCGCCGCTCGAGTTCTCGCGCATCAGCTCGGGCTTCGGCGGGCGCGTGCACCCGATGTTCCGCACCTGGAGCGCCCATCAGGGCGTCGACTATGCCGCTCCGGCCGGCACGCGGGTACGCGCGGTGGGCGACGGCGTGGTCGAATTCGCCGGCGAGCGCGGCGGCTACGGCATGGTCGCCGTCCTGCGCCACCGCGGCTCCTACAGCACGGTGTATGCGCACCTGCGAGGCTTCGCCGCCGGCGTGCGGCGCGGTGCGCGCCTTGCGCAAGGCGACAGCGTCGGCTTCGTCGGCCAGAGCGGCTGGGCCACCGGGCCGCACCTGCACTACGAGTTTCGCGTCGCCGGCGTGGCGCGCAATCCGCGCTCGATCGCGTTGCCGGCGGGCGAGCCGGTGCCGGCGCGCGAGCTGGAGGCCTTTCGCCAGCAGACCGCGCCGTTGCTCTCGCAGCTCCAGCTGATCGCCGCCAGCCCGATCGCGTTCCTGGAGTGAACGCGGCGCTGTACGTCGGCCTGATGTCGGGCACCAGCCTCGACGGCGTCGACGCCGCGCTGGCCGATCTCTCCGGCGCGCAGCCGCGCCTTCTCGGCGCCGTGCACCAGCCGTTCGATGCCGGCCTGCGCGCCGCGCTTCTCGCGCTCAATGCCCCGGGCAGCGACGAGATCGACCGCGCCTCTCGTCTCGCCAATGATCTCGCGCGGCGCTACGCCGCGGCGCTTGCCGAGCTCCTGGCGAAAAGCGGCAAGCAGGCGAGCGACATTCGCGCGCTCGGCTGCCATGGCCAGACCGTGCGCCACCGGCCCGAGCGCGGCTACACGGTGCAGCTCGGCAACGCCGCATTGCTCGCCGAACTCTCAGGCGTGACCGTGGTGGCCGATTTCCGCAGCCGCGACATCGCCGCCGGCGGACAGGGCGCGCCGCTCGTGCCGGCCTTCCACGCCGCGGTTTTCCGGCACCCCGGGGAGGCGCGCGCGATTCTCAATCTCGGCGGCATCGCCAATATCACCCGGCTGCCTGCGACCGGGGCGGTGACGGGTTTCGACTGCGGCCCGGGAAATTGCCTGATGGATCTGTGGGCGCAGAAGCATCTGGGCGCGCCGCACGACTCGGATGGCGCGTGGGCGGCGGGCGGAAAAGTGGACGCCGCCCTGCTGCAGCGGCTTCTCGACGAGCCGTTTTTTAGCGCGCGGGCGCCGAAGAGTACGGGTCGCGAACTCTTCAATCACGCCTGGCTCGACGCCCGCCTGCGCGGCGAGGAGCCGCGCGCGGTGCAAGCCACGTTGCTCGAACTCACCGCGCGCAGCGCCACCGACGCCTGCATGGGCACGGCGCGCGTCATCGTCTGCGGCGGCGGCGCGTCCAATGGGGCCTTGATGCGCCGCCTCGCCACGCTGCTCGCGCCCGTGCCGGTCGAGCCGAGCGATCGCCATGGCATTGCCGCGACGCTGGTCGAAGCCCTGGCGTTTGCCTGGCTGGCCAAGCAGACGCTCGACGGCGCCGCGGTCGACCTGGGCGGAGCGACCGGTGCACGCGGGCCGCGCATTCTCGGCGCGATCTACCGCGCCTGACCGCGGCGGCTAGAGAAATTCCTGCAGGCGCTGGTAGTACAGGGTGGCGAAATAGTCGACGTTGCCGTGCGTGTCGTCGCTGTAGCCGTCCCAGAACGCCTTCTTGAAGAACTGCTGTCGTGACTTTTCGTCCGCCAGCACGTGGTCGATGTCGGCGTAGTCGACCTTCAGCCGCGCCGCCGCCTGGCGCGCGAGAGCGTTGAACATCAGGGTCACGCGCTCGCGCTCCGCGAGCGGTTGGAACACGGTGCGCTCGTCGACCAGCGTGTTGCGGTAGAAATCGGCGTCGGCGATGATCTGCGGCTTCGCGCCGAGCAGCACGACGTTGCGGTTATGCGGCAGGATTTCCTGCGCGATGTAGGCCTCTAGCCGTGCGGCGGACTCCGCGATCATCTCCTCGATCGGCCGCCCCGAGGTGGCGGCGGCCTTCCAGGCCGCGCGGCGGCAGTCGACCTCGCCGAAGTACACCAGCACGCGCGCGGACTGTGCGATGCGCGGGCGCAATTGGCGCGTGGCCTTCAGCGCGCCGGCCTGCGAGTCGGCGTGGCCCAGCCCATAGGCCGTCGCGCCGCCGAATTCGTAGCAGTCGAGGTGCACCCGCTGCGCGAAGAACCGCGCATGGTTCAGCTGCAGGTAGCGGAAGTAGCGGACGTGGGAGCAGCCGATCACCAGCCAGTGCTCGGGCACCTCCTTGCCGGTGCGCAGCGCAAGTTCCTTGAAGAAATCGTAATAGCCCGGCTGCAGCGGCATCTGCCGGTACGCCTGCTCGGCAAGGCGCAGCCCGGACTCGAGGTCGCCCAGCCGGTGGTAGGCGCGCGCCATCCAGTAGGCGAGATCCGGATTCACGGCATTGGCGGCGGCGGTGGCGGTCTGGAAATACTGCAGGGCGAGTGCCGGCTTGCCCAGCTCGAACAACGCGACACCGGCGAAGAAGCACAGATCCGGGTGGCGATGCGCCTCGCTGAAGTGGTGGCGGAAGAGGTCGACCGCCTGCTGGAATTTGCCGGCCTGGCAGGCGCCCTCGATCGCACGGCGCAGCTGCGCGTAGTCGGGAATCGGCGCCGCGCTCGCGATGCGGGAAGCGAGGCTCGCGGGCGCCACCAGGAACAGGCTTTCGCCCAAGGCTCTGACCTCGAGCGCCGGCTTCATGCCGGCCACCTCGGCAATGCGCTGGACATTGGCCGCGCATTCCTGCGGCGATACGGTGAACTTGAGCGCCAGCCGCTCGTCGCGCGAGACGCCTTGCAGCGGCGGCAGCGTAACCGGCCCGGGCGCCGGCAAGCCTTCCGTCAGCAGCGCGGCCAGGCGTTCGACGCCGAGGTGGGCGTCGTAATTCCAGACGAAATGCTCCGGCGCCTCGCGCGAGGCCGCCGCCGCAGGGGTCGTGCCGCCGTCGAGTACGCGTTCCGCCGCCTGCACCAGCGCGAGCGGATCGCGGAACACCGGGTTGACCCGGTTCGACATCAGCGATTCGCTGATCCAGCCGGTGCGCGGCACCAGGCTGAGCGCGGCGCGCCCGGCGACGTTGGCCTCGAATCCGGTGGTGCACGAGGTATGCAGCAGCACGCGGCAGCCCAGGGTCCAGGGCACATGAGAGCCTTCGCGCACCACGACGACATTCGGGCAGGCCGGGAAAGCCGCCTGCCACATGCGCAGGTCCTCCCCCGGATGCGGGCGCACCAGGATTTTCTGCGCCGGGCGGCGCCGGGCAAGCTCGAGCACGGCAGCCTTGATGGCCGCGAGGTTGGCCTCCTCAAAGGCCAGGTAGTCGCGCCAGCCCTGCATGGAGACCGGGTCGTTCTTGTCGATGAAGCCGGCCTGCGCCTGTATTTCGGTCACCTGCTCGACGCTGTTCCAGATGCTGTTGAGCACCGGCAGGTTGGTGTTGACCAGGACATAGTCGCCGTAGCGCAGCCGCAGCTCGTCGACCTGGGCGGCGAAAAACGCGCGGTAGCGCGGCTTGAGCAGGTCGACACGCCCGTTGCCCGCCGTTTCGACGCGCGTCCTGCCGGCCGCGAGGCGGCGCAGGATATCGCGCTCGAAGTCGCCGTGCGCCAGGATCATATCGACCGAAGTGAAGATGCCCTCGGTGCACAGCGAGACGATGGCCTTCTCGTCGACCTGCGCCAGCAGCTCTTCCTCCAGCGCGAACACGCGGTGCCCCGCAGCGCGCGCCGCTGCCATCGCCGGCTGGTGGATCTTGTTGAAGCTCTTGAACAGGATCGCGCCCGGCGGCAGGCGGTCGAGGTTGGCAAGCAGCATCCACTGCTGGCCGAGGACCACCGCGTAGCCGCGCTGCGCGAGGGCAGCGGCGAGAAAGGTCTTGCTGTCGAACTCCCGCGCCTGGAATTCGACCGGAAGGTAGACGATCGGCTGGCGCGCTGTCGCCACGGCGGCGCTAGGTCAGGCCGTGAACCCGGCGCAGATCCTCCGGCACCCCGACGTCGAACCAGGAATCCTCGAAGTTGTAGACGCCGACCGCCATCTTCTCCTGCAGCAGGCGCTCGAACAGCGCGGTAATCGGGAACTCCGTATCGCGCGCTACGAAATCGAGCGCCGCCGGCTCGAGCACGTAGATGCCCCGGTTGACCAGGAACTGCACCTTGGGCTTCTCCTCCAGCGCGAGCAGACGCCCGCCGCGCTCGCTGATGGTGCCGAAGGGCAGCTGCACTTCGTACGGCCCGACGCCGATGGTCGCGGCGCAGCGGCTGCGGGAGTGCGCTTCGAGCATGGCGCTGAGGTCGACGCGCGTGATGAGGTCGCCGTTCAGCACCAGCATCGGGTGCTGCGGCCGCTGCGGCAGCAGCGACAGCGCGCCGCCGGTGCCAAGCGGCTTCGATTCGTGCAGGTAGTGGATGCGGCAGCCGAAGGCCTCGCCGTCGCCGAAGTGCTTCTCGATCACCTCGGCCATGAACTTGACCGCGACGTAGATGGTACGCACGCCGTGGCCGACGAGATGGAGCACGATGCGCTCGAGCATCGGCCGCCCCGCCACCTCCACCATCGGCTTGGGCAGCTTCTCGGTCACTGGCCGCAGGCGCGTGCCCATGCCGCCCGCCATGACTACCGCGATATTGGGTTTTTCCCCCGCGCCGATCAGATCGGTGAGGAAATGAACCGCCACCAGGCGGCGGTCGCGGTCGAGCACCGGCACGTGCTGGAAGCTGCGCGCTTTCATCGTGTCGAGCACCGAGGCGCGGTCCATCTCGGGGCCGACGACGAAGAAATCGCGCGTCATGACCTGGGTCACCGCGGCGGCCAGGGTCAGCCCGGCGAGCAGGCCGCGCCGGATGTCGCCATCGGACACCAGGCCGACGATGCGGCCGGCGTTGTCCCGCACCAGCGCGACTTCCCGGCTGTTCGAGTTGATCGCCTGCATCGCGTCGCGGATGGAGGCGGTGTCGGCGACGACCAGCGCGGCAAAAGAGGCTTCGGCCGCGCTCATGGCGTGGTCGCCGCCGTCACGGCGCTCAGGCGAGCGGATGGCGCAGGGCCCAGGTGTCCCCCTCCCGTCGCCACAGGTGGGGCGAGCGAAACTGGTCGCAAAGCTCGTGGAAGCGCTCGGGTGCGAGCCCGATGTGGTCCATGACTTCCTTGAAGTAACGCGCAGGAAATTCGCCGTCGAAGCGGCGCACGAGGGATAGCGCCTCTTCGCGCGTCAGGTGCCGGTTGCGGATTTCCTGCGAGGCGTCGTAGGTGGCGCGCCCGAGGCCGAACTTCATGTAGGTGGTGTAGTAGTGCAGGCCGTCGATCATGTCGTCGAGGCTGTTGTACTTGCTGTAGGTGCCTTCGGTGCGCACGGGGTTCGCCTCGAAGCCGGTGTGCTCCACGCTGTAGTAATAGCTTTCCTGTGGGGTCCACCGCAGATAGTAGCCGAGATAGTGCACCTCGATCTTGCTCTGCTCCAGCAGGTGATAGTCGGCGGGCAGATAAGGCGCGAGATCGCCGAGCGTCAGCTGGTGCCGCTCGCGCAGCTCGGGGATCGACTGCCCGGCGAGGTAGACCTCCGACAGGTCGCGCATCGTGTGGTAGGACGCGTCGCGCAGCGACGAAGCGTTGTCGGCGATGGCGTTGCCGTATTCGGCCTCGTTCTCGCCGTAGAAGATGAGCGGCACGCCGTACTGCATGGCGATCTTCGGCGCCAGATTCTTCTGGCCGAGGATGAAAGTCTGGAACGGGTGCAGCAGGTTCTCGATGGCGAGCCGCGTCAGCAGCCGGTGCACGCGGCCGTTTGGGCGGTAGGAGATGTTGTCGAAGCCGCCGACGTCGAGCCAGCGGCAGAAATTCTTCCAGCCGATGCCGGTGTACAGGATCGGCGGCCAGGTCACCGTCAGCGGGTGCATGCCGTACTTGTACTTCAGGATGTGCGAGGCGTAGCCGCTGTCCTTGCCGCCGCTTCCCGGCACCACGCAATCGTAGTAGCCGTCGTTGCGCCGGTGCCGCTCGAGCAGACGCAGCAGCTCCCGCTCGCGCGTCTGCCAGTCGATGGTCTCCTTCTGCTCGGCGACGCGGCAGGCGTCGCAGATGCCGTCGGCATCGATGTTGAGGCCGCGATGGCGGTGCTCGGGGCTGTGGCGGAATTCCACCGAGGAGGCGGGGCGCTGGTTGGACATCACGCAGCGCCGGCAATAGACAACCTCTTGCGGCAACGACCACCTTGCTGCGGGCGCCGTCATTGGCTACTGCGCCGTCGAGCGGCTGGCCGCGGCTGCGAACGCCTGATAGATGCCGAGCCCCGCTGCGCCGCTGCGCTCGGGATGGAACTGGCAGGCGAACACGTTGCCGCGCGCGAGGCTGGAACAGAACTCCCCGTCGGCGAACGGCGTGGTCGACAGTGCCAGGCCGGCGTCCGCCGGCTGCGTGACATACGAATGGACGAAATACAGGAAGCTGCCATTCTTGATCGTCGCCAGCGGCGAGCCGGACCATGCCGGCACCGGTTCGCCCGCCGCTGCGCCGGCCGCGCGCACCGGTTGCCAGCCGACATTCGGCACCTTGACGCGGCGCCCGTCGACGCGCGCCTCCGGCAGCCGCACCACGTCCCCTTCGATCACGCCGAGGCCGGCGTGGCGTCCGAATTCGTGACTTTCGCTCATCAGCAATTGCATCCCCAGGCAGACTCCCATCAACGGTTTTCCCGACGCGGCAACCTCGCGCAGCGCCGCGACCAGTCCGCGCTGGCGCAGTGCCTCCATCGCATCCCCGAGCGCGCCGACGCCGGGCAGCACCACCGCATCGGCCGCCAGCAGCTGTCGCGCATCCGCCGTGACTTCCGCGCGCATGCCCGCGAACTCGCAGGCATGCTTGACGCTGAACAGGTTCCCCATCCCGTAGTCGACGATCGCCGCGCGCGGCGGGCCGCTAGCGCGCATTTTCCGGCCGACAGTTTATCCCGTATTGGCGCAGGCGCGCCTTGAGCTGCGGCATCGAGGCAGGCTCGATTTTGGAAAATGCCCGGCCGCTCTTCAGGAATTCGAGATTGCCTTCATCCGCGGCGACGCTGCCGCGCTCGCGCACGTAGGCGTAGTGCAGGAGGGAGGCAACGCAGACAGCATCGGCCTCGCCCTGCGTCACCGCGTCGGCGACGTGCTCGATTTTCCCGGCGCCGCCGGCGGCGACGACCGGCACTGGCACCAGGCGCGCGACGGTGCGCGTGAGCTCGAGGTCATAGCCCTTGCCGGTGCCTTCCCGGTCGATCGACGTCAGGAGGATCTCTCCGGCGCCGAGCTCGACCGCCTGCTGCGCCCACTGCACGGCGTCCACCCCGGTGCTCTGGCGGCCATTGTCGGTATAGGCCTCATAGGTCCCGTCCGGCTTGCGTATAGCTTCGATCGACACCACCACCGTCGAAGAGCCGAAGCTGCGGGCAGCATCGCGGATCAGCTGCGGATTGGCGATGGCCGCGGTGTTGATGGACACCTTGTCGGCCCCTGCGCGCAGCACGCGGCGGATGTCGTCGAGCGAGCGCAGGCCGCCACCGACCGTCAGCGGAATGAACACCTCGCGCGAGGTTCGCTCGACGATGTCGAGCAGGCTGTTGCGCTGGTAAAGGCTGGCCACCACGTCCAGGTAGACGAGCTCGTCGGCGCCCTCGGCGTAGTAGTGGCGGGCGAATTCCTCCGGCCGGCCGAGCACGCGCAATCCTTCCAGGTGTATGCCCTTCACGAGACTGGCACCCTTGATGTCCAGTCTGGCGATGACGCGGACGGTCATTGCCGTCGCAGCGGCTTGGCGGGCACGCCGACGACCGTGATCCCGGGCGGCACGTCGGTCAGCACCACCGCGCCGGCGCCGATGACGGCGCCCGCCCCGATCACGACCTGCTGGCGCACTGTGGCGCCGGCGCCGACGAAAGCGTCGTCGCCCACCTGCACGCCCCCGGCGAGGCAGGCACCGCTCGCCACGTGGACGTGGCGGCCGACGCGGCAATCGTGCTCGACGATGGCGCCGCAGTTGACGATCGCGTTGTCGCCCAGCGCCGCCCCGGTATTGACGATGGCGCCCGCCAGCACCACGACGCCGGCGCCGAGCGACGCGCGCGGCGAGCAGACCGCCGAGGGGTGCGTCACCGTGAGCGGACGCAAGCCCGCGGCAACGGCGGCGTCGAACAGCTGCCGGCGACGCTCATTGCGCCGGGTGCTGCCGACGCCGACCAGGAAATGTTCGACGCCTTCGCGGGCGAGCGACGCGAGCAGCTCGTCCCCGCCCAGCACCGCGACGCCGAGCAGCGGGCGCCCCCACAGGGACCGGTTCGATTCCAGGATGCCGTGGATCGAGATGCCGCCGCGCGCCTCGATCACGTCGATAAGCGCCCGGGCGTGCCCGCCACCGCCGAGGATGATGCAGCGGGGCGTCATGGCTGCGCGCCCTTCGTTGTCGCGCCGCCCGCGCTCATCCGAACATCTCCGGGCTGAGCAGGGTTCCGCTCGCGATGTCGCGCGTCGCGCGGCGGCCCAGCAGCGTCGGGCGGGCGCCCGGCGGCAGCCCGGTGCCGGGACGGCGCACGGCGATGTGCGCTTCCGTCAGCACGGTGCCGCGCGGAATATCGCGCGCGGCGACCAGGCTGCGGCGCGCGGCGGCGGCGGTCGAGCGCTCGCTCGCCGCAGGCTTTTTCGTGCCGTCGCCAAGCGCCGCCTCGACGCTCCGGATGCCCCGCACCAGCGCGAGCAGCTCCCCGGGTTCCGCGGAAGCGCGGTGATCCGGCCCCGGCAGGCCGCGGCTGATCGTGAGGTGCTTCTCGACGATGCAGGCGCCCAGCGCCACGGCGGCCAGCGCGATCTCGTTGCCCTGGCCGTGGTCGGAATAACCGACCGGCGTGGCGAATGCCCCGCGCAGCGTCTGCATGGCGCGCAGGTTGACGTCCGACGGCGCGGCCGGATAGGTGCTGACGCAATGCAAGAGCGCCAGCGGCGGATTTCCCGCGCCGGCGATGCACTCCACCGCCGAGCGCACGTCGCCAAGATCGCTCATTCCCGTCGACACGATCATCGGCCGGCCCTTCCTCGCGACGTGCTCGAGCAGCGGCAGATTGGTGATCTCGCCGGAGGGGATCTTGAACGCCGGCACCGCCAGATGCTCGAGGAAATCCGCGCTGTCCTCGTCGAACGGCGAAGACAGGAAGAGGATGCCCTGGCTCTTGCTCAGCGCGATCAGCTCCGGATAGGCCGCGCGCGGCAGCTCGAGCCGCTTCAGCATTTCGAACTGCGACTCGGCCGGGTCGGTCGTCGCCAGCTGGTAGTCGGCCTTGTGCGAGCTCTCGGTGGCCAGTCGCTCGGCGCTGAAGGTCTGGAACTTGACCGCGTCGGCGCCCGCCTGCGCCGCGGCGCGAATCAGGTCGGCGGCGATCGCCGCGTCGCCGTTGTGATTGACGCCGGCCTCGGCGATGACGAAGCAGGGCTCGCCGGCGCCGACCGCGCGCCCGGCGATGCGAATGACGCTAGCCGCGGGCATGGCGCGATTTGCCAAGAATCATGCTTGCGATATCGAAATCCAGGTCGGTGTCGATGTCGATGGAGCGCTCGGCGGGCATCTCGAACAACAGCGTGTCCTCGTAGAAAATCGCGCAGTCGCGCAGGAAGGCGTCGCGGCGCCACGCGTAGATCGAGCCGTTCATATCGTAGCAGCGTGGCGCGTCCTGCCGGCGCTCGATCGGCTGCGGCGGGGTTTTCGACAGCCGCGCCACGCCGCGCGCATCGAGTTCGACCAGGCTGAAATAGGGCGAGCAACGCGCCGCCGCGCCGGTGATCACGTTGGAGACGCCGCGCTCCTCGAGCAGGCGCACGGCACCGGCGATGTCCTCCGGCAGGCGCAACGGCGAGGTGGGCTGCAAGTCGACCAGCACCGGAAAGCGCCGGCCGGTTTCGCGCTCCACCGTCTCCAGGCAGTGGCGCACCGCCGGCAGCTTGGGCGCGCTGTCGGTGGCCAGCTCCGCGGGGCGGCGCACCAGGATATCGGCGCCGAAGCGGCGCGCCGTCTCGAGGATCGGCTCGGCGTCGCTGCTCACCGCGATGAGCCCGAACAGGCCGCTGCGCCGCGCCTGCTCCAGGCTGTAGGCGATGAGCGGCTTGCCAGCAAGCTCGCGCAGATTCTTCCCGGGCACGCCCTTCGAGCCGCCGCGTGCGCAGATGGTGCAGAGTCTCTCGGCGGTCATGTCCCCGGCATCCTGCGGTCAGCGATAATGAGGCTCAGGTCAGTGCAGATGAAGAAAGGTCAATGATGACATACAGGGACCCGCATGTCGGCTACGACGTCGTTCCCCGCCGGCGCAACACCTACCCGAGAACCAACGAGGAGTTCCGCGACCTGCCCAAGGTCATCGCCGACTTCGTGCTCGGCGACCAGCAGACGCCGCGCCTCGACGGCAAGGCGCGCATTTTCCTGCAGGGCTCGTGCTTCGCCGAGAATCTCTACAACGAGCTGAAGGCCGCGAACTACCCCTGCTTCTACAACGCGGTGGTCGAGGCGCTCAACAGCCCGCTCGCCAACCTGCACTACTTCGACGGCCTGCTGCGCGAGCGCGCCTCGCCGGTGCACGCCCAGCTCGCCAGCGCCGACGTGTTCGTGCTCACCGTCGGCGTCGCGCCCTGCTGGTTCGAGAAAAACTCCGGCGCCTTCGTCATGCAGCCGGATCTGCGCAATATCGACCGCTACGTCCAGCGCACCCTGTCGGTGGCGGAGTCCTCGGCGGCCCTCAAATCGGTGTTCGACGCGATCTACCGCATCAACGCCCGGATCGGCATCGTGATCACGCTGTCACCGGTTCCGCTCGGACGCACCTTCGAGTTCCAATCGGCGATCGTCGCCGACTGCGTCTCGAAGTGCACGCTGCGCGCCGCGATCCACGAAACCCTCGCGGCTTATCCGGGCACCAAGCCCGTCTACTTTCCGGCTTTCGAAATCGTCCGCTGGGTGGGCGCGCATGCGGGAGACGCCTTCGGCGACGACGGGCTGCCGCGCCACATCTCCAAGGAATACGTGAAGCAGATCATCGCCAGCTTCCTGGCGGCGTCGGCGCCCGCCTAGGCGGGGCGCTTCAGACCGAGAACGACGAGCCGCAGCCGCAGGTGCTTTTCGCGCCGGGATTCTTGATGACGAACTGGGCGCCCTCGAGGCCTTCCTGGTAATCGATTTCGGAGCCGACCAGGTACTGGTAGCTCATCGGATCGATCAGCAGCATGACGCCGTTCTTTTCCATCACGGCATCGTCCTCGTTTTTCAGCTCGTCGAAGGTGAAGCCGTACTGAAAGCCGGAGCAACCGCCGCCGGTGACGAACACGCGCAGCTTGAGCTCGGGGTTGCCCTCCTCGTCGATCAACTGCTTCACCTTGTTGGCCGCATTGTCGGTGAAGACCAGCGGCGACGGCATTTCGGTGACTGCGTTCATCTCGTTTGCTCCCACGAATTACTTTCCGGACGCGAGCTTAAGCTCGACGCCCTTGACCTCGGCCGGGTGGTGGACCAAGCGTCCTTCGACCACCGCACCCTGATGGATTTCGATGCTCTTGTAGTACACGTCTCCTTTGACCCGCGAGCCGGACTGGAGTTCAAGCGTCTCGGTGGCGTGCACCGGGCCGTTGATGGTGCCGTTGACCACGATGTGCGCCGCCTGCACTTCGCCGTCGATGCGCGCGTCGCCCGACACGACCAGCGTGCCCGGCTGGTCGGGCAGCGCCGCAACGTTGCCGCGCACCATACCGTCCACGCGTAGGCCGCCGCTGAAAATGACATTGCCTTCGATGCGCGTGGTGACACCGATCAGGCTGTCGATCCGGTTCTGCGGCTTGCTATTCGTCTTGTTGAACATCGCCCGTCTCCCTTCCACTGCGCCTAAAGACTCGCGGCGTGCGTCGCGCGGGGCTGGTTAGAACCCGATTCGTAGACCCGCGCCTGCACGCCTTCCACCTTCGCCTTGGGACTCACCCGGAAGGTGCCCTCGACCCGACGGAAGTACTTGAAAGACAGGCGGAAAGCCGCTGCCCCGGCGTCCGCCGGCTCGGGGAAGGTCATCATAGCACTCTGGCCACTTTCCGTCAGATTGACCTCCAGCTCGAGCCGGCCAGCGAACTCGCGGGAACCGCGCGCACTCGGAGTAACCAGCAGCAGGCGATAGCGGTATTCCCCCGGCAGCACGTCGGCGACCACCTTGAAACTGTAGATGGTCAGGCCGTTGGCGTTGCGCGCGTCCGACACCAGCATGCTCTCGAAGGTCGCCAGGTCTTCCCGCACGCGCGCGTTCTCCTGCTCCAGCACGCGGATCTGCTCGGCAAGCCTCTGCTGCGCGGTGCGCTCGATCGACAGGCGGCTTTCCGCCGCGTTGGTGAGAGCGCGTAAGTGCTCGAGCTCGGAGCGCGCCGAGATCAGCTCGCGCATTGCCACCGTCAGCTCTTCCTGCACCTCGCTGCGATCGAAGCCGGCGAAGCGCCGCCCGGCGTCGTAGATCCAGGCCGCAGTCGCCGCCGACACGCCGAGCAGCAGCGACAGCGCGAGCCAGCGCCAGTACCAGGGAATCTGCGAGCGCACCGCGACCCGCGAGGCCGCGATGCCGAAGCGTTGGCGCAGCTTCCAGGGGCGTTTCACGGCACGACCGGCACCTGGCCGAGGCCCGCCGTCTCCGGCAGACCGAACATCAGGTTCATGTTCTGCACCGCCTGGCCGGAAGCGCCCTTGACCAGGTTGTCGATCACCGACAGCACCACCAGCGTGTCGGAGCGCTTCGCCCCCTCGGGCGGCCGGTGCAGCGCGAGGCGGCAGACATTCGCCGCGCGCACCGAACGCGTGTCGGGGTGGCTGCCGGCGGGCATGACATCGACGAACGGCTCGTCGCGGTAGCGCTTTTCGAACAGGGCCTGGAAATCGGTTTCCCTTGTGATGCGCGCGTAAAGCGTGGCGAAGATGCCGCGGATCATCGGCGTGAGGTGCGGGGTGAAGACCAGCCCGATGTCGCGACCCGCCGCTTGCGCGAGGCCCTGCCGGATCTCCGGCCAATGCCGGTGTCCCGGCACGTTGTAGGCCATGAAATTGTCGGACGCTTCCGCATACATCAGATTCAATTCGATCTTGCGCCCGGCGCCGCTGACGCCCGACTTGGCGTCCGCGATCAGGTGATCGAGGTCGACCACGCCCGCCTCCACCAGCGGCAGGAAGCCGAGCTGCACCGCGCTCGGGTAGCAGCCCGGGTTGGCGACCAGGCGCGCGCCGCGGATCTTCTCGCGGTTCAATTCGCACAACCCATAAGCCGCTTCCTTTACCAGCTCCGGCGCCGCGTGCTTCACCTTGTACCAGTGCTCCCATTCCGTGACGTCGCGAATGCGGAAATCGGCCGACAGGTCTACCAGCCGCGCGCCGTCGTCAAGGATGGCGCGCGCCTCGCCCATCGCCACGCCGTTCGGCGTGGCGAAAAACACCACGTCGCAGCCGCGCAGGCGCTCGGCGCCCGGCTCCGTGAACGCCAGATCGACGTGCCCGCGCAAGGCGGGAAACAGGGCGGCGACCGCGGTACCGGCTTCCTTGCGCGAGGTGATGGCCTGCAACTGCACATCGGGGTGATGGGCGAGCAACCGCAGGAGCTCGATCCCCGTGTACCCCGTGCCGCCGACGATGCCTGCCTTGATCTTCTTCATGTGCCGAGTCCGAAAACGAGAAAGCCGCCCTGAGGCGGCTTTCGGTTTGCAGAAGCGCGCTGGCTTCTGATCAACGTTTCGAGTACTGCTTGCGCCGCCTGGCCTTGTGCAGTCCGACCTTCTTTCGCTCCACCTCTCGCGCGTCGCGCGTCACCAACCGGGCCGCCCGCAGCGGCGCCTTGAGAGCGGCATCATACTCGATCAGCGCACGCGCGATACCGTGGCGCACCGCGCCCGCCTGGCCGCTCTCGCCGCCGCCGTAGACGTTGACCATGATGTCGAAGGTCGTCAGGTTCTTGGTCAGGTCGAGCGGCTGGCGCACCACCATGCGGCCGGTCTCGCGGCCGAAGAATTCGTCCACCGGCTTGCCGTTGACCATGAACTGGCCCCGGCCGGGTTTCAGGAACACGCGGGCCACGGCGCTCTTGCGCCGTCCCGTGCCGTAGTAGTAGTCGCCGACCATTGAGAGATTCCTAGATATCCAGGTTTTTCGGCATCTGCGCCGCGTGCGGATGAGTGGCGCCAGCGTACACCTTGAGCTTGCGCATCATGGCGTAGCCGAGCGGGCCTTTGGGCAGCATGCCCTTCACCGCCTTCTGCAGCACGCGCGCCGGGCGCGCGGCCCGCATTTTGCCAAGCGTTGTCGCGCGCAGCCCGCCGGGATAGCCGGTGTGGCGGTAATAGATCTTGCGTTCGGGCTTGCGGCCGGTGACGCGCAGCTTCGACGCATTCACCACCACCAGGTAGTCGCCGGTGTCGATGTGCGGCGTGTACTCGGGCTTATGCTTGCCGCGCAGGCGGATGGCAATTTGCGACGCGAGACGCCCGAGCACCTTGTTCTGGGCGTCAACGACGTACCATCCGTGCTCGACTTCGCCGACTTTTGCAGTATAGGTTTTCATGCCGCGATTGAAGAAAAGTGCCGGATTTTACACAAAAAAGGGTCAATATGGAATGCACGGTGCGCTGGTCGGGCGGGATGGCCTTCCTGGCCGAAACGGGCAGCAATCACGTGGTGGCGATGGACGGCGCGCCCGAGGGCGGCGGTCGCAACCTCGCGCCCCGGCCGATGGAGATGGTCCTGGTCGGCACCGGCGGCTGCGCAGCCTACGACGTGATGGTGATCCTCAAGAAGAGCGGCCAGGACGTCAGCGGCTGCGAGGTCAAGGTCACCTCGGAGCGGGCCGCGGCCGACCCGAAGGTGTTCACCCGCATCCACATGCACTTCACGGTACGCGGGCGGGCGCTGAAGAAGAACCTGGTCGAGCACGCCCTGCGGCTCTCGCACGACAAGTACTGCTCAGCGACGATCATGCTCGGCAAGACCGCCGAGATTACGCAGGGCTTCGAAGTCGTTGAAGGCTGACAGGCGCTCGCGCCAGTCGCCGATGGCCGGTATGCCGGTGGTACGCGCGAGCTTGCGGCTGTCGAGCACCGAATAGACCGGGCGCTCGATCGCCGACGGAAACTCGGCCGTAGTCACGGCCTCCACTGGGATCGTCAGGCCAGCAAGGCGTATCACCTCCCGCGCGAATTCATGCCATGTGGCATGGCCAGCGCTGGCGGCATGAAAAGTTCCTTGCGGGGGTTTCGGCAGGCGTAGCAGGTCGACAGTAAGCCGCGCAAGGTCTTCGGCCCAGGTAGGGGTGCCCGTCTGGTCGGACACCACGCGCAGCCGGCCTTCCTTGCGCGCGCGGTCGAGGATGGCGAGCACGAAGTTGCGCCCACGATGTGCGTAGACCCAGCTCGAGCGCAGGATGACGTGGCGGCAGCCGGAGGCGCGAATGCCGTCCTCGCCTTCGAGCTTGGTGCGGCCGTAGGCCTGCAGCGGCCCAGTGGCATCCGTTTCCAAGTAGGGCGTCCGTTTCTTGCCGTCGAACACGTAGTCGGTCGAGTAATGCACGAAATACGCGTCGAGGCGCCGCGCCTCCTCGGCAATCACTCCCGGGGCGATGCCATTGGCCTGCTTGGCAAGATCCTCCTCCTCCTCGCGTTCAGCGCGTTCCACGGTCGTATAACCTGCAGCGTTGACGATGATGCTCGGGCGCTCGTCCCGGATAAGGGCCCGGAGGGGCTCAAGCTTGTAGAGGTCACATTGGTCGCGGTCGAGGGGAACAACCTCCCAGTGGGGTGTTGCGAGGCGCGCGAAGGCTGATCCCACCTGGCCCTTGCATCCCAGCAGCAACAGCTTCAGGGATAGACCTCGGCGTTGGCGAGCGGCGTGCCGCGCTTGTCCTTCTCGGCGAGGATTGGCTCCTGCTTTAGCTGCCAGTCGATACCGATCTGCGGATCGTTCCAGAGCACCGTGCGCTCGTGCGACGGCGCGTAGAAATCGGTCGACTTGTAGAGCACGTCGGCAAATTCCGACAGCACGTAGAAGCCATGGCCGAAACCGGGCGGGATCCACACCATGCGCTTGGATTCGGCGGAGAGCTCGACGCCGGTCCACTTGCCGAAGTGCGGCGAGCTGCGGCGCAGATCCACCGCCACATCGAACACCTTTCCGGTGACGGCGCGCACCAGCTTGCCCTGCGCCTGCTGGATCTGATAGTGCAGGCCGCGCAGGCAGTTCTTCACCGAATAGGAATGGTTGTCCTGCACGAACTCGAAGTCGATGCCGGTAGCGTCGCGGAACGCCTGGCGGTTATGGCTCTCAAAGAGAAAACCGCGTGTGTCCGTAAAAACCCGCGGCTCGATGATCAGCACCCCCGGCAGGTCTGTCGGGACGACCTTCACCGGTAAAGCTTCTCCGACAGCACCCGCAGCAGATACTCGCCGTAACTGCTCTTCGCCAGTTTCCTGGCTTGCGCGCGCAGTTTCTCTTGGCCAATGAATTTCATCCGGTATGCCACCTCTTCGAGGCAAGCGACCTTTAACCCCTGGCGCCGCTCGATGGTTTCGATGAAATGGCTTGCCTCGAGCAGCGACTCGTGCGTTCCGGTATCGAGCCAGGCCATGCCGCGTCCCATCGGCACGACCTTCAATTGTTTGCTTTTCAAATAGGCGGAATTGACATCGGTAATCTCCAGCTCGCCGCGCGCCGAGGGTTTCAGTCTCGACGCAATTTCCACCACCTGGTTGTCGTAGAAGTAGAGCCCGACGACCGCGTAACGTGATTTCGGCCGTCTCGGCTTCTCCTCGATGCTGCGCGCCCGGCCTTGTGCGTCGAATTCGACCACGCCGTAGCGCTCGGGATCGTGCACCGGGTAGGCGAAGATCGTTGCGCCGCGCTTACGCTTCGCTGCGTCCTCCAGCAGACCGACCAATTCGTTGCCGTAGAAGATGTTGTCGCCCAGCACCAGGGCGACGCTGTCTCTGCCGATGAATTTCCTTCCGACGATGAACGCCTCGGCAAGGCCTCCTGGATTTTTCTGCACCGCGTAGCTGAGCTTGATGCCCCACTGCCGGCCGTCGCCGAGGAGCTCGCGGTAGCGCGGCGTGTCCTGCGGCGTCGAGATCACCAGGATGTCGCGGATCTTCGCCGCCATCAGCGTCGACAGCGGGTAATAGATCATCGGCTTGTCGTATACCGGCAGCAGCTGCTTCGACACCACCCGCGTCACCGGGTAGAGCCGCGAGCCCGAACCGCCCGCCATGACGATGCCCTTCACGCGCTCACCCCGCCGCCTGCAGGAGTTTCAACTCGGCACGCCATTCATCAGCGTAGTCGCATTTTCGATATTCCGGAAACCAGGGACCCCCGAGCGTGTAATGAATGATCCGCGCCTTGGCATTGTGCTTGTACTCGCCGACCAGCCAGTTCCAGGCGATGGGCAGGCTACCAATGGCTTGCTGGTCCTTCAGCCAATTGAAGCGATGCAGATCCAGCCCGCTCGCGGCATTTACGTAGTCGGCCGTCAGTGCCTTGCATCGCGCATTGTTGAAGATCATGAAACTCGACCAATTCTTTCGCGGGTAAACGGTCTGTATGTGATTCAGGAATTTCCGCCTTCGACTTGGTTGGTAGTCGTGCTTGCAAACCAGGACTGCCTTGCTGGACTGGCGCTGTATTTCCCGTGCGACAACGGCGAAATCCAATTTGCACAGCATGTCGCAGTCCATGAATACCGACCAGCCGCGGAACTCTGATAGTGCCGGGACCAGGAACCGCGTCAGACTGAATTCGGTCGACTCCGTCGGTCCGCGCTTGCGCGTATACATTTCGCCCAGCAACTTTCGTTTAAGCGGAACGATCGATACCGGAATAGACGAGCGTCGAAGAATCGAATGCGCAAGCACGTGGTAGGCGACCGGCTCCTGCCGGTCATAGCCGATAAAAACGCGGAGCACGCTAGACCCGGTAGGCGACCGTCGTCATGACTTTGGCAGCGAGCTTCATCGCCTCGCGCACTGGCGTCGGCAACTCCGCCGCGCCGAGGCGCAGCGCGCTGGCGCGGTGCCGCGCCTCGTCGGCGCGCATCGACTCGACGACCGCGCGCGTGCGGCGGTCTGCCTCGGGCAGGCGCGCGAGGTGACCTGAAAGATGCGCCTCCACCTGGCGCTCGGTCTCGGCGAGGAACGCCAGGCTCCAGCGGTCGCCGAGCGCGCCGGTGGCGGCGCCGATGGCAAGCGAGCCCGCATACCACAGCGGATTGAGCAGGCTCGGCGTGCCACCGAGCTCCCGGATCCGCTCGGCGCTCCACGCGAGATGGTCCTGCTCCTCGCGCGCGGCCTGGTTCAGCGCCTGGCGCGCCGCGCCATCGCGCGCCGCCAGCGCTTGGCCCTGGTAGAGCGCCTGCGCGCACACTTCGCCAGCGTGGTTGACCCGCATCAATGCCGCGGCGTGGTCGCGCTCCGCCGCGCTCAACTCAACCTCGGCAACGGCGGCCGCCGGCGAGGGCCGGGCGGCCTCCGCCACCCCGGCGACGGCGCGCAACGCGCGGTCGAATTCGATGATGCTGCGCTCGAGTAACTTCACCTCTACAGCCTAGCAGAAAAAAAACGGGCGCCCGAAGGCGCCCGTCTGCATTGCAACGACTTGCTGCTTAGAAGCGGTGAATCATGTTGACGAACCAGGTGCTGATCGACGAGCCACGAGCCGGTGCGTTGACCGCGCCACCTTGGTTCGGCGGCAGGCCAGTCCAGTTGTGCGCGCCGTCCGCATCGTTCCGGATCGTCGCGTAACCGACACCGATCTGCGTGCGCTTCGAGAAACGATGCTCGTAGCCGAGGTTGAACTCGGTCGCGCCGTTGTTTCCAGAGAGCGAACCCGCCGGGTTGATCGCGATCTGTGCCCCAGCCGCACCAAAGCAACCCGGGTCGTTCAGGTCACCCGCCACGGACCACGAACCGCGGATGGTGCCCGTCGCAACCGGGAACGCCAACGCGACGCCGTAGTTGGAACCTTTGCAATCACCGAAGGTGCTCCGATAAGTCATCTGCTCCCAAGCCAAGCCCAGGTCGACGACGCCGAAGTTATAACCACCCTTGACGGATATGCCGGTATCGGCGCGATCCTTGGTGGTGAACTCCGTGTGACGGTCGTAGGCAGCGCCGATGCGAGCGTTTCCGCCCATGCCGGTCCACTGCACCGAGATCGACCACAGCGAGGCGTTGGACGCCACCGACGCGAGCGTCGCGTTGGCGACCGAACGGCCCTCGTTGGTCTGGTAAGCCACTTTGGCTTGCAGGCCATTGACGACCGGCGACTGGTAGAACGCCGCGTTCGACAGACGGCGCCAGAACGCGTGGCCAATTCCGCCACCGCCTTCGAGAGCGTCGCAAGGAACAGCGCCGCCGGCCGTACCGGGAGTCACGCCACCGGAGGTCGGAACGTTGACGCAGTTCGCGTTCGGCGCGGTACCCGTGGTCTCGCGGCGGCCGATGATCGAGGTCACCGGACCCCAGCCACCCACCGTACCGATCGCCCACAGCGCGTCCAAGTCGGCCCAAGGCGAAGTCCACTGGCCGATGAACACGTTACCGAAATCGCCCTGCACACCGACCGCGGAGTTACGCGACGCTGGGGTGATGGCGATGTTGCCGGAGCGCTCCATCGGGGTGTTGGTCTCGATCTGGAACCATGCCGTCAATCCGCCGCCAATGCTCTCCCGGCCGCGAACGCCGTAGTTCGACGCGTGTTGCGCGACGTCCCACTTGGCCAGGGAAGGCGCGCCCTGCGTGGATGCGCCCCACTTCACATTGCCGAACGACATGTTGATCGTGCCGTAGACCTCGGCGCTCGATTGCGCGAGCGCCACGCCGGGCGCTCCCAGCGCGCCGGCTACTGCCAGAGTAAGAAGTTTCTTCTGCATGCGTTGCTCCTCTCGTTTTAAATCAGGCGCAGCGCCGATTGGCCCCCCGCCAACCCCTCAATCGAGAAGTCCCCCGCAGTGTGCCGAAATACACAGGCTCCGACCATGAAAATGCCCGGATGGAGCACGAGCTATTGGCGCCCGAGTTGCAAATACCCCACACTATTTTTGGTGCAGCGCACCATAAACCGCGCCGAGATCACGCCCGAGCCGCTCCAGGACAAAGGGCCAATCATGATCTTTAGACTGCCGATAGATTTCAAATCCTGGAAACCAGACCGACGCAGCGCCGGTGCCAGCCCAGCGCCATTCCGTCGGCGTGCGGACAAGGACCCGCGCCGGCTTGCCGGGCAGCCCGGCACGCAAGTGCATGTTCGTGTTGCTGACGCCGATGTACTCGTCCAGAAGCGAAAGCAGCGCCAGTGCGTCAGGCAGCTCGTCGTTGACCGCGCTGAGATCCAGCACGCCGCGGCCGAGACCGCGCTCGAACATTCGCACGTCTTCAATCGAAGGCCGGCGCTGCAGCAGCACGACGCGCGCGTCGATCGGGCGAAGGGCGCGTCCCATGAGGTCGGCGGGAAGATGCTTCATCAGGTAGCTGCCGCGCTCGGGCTTTGCCTCGTCGGGCAGATAACCGGAGCGCCAGGTGACGCCGACGTAAGGCGGCGGCCCGAACTGATGCAGCCGGGCCGCGATGGACGCACGGCGCCCGGCGTCGACCGCAAGCGGAAGCGGCGGCGCGATGTCCAGTCCGGAAGCGAGCGGCAGATCGCCTGAGCACAGCGTGATGTCGGGCTCGCCCGGCGAATTCACCCCCTCCAGCAACTGCGGCAGCGCAGCGAGGACACCGGCGAGCTTGGGCTCGCAGTCCACGCTCAGACGGTGGCCGCGCGCACGCAGGGCGACGGCAAAGCGCAGAAAGAAAAGCTCATCGCCGAGCCCCTGCTCGCTCACGATGCGGATGCGCCGCGGCGCCTCGACCGCGGCGACCGCAGCTGGGTCTTCCAGCAGTTCCGGATGCGCGCGCCGCAGCCGGGTGCGGGGATGGCGCCAGCGGTAGGCCCGCCAGCCCCCGGCGTAGCGACCGAGCGCGAGCAACGCGGTCGCCTCCTGCAGCTTCGCGTCCTCATACGCCTCGCCCGTGGGGTCGCCGGCGCGCTCGACCGCGACGCGAAACGCCTGCAGGCCCTCCTCCTCGCGACCTTGGCGCCAGAGCGCCGTTCCCAGGCGCGATGGGTACTGCGGCGAATCCGGGTGCAGGACCATCGCCTCGCGGCAGAATCGCTCCAGCTCGTCGTAGCGCTGCTCGTCCAGCAGCAGGCGCATCAGGCGCTCGCGCGCATCGCCAGCGCGGGGCTCGCGCTCCAGCAGCGCCTGCAATTCGGCGATGCTCGCCGCGCCATTACCCTGGGCCGACAGTGCGCCGGCCAGGTTGAAGCGCGCGTCGAGGAGCGCCGGATCGAGGTCGAGCGCCCGCCGGTAGCGCTCCTCGGCCTCCGCGTACCGGCCGGCCTCGATCAGAAGATCGCCGACCGCCTGGTGCACGCGCGCCTCGCCCCAGTCGGGGCGCAGCCGTGTCACGCGTTCAATCGCTTCGCGGGCACGCGGCGCATCGCCCAGGCGGCGATAGATCTCGGCAAGCAGGGCGTGCGCTTCGACCAGATCGGCGCGCAGCTTCAACGCCCGCTGGCACGCGCGCCGAGCCTCCTCCAGCCGGCCGGACAGGAACAGCTCGACCGCCTTGGCGAGTCCGCTCACGCCGCGAACAGCTGCTGCAGCGCCTTTCCGGGATCCGGCGCGCGCATGAAGGCTTCTCCAACCAGGAAGGTATTGACGCCTCGGCCGCGCAGGCGCGCCACATCCGCGCTCGAAGCGATGCCGCTCTCGGTGACGACGATGCGATCCGCGGGGATGCGCGGCAGCAGGTCGAGGGTCGTTTCCAGGCGCGTCTCGAAGCTGTGCAGGTTGCGGTTGTTGATGCCGATGAGCGGCGTGCGCAAGGCAAGCGCGGCCTCGAGTTCGGCGGCGTCGTGCACTTCCACCAGTACCGCCATGCCGAGGTCCTGCGCCAGCGCCTCTAGCGCCACCATCTGCGCCTCGGCGAGACAGGCCGCGATCAGCAGGATGCAATCCGCGCCGAGTGCGCGCGATTCGAGCACCTGGTACGAATCGATGACGAAGTCCTTGCGTAGCGCCGGCAGCGCGCAGGCCTCCCGCGCCTGGACCAGGTGCTCGGACGATCCTTGGAAGAACTGTTCGTCAGTAAGCACTGACATGCATGCGGCGCCGCATTTTTCATAGCTTCTTGCAATATCCGCGGGACTAAATTGAGGACGAAGGAGACCTTTCGATGGGCTTGCCCGCTTGATCTCCGCGATGACGGCCGGGCGCATCTTCCGCAGCGCGGCAACGAAGGCGCGCGGCCGCGGCGCGGCGCGAGCACGCGCTTCGAGTTCGGCCTGCGGCAGGCGCGCCTTGGCGGCCGCGACCTCTCCGCGCTTCACTTCCAGGATGCGATCGAGGATGGTCACGCCTTCAACTTGTGAGTGAAGGCGACATAGTCCTCGAGCTTTTGCTTCGCCGCGCCACTCTTGATCGCGGCTTGCGCGCGCTCGACGCCGGCCTTGAAGCTCGGCGCGACGCCGGCGACGTAGATTGCCGCGCCGGCGTTGAGGGCCACAATGTTGTGCGCCGGCCCGGGCTGGTTTTCCAGCGCCGCGAGGATCATGGCCTTCGACTCCTCTACCGTATTGACCTGGATCGAGCGACGATCGAAGAGCTCGAGGCCGAGATGCGACGGATGGAAGATGGACTCGTTGATCTCGCCCTTCGCCAGCTCGCCGATCATGGTTTCGCCCGAGATGGAAATCTCGTCCAGGCCGTCGAGACCATAGACCACCATCACGTGGCGCGCGCCCAAGCGCTGCAGCACCCGCACCTGGATGCCGACCAGATCCGAATGGAACACGCCCAGCACCTGATTTTTCGCGCCCGCAGGGTTGGTGAGCGGCCCGAGAATGTTGAAGATGGTGCGCACGCCGAGCTCCTTCCTCACCGGCGCAGCGTGTTTCATCGCCGCGTGGTGCGCCGGCGCGAACATGAAGCCCAGGCCGAGCTGGTCGAGCGCCTGGCCGGTCTGCGCCGGCGTCAGGCCGATATTGGCGCCGAGCGCCTCCAGCACTTCGGCGCTGCCGGAGGACGAGGACACCGAGCGCCCCATGTGCTTGGCGACCTTGGCGCCCGCCGCGGCGGCGACGAAGGCTGCGCAGGTCGAGATGTTGAAGGTGTGCGCCGCGTCGCCGCCGGTGCCGCAAGTATCCACCAGGTGCCGGTCGTCCTTCACCTCGACCGGCGTGGCGAGCTCGCGCATCACCTGCGCGGCGGCGGCGATTTCGCCGATGGTCTCCTTCTTCACCCGCAGTCCCATGATGAACCCGGCGATCTGCGCCGGGCTCAGCTCGCCGCGCATGATTTGGCGCATGATGTGCAGCATCTCGTCGTGAAACACCTCGCGGTGCTCGACGGTGCGCTGGATCGCTTCCTGGATCGTGATCTGCTTCATGACCCGTCCCCTTGTATGAAATTCTGCAGCATGCGGTGGCCGTGCTCCGTGAGCAGGGCCTCGGGATGGAACTGCACCCCCTCGACCGGCAGTTCGCGATGGCGCAGCCCCATGATCTCGCCGTCCTCCGACTCGGCGGTAACGGCGAGGCAGGTGGGTAAGCTGGCGCGCTCGACGGCGAGCGAGTGATAGCGCGTGGCGACAAACGGATCGGGAATGTCCCGGAACACCCCTTTGCCGTCATGACGCACGCGCGACACCTTGCCGTGCATCACCTTCTGCGCGCGAACTACTTTGCCACCGAACGCCTGCCCGATGGCCTGGTGACCGAGGCAGACGCCGAGGATCGGCATGCGCCCGGCGAGCTGCGCGATCGCCTCCAGCGACACGCCCGCCTGCTCGGGCGCACAGGGCCCGGGCGAAATGACCAGCGCCCGCGGCGCCAAAGCGGCGATGTCCTGCACGGAAATCTCGTCGTTGCGAAACACCTTCACCTGCTCGCCCAGCTCGGCGAGGTACTGCACGAGGTTGAAAGTAAATGAATCGTAGTTGTCGATCATCAGCACCATGGCACGGCTATCCGTTTGATTCGAATGAACTTCGGGGGCTGCACTGCGATCGCCGATGGGCCCGGCGCGGCCGAGGAAGGTCAGGCGCTTGGCCAGCGCCAATGCCAGAGGAGGTGCGGATATGCCTGAGGTGACATGCGTCGTGACTTCACGCGCCGGATTCTAGCCGAGATACTAGGCTGATGGCGACGGGGCAGAACGACATCGCACTCTCGCATGCCCGCTTGTCGGCGCGGCAGCAGGCGCAATCCGCTTTCGGCCCGGCGCTGGAAAGCATCGCCACGGCGCTGCGCCTTGCGCCGGCCGTCGATGCCCTGTGGGCGCAGTTTTCGGAGCTGATCCGCTTTTTCAATTTCCGCCATCCGGTCGACCCCTGGCTGCGCGAGCTCCTCGGCCGCGCACTCGAGCACCCGGCGGTCGATCCCGGCAACCTGGTGCGGCCAATCAGCAGCCTCGCGCTCTCGCGTCCCGCCGGCGAGGCACTGCGCGATCCGCTCCTGCTGCGTCTGCTCGAGGACGCGCTGATCCGCGACGCGGCGCTCGAAGCGCTGATCGTCGCTGCGCGCCGCGCCGCTCTCGAGAGCCGTACGGCCTTGCTGCCCCTGGCTTCGATGGCAGCGATAGCGCATCAATGCTTCAACTCGGAATATCTCTACGACGAATCCGGCGACGAGACCGCGCGGATCCTGCAGTTGCATCCGGCAAATCCGGAGGAATTTGCCCTGTATGCCTGCTATCGCCCGCTGCACACGCTGCCTGACGCCGAGCGGGTAGCCGATGAGCTCGCTCGCACGGCCCTCGCGTCGCTCGCGCGGCGCCAGATCCTCGAGCCGCTGGAGGAGCGGCGCCTGCGCGACGCGCTGCCGCGTGCGGACGTTGCCGCGGGCGGTGCCTCGCAGGCGGTCCAGGCCCAGTACGAGGAACATCCGTACCCGCGCTGGCTGCGCACGCAGACCCGCTTCGAGGCCGCCTCGCCCGCCGCATTGCTGCGCGAGCTTTTCCCACACGCCCCGCTCGAGGGCCTGTCCGAAAGCGCACCCCGCCTGCTGGTGGCAGGCTGCGGCACCGGCCAGAACGCAATCGCCTGCGCGCTGCGCTTTCGCGACGCGCGCGTCCTCGCAGTCGACCTGAGCCGCGCCAGCCTCGCTTACGCCATGCGCAAGTCGCGCGAACTGGGCCTTGAGCGCATCGAGTACCGCCAGGCCGACCTGCTCGCACCCGACGCAATCCCCGGCCGCTTCGACCTGATCGAAGCCTCGGGCGTGCTGCACCACCTCGCCGAACCGTTCGCCGGCTGGCAGGCGCTCGCCGCGCGTATCGAGCCGGGCGGCCTGATGCGCGTCGGCCTCTACAGCCGCACCGGCCGGCGTAACGTGGCGCGCGCCCGCGAATTGATCGCGGCCGAACGCCTGGCGGCGACGCCCGGGGATATCCGGCGCTGCCGCGCCGCGATCCGCGCACAGAGGCAGGATCCGCTGCTCGCGAGCATCGCCGGCAACGAGGACTTTTTCAGCATGAGCGGCTGCCGCGACCTGCTGTTTCACGTGCAGGAGAGCGCGTTCGACCTGCCGCAGATCGCCGAGATGATCTCGCGCCTCGGCCTCGCCTTCCTCGGCTTCGAGTTTCCAGACAGCGGCGCGACGGCCGGCGCCTATCGCGCGCGCTTCCCCGCGGATGCGGCGATGACCGATCTCGCGAACTGGCACCGCCTCGAGCAGGAGCGGCCTGACAGCTTCGCGCGCATGTACCAGTTCTGGCTGCGCGCGCCGCGCTAGGGCGCGGCGAGCTCGGCGGCGCGCAGCATTGCGCGCGCCTTATGCAGCGTTTCCTGCCACTCGGCCTGCGGGTCGGAATCGGCGACCACACCGGCGGCAGCCTGCGCGTGCAGCCGACCGTCCTTGAGCACCGCCGTGCGGATGGCGATCGCAACGTCCATATCGCCGTTGAAGCCAAGGTAACCCACCGCGCCGCTGTAGATGCCGCGCTTGACCGGCTCGAGCTCGTCGATGATCTGCATGGCGCGCACCTTGGGCGCGCCGGTCACGGTACCGGCCGGGAAGGTTGCGCGCAGCACGTCGAGCGCGCCCAGTCCCGGGGTGAGCCGGCCCTCGACATTGGAGACGATGTGCATGACGTGCGAGTAGCGCTCCACCGCCATCTGCTCGGTCACGCGCACGCTGCCGGCGGCGGATACGCGTCCGACGTCGTTTCTGCCGAGGTCGATGAGCATCACGTGCTCGGCGCGCTCCTTGGGATCGGCCAGCAGCTCGGCCGCGATCGCGGCGTCCGCCTCGGCGGTCGCGCCCCGCGGCCGGGTGCCCGCGATCGGGCGCAGCGTGACGGTGTCGCCCGCGAGCCGCACCAGAATCTCGGGCGAGGCGCCGACCACGTGATGGTCGCCAAAGTCGAAGTAATACATGTAGGGCGACGGATTGATGCCGCGCAGCGCGCGATAAAGCGCGAGCGGCGGCGCAGCGAAGGCCCGCGAGCTGCGCTGCGACACCTGCACCTGCATGACGTCGCCCGCCAGGATGTACTCCTTGGCGCGCGCCGCCGCGGCGATGAAGCGAGCCTCGCTGAAGCTGCGCTCGAGCGCTGGCGTCTTTTCCGCATCACCATCGATTTTTTCCAGGACAAATTTTTCGGGCAGCGGCCGCAGCAACCGCGCGCGCAGGCGCGCCAGGCGCTCCTCGGCGACACGCAGGGCGCCGGGCTGGGCCGGGTCGGCGTAGACCACGAAGTAGAGCTTGCCGAGCACGTTGTCCACCACCGCCAGCTCGTCGGAGACGAGCAGCAGCATGTCGGGCGTGCCGATCGGATCGTCTTTTGCGGCGCCGAGCGCCTTCGGCTCGATATGCCGCACCGTCTCGTAGCCGAAATAGCCGGCGAGCCCGCCGCCGAAGCGCAGCGCCGCCGGCAGCGGCGCCACGCGGTGGCGGCCGAGCCAGGCGCGCACCACCTCGAAAGGATCGGCGTCCTCGTGCGTCTCGAGGCAGACGTCGCCGCCGCGCGCGTCGCGCAGCAGCCGGCGCACCGTGCAGCCGCGCGCCGTGCATCGCGCCTCAATCCGCTCGGCGCACGGCAGGCCGATGAACGAATAGCGGCCGAAGCGCTCGCCGCCGACCACGGATTCGAGCAGGTAGGAAAATGCGCCGCCGGCGAGCGTCAGGTAGAGCGCGAGTGGCGTGTACAGATCGGCGCGTGCCTCGGCCACCAGCGGAATGCGGGTGTAGCCCGCCGCCGCGAGCCGGCGAAATTCGGCCTCGGTCACGCCGCGGCGGCGAGCCGCGCGCGCATGTCGCGGATGGTCGCGGCGTAGTCCTTCGAGCCGAAGATGGCGGAGCCGGCGACGAAGGTGTCGGCGCCCGCGCGCGCGATCTCGGCGATATTGTCGGCCTTGACGCCGCCGTCCACCTCCAGCCAGACCGGCCGGCCGCTGGCGGCGATGCGCTTGCGCACCTCGGTGATCTTGGGCAGCACCGAAGCAATGAACTGCTGGCCGCCAAAGCCCGGGTTCACCGACATCAGCAGCACCAAGTCGAGCTTCTCCAGCGTGTGGTCGAGCCAGGACACCGGCGTCGCCGGATTCAGCACCAGGCCGGCCCTGCAGCCGTTCTCCCGGATCAAGCCGATGGTGCGATCGACGTGGTCGGAGGCCTCGGGGTGAAAGCTGATGATGCTGGCGCCCGCCTTGGCGAACTCGGGAATCAGCCGGTCTACCGGCTTCACCATCAGGTGCACGTCGAGCGGGAGCTTGACGTGCGGGCGCAACGCCGCGCACACCAGCGGACCGACCGTCAGGTTCGGAACGTAATGGTTGTCCATCACGTCGAAGTGGATCAGGTCGGCGCCGGCGGCCGCCACCGCGCGCACTTCCTCGCCCAGGCGGGCGAAGTCCGCGGAAAGAATGCTGGGGGCGATGCGAAAGGTCATGGCGCCGCGAGTTTACAATGCGCGCATGGCGCAGTCGAAATCGCACGAAGTGAAGGTCTCAGCGCGCACGCAGTACCTCGCCGACCGGTCCGACGAAGCGGCAGGCCGTTACGCCTTCGCGTACACCATCACCATCCGCAACGCCGGCAGCGTCGCCGCGCAGCTGATCAGCCGCCACTGGATCATCACCGACTCGCAGGGACTGGTGCAGGAAGTGCGGGGGCCCGGCGTGGTAGGCGCGCAACCGCTGTTGCAACCCGGCGAAAGCTTCGAATACACGAGCGGCGCGTCGATCGCCACGCCGGTCGGCACCATGCGCGGCAGCTACCAGATGGTGGCGGAGGACGGCGCGCGCTTCGAGGCGCAGATTCCCGAATTCACGCTGTCGATACCGCGCGTGATTCACTGATCCTTGTCGCGCGCGTCCTTCCGGTCCCGCGGCTTGGGCCAGGTCCACCAAACGATCAGCACCGCCAGCGCCAGCGCGACGGCAACTTCCAGGTAGATGACCCACATAAGGTTCGCGCTGATTGTACTTGTGGCGGGTTGCGCCCAGGCGCCGCAACGGCCGATCGAGCGGCCGGTCGACGGCAACGCGCGCTACGTTGCGGTTTCCTTCACCATGCTGCCGGGGTGGAGTGAGGCGCGACACGCCGCGAGCCTGCAGGCCTTCCTCGCCGGCTGCCCGCGGCCAAGTTTGGCGCGCGCGTGCGCGGCGGCGTCAGCGGTGCCGGCGGGCGACGACGCCGAGGCGCGCCGTTTCTTCGAGAGTACATTTGACGCGTACGCGCTGCGTGCGCCGGACAGCGGCGACACCGGCCTCATCACCGGCTACTACGAGCCGGTGCTCGACGGCAGCCGCGCGCCGAGCAGTACCTTTCGCTACCCGGTCTATGGCGTGCCCGACGACCTGATCGTGGTGGACCTCGCCTCGACCAACCCCGACCTGCGCAATTCGAGGCTGCGCGGGCGCGTCGACGGGCGGCGGCTGGTGCCGTACTACACGCGAGGTGAAATCGATGCGCGCGGCGCCGCATTCGCGGCGCCGGTCATCGCCTGGGTCGCCGATCCGGTCGAGCTCTTTTTCCTCCACGTGCAAGGCTCCGGCCAGCTGAACCTGCCGAGCGGCGAGCGCATGCGCGTCGGCTACGCCGACTCCAACGGGCATCCCTACCGCTCCATCGGCCGCGCGCTGGCCGATCGCGGCGAGCTCGCGCTCGACCAGTCTTCGATGCAGGGAATCAAGGCCTGGGCGGCCGCCAACCCGCGCAAGCTTGCCGGTGCGCTCGCCGCCAACCCGAGCTACGTGTTCTTCCGCGAGCTACCTGCCAGCGGCGGCCCGATCGGCGCGCTCGGCGTGCCGCTCACGGCGGAATACAGCCTGGCAGTCGACCGGCGCTACGTGCCGCTCGGCGCACCGGTCTATCTCGCCACCACCTTTCCGCTGTCGGACGAGCCGCTCGCCCGCCTGATGGCGGCGCAGGATACCGGCGCGGCGATTCGCGGCGCGGTGCGCGCCGATTTTTTCTGGGGCAGCGGCGCGCAGGCCGGCGCGCAGGCCGGACGCATGCGGCAACAGGGACGGATGTGGCTTCTATGGCCGCGCGGTGAGGCGCTGCCCGGCGGCGCCTAGCCCGTGGCGGACGCCTCGTCCTACTGGCGCGCGGCGGCCGGCTGGTCGAGCAGCGCCTTCAGGTCGTCGGCCGCGAGCCCGCCGCTGACGCGCTCGCCGCTGGCGAGGATCAGTGTCGGCGTGGCGTTTACCCGCAGCGTGCGGCCGGCGGCGAGCAGCTTGTCGACCGGATTGGCGCAGTTGGGACTCGCCGTCGGCACCTTGGGCTGCGCCGCGGCGGCGAGCTCGAGCCAGGCCTTGGCGCGATCGGGCGAGCACCACACCGAACGCGAGTGGCTGGCGTTCTCCGGCCGGATCACCGGGTACATGAAAACGTAGATCGTGATGTCGTCGATCTGGGCGAGCGTGCGCTCGAACTGGCGGCAGGCGGGGCAATAGGGATCGGAAAACATCGCCATCACGCGCTTGCCGTTGCCGCGCTGCACCTTGATCGCCAAATCGAGCGGCAGCGAATCGAATCGAATGGCGTTGAGCTTGCGCAGGCGCTCCTCGGTGAGATCGCGGTCGGCGGCCAGGTCGAAGATGCGGCCCTGGATGACGAGCTTGCCGGCCGCATCGGTGTAGAGAATGCGCGTGCCGTCCTCGCCGCGGTAGCGCACCTCCCACAGCCCGGCCATCGGCGCCGGCTGGATGCCCTCGATGCGCCCGCCGTCGAGCTTGCCCTCGAGCGCCTTGCGGATCGCCGCTTCGTTGGCGGCGACCGGCAGCGCTGCGAGCAGTAGCAATCCGGCGATGAATCTTTTCATGGTCCCCTTCAATTCATGGCGTGCCGCACCAGCACGTTCTTTAAGACCGCCATGCGGTCGGCAAGGTTCAATCCCGCGTTGCGCAGGCGGCCGGTCAGCGGATGGCTCCCGGCAAACAGCGCGTACAACCCGTCGACCACGGTATCCATTCCCAGTATAGGCTCGGCGCGACTGCGCTCATATCGGCGCAGCAGGCGCGCCTCGCCCGGATCGCGCCCCGGCTCACGCGCGCCAAGCACGGCGGCAAGCGCGCGGGCATCCTGCAAGCCGAGATTCAGGCCCTGTCCGGCGAGCGGGTGAATGACGTGCCCGGCATCGCCCGCGAGCGCAATGCGCGGCGCGACCAGGCGGCGCGCCGCAAGCCGCCGCAGCGCATAGCTGCGCGGCGCGGCCGCGAGGCGTAGCGCGCCGAGCCGGCCGCGCGAGGCCGTTTCGACTTCGCGGCACAGCGCCCCGGCGTCTAGGGCGCAGACGCGCGCCGCCTCGAGCGTAGGCAGCGACCACACCATGGACACTTGGCCGTGCGGCAACGGCAGCAGCGCGAGCACCGGCCCGCCCTGGAACCATTGCCACGCCATATCCTCGTGCGGTTTCTCGCAGCGGAAATTGGCCACCACTGCCGACTGGCCATAGTCGGATTGCGACGCCGCAATGCCCACGGCCTGCCGCACGAACGAGTCGGCGCCATCCGCGCCGACCACCAGCAGGGCTTCCAGGGAGCGTCCATCGCGCAATGCCGCGGCGACGCTTTTTTCCGAGACGCGAATACTTTCCAGTTCCGCCACGATCGGATCCAGGCCCTGCCACAGGGCATCCTGCAGCGCCGCGTCCTCGACGATCCAGGCGAGCTCCCGCACCCCCGCGCGATAGGCGTCGAAATCGAGCTCCGACGCGCCGTCGTCGCCGAACACGCGCATCGCGCGCACCGGGTTGAGGCGCTCGCGGTCCAGCGCGCGCCAGACACCGATCTCCTGCAGGAAGGCGACGTTGCCGGGGCTCAGCGCGTACACGCGAGCGTCGAACGCGCCGGCCGCCGCCGCGCGCGCGGCGCGCCGCTCGTGCGCGACGAGCGCGACGCGCAGCCCCGGCGTCGCGCGCGCGAGGCACGCGCCCACCGGGCCCCCGCCTACTACGATAAGGTCGTGCCGCAGAGGTATAATCGGTCGGTCCGATACGCGGATTGGCGAATTAGCTCAGCTGGTTAGAGCAGCGGAATCATAATCCGTTTGTCCGGGGTTCGAGTCCCTGATTCGCCACCATTTCCTTTCGACCCGATGAGATACCTTCTCGCCTTCGTTCTTCTCGCCGGGCTCGCCGCCCAAGCCACGGCGCAAATCCAGGTGCGCACGCTGCCGACAGAGGCAGCGCGCGCGCAATTGCGCTTCCTCTACGACACCACCGTCTCCCTCGACGGCAAGGAGCGCAAGCTCGCGCCGGGCGCGCAGATCCGCGACGATTCCAATCGCGTGGTGGTGCCCTCCGCCGTCCTGGGCACGGTGACGGTGAAGTACCTCGCCGATCCGGACGGCGCGCTGCGCCAGGTCTGGATCCTGACCGCCGACGAGGCCGCGCAGAAGCAGCCGTGATAAAGCTTGCATGAATGTGAAGAAATTTTTTCTCCGCACCTACGGCTGCCAGATGAACGCGTACGACTCGGAGAAAATCGCCGACGTGCTGCGCGTGGCCGAGGGGCTGGAGCCGGCCGCGCAGCCCGAAGACGCGGATGTCATCGTCTTCAATACCTGCTCGGTGCGCGAGAAGGCGCAGGAAAAAGTGTTCGCCGACCTCGGCCGCGTGCGGCATCTCAAGCAGGCGCGGCCCGGCCTGATGATCGCGGTCGGCGGCTGCGTCGCGAGCCAGGAAGGCGCGGGCATCGTCGAGCGCGCGCCGTTCGTCGACGTGGTGTTCGGGCCGCAGACCCTGCACCGCCTGCCCGAGCTGCTGGCGCGCCGCCGCGCTACCGGCGAGCCACAGGTGGACACCAGCTTTCCGCTGATCGAGAAGTTTGACCATCTGCCGGCGCCCAAGGTCGACGGCGCATCCGCGTTCGTCTCGATCATGGAGGGCTGCAGCAAGTACTGCAGCTTCTGCGTCGTGCCCTACACGCGCGGCGAGGAGGTGTCGCGGCCCTTCGACGACGTGGTGGCCGAGGTCGCCGCGCTGGCTGCGCAAGGGGTAAAAGAAGTGACGCTGCTCGGCCAGAACGTCAATGCGTGGCGCGGCGAAATCGATGGCGCCGCTGCTGATTTTTCCGAATTGCTTTTTTACATCGAAGAATTTCAAGCCATCGAGCGCATCCGCTACACCACGTCTCACCCCCGCGAGTTCACGCAACGCCTGATCGACGCGCACGCGCAGCTCGACAAGCTCGCGCCGCACGTGCACCTGCCGGTGCAATCGGGGTCGGAACGGGTGCTGGCGGCGATGAAGCGCGGCTACACGGCGCTCGAGTACCGCTCCATCGCGCGCCGCCTGCGCCAAGCCTGCCCGGAGGTCAGCCTGACCTCGGACTTCATCGTCGGCTTTCCCGGCGAAACCACGGCCGATTTCGAGGCCACGCTGCGCCTTGCACGCGAGCTCGCCTTCGACGGCTCGTTCGCCTTCCTCTACAGCCCGCGGCCGGGGACTCCGGCGGCAGATCTTCCCGATGAAATTCCCCTGGCTGAAAAATCCGCAAGGCTGCAGCGGCTGCAGGCGCAACTCGATGCGCAGGCGCGCGCCGTAAGCGAGCGGATGGTCGGTGGTGTCGAGCGGGTCCTGGTTGAGTCTTTTTCGAAAAAAGACCGCACCGAGCTCGCCGGCCGAACGCCCAACAACCGCATCGTCAATTTTCCCGGCGCAGCGCGGCTGATCGGCACGTTTGCCGGCGTGCGTATTTCCGCTGCGCTTTCGCACACGCTGCGCGGCAAGCCGGTCTGAATGCGGGCCCGGCCCGTCGAAATCAGCATCGACCCGGTGGACAATGCGCGCCTGGCGCGGCTGTGCGGTGCGCTCGACGCCAACCTGCGCCAGATCGAGAGCGCGCTTGACGTCGTCATCGCGCGGCGCGGCGCGCGCTTCACGGTGCGGGGCAAGCAGGCGCAGCGCGCCGCCCAGGCCCTGGAGCATTTCTACGATCGCGCTGCGGGGGAGCTGACCCTGGACGAGGTGCAACTCGGCCTGGCCGAAATATCGACCAAGAAATTGCCGGTCAAGGACGAAGGCGTTCAGCTGCTCACCCGCCGCCCGGACCTGCACGGCCGCACGCCGCACCAGATCGAGTACATCGAGAAGATCGTGACCTCCGACCTGACCTTCGGCATCGGCCCCGCCGGCACCGGCAAGACCTATCTCGCGGTCGCCTGCGCCGTCGACGCGCTCGAGCGCGACAAGGTGAAGCGCATCGTGCTGGTGCGGCCGGCGGTCGAGGCGGGCGAGCGTCTTGGCTTCCTGCCCGGCGATCTGGCACAGAAGGTCGACCCCTATCTGCGGCCGCTGTACGACGCGCTCTACGATCTGATGGGTTTCGAGAAAACCGGCAAGTTGCTCGAGCGCGGCACCATCGAATTGGCTCCGCTTGCCTATATGCGCGGCCGCACGCTCAACCACGCCTTCGTCATCCTCGACGAGGCGCAGAACACCACGCCCGAGCAGATGAAAATGTTTCTCACGCGCATCGGCTTCGGCGCCAAGGCAGTGGTCAACGGCGACGTGACGCAGATCGATCTCGGGCGCGGCCAGAAGAGCGGCCTGATCGAGGCGCGCCGCATCCTCGACCGCGTGCGCGGCATCGCCTTCGTGCAGTTCGGCGCCCAGGACGTGGTGCGCCACCCGCTGGTGGCGCGCATCATCGATGCCTACGAGAAGCAGCCGCAGGGCTAGCGTCGCGGTGCAATTCGCGCTGCCGCGCCGCGGTCTGCCCAGCGCGGCTTCGCTGCGCCGCTGGGCACTGGGGTTTTCGGGAATTACCCTGAGGCTCGTCGGCGAGCGCGAAGGCCGCCGATTGAATGCGTTATTCGGAAAAAAGAATAAAGCGACGAATGTGCTTTCATTTTCTTATGGCGGCGGTCGTGGCGACGTGGTGCTGTGCCATCCGGTGATCGCGCGCGAGGCGCGCGCGCAGGGCAAGACGTTGCGCGCGCACTACGCTCACCTGGTGGTGCACGGCGTGTTGCATCTGCGCGGGCACGATCATCTGAACCGGCGCGCGGCCGCGCGCATGGAGCGCAGGGAAATCCGCCTGCTCGCGCGCTTCGGCTTCGCCGACCCCTACAAGGTAAAATGAGGCTGCTGTTCACCTTCCGCTCCCGATGAACGACCCCTCCCGGCCGAGCCTGCTCGAGCGCCTGTCGCTGCTGCTGATGCGCGAGCCGGGCGACCGCGAGCAGCTGGTGAAGCTGCTGCGCTCTGCGCATTCGCGCAACTTGCTCGATGCCGACGCGCTGTCGATCATCGAAGGCGCGCTGACCGTCTCGGAGATGCAGGTGCGCGACATCATGATCCCGCGCGCGCAGGTGGATTTCATCGACATCAACGAGCCGGTGGAGACGTTCATCCCGCAGGTCATTTCCACCGCCCACTCGCGCTTCCCGGTGATCGACCAGAACCGCGACGATGTGATCGGCATCCTGCTCGCCAAGGACCTGCTGCGGCACTACGCCGGCGAGGAGGAATTCAACGTGCGCGAGATGCTGCGCCCGGCGGTATTCGTGCCCGAGGCGAAGCGCCTCAACGTCCTGCTGCGCGAATTCCGCGCCAGCCGCAACCACATGGCGATCGTCGCCGACGAGTACGGCGGCGTCGCGGGCCTGGTGACCATCGAGGACGTGCTGGAGCAGATCGTCGGCGAAATCGAGGACGAATACGACTTCGACGAGGCGTCCGACAATATCCTGCCCGAGCCGGGCGGGCGCTTTCGCGTCAAGGCGCTCACCCAGGTGGCCGACTTCAACGCCGCGTTCAACACGCGCTTCTCCGACCAGACCGCCGATACCGTCGGCGGACTGGTGATCGCGCACCTCGGGCGGCTGCCCAAGCGCGGCGAATCGATCGTCATCGAGGGCCTGCGCTTCCAGGTGCTGCGCGCCGACAGCCGGCGCGTCTACACGCTGGTGGTGGACAAAGCGAAAGCGTGAACGCCGTTCCAGCGTGCGTGATCGCCCTCGTCGCAGGCGCGGCGACGGTGCTTGCCTTCGCGCCGCTCGGGGCTTGGCCAGTGGCGCTGGTGGCGCTCGCTTACCTCGCGCACCGCTGGATGGCGGCGCCGCGGCGCTGCTTCATCGACGGCTTCTGGTTCGGCCTCGGCCTGTTCGGCGCAGGCGTCTCGTGGATCTACATCAGCATGACGCAGTTCGGCGGCATGCCGCCGGTGCTCGCCGCCATCGCCACCGCAGCCTTCTGCGCTTTCCTCGCGCTTTTCCCCGCCGCCGCCGGCTGGCTGCAGGCGCGCGTGCCGGCCGGGCCGCGGTTGCGCGCGCTGCTGCTCATCCCGGCCGCCTGGACGCTCGCCGAGTGGCTGCGCATCTGGGTGCTGACCGGCTTTCCCTGGCTGGCGGTGGGCTACGCCGCGGCCGGCTGGCCGCTGCAGGGTTACGCGCCGCTCGCCGGCGTGCTCGGCGTGTCGTTCGCCACGCTCGCCCTCGCCGGCGCGCTGGCCCTCCTCGTCACGCGCCGCCCCCGCACGCTCGCCCTGGCGCTCGCGCTCGCCATCCCCGTCGCCGGCGAAGCGCTGCGCCATGTGCGCTGGACCGAGCCCGCCGGCGCGCCTTTCAGCGTCACGCTGCTGCAGGGGAATATCCCGCAGGAGATGAAATTCCGGCCGGAGCGCTACCAGCAGACGCTCGACGCCTACGCCCGGCTGGTGGAGTCGAGCAAGGCGCGCCTGATCGTGGCGCCCGAGACCGCGATCCCGAATTTCCTCGACCGCATCGATCCCGCCTACCTGGCGCGGCTCGAAGCCGCGGCGCGCGCCAATGCCGGCGACCTGCTGCTTGGTGTGCCCTCGCGCAGCGCCGCCGGCGAGCTCTATAACAGCGTCATCTCGCTCGGCAGCGCGCCGCGGCAGCTCTACCACAAGGCGCACCTGGTGCCGTTCGGCGAGATCGTGCCGCCCGGCTTTGCCTGGTCGCTGCGCATCGTCTCGATCCCGCTGTCGGATTTCTCGCGCGGCGCGCCCGAGCAGCCGCCCCTCGCCGTCGCCGGCCAGCGCGTCGCCGTCAACGTCTGCTACGAGAACGTGTTCGGCGACGAGATCGCCGGCGCCGCGGCGCGCTCGACGCTGCTCGTCAACCTGTCGAACGTGGCCTGGTTCGGCGACTCGCTCGCCCCGGGTCAGCACCTGCAGATCGCGCGCCTGCGCGCGGTCGAATCCGGCCGCATGCACCTCGCGGCCACCAACACCGGCGTCACCGCCGCCGTCGACCGCGACGGGCGCGTGCTCGCGCAGCTGCCCCAGTTCACCGAAGGCGCGCTCGCCGTCACGGCACAGGGCTACGCGGGCGCCACGCCTTACCTGCGCTGGCGCGACTGGCCGATCGTGCTCGCGTCGCTCCTCATCCTGGCCGCCGCGGTATTCGCCGCGCGACGCAGTCGGTAGAATCCCCCGGGATTCATGCCGACCTTCCAGCAGCTCATCCTGCAGCTCAACGCGTTCTGGGACCGCCGGGGCTGCGCGCTGCTGCAGCCCTACGACATGGAGGTCGGCGCCGGCACCTTCCATACCGCCACCTTCCTGCGCGCCATCGGCCCCGAGCCGTGGCAGGCCGCCTATGTGCAGCCCTCGCGCCGCCCCAAGGACGGCCGCTACGGCGAAAATCCGAACCGGCTGCAGCACTACTACCAGTACCAGGTCGCGCTCAAGCCTTCGCCGCTGGACATCCAGGACATCTATCTCGATTCCCTGCGCGAGATCGGCATCAATCCGAAGCAGCACGACATCCGTTTCGTCGAGGACGACTGGGAATCGCCCACGCTGGGCGCCTGGGGCCTCGGCTGGGAGGTGTGGCTCGACGGCATGGAGATCACGCAGTTCACCTACTTCCAGGAGGTTGGCAGCCTCGCCTGCAAGCCGGTGCTGGGCGAGATCACCTACGGCCTGGAGCGTCTGGCCATGTATCTGCAGGGCAAGGAGAGCGTGTTTGACCTTGTCTGGACGCCAGGCATTACTTATCGCGACGTCTATCATCAGAATGAAGTCGAGCAGTCGCGCTACAACTTCGAGCTCTCTAATACGGAAATGCTGTTCCGGCACTTCGGCGATTTCGAGGGCGACGCGAAAATGCTCATTGAAGAGCAATGCGTGCTGCCGGCCTACGAAAAGGTGCTGAAGGCCTCGCATACCTTCAACCTGCTGGATGCACGCGGCGCTATCTCGGTCACCGAGCGCGCCGCCTACATCGGCCGCGTGCGGGCACTCGCGCGGGAGGTGGCAAAGGCCTACTACGAGTCGCGCGAAAAACTCGGCTTCCCGATGGTGCAGGCATGAGCGCAAGCCTGCTGGTCGAGCTGCTGACCGAAGAGCTGCCGCCGAAGTCGCTGCGGCAGCTCGGCCAGGTATTCGCCGACGAAATCGGCAATGGCCTGGTTCAACATCAGCTGAAACTCCGCGAGCCGGATTGGATGCCGTTTGCGACCCCCCGGCGCCTGGCGGTCCTGGTTCCCGGCGTGAAGGAGAAAGGCGAGGACCGGGCGATGGAGGTTGCGGGCCCCTCGGTCAAGGCGCCGCCCGAAGCGGTGACGGGATTCGCGAAGAAGCAAGGCGTCGAGGTCAAAGACCTCGTGCGCCACGAAACAACCAAGGGCCCGGTGTGGATGGCGCGCGTCAAGGTAAAGGGCGCGGTGCTCGATGCCGTGCTGGCCGAAATCGTCCAGGCGGCCATCCGGAAGCTGCCGGTCGCCAAGCTGATGCGCTGGGGCGCGGGCGAGGCGCAGTTCGTCCGACCGGTGCACGGCCTGGTGATGATGCACGGCAAGCGCGTCATCAAGGGTGCGGTGCTCGGCCTGTCCTCCGGTAACGTCACGCGCGGCCACCGGTTCCTGAGCAAAGCCCCGCTGCGACTTTCCCTGGCCGACCAATACGAATCCCAACTGCGCAAGAAAGGCTGGGTGATCGCCGATTTCGAGATCCGCCGCACCGAGATCAAGCACCAGCTGAAGGCCGAAGCCAAGAAATACAAGGCGAGCCTCGGCAGCTACCACGACCTGCTCGACGAAGTGACGGCGCTGGTCGAGTACCCGGCGGTCTACCCGGGGCAATTCGACGCCGGCTTCCTCGACGTGCCGCAGGAGTGCCTGGTGCTGACCATGCGGCAGCACCAAAAATACTTCCCGCTGTTCGACGCCACGCGCAAGCTGCTGCCGCGCTTCCTCATCGTGTCGAACATGAAGATCGCCGATCCGCGGCACATCATCGGCGGTAACGAGCGCGTGGTGCGCCCGCGCCTGCAGGACGCGCGCTTCTTCTACGACCAGGATCGCAAGCAACGGCTCGAGGAGCGCGTGCCGCAGCTCGCCAAAGTCGTCTACCACAACAAGCTCGGCAGCCAGCTCGATCGAATGAGGCGCGTGCAGGAACTCGCCGCCAAGATCGCTGGCCAGCTCGGCGCCGACGTGCGGCAGGCGAAGCGTGCAGCGGAGCTCGCCAAGGCCGACCTGTTGACCGGCATGGTGGGCGAGTTCCCGGAGCTGCAGGGCGTGATGGGGCGCTGCTACGCCCTGCACGACGGCGAGCCGGCTGCGGTGGCCGACGCCATCGAGCAGCATTACCGCCCGCGTTTTGCCGGCGACCGGCTGCCGGAGAGCCCGCTAGCCTGCGCCGTGGCGCTCGCCGACAAGCTCGACGCCATTGCAGGGCTTTTCAGCATCGGCCAGCAGCCCACCAGCGACAAGGACCCCTATGGCCTGCGCCGCGCCGCCCTCGGCGTGGTGCGCATTCTCGTCGAGCACAAGCTGCGACTGTCGCTGAAGGAACTGATCCACGCCGCCTTCGAACCGTTCGCCGAAAAGCTGCATACGCAGATGCGCGATTTCTTCTTCGACCGCTTTGGCGGCTACCTGAAGGAGCTGGGCTACTCCACACTGCAGGTGGAGGCGGTACTCAGCAAGATGCCGGTAAATCTCGGCGTGGTGCCGCAGCAGCTCGAAGCGGTAAAGGCGTTTGAGGCGCTGCCGGAAGCGGGGAGCCTGGCCGCCGCCAACAAACGCGTCGCCAATATCCTCAAGCAGGCGGAGGCGAAGGGCGAAAAGTTCGAGCATGCGGAGTTAAATGACCTCACGGATCCCGCGGAGCGTGCATTGCACGAGGCGATCCATGCCACTGCCGCGACGGCAAAGCCTCTCTATGAGAGCGGCGACTACACCGGCTATCTGAAGAGCTTCGCCGTGCTGAAGGCGCCGGTCGATACGTTCTTCGACAAGGTGATGGTGATGGTCGAGGACGACAGGCTGCGCAGCGGCCGCCTCGCGCTGCTGCGCGACCTGCGCGAAGCCATGAACCGGGTGGCCGATCTCTCGCGGCTGGCGAAATGAGACTCGTCATCCTCGACCGCGACGGCACCATCAACCACGACAGCGCAAGCCACATCCGCTCGCCGGAGGAGTGGAAACCGATCAAGGGCAGCCTGGAGGCGATCGGCCGGCTGGTGCAGGCGGGCTACCGCGTGGTGGTGGCGACCAACCAGTCGGGCATTGCGCGCGGGTTGTTCGACACCCAGGCGCTGTTCGCCATCCACGACACGCTGCAGCGCGCCGCCGCGCAGGTCGGCGGGCGCGTCGACGCGTTCTTCTTCTGCCCGCACGCGGCGGATTCGGCCTGCATGTGCCGCAAGCCGCAGCCCGGCATGCTGCTCGAAGCGGCGCGGCGCTTCAATGTATCGCTCAAGGATGTGCACATGGTGGGCGACGCGCTGCGCGACCTCGAGGCCGCGGCCGCCGCCGGCGCGAAGCCGGTGCTGGTGCTCACCGGCAAAGGCAAGAAGACGCGCGCCGCGGGCGGGCTGCCGCCGGGCACGCAGACCTTCGCCGACCTCGCCGCCTTCGCCGATAAATTGGCCGAATGAGCTTCGCGCGGTCGGCGCTGTTCGCCCTGGCCCTGCTCGCCGTCACGCCGCCCTACGCGCTGCTGGCGCTCGCCACTTTTCCGCTGCCGCGCATGCTGCGCTACCGGATGATCTCGGGCTGGTCGCGCCTGGTGGTGCTGCTGGCGCGGGCGATTCTCGGCATCCGCTGGCAGGTCGAGGGCGGCGAGCGCCTGCCGGGGCGGCCGGCGGTGATCCTCTCCAAGCACCAGTCGGCGTGGGAAACCATGGCCTTCCAGCTGATCTTTCCGCCGCAGGTGCACGTGCTCAAGCGCGAGCTGCTGTGGCTGCCGTTCTTCGGCTGGGGGCTCGCCCTGATGAGCCCGATCGCCATCGACCGCCGCCGCGGCATCGCGGCGCTGCGCAGCATCGCGCGCCGCGGGCGCGAGCGGCTGCGCCAGGGATTTTGGGTGGTCGTGTTTCCCGAAGGCACGCGCGTCGCCCCCGGCGAGCGCCGCCCCTATCAGTTGGGCGGCGCTTGGCTCGCGGCGGAAAGCGGCGCGCCGGTGGTGCCGGTCGCGCATAATGCGGGCCTGGTGTGGCCGCGCAACGCGTTCGTGAAGCGGCCCGGCACGATCACCGTGCGCATCGGCCCGGCCATCGAGTCGGCGAATCGCGACCCGCAGGAAATCAACGGGCTCGCCGAGGCCTGGATCGAAGAGCAGCAGAAGCTCTTGTGTCCGTAAGGAGAAAGCGACGATGAGAATCCTGCATACGATGCTGCGCGTCGGCGACCTGCAGCGCTCGGTGGATTTCTATACCAAGGTGCTCGGCATGAAGCTGCTGCGCACCACCGACCGGCCCGAGCAGAAGTACTCGCTCGCCTTCGTCGGCTACGACGGCGAGGAGCGCTCGGCGGTGCTCGAGCTGACCTACAACTACGGGGTCGAACGCTACGAGCTGGGCAGCGCGTTCGGGCATGTCGCCGTCGAGGTGCCCGACGTGAAGCAGGCTTGCGAGCGCGTGCGCAGCGGCGGCGGCAAGGTGACGCGCGAAGCGGGACCGGTGAAAGGCGGCACCTCGGTCATCGCGTTCGTCGAAGACCCCGACGGCTACAAGATCGAGTTCATCGAGCGCCGATGAAGGGCTACCAGCCGGTCGTCGCGCGCTTGCTGCGCGACAGGCGCCCGGCCACGGTGCTCGATGCCCCCTGCGGCTCGGGATGGCTGGCCGACCAGATCGGCTTCGCGTGCGAGCTTGACGGGCTTGATCTGTTTGGAGAACGGCCAAGCAAATACCGCCATTTCCAGGTCGCCGACCTCGATCAAGGGCTGCCCGGCTCCTTAGGCGCCTACGAAGCCGTGGTCTGCTGTGAAGGTCTCGAGCATTTCTCCAATCCGGACCTGTTCCTGCGCTCGGCGCACCTTCATCTCGCACCGGCCGGCATGCTGATCGTCACCACGCCGAACACCTGGTATCCGGCAGCGCGCCTGCAGTACCTGCTGCGCGGCTTCCTTCCCGGCTTTCCTTCGCTCGCCGGCAGGATGAAGCGCGGCACGCACATGCATCTGCTGCCCTGGTCGTTTCCACAGCTGCATCTGTTCCTGACGCTCAGCGGTTTCGGCGACATCCGGCTGCACCAGGTTGACGAGCCGCGGCCCAAACACTTTTACGAGTGGCTGGTCGGCCTGCCGCAATTTCTTTATTGCGCTTCGAAGGCGCGCGGCGCGCCGAATGCCGAAGAGCGCGACTACTGGACGCAGGCCGGCTCGCGTCAGTCGGTGTGGGGCCGGCGCCTGGTGGTCTCGGCGATGCGCGCGTAGTCCGCGGGCGAGAGGTTTTCCGGGCGCAGCCCGGCGTCGATGCCGAGCGCAGCGAAGTCCACGTCGGGCAGCGCGTTGCGCAGCGTCTTGCGCCGCGCCGAGAACGCCCGCCGCAGCTGGTCCTCGTCGATGGCGAGAATCGTCGCCAGCGGCTCCAGTCGCACCACCGCCGACTCGACCTTGGGCGGCGGCCGGAACGCGCCTTTCGCGACATTGAACAGTTTCTTCATGCGGAAGCGCGCCTGCAGCGCGACCGAGAGGCGGCCGTATGCCGGCGTCGACGGCGCGGCAACCATGCGTTCGACCACTTCCCGCTGCAGCATGAAATGCATGTCGCGCACGCGATCGGCGAAGCGCGCGAGGTGGAACAGCAGCGGCGTGGAGATGTTGTAGGGCAGGTTGCCGACCACGCGCACGCCGCGCGGAAACACGGAATAGTCGAACCGCAACGCGTCGGCGACATGGACTTTGATGCCCAGAGCATCCAGGCCCGCCGCGAGATCGCGATCGATCTCGATCGCTTCGACCGTTGACGTCTTTTGCAGAAGGTGCCGTGTCAGCGCGCCTTCGCCAGGCCCGATTTCAATTACAACATCGGAAGACTGAAGCGAAAGAGCGTCGACAATCCTTTCCTGCACCCGAGGGTCGTGCAGGAAATGCTGCGCGAACCGCTTACGCGGCTGATGCGAGCTCGACGGCAAGCTGGATCGCCTCGATCAGGCTGCCGGCGTCGGCCTTGCCCGTGCCCGCGATGTCGAGCGCGGTGCCGTGGTCGACCGAGGTGCGCACGAACGGCAGGCCGAGCGTGACGTTCACGCCGCGGCCGAAGCTCGCGTACTTGAGCACCGGCAGCCCCTGGTCGTGGTACATCGCCAGCACGCAATCGGCGCCGGCGAGGCGCTCGGGAACGAACAGCGTGTCGGCCGGCAGCGGCCCGCGCGCGTCGATGCCGGCGCGCTTCGCCGCTTCGACCGCGGGCGCCACGACCTCGGCGTCCTCGCGGCCGAGGTAGCCCGCCTCCCCGGCATGCGGATTGAGCCCCGCCACCAGGATGCGCGGGCGTGCGATGCCGAAGCGGCGCCGCAGGTCGCCATCCAGCACGCGCAGGGTCCGCTCCAGGCCCTGGCGGGAGAGCTTCCTGGAAACCTCGGACAGAGGAAGGTGCGTGGTGGCGAGCGCCACGCGCAGGCCGCCGCCCACCAGCAACATGACCACGTGTTCTGCCCGCGCCCGCTCGGCCAGGAACTCGGTGTGGCCGGTGAAGGCGATGCCGGCGTCGTTGATGGTGCTCTTCTGCACCGGCGCGGTGACCATGGCGTCGTACTCGCCCGCAAGGCAGCCGCGCAGCGCGCGCTCGAGCACCGCCACCACGTAGGGCCCGTTGGCGGGATCGAGCCTCCCCGGCACCGCCGGCCGTACGAGCGGCACGTGCTCGATCACCGGGCAACCGCCGAGCAGGCCGCGGTCGCCGATCGTCACCAGGTGCGCGGCGAAGCCTTCGCGCGCCACACGGCGGCAAAGCTCCGGGCCGATGCCGGCCGGCTCCCCCGACGTGAGCGCAATGACCGGCTTATCTTTCGTCAAGCCGGAGCTCGACGTAAACCTGGTCGCGCAGTTGCCGCAGCCATTCCTGGTAGGCCTCGTCGGCCTTGCGCTCGCGCAGCGCCTGCCGCGCCACCAGCCGCTGGCGCTCGGAGCTCAGGTCGGCCGAGCGCCGCTCGAGCACCTGGATGAGGTGGAAACCGAAGGGCGTGCGCACCGGCTCGCTCACCTCGCCAAGGGCGAGGCCCTGCAAGGCGCGCTCGAACTCCGGCACCGTATCGCCCGGGTAGACCCAATCGAGTTCGCCGCCGCGCGCCGCGGTGGCGTCGTCCGATTGCGCGCGCGCCACTTCGCCGAAATCAGCGCGGCCGGCGGTGATGCGGCTGCGCAAATCCGTCAGGCGCCGGCGCGCATCGGCCTCGGACACCGTTTCACTGACGCGGATCAGGATGTGCCGCAGCCGCGTCTGCTGCACCCCGGCTACCGCCGTCGCGCCGCGCCGGTCGTTCAGGCGCAGCACGTGCATGCCGGCGGCGCTGCGCACCACGTCGCTCACCTCGCCGGGCTTCATTCGCTCGAGGACGACCGCGAACGCCTCCGGCAGCCGGTCGTGCGTGCGCCAGCCGAGGGTGCCGCCTTGCAGCGCGTCGAACGCCTCCGAGTAGGAGGCGGCCAGGCGGCCGAATTCGCCGCCGGCGCGGGCTTCGGCGATGATCTTGTCCGCCTTGGCGCGTGCCGCCTGGATGCGCTCCGGGCTCGCCTGCTCCGGCACCCGCACCAGGATGTGCGACACGTTGTACTCGGCGCTCGCGCCGCGGCGCGAGCGCTGGTCCTCCAGGAACAAGTCGACCTCGGTGTCGCTCACCTGGATCTTTTCGTCCACCTCGCGCTCGCGCAGCCGCGACAGCAGGATCTGCTCGCGCAGCTCCTGGCGCCACAGATCGAAGGGCACCCGATCGCGCTCCAGCGCCTGGCGGAACTCCACCAGCGTCATCTTGTTGCTCTCCGCCACGCGCTGCACCGCGCGATCGACCTGCAGCTCATCGACGCGGATGCCGGTGTCGCGCGCCATCTGCAGCTGCGCCCGGTCGAGCACCATGCGCTCGAGCATCTGCCGCTCCAGCACTTCGCGCGGCGGTGCCTGCGTGCCCTGGCGGCGCAGCTGGCGCTCGGCCGCCGCCACCGCCTCGTTCAGTTCGGAGAAGGTGATCACCTCCTTGGCGACCACCGCCACGATGCGGTCGACCAGGACGATCTTCTGCGCCCCGGCGGCGAGCGGCAGGACGGCCAGGACAACGAGGGCGACGAGATTGCGCATGTCTCTAGTAAACCTGCTCAAAGGGCAGCTTCGGCCGGGCGCTCGGCGGCGTCAGCATCGGGTCGCTCGGCGTCGTCAGCGAGTAGCCCGGCACGTTACGCTTGAGCAGCTGCACCGTTTCGTCGGTGCCGAGCTGCCCGACGCCGCGCAGCTCGAGCTGGACGTAGAGCGCGGAGGAAGCCACGTTGGTCGCCGCCTGCACGCGCTGCCAGACCGTGCGGAACGACCAGCATCCGGCGTTGTACTCGAAGCCCGCCAGGCCCTCGACCAGGCGCCCGTCCAGCAGGGAGTAATTGTACCGCCCTACGGCGTACCAGCCCGGCGCCACCGGCCACTGGGTGGAGAGGTCGATCTGCTTGAGGAGCGCGCGGTTATAGCGGTAGGTGAAATTGATCACCTTGGCGCGCTCCGGCGCATAGCGCATGGCGGTGGAGTAGCGCTCGGCGGTGTGGTCGTAGCGGTTGTACTCGGTCGTCGCATCGTAGCTGAAGGAGTCGAATACGCGGCCGCCGATGGAGGCCAGCACGTTGGACTGGGCGTTGGTGCGCGGCGTCGAAGCATTATTCAACAACACGCGCTCATCGCTGAAGTAGAAGCGCTGGCCGAGAGTCACGCGAAACGCATCCTGGCCGCTCGCCTGCAGGAAGCGCGAGCTCACCGCCATGGTGAGCTGGTTGGCGTCGCCGAAGCGGTCGCCACCGACGAAACGGTTCTCGTTGAACAGCTGCGGGTAGTTGAAATCGGCCAGCGCGGTGTCGAAGGTCGGGATCTGGTCCTGGCGGTGGAAGGGCGCGTAGACATAGAACAGACGCGGCTCGAGCGTCTGCGTCAGCGACGTGTCGAACCAGCGCGCGTCGCGGTCGAAGATCAGGCCGCTGTCCACGCTGAAGAACGGGATGGCCACGCCATCGCCGTTGGATTGACCCGGAACGGTCCTTTCGTAGCCGTAGCCGACGGCGCGCAGGCCCATTTTCGGCGTCACGTACCAGCCGGGCGAGACGAAGGCGGCGGCGACGGTCGGCGTCATGCTGGCACGCGACGCGTCGATCTTGGAGGAGCAGGCCAATGTCGTGGGATCGATCTGGCAACCATGCGTGAAGCGCACGAATTCGGCCGGCAGGTTGGTGTCGACGAAACCGCCGGCGCCGTAGACGCCGGTATTGAAGCGGATCTGCGGCACGCGGTGATAAGGCGAGACAACCTGCAGCAGCGGGTCCTGCAGCGTCTGGAAATGCTGCACGCGCGCGTCGAGGGTGTAGGGCGTGTCGCCGAAAGTATCCTTGTAGGCGAGCGCCATTTCCTGGTTCACGTTGCCGGTGGTGATCTGGCGCACGCCGCTGCCGAGGTCGACGAAGTAGCGGTTGTCCGAAACGCGGTTGTAGTCGACGTTGGCCTTGAGCCCCGCGCCCAGGGTCTGCGCGTGTTGCCAGGAAATCTGGTCGCGCGTCTGGCCGGTGACCTTGTCCTCGGGCAGGTAGTCGAGCTTCAGCTCGCCGAGGTAGTCGGTGCCGAGATAGCGCGACAGGGTTTTCAGCTGCGTGCCGCGCTTGGCCATCGCGACCGGCGTGAGGACCATGTCGGCCTCGGGCGCGATGTTCCAGTAGTAAGGCAGGCCGAATTCCAGGCCGCGCGTCGAGGACTGCGAATAGTAAGGTGTCAGCAGGCCGCTGCGGCGGCGGTTCTCGAGCGGGAAGCTGGCGTAGGGCGTCCCGAGCAGCGTGGTGTCGAAGAAGCGCAGGCGCGCGCCGCGCGCCACGCCTTCGTCGTTGGCGTAGTCGAGATCGAGTTCGCGCGCTTCGAGCGTCCAGTCCTCCTGCCCCGGCTGGCAGGTGGTGAAGCTCGCCTTGCGCAGCCGGTAATGATCCTTGCCGACGAATTCGAGGCGCTCCGCCTTGCCGCGCGCCGGCAGCTCGCGTTGCAGCAGGAAGCTCGGCTCGTCGAGAAAGCCGGTATCGTCGAGCGTGTTGTATTGCAGCTTCGGCCCGGAAAAGCGGTCCGGCCCCGACTGCAGGCGCACGCCGCCCTCGCCCTCGATCACGCCGAACTGCCGGTTGTAGCGCAGCTCCTCGCCGAACACCGTGAAATCGTCGCGCTTGATCTCCGCGGCGCCGCGCGCGACGACCTCGAGATCGCTCACGCCCTCGATGGCGCGCGCATCGATCGTGATGGGTCCCTTCTCGGGGACGGCGACCTGCGCCAGGACCGGCGCGGCGCTAACGCATGCGACCGCCAGCGTCGCAAGTCGGTGCAGCATGGAGCGGGCCGGGGCGCTGTTCGCGGATGTTAGAATTTTCAATGATACACGCCGATGATCGGCGCGCCGAACTGGAGCGCTGGATCGGAAGCCAACTCAGAGCCGCACCCTTCGCTCTCGCCCCTGCGTCCGAGGACGCCAGCTTCCGCCGTTATTTCCGCGCCACGCTGCACGACGGGCGCAGCTTCGTCGCCATGGATGCGCCGCCCGGCAAGGAAGACTGCCGACCCTTCGTGCGCATTGCCGCGATGCTGCGCGAGGCCGGCGTGAATGCGCCCGCCGTGATCGCGCAGGACTTCGAGCGCGGCTTCCTGCTGCTCGGCGATCTCGGCACGCGCACCTACCTCGCCGAATTGACCGCAGCGAGCGCGCCGCGCCTGATCGGCGAGGCGAGCGACGCCTTGCTGCGCTGGCAGCTCGCCACGCGCCCGGGCGAGTTGCCGCCCTACGACGAGTCGCTCCTGCGACGCGAGATGAATCTGTTTCCGGAATGGTATGTGCAGCGCCATCTGCAAAAATCTCTTTCTTCCGGACAAAAGCAGATCCTTGATAACACCTTCTCGCTCCTGGTGAACAGCGCCCTCGCCCAACCCGCTGTCTACGTGCATCGCGACTATATGCCGCGCAACCTGATGGTGTGCGAGCCTAATCCGGGCGTGCTCGACTTTCAGGACGCCGTCATCGGCCCGATCAGCTACGACATCGTCTCGCTCCTACGCGACGCGTTCATCAGTTGGGATGAGGAACGCGTCATCGACTGGAGCGTGCGCTACTGGGAAAAAGCGAAGCAGGCGAAGCTACCGGTGGACGCGGATTACGGCGAGTTCTGGCGCGCGCTGGAATGGATGGGCCTGCAGCGCCACCTGAAGGTGCTCGGCATCTTCGCGCGCATCCGCTACCGCGACGGCAAGCCGCGGTACCTCGAGGACGCGCCGCGCTTCCTCGGCTATGTGCGCGCGGTCGCCGAGCGCTACAGCGCGCTCGCACCGCTCGCGCGGCTGCTGGACGAGCTCGCATGAAGGCGATGATCCTGGCCGCCGGGCGCGGCGAACGGCTGCGGCCGCTTACCGAGCGCCTGCCCAAGCCGCTCACGCCGGCGGGCGGCAAGCCGCTCCTCCAGTGGCACCTCGAGCGCCTCGCCGCGGCCGGCTGCCGCGAGGTGGTGGTCAACCTCTCCCACCTCGGCGAGCAGATCGCCGAGTTCCTCGGCGACGGCTCGCGCTTCGGCCTGCACGTCGCCTTCTCGCGCGAAGCCGAGCCGCTGGAAACCGCCGGCGGCATCGCGCAGGCGCTGCCGCAGCTCGGCGCGGCGCCCTTCCTTCTTGTCAACGCGGACATCTATTGCGAGCTTGATTTTTCCAGGCTGACCGGCATTCGTCTGAAAGAAAGATTCGCGCACCTCGTGCTGGTGCCCAATCCGCCGCACCGTCCGCAAGGTGATTTTTCCCTGCGCGGCGCGGCGGTCGGCAATGACGAGGCGCCGCGTTACACTTACGCTGGAATCGCGGTGGTGTCGCCGGCGCTGGTGGCCGGCGTAGCGCAAGGCGCGAAAGCGCCGCTCGCGCCGCTGCTGCGCGCGGCGGCTGCCGAAGGGCGGCTGAGCGGTGAGTTGTTTGCGGGCCGCTGGCAGGACGTCGGCACGCCGGAGCGCCTCGCCGCGTTGGAGAACATGCTGGGATCGAACCATGAACATCGCTGAGGACATCGCCCTCTACCGCGGCCGCCGCGAGCGGCTGGCGCGCGCCGTGCAGGCGGGCGTCGTCGTGGTGCCGACCGCGCCCGAGCGCGTGCGCAATCGCGACAGCCACTACCCGTTCCGCTTCGACAGCCACTTCTACTACCTCACCGGCTTTGCCGAGCCGGAAGCCGTGCTGGTTCTGGTCGGCGGCCAGGAGTCGAAAATACGGTCGCGCGCGCTGCTCTTCTGCCGCGAGCGCAGCGAGGAGCGCGAGATCTGGGACGGCTTCCGCTACGGGCCGGCGGCGGCGCGCGAGCGCTTCGGCTTCGATGAGGCGCATCCGATCGGCAAGCTCGACGAGGTGCTGGTCGGCCTGCTGGAGAACCAGCCGGCATTGCACTACCCGGTGGGCGCGGACCCGGAGTGGGATGCGCGCGCCATGCGCTGGCTCAACGCCGTGCGCAGCCGCGCGCGCGCCGGCGTCGCTGCCCCCGAGCGCGTGCAGGACGTACGCGCCGCGATTGACGAAATGCGCCTGGTGAAGGATGCCCACGAGCTCGCGCTGATGCGGCGTGCGGCGCGCATCGCGGCGGCCGCGCACCGGCGCGCGATGCAGAGTGCGCGCCCGGGACGCGGCGAATACGAAATCGAGGCCGAGCTGCTGCACGAATTCCGCCGCAGCGGCGCGCAGTTTCCGGCTTACTCGCCGATCGTCGCCGGCGGCGCCAATGCCTGCGTGCTGCACTACATCGCCAACGACGCGCCGCTGCGCGACGGCGACCTGCTGCTGATCGACGCTGGCTGCGAGCTGGACGGCTACGCCTCGGACCTGACGCGCACCTTCCCGGTCAACGGCCGCTTCAGCGGCGCGCAGCGCGAGGTGTACGAAATCGTGCTCGCGGCGCAGGCCGCCGCCATCGCGCAGGTGCGCCCGGGCGGCGCCTGGAACGAGGCGCACGACGCCGCGGTGCGCGTGCTGGCGCAGGGCATGCTCGATCTCGGCCTGCTCAAGGGCACGCTCGAGGAGTCGCTGGAGAAGGAGACCTACAAGCGCTTCTACATGCACCGCACCGGGCACTGGCTGGGGCTCGACGTGCACGATGCCGGCGACTACAAGCGCGACCAGGCCTGGCGCGCACTCGTCCCCGGCATGGCCCTGACGGTGGAGCCCGGCTTGTACATCCGCGCCGGCGCCGACGTGCCGGCGCCGCTGCAGGGCATCGGCATTCGCATCGAGGACGACGTGGTGGTCACGGCCGGCGGCTGCGAAGTGCTCACCGCCGAAGCGCCGAAGAGCGTGGCGGCGATCGAAGCCCTGATGCGGGATGGGCGTTGACGGCCGGCATTGACATCCTGGTCCACGGCGCAGGGCCGGTCGGCTGCGTGGCGGCGCTCGCACTGCGCGCCGCCGGGCTCAAGGTCGCCTTGCGCGGCGACGCGCCGGCGGCGCGCGCCTTCCGGCCGATCGCGCTCTCCTACGCCAGCCGGCTCATCCTGGAGAGGCTTGGCGCGTGGCCCGACATCGACGCGACGCCGATCGAAACCATCCGCGTCTCCCAGGCCGGCGGCTTCGGCCGCACCCGTCTCGATGCCGCGGACGCCGGCGTGCCGGCGCTCGGTTATGTCACCGGGTACGCCGCGCTGGCAGGTTCGCTGCTGCAACGCGCGCGCGAATTGATGGCGGAAAAAGACCTGCCGGCACGCTGCGTCGTGCACGCCGAAGGCTGGCCGGAAGACGCGGATGAAAGGCCTTACCACCAGCACGCGCTCGTCGCTCAGATCAGGACCGATGCGCCGGCGCGCGCCACCGCCTACGAGCGATTCACCCCCGAGGGGCCGCTCGCGCTGCTGCCCCTCGGCGAGCGCTACGCGCTGATCTGGAGCATGCGGCCGGAGCGCGCGCGTGCACTTGCCGACGCCGGCCGTGGTGAGCTCCTAGCAGCGCTCGCCGGCGCTCTTCCCGCGGCGGCGGGCGTGCCGCTCGAAGTCGAGCAGCCCGCGGTGCAACCCCTGCTGCTGCGCGTACGAGCGACGCGAGTCGCCGAGCGCGCGGTGTTCGTCGGCAATGCCGCACAGACGCTGCATCCCGTTGCCGGCCAGGGTCTCAACCTCGGCTTGCGCGATGCCTGGGACCTGGCGCAGGTCTTGCGTGGTGAATACGATCCGGGCGAAGCTGCGACGCTCGCGCGCTATGCGGCGCTGCGCCGCATCGACGCCTGCGCAACAGTGCGCGCCACCGACCTGATGGCGAGCGCTTTTCTCGGCACGGGACGGCTCGCGCGCGCCGCGCGCGGCGCCGCGCTCACCGCGCTCGACATTTTTCCGGCGCCGCGGCGCTTTTTCGCGCGCCGCATGATCTTTGGCAATTCGGCTCTCCCCTGACAAAAGGAAACGGGCTAGAATCCGCTTCCTTTTGAACGACAGACCCTCGCGATGAGAATCGGCGCCCACGCGCTGCGCAACCGGCTGTTCGTCGCTCCGATGGCGGGCATTACCGACCGCCCATTTCGCCGACTCGCGCGTCGCTTCGGCGCCGGCCTCGCGGTATCCGAGATGGTGTCGTCCCGCCCCGAGCTGCGCGAGTCGCGCAAGACGCGCCTGCGGCTTGATCACCGCGGCGAGCCCGGCCCGATCTCGGTGCAGATCGCGGGTGCGGACCCGGCCATGCTGGCCGAGGCGGCGCGCTACAACGCCGGCCTCGGCGCCGAGATCATCGACATCAACATGGGCTGCCCGGCGAAGAAAGTGTGCAATGTCCTGGCGGGCTCGGCGCTGCTCGACGACGAGGCGTTGGTGGCGCGCATCCTGGAAGCGGTGGTGGCGGCGATCGACATCCCCATCACCCTCAAGATCCGTACCGGGCCGACGCCGTCGCGGCGCAACGCGCTGCGCATCGCGCGCATTGCCGAGTCGGCCGGCGTGCGCCTGCTCGCCATCCACGGCCGCACCCGCGCCTGCGCCTTCGGCGGCGAAGCCGAGTACGACACCATCGCCGAGGTCAAGGCGTCGATCGGCATCCCGGTGGTCGCCAACGGCGACATCCGTACGCCCGAGGATGCGCGCCGCGTGCTCGAGCGCACCGGCGCCGACGGCGTGATGATCGGCCGCGCCGCGCAGGGCCGGCCCTGGCTGTTTCGCGACGTGGCGCGCTACCTCGAGACCGGCGAGCGCCTCGCGCCGCCGCCCGCGGCCGAGATCGGCGCCGTGCTCGACGAGCATCTCGAGGAGCTCTATACGCTGTACGGCGTCGAACAGGGCACGCGCGTCGCCCGCAAGCACATCGGCTGGACGGTGCGCGAGCTGCCCGGCGGCGAGGCGTTGCGCAGCGCGGTCAACCGCATCGACACGGCGCAGGCGCAGCGCAGCGCCGTCAACGACTATTTCGCGAGGCTTGCCGCATGAGCCGCCCCAACGAACTCGCCGACTGCGTCCGCCGCTCGCTCGAGCGCTACTTCAAGGACATGGACGGCGAGAAGCCGACCTCGATCTACGACATGGTGCTGAAGAACATCGAGAAGCCGATGATCGAGACCGTGCTCGGCAAGGCCGAGGGCAACCAGTCGCTCGCCGCGCAGATGCTGGGCATCAACCGCAACACCCTGCGCAAGAAAATGCAGCAGCTGCGCATCAAGGGATAGTGACGAAAACGGGGTGAGGAAGATCCAAAGGGCGCTGCTCAGCGTCTCGGACAAATCCGGCATCGTCGAGCTCGCGCGGGCCCTCGCCGCGCTCAAGGTACAACTTCTCTCCACCGGCGGCACGGCACAGTTACTGGCCAAGGAAGGCGTGCCGGTGACCGAGGTCTCGGCCTATACCGGCTTTCCCGAGATGCTCGACGGACGCGTCAAGACGCTGCATCCGAAAATTCACGGCGGCCTGCTCGCGCGGCGCGACGACGCCGCCCACCTGCAGGCGATCCGCGCCGCGGGCATCGAGGCCATCGACCTTCTGGTGGTCAACCTCTATCCCTTCCAGGCGACGGTCGCCGATCCCGCCTGCCGCCTGGAGGACGCGGTCGAGAACATCGATATCGGCGGCCCGGCGATGCTGCGCGCGGGCGCCAAGAACCACGCCGGCGTCGCGGTGGTGGTCGACCCCGCCGATTACGCGCCGTTGCTCGAGGAGATCCGCGCCACCGGCGGCGTCTCGGACGCCCGCCGCTTCGAGCTCGCCACCAAGGCCTTCGCCCATACTGCGGCCTACGACGGCGCGATCTCGAGCTACCTGAGCGGGCGCGGCGCCGAGTACCCGCGCGTGCTCAACCTGCAGTTCAGCAAGCTGCAGGACCTGCGCTACGGCGAGAATCCGCACCAGAGCGCCGCTTTTTACCGCGACGCGCGGGCGCTGGCCGGCAGTCTCGCCACCTGCCGCCAGGTGCAGGGCAAGGCGCTGTCCTACAACAACATCGCCGACGCCGATGCCGCCTGGGAGTGCGTCAAGAGCTTCGCCGAGCCCGCCTGCGTCATCGTCAAGCACGCGAACCCCTGCGGCGTCGCCGTCGGCGAATCGCTCGAGGCGGCCTATGACAAGGCATTCCGCACCGACCCGACCTCGGCCTTCGGCGGCATCCTCGCCTTCAATCGCGCGCTGGACGAGGTGACCGCTGCCGCGCTCAGCCGCCAGTTTGCCGAAGTGATCATCGCGCCGCGCATCGAGCCCGCCGCGCTGAAGGCGCTGGGAAAAAAGGAGAACCTGCGCGTGCTGGAGATCCCGTTGTCGCACGACCCGCAGGCGCACGACTACAAGCGGGTGGGCGGCGGGCTGCTGGTGCAAAGCGCCGACGTTGCGGTGTTGCAGGAAAAAGACCTGAAAATCGTGACGAAAAAGAAGCCCGCCGGCCCCCAGCTGAAGGATCTGCTGTTCGCCTGGCGCGTGGCGAAGTTCGTCAAGTCGAACGCCATCGTGTTCTGCCGCGACGGCATGACGCTCGGCGTCGGCGCCGGCCAGATGAGCCGCGTCGACAGCGCGCGCATCGCCGCGCTGAAGGCGGCGGGCGCCAAGCTCGATCTCACCGGCTCGGTGGTCGCTTCCGACGCCTTCTTCCCGTTCCGCGACGGGCTCGACGTGGTGGTCGACGCCGGCGCAACCGCGGTGATCCAGCCCGGCGGCAGCGTGCGCGATGACGAAGTGATCGCCGCCGCCGATGAGCGCGGCGTGGCAATGGTGTTTACGGGCATGCGTCACTTCCGGCACTGAAATGAAGCTGCTCGTCATCGGCAACGGAGGCCGAGAGCACGCGCTCGCCTGGAAGCTCACGCAGAGCCCCAAGGTGCAGAAGGTCTATGTCGCGCCCGGCAATGGCGGCACCGCCACCGAAGCTGGGGTGGAAAACATCGCGTTGACGCAGCTCCAGGATCTGATTTCCTTTTCGAAAAAGGAAAACATCCACTGCACCGTCGTCGGGCCCGAGGCGCCGCTCGCCGCGGGCGCGGTCGACGCCTTTCGCGAGGCGGGCCTGCGCATCTTCGGCCCGACGCGCGCCGCGGCGCAGCTCGAGTCGTCCAAGGATTTCGCCAAGGCCTTCATGGCGCGCCATGGCATCCCGACGGCGCGCTACGCCAGCTTCGAGCGCGCGGCCGAGGCGAAGGCCTACGTCGAGCGGGAGGGCGCGCCGATCGTCATCAAGGCCGACGGCCTCGCCGCCGGCAAGGGCGTGGTGGTCGCGAGCTCGCGCGCCGAGGCGCTCGAGGCCATCGACGCCATGCTGACCAAGCGCAGTTTCGGTGCGGCGGGCGCGCGCGTGGTGATCGAGGAATTCCTGCCGGGCGAGGAAGCGAGCTTCATCGTGATGTGCGACGGCGCCCACGTGCTGCCGCTGGCCACCAGCCAGGATCACAAGCGGCTGCGCGACGGCGACCAGGGACCCAACACCGGCGGCATGGGTGCCTATTCGCCGGCGCCGGTGGTGACGCCGGAGATCCACGCGCGCGTGATGCGCGAAATCATCCTGCCGGCCGTGCAGGGCATGGCGAAGGATGGCATGCCCTATACCGGCTTTCTCTATGCCGGGCTAATGATCGACCGCGCCGGCAATCCGCGCACGCTGGAATTCAACTGCCGCCTCGGCGACCCGGAGACCCAGCCGATCATCGTGCGCCTCAAGTCCGACCTGCTCGAGCTGGTGGACCACGCCATCGACGGCGCGCTGGACAAGGCGGAGGCGAAGTGGGACCGGCGCGCCGCGCTCGGCGTGGTGCTGGCGGCGGCCGGCTATCCCGGCGAGCCGCGCAAGGGCGATCGCATCGAAGGCCTGCCCAAGCCCGCGGACGACTGCCGCGCCTTCCACGCCGGCACCCGCCTCGAAGGCAAAAGCGTGGTGACGAGCGGCGGGCGGGTGCTGTGCGTCACCGCCCTCGGCGACTCGGTCAAGATCGCCCGCCGCCGCGCCTACCAGGCCGTCGACGCCATCCGCTTCTTCGGCATGCAATACCGCAAGGACATCGGCCACCGCGCCGTGAAAAAACCGAAGTGATCGACCAGGTCCACGCCTATTTCACGGCGCTGCAGGGCCGCATCGTGGCCGCGCTCGAGACGCTCGACGGCCGGACGTTCCGCGCCGATGCCTGGCAGCGCGCCGAGGGCGGCGGCGGCCTCACCTGCATCCTCGAGGAGGGCCATCTGTTCGAGCGCGGCGGCGTCAATCTTTCGCGCGTGCAAGGCCGGCAACTGCCGCCTTCGGCCACCGCCTCGCGGCCGCAGCTCGCCGGACGCGCCTGGGAAGCGACCGGCCTTTCGCTGGTGATGCACCCGCGCAATCCCTACTGCCCCACCGTCCATATGAACGTACGCTTCTTTTCCGCGGGCGATGCCTGGTGGTTCGGCGGCGGCATGGATCTCACGCCCTACTACGGCTTCGAGGAAGACGCGCGCCACTTCCACGCCACCTGCAAGAGGGCGGTTGCGCAGCATTACGGCCGTTTCAAAAAGTGGTGCGACGAGTACTTCCACCTCAAGCACCGTAACGAACCGCGTGGTATCGGCGGAATCTTCTTCGACGATTTTTCCGAGGGCGGGTTCGACCAGTCCTTCGCGCTCGCGCAATCGGTCGGCGACCACTTCGTCGCTGCCTACGTTCCGATACTGGAAAAAAGGAGAAGCATTTCCTTTGGCGAGCGTGAGAGAGCCTTCCAGGCCTATCGGCGCGGGCGCTATGTCGAGTTCAACCTGGTCTACGACCGCGGCACGCTGTTCGGGCTGCAGTCGGGCGGCCGCGCCGAGGCGATCCTGATGTCGCTGCCGCCGCAGGCCGGCTGGCGCTACGACTGGCAACCCGAGCCCAGCTCGCCCGAGGCGAAGCTGTACGTAGATTTCCTCCGTCCGCGGGATTGGGCATGATCACCCTCGCGCAGGCGTACTGGAACCAGCGCGAAGCGCTCGCCGCGGCACGCGAGCGGCTGCTCGCGCTCGCCGCCGCGATCGATTGGCCGAACGACCTGCGGCCCTATCAGTGGGGGCAGCTGTACGCCATGGCGCTCGAATTCAAACCCGACCTCGTGCTCGAGCTTGGGCGCGGCTACGGCAATTCGACCTGCGTCTTCACCGAGGCCGCCAATCGGCTCGGCGGCTGCCGGGTGCTGAGCCTCGACCTCAGCTCCATCTGGAAGAAGCGTCTTCGACGCGTGCGCGGCATCGTGCCGGAAGAGTGGTTCGCGCCGCTCAGCGCGCCGCTCGCCGACATCCTGGCCTACGACTATGCGACGGCCCTGGCGGGCGCGCAGCGGATCCTCGTCTTCTGGGACGCGCACGGCTATGCCGTCGCCGAATGCATGCTCGGCGGCATCCTGCCGCTGCTGCAGCCGAAGGTGCACCTGGTGCTGATGCACGACCTGAGCGACGCGCGCTACTCGTCGGGCGGCAGCGCGTACGACCAGCCCATGTACAAGGGTGGCAATCATGGCGCGGCCAAGCTGCGCCTCGGCAACGTGGTCTCGGGCGTCGAGCAGGCCATCTCCATTACCGACTTCGCTGCGCGCAACGGACTCGCGCTGCAGTCTGCCGACCACGACCTGCGCACCGGTCTTGCGCATCGCGCCGACGAGCTGCAGGCCCTCCTCGGCGAGCTCTTCGCGATGCAGGCCCACTGGTTCTACTTCACGTTAAACGGCCTCGCGACCCCGCCGCACTACCCGCCGTTCCGGCCGGGCGGGAAATCGAATCTGCGTGTGCTGCTGGGCGACACGGTGCGCCGGCTGATCCGCTGACCCTCAGGCCAGCTCGGCCGCCCGGCGATAGTGCTCCTGGGCTTCGGCGTGCTGGCCGAACTGCTCGTCGAGGCGCGCCAGCTCGAGGTGCGCGTCGCGGCTCTCCTCGAAGGACAGGCTCGCATCGAGAAAGCTGCGCGCCTTGCCCCACAGCTCGGCCTGCGTGCACAGGCGGCCGAGCGCCGCCAGCAGCTCGGCGTCGCGGCTGCGCACGGCGAGCCAGCGCTCGCCGCGTTCCAGGCGTCGCTGCGCCTCCTCGGCGCGCGGGCTCGCGTCCATGCGGGCCGGTAGCTCGCCGTACTGGTAGACGAGCGCCGCGACCCATTCCGTTTCGAGCGCCAGTTCCAGGATCTCGCGCGCCAGCGCCGCGCGCCCCAGCGCGGTGGCATGGCGCGCGGCGGCGGCGGCGATGCGCGGCTGCGTCCGATCGGCGGGCTCCAGAGCGCGCCAGCGCCGCTCGAGCGCGCCGGCGTCGTCGGCGGAGCGCGCCAGCAGCTCGACGATCGCCTGCACCTTGTATTCCTCGGCCAGCGCCGGCGCGATGGCGTCGCGCTTGAGGAGCTGGCTCGCCAGGCGCAGGACCTCGTCCCAGGCGCCGGCGCCGCGCTCGGCGCGCAGCAGCATGCGTTGCGTCGCAATGTGTTTGGGCCCGCTTGCGTGCAGGCTGCGCAGCGCATCGCGCGCGGCGCGGTAGTCGCGCTCCTCGAGGGCCAGCTCGGCGCGCGTCACCAGCAGCGCCGCGCGCTGCCCTTCGCCGGCCGTCTCCGCCCGCTCCAGCCAGCGATCGCGGCGCGCGAAGTCGCGCATCTGGTGCGCGGCGCGGGCAGCCAGCAGCGCCGCCACCGCCGGCGCCGGCTCGCTCTCCAGCACTAGCGCCGCTTCCTTCTCGGCGCGCGCATAGCGTCCCTCGTAGTAGGCCTGCAGCGCGGCGGTGAGCGCGGTGAGCGTGCGTTCGCGCCGCTTGCGGGCGCGGTAGGCGCGTACGGTGGCGGGAAGCCCGAGCGCGTGCACCAGCAGCCGCGCCAGCGCGTAGCAGGCGACAAATGCAGCCAGCGCGACGATGGCAAACAGCAGCATCGAGAGCTCGACGCGCCAGGGCGGGTAGACGAACAGCACATACCCGGCGTCGACACGCCCGAGCAGGACCAGAGCGACGGCGGCGGCAAACACCGCCAGCAGCCACAACAGCGATTTCATCGCGCGCCGCTCATGCCGTGCGACTCATCCTGGCTTGCGGTCGCGCCGCGAGCGGAATCCACGCAACGCGTCGAGGCTCTCGGTAATGGCCGGCATCTCGAAGCTGACGGTGGCCGACGACAAGCTCTTCAGCTGCGCCAGTGCCTCGGCCGTCTGGCGCGAGCGGGGATCGAAATAGCGCTGGATCCAGGCCTGAGCCGCGCGCAGGTCTTCGCGATAGCCCGCCTCGTCGCGCGTCAGCAGCGACAGCCTGGCGTTGAGCAGCCGCAGGCGCAGGTTCTCGCGCAGGAAGTAGGCCTGGGCTGGCGGCAGCAGCGGCGGCTCGACCTTGTCGAGGCGGCGGATCACCACCAACTGGCGCAGCTCGCTCCAGGTGTCGCCGACCAGGCGGGCAAAGAAGCCGCGCTCGGACGCCGCCGCCGGCGAGGCGCGCTCATCCGCAGCGCGCGCCGCGCGCTCCTCGTACGCAAGCGGCAAGGCGTCGGCCGCGGCCGCCAGGCCGTCCAGCCGGGCGCTCATGCCGGCGAAATCGACGCTTGGCAGGGATTTCAGGCGGTCGATGTCGCGCGCCAGAGCGCGGCGCACCGGCGCGAATTGCGGCCGGTCGGTGCGTGCGAGGCGCGCCTCGGCCATCTGCAGCGCGAGCAGTGCCGCGCGCACGTTGCCGGCAAGCTGCAACTGCTGCGAGGCGATCGCCAGCACCTGCTCGATCTCCGCCAGCTGGAATTCGTCGCGGTTACGCGACAGATCCTGGTACAGCGCCTCGAGGGCGAGCTGCTGGCTCTGCGATTCCGCCAGGCGCGTCTCGATCTGCGCAAGCTTCGCCTGCGCCTCGCGCGTCGCCTCCTGCGCCTGGCGCGCGACCGAGCGCGCCTCGCGCGCGTCGGATTCGATGTCGCGCAGGCGGCGCGCCAGCTCCTCCTGCGTTGCGCCGATGCGGCTGCGGGCGTCGAGCCAGAACAGCGTCACCACGCCGAGCGCGAGCGCGACCAGCAGCAGGATCAGCGTGCGTACCCGCTTCGACTTGTCCGGCGCCCTTCCGTTGACGCCGCGCGCGACGTTGTCGCCTTCACTCATGACGAGAAGTATGCCACCAGCCGCCGCAGCATCTCCTCGTCGGTGGGGCCGGCGACGACGGTCTGCCGCACGCCCAGGCGCTCGGCCTGCGCGGTGATGCGCGCGTGTGGGACAAAAAGCGGAGTGGAGCGCAGCCGCGCCGCGCCCGCCTCGCCGAGCAGCGCGGCGAAGTTTTCCAGCGCTTCGCCTGAATTGACCGTCACGGCATGCACCGCGCCGCCCGCCCATGAAGAAAGGAGCGGAGTGGGATCGGCTCGCGGCCGCGTGCGACGGTAGCACTCCGCATACTCGACTCGCGCGCCGCGCTTAGTGAGCGTCTCGCCGAGCAGCGCCCGCCCGCCCTCGCCGCGCACGATCAGCACGCGCTGCCCCGCGACCTGCCGCAGCTCGGGCAACGCCAGCAGTGCCTCGCTGTCCGCCTCGCCCTGCGGCGCGATCACGGGCGAGACGCCGCGCGCCTCCAGCGCCTGCCGCGTCCCGGCGCCGACGGCCGCAACCCGCGGCCAGCGCCGGCCGTCGCCAACCGCCTTGTCGACCGCCGTCGGGCTGATGAAGATCGCCAGGTCGTAGCTCGCGGTCCTTTTGAGCGCTGCGGGACGCGGCAGGTCCTCGATCTTGATCGCCGGAAAACGGATCGCCCGGCCACCCGCCGCTTCGATGCGCGCCGCCAAGCCCGCCGCCAGCGCGCTCGGGCGCGTCACCACCACGCCGCGCCCGGCGAGGCTCATGCCAGCGCGCGGAGGATGTCCTCCGCCCCCAGCGCGCGCAATCGCCCGGCGACCTCGGCGCCGAGGCGCTCGGGATCGTCGCCGGTGCCATTGGCTCGCGCCACCCGGCGGCCGTCGGGCGAGGCGACCAGCGCGCGCAGATGCAATTTCACCCCGTCAACCTGCGCATAAGCGCCGAGCGGCAAGGTGCAGCTGCCACCCAGCGCACGGCTGACCGCACGCTCCGCCCGTATGCAGGCAGCCGTTGGCGCATGGTCCATAAATTGAAGCAGCTGCTTCAGGTCCGCGCGGGAATCCAGGCATTCCACGCCCAGCGCCCCCTGGCCGGGCGCCGGCAGGCTGTCCTCGGGATCGAGTCGCGCGCGGATGCGATTCCGCAATCCGAGCCGCAGCAGCCCGGCGACCGCGAGGATCACCGCGTCGTATTCGCCGCGGTCGAGCTTCGCCAAGCGCGTTTCGACGTTGCCGCGCAGCAGCTTCGCCTCAAGCGATGGGTAGCGCTCGAGAATCTGGGCGGCGCGGCGCAGGCTGGAGGTGCCGACGACGGCCCGCTGCGGAAGATTTTTTATCTCATTGAATGTATTTGAAACGAAAGCATCCCTCGGGTCCTCCCGTTCGAGGATTGCGGCGACGGTGAAACCCGGCGGCAGATCGGCGGGCAGGTCCTTCATCGAGTGCACGGCAATATCCGCTTTGCCGTCGGCGAGCGCCTGCTCGAGCTCCTTGATGAACAGGCCCTTGCCGCCGGCCTGGTCGAGGCGCGCGTCCAGCAGCTCGTCGCCGCGTGTGGTCATCGGCAGCAGCTCCACCGCCAGGCCTCGATGCGCGGCGGCGAGGCGCTGCCCGACGTGCTCCGCCTGCCACAGGGCAAGCCGGCTGCGGCGCGTGGCAATGACGAGCTTCTTCACGGCAGCAGGTCGCGCAGCGCGGGCCACTGGCGGCGGCTCACCGGCAGGCGTTCGGCGATGCCCTCGAGCACGATCTGCCAGCCCGGCTCGCCGGCTTCCGCCGCGGTACGCTCGAAGCCGCGGATGGCGGCGCGCGCCACCAGGCAGTTGCGATGGATGCGCACAAAGCGCGCCTCGAACTCCTTTTCGAGCGCCACCAGCGACTCCTCGATCAGGTGCTCGCGCTCGCGCGTGCGCACCGTGACGTATTTCTGCTCGGCGCGCAGGAAGACGATGTCGCGCACCGGCACCAGCGCGATGCGCTGGCGTTCGGCCACCGACAAGTATTCGCGCGCCGCGGCGGCGGCGCGCGCCAGCTGCTCGCGGCCGGGTGCGCCGCCAGCGAGCGCCTTGGCGAGCGCCGCCGCGAGCCGCTGCGCCCGCACCGGCTTCATCAGGTAATCGAGCGCGTTCAGCTCGAAGGCTTCCACCGCATGGCGGTCATGCGCCGTGACGAACACCACGGTGGGCGTGCGCTCCAGGCTCGCCAGGTGCCGCGCCACCTCCAGCCCGCCCATGCCGGGCATCTGGATATCGAGCAGTACCAGCTCGGCGCCGCTGCCGGGCAGGCGCTCGATCGCTTCGAGACCATTGGCCGCCTCGCCCACCACCTGCGTCGGCACTTCGGTGGCGATGTCCTCGAGCAGCTCCTTCAGGCGCTCGCGCGCCGGTGCCTCGTCGTCGGCAATGAAGACCCGAATCATGGACGAGTTGTCCGGTACGGCATTTCAATGTCCACGCGATAGCGATTGCTGGTGGACTGCGTTGCAATATGCGCCTCGGCGTCGAAGAACAACGCCAGCCGCTCGCGGATGTTTTCGAGCGCCATGCGGTTGCCCGCACGGTGCTGATCGTTCTCGTGGTACGGATTCTCGATGCTGGCGACGACGCGGTCGCCGCGCCGCTCGATGCGCACCAGCACCTCGCCGGCGCCGGTGCCGGGTTCGACGCCGTGGTAGACGGCGTTCTCCAGCAGCGGCTGCAGCACCAGCGGCGGCAGCAGCGCGTCCGACGGCGCGCTGTCGAGTTCCCAGGTGATGCGCAGCCGCTCGCCCAGGCGCAGCTGCTCGAGCTCGGCGTAGCGCTCGAGCAGCGCGATCTCGTCGGCCAGGCGCACGAAGCTCCTCGGGTCCGACATCAGCGTGCGGAACAGGTCCGCCAGGTCCTCCAGCGCGCGCTCGGCGCGCCGCGGATCGCGCCGGATGAGCGCCAGCACCGCGTTCAGGCTGTTGAACAGGAAGTGCGGGCGGATGCGCGCCTGCAGTGCCTGCAGGCGCGCCTCGGCGAGCGCGGGCGAGTAGGCCTTGGCGAGCAGACGGAAATACGCGAGCAGCCCCGCGGCGAGCAGCGCGCTGAGAAGTACGCTGCGCGCCAGCGGCGTGCGGATTTCCATTCCCAGCGAGTGCAGCGCGCTGTGGCCGGCGCCCGCGAGCGCCGCAGTGAACACCACCAGCGCAATGGCGCCGGGCCAGTACGGAAAACGGCGCAGCCACGGCGACAGGATGGAAAGCACCGCCAGCTCGGCGAGCAGCAGCGGCTCGATGAACGCCGCCGCCTGCGTGAAGCGCAGCAGGGCCTGCGTCACTTCCGAAGCAGCGTAGAGCGCGCCGGCCAGCGCAAGCGCGTTGACGGCGACCAGCACGCGCGCGATGACGCCGAGATTGCGGAAATCCGGGAGCACGTCCGGAAAAACGTTTTGCCTTATACTGGACACGGTTAGCTAGCGATCTTCAACCTAGTTCGAAAGCTCATTCTCCGAGCATGGCGAAGAAGCCGCAACTTTGGTCTGGCCGGTTCAGCGAGCCCGTCGACGAGCGCGTGAAACGCTTCACCGCTTCGGTGGGATTCGACCGGCGTCTCGCCGAGCAGGACATTGCCGGCTCGATCGCGCACGCGCGCATGCTCGCCGCCTGCGGCCTGATCGCGCGGCGCGACCTCAAGGCGATCGAGCGCGGCCTCGCCGCGATCCACCGCGAGATCCGCGCCGGACGCTTCGCCTGGTCGATCGACGCCGAGGACGTGCACCTCAATATCGAGCGCCGGCTGGTCGCGCTGGTCGGCGAGCCCGGCAAGCGGCTGCACACCGCGCGTTCGCGCAACGACCAGGTGGCGACCGACCTGCGCCTGTGGCTGCGCGGCGAGATCGACGTCATCGCCGCGGAACTGCGCCGGCTGCAGAAGGCGCTGCTCGACCAAGCCGCGCGCCACGCGGCGCTGGTGATGCCGGGATACACGCACCTGCAGGTCGCGCAGCCGGTGACGTTCGGCCACCACCTGCTCGCGTATTTCGAGATGCTCGATCGCGATCTTGAGCGATTGACCCAGGTTCGTTCCAGGGTCAATCGCCTGCCGCTGGGGGCTGCCGCACTCGCCGGCACCAGCTTTCCGATCGATCGCGCGCGCGTGGCGCGCGAACTCGGCTTCGAGGGGCTGTGCGAGAACTCGATCGACGCGGTGTCCGATCGCGACTTCGCCATCGAGTTTTGTGCCGCCGCGGCGCTGATCATGGTGCACCTGTCGCGCCTGGCGGAAGAACTGGTGCTGTGGGCGAGCCCGCGCTTCGGCTTCGTGCGCCTGCCCGAGCGCTACAGCACCGGCTCCTCCATCATGCCGCAGAAGAAGAATCCGGACGTGCCCGAACTGGTACGCGGGAAAAGCGGCCGCGTGTTCGGCAGCCTGGTGGCGCTGCTCGCGCTGATGAAGGGCCAGCCGCTGGCGTACAACAAGGACAACCAGGAAGACAAGGAACCGCTGTTCGACGCGGCGGATACGGTGCGCGACTGCCTGGCCGTATTCGCCGGGCTGGTCGCCGAGCTGCGGCCGGTGCCGAAAGCGATGCGCGCCGCGGCGCTCGAGGGGCATGCCACTGCCACCGACCTTGCCGATTACCTGGTGCGCAAGGGCCTCGCCTTCCGTGACGCGCATGAAATCGTCGCGCGCGCAGTGCGGGAGGCGGAAAAGGCCGGCGTGGACCTGGCCAGCCTTCCGCTGGCCCGATTGAAGAGTTTTTCAAGGCACATCAGCGCCGACATCAGGAAAGTCCTGACGCTGGAAGGCTCGCTCGCTGCGCGCGACCACCTCGGCGGCACTGCGCCGGCGCAGGTCCGCAAGGCAGTCGCGCGCGCGCGCCAACGCCTAGGGCGTTCCAACACCCGCCTGGCGCGATGACCGGGCGGGGTCCGCTCTCGCAGATCGGGAAATACCCGGTCCTGCGCAAGCTCGGCGAAGGCGCGACCTCCGAGGTCTACCTCTGCCACGACCCGTTCAATCACCGTGACGTCGCCATCAAGGTCGCCTTTGCCGAGACCTTCCAGGACCCCGAGAAGGGCAAGCTGTACCGCAAGCTGTTCGTCACCGAGGCCTCGCTCGCCGGCAAGCTGCAGCACCCGCACATCTGCCAGATCTACGACGCGGCGGCCGACGAGCAGCTGCACTACATCGTGATGGAGTACGTCGACGGCGGCACGCTGGAGAAGTTCTGCCGGCCTGAGACCCTGCTCAAGGTCGAACGCGTGGTCGAAATCGTCTTCAAGTGCACGCGCGCGCTCGAGTTCGCGCACAGGCTCGGCATCACCCATCGCGACATCAAGCCGGCCAATATCCTGCATACCGGCGACACCGACGTGAAAATCACCGACTTCGGCGCCGCCCTCATCGCCACCGGCGACACCACGCAGGTGACCTCGGTCGGCTCGCCCGCCTACATGTCGCCCGAGCAGATCAAGGAGCGCGAGCTCGATCACCGCACCGACATCTACTCGATGGGCGTGGTGATGTACCACCTGCTCACCGGGCGGCTGCCATTCCAGGGCGCCAATAATTTCAGCCTGCTCTACCAGATCACCACCGTCGCGCCCGAGCCGCCCTCGGCGCACCGGCCAGGGATGCCGGCTGCGCTCGACGCCGTGGTGCTGCGCGCCATGGCCAAGGATCTCGACCAGCGCTACCGGCGCTGGGAAGAATTCTCCTTCGACCTCGCCAATGCCTTCCGCGCCGAGCGCCTGCGGGCGCAGAAGACGCAGGACTTCGCCGATTCGGACAAATTCGAGACGCTGCGCAAGCTGGCCTTCTTCGAGCGGTTCTCGGATGCCGAGCTGTGGGAAGTGGCGCGCATTTCTTCCTGGCGTCACGCCGCCGCCGGCGAGACCCTGATGAAGGAAGGCGAAGCGGGCGAATTCTTCTGCATCCTCGCCCAGGGACAGGTCAACGTGACCAAGCGCGGCAAGCTGCTCAACATGCTCAAGGCGGGCGAGCCCTTCGGCGAGATGGCCTACCTGTCGCGCGAGCAGACCCGCGGTGCCGACGTGTCGGTGGCGGAGGAGGCCAACATCATTTCGGTGCCGACCGCGAACCTGGCGCAGGTGTCCGACGGCTGCCGCCACAAGATCGCCGGCGCCTTCATGCAGATCCTGATCGAGCGCCTGACCAACGCCAATATCCGCCTCTCCGGGGTGTAGCGGGCTTGGACCATGTCGCGAACTACCCGGTGGTGCGCAAGCTCGGCGAGGGCGCGACTTCCGAGGTGTTCCTGTGCCAGGACCCGTTCCGCGGGCGCGAGGTGGCAGTCAAGCGCATCTTCCCCGAGGCGCTGCGCGACCCGGTGCGCGGGCGGCTGTTCAGGAAACTCTTCTTCACCGAAGCTTCGCTCGCCGGCAAGCTCAACCACCCGCACATCGCGCAGATCTACGACGCCGGCATCGGCGAGGATTCGGGCTACATCGTGATGGAGTACGTGCCCGGCGGCACCATGGAGCGCTACTGCGTCCCCGAGGGGCTGCTGCCGGTGGACGAAATCGTCGAGATCATCTTCAAGTGCACGCGCGCGCTCGCCTATGCGCACAGCCAGGGCGTCACGCACCGCGACATCAAGCCGGGCAACATCCTGTTCGCCGCAGAGCCGTCCGACCTGCGCATCGGCGACTTCGGCCTCGCGCTCAACCTCGGCGCCGAGACCACGCAGATCACGGGAGTCGGCTCGCCGGCCTACATGTCGCCGGAGCAGATCCGCGAGGAACTGGTGGATCACCGCACCGACCTCTACTCCCTCGGCGTGGTGATGTACCAGATGCTCTCCGGCACGCTGCCGTTCAAGGGCACCAACAAATTCAGCATGATCTACCAGATCACGCAGTACGACCCGCCGCCGCCGTCCTCCCACCGGCGCGAAGTGCCGCCTTCGCTCGACCGCATCGTGCGCCGCGCCATGCAGAAGGAGGCCGCCAAGCGCTACCAGAGCGGCGACGAGTTCGCCGAGGAGCTGATCGAGGCGCTGCACGCCGGCCTCGGCGACCAGCGCGAGACCTTCGGCGACGCCGACAAGTTCGCCGCGCTGCGCGCCATGCGCTTCTTCAAGGACTTCGCCGACCCGGAGCTGTGGGAGGTGGTGGCGCTCGGCAGGTGGGAGCGCGTGGCGGCGGGCAGCGCGCTGGTGCGCGAGGGCGAGCGCGGCGGCTTCTTCTGCGTGCTGGTGGATGGCGAGATGCGCGTCACCAAGAACAAGAAACTGCTCAGCGTGCTGGGCGCCGGCGAATGTTTCGGCGAGATGGCCTACCTTTCCGCCGGCAACCAGGAGCGCGGCGCCACCGTCACCGCCGGCAGCGCGTCGCGCATCGTCAGGTTCGGCGTCGCCGAGCTCGAGCAGGCGACGGCCACCTGCCGCGGCAAGTTCGACCGCGCCTTCATCGGCATCCTGGTCGAGCGGCTCAACCTCGCCAACTCGAGACTGACCTCCGGCTAGGCTTTCTGCGCGATTCCCTCCAGCAGCTTCTGCAGCTCGCCAGACTCGAACATCTCGCGCATGATGTCGGAGCCGCCGACGAACTCGCCGTTGACGTAGAGCTGCGGCACGGTCGGCCAGTTGGCGTAGTCCTTGATGCCCTGGCGGATCTCGGCGTCAGCGAGCACGTTGAAGCTCTGGAACTCGCGCACGCCGCAGGCAGCCAGCACCTGCACCGCGAGCTGCGAGAAGCCGCACTGCGGCATCTGGGGCGTGCCTTTCATGTAGAGCACGACCGGGCTGCCGGTGACCTGCTGGCGGATCTTGTCTTGGATGTCCATGGTCAGAATTCTAGCTTTCCGCCCGAGACCCGGGCAATGCCCGCGAGATCGGGCCAGGTCGTTACGCTTTCAAGCCCCGCGGCCGCGAGCGCCGCGCGCACGGCTTCCGCCTGCCCCTGGCCGTGCTCGAGGAGCACCCAGCCGCCCGGCGCGAGGTGCCCAGGCGCCTGAGGCGCGATCTCCCTGATGGCGTCAAGGCCATCGGCGCCGGACACCAGTGCCGACCCGGGCTCAAAGCGCAATGCGGCGAGGTGCGGGTCGCCTGCCGCCACGTAGGGCGGATTGCACGCGATGAGATCGAAGCGCTCGCCGGCCACCGGCTGGAACCACGGGCCGTGGCGAAATTCGACTTCGAGGTTGTGCTTCACGGCATTGCGCCTGGCTACCGCGAGCGCCGCTGCACTCACCTCCGCCGCGGTGACTCTTGCCGCGCGAAGATGTTTCTTGATGGCCAGGGCAATGGCGCCGCTGCCGGTGCCGAGATCGAGAACCGTGGGCGGCCGTCTTTCAAGGGCGAGATCCACCAGCAGTTCGGTCTCGGGCCGCGGAATGAGCACCGCCGGATTGACCGCCAGCTCCAGGCCGTAGAATTCCTTGCGCCCGAGGATGTAGGCAACGGGTTCGCCGTTTTTTCGCCGTTCGAGATTTTCAAAAAATTGCTTTTGCGTTTCTAGCGGCAGGCCGCGCTCCGGATGCGCCATGACACTGGCCTCGCTGAATCCTGCGGCCGCAGCCAGAAGCAAACGTGCTTCGCGCGGCTCGATGCCACTCGAGATCAACGCTTCCTGAATCATCAAGCGGCTTCTTCGGTGAGCTGCGAGAGCTGCTCGGTCTGGTGCTCGGCGGCGAGCGCATCGAGCAGCTCGTCGAGCTCGCCGTCCATGATGCGGTCGATCTTGTACAGCGTCAGGTTGATGCGGTGATCGGTGACGCGGCCCTGCGGGAAGTTGTAGGTGCGGATGCGCTCCGAGCGGTCGCCCGAGCCGATCAGGCTCTTGCGCGTCGAGGCGGTCTTCGCCGCCTGCTCGCGCTCCTGCTTGTCGCGAATGCGCGCCACCAGCACCGACAGCGCGCGCTCGCGGTTCTTGTGCTGCGAGCGCGAGTCCTGGCACTCGACCACGATGCCGGTGGGCAGGTGCGTGACGCGGATCGCCGAATCGGTCTTGTTGACGTGCTGGCCGCCGGCGCCCGAAGCGCGGAAGGTGTCGATGCGCAGCTCCGCCGGGTTGAGCACCACGGCGTCGACCGCCTCGGCCTCGGGCAGCACTGCCACCGTGCAGGCCGAGGTATGGATGCGCCCCTGCGCCTCGGTTTCGGGCACGCGCTGCACGCGGTGGCCGCCGGATTCGAACTTGAGCCGAGAGTAGGCGCCCTGCCCGGCGATGCGCGCGATCACCTCCTTGTAGCCGCCGATCTCCGACGGACTTTCCGACAGGATCTCCACCGGCCAGCCGCGCCGCTCCGCATAGCGCGAATACATGCGAAACAGTTCGCCGGCAAACAAGGCCGACTCGTCGCCGCCGGTGCCGGCGCGCACTTCGAGGAAGATGTTGCGCTCGTCGTTGGGATCCCTCGGCAGCAGCGCCTTCTGCAGCTCGGCCTCGAGGCCCGCCATGCGCGCGCGCGCAGCCTTCAGCTCCTCGTCGGCGTAGGCCTTCATCGTCGCGTCGGACGTCATCTCCCGCGCGTCTTCGGCATTGCGTTCCGACTGGAGATATTTCTGAAAAAGAGAAACCACTTCGGAAAGTTCCGCGTGCTCGCGGGAGAGCTTGCGGAACTGGTCGAGATCCTTGGTTGCTTCAGGCGCCGAGAGCAGGCCATTGAGACTGTCGAGCCGCCCGACCATCTTGTCGAGCTTGGCACGCAGGGCGGGCTTCACTGGCCGGACTTCTTCAGCGCCTGCGTCGGGGCGTGCAGCAGCCTGTTGGTGAGCGCCTTCGACAGCTCTTCCATCACCTGCGCCGGATCTCCACCGCGCTCGAGGGCCCGCAGCGCGAGCTGCACCTCGGCGCGGCGCGCTTCCTCGGCGTGGTCGCGTAGCGCCCGGATCAGCGGCACGTTCTCGCGCACCCGCATCCAATGCATGAATTGCCCGACCTGCGAGTCGATGATCACGTCGGCCTGCTGCACGGCCGAGCGGCGCGCGTCGAGGTTGCCGGCGACGATCTGCCCGAGGTCGTCGACGGTATAGAGAAACACGTCGTCCAGCTCGCCCGCCTCGCGCTCGATGTCGCGCGGCACCGCCAGGTCCACCATGAAGATCGGGCGCCGGCGCCGCGCCTTCAGCGCGCGCTCCACCAGCCCCTTGCCGAGAATCGGCAGCGAAGACGCGGTGCAGGACACCACGATGTCGTGCTCGTGCAGGTGCTCGGCGAGGCTTTTCAGCTCGATGGCGCGGCCGTTGAAGCGGTGCGCGAGGCGTTCGGCGCGCTCGGAGGTGCGGTTGGCGAAAGTGATGCGCGCCGGGCCCTGCGCTGCGAAATGCGTGGCGCACAGCTCGATCATCTCGCCGGCGCCGATGAACAGCACCGACTGGTCCTTGAGCGACGGGAAGATGCGCGCCGCGAGCCGCACCGCGGCCGCGGCCATCGAGACGCTCGCCGTACCGACGCTGGTGGTCGAGCGCACCTCCTTCGCCACGGCGAAGGAACGCTGGAACAGCCGGTGCAGCACGGTGCCGAGCGTGCCGGCGGATTCGGCCGTTCGCGCCGCCTCCTTCATCTGGCCGAGGATCTGCGGCTCGCCGAGCACCATCGAGTCCAGGCCCGAGGCGACGCGGAAAGCGTGGCGCACCGCCTGTTCGCGCGGCAGCGTGTAGAGGAAGGGGCGCAGCTCGTCGGGCTGGAATTCGTGGTAGCGCTCAAGCCAGTGCGCTACGGCGCCCGGCGAGTCGCCCCGCATCTCACCCGAGAGATAGAGCTCGGTGCGGTTGCAGGTCGAGAGGATCGCGGCCTCGTGCGCCAGGTCGCTCTTCAGTTCGGCCAGCGCCTCGCGCATGCGCTCGACGTGAAACACCACGCGCTCGCGCACCGCGAGCGGCGCGGTCTGGTAGTTCATTCCTACGGCGTACAGGAACATGCGCGAAACATGCGGCCGAGGCAAAAACGCTCTGCGGCCATCTCCAAGGCCGCAGATTATAGGGCTTTCAGCAGTGCCTCGATGCGCTCGGCGGGCAGCGGCGGGCTGAACAGATAACCCTGCACCTGGTCGCAACGCAGCAGCTTCAGCATCTGCGCCTGCTGCTCGGTCTCGACGCCCTCGGCCACCACCTTGAGCCGCAGCGCCTGGGCGAGCGAGATGATGATCGAGACGATGCTGGTGTCGTCGGCGTTCTCGGTCATGCCGTAGATGAAGCCGCGGTCGATCTTCAGCGTATCCACCGGCAGCTTGCTGAGGTAGGCGAGCGAGGAGTGGCCGGTGCCGAAGTCGTCCAGCGCGATGCGGAGGCCAAGGTCGCGCAGGGCACGCAGCTTGCGGATGCTCTCGTCGATCTCCTGCATCAGCAGGCTCTCGGTGATTTCGATGTCGACGCCGCCGCCATCGGTTCCGCCGCCGCCGATGGCCGCCTGCACGTCCTCGACGAAGCTCTTGCGGCGCAGTTGCAGCGCCGAGACGTTGACCGCGATGCGCGGCGGCTTGAGGCCCTGCTTTTCCCAGTCGCGGTAAGCGGCGCTGGCGCGTGCGAGCGCCTGCCGCCCGGCCTCCAGGATCAGCCCGGTCTGCTCGAGCACCGGCACGAATTTGCCGGGCGAGACGAATACCCGGTCGGGCCCGACCCAGCGCATCAACGCCTCCAGGCCGACGATGCGGCGGCTGGCGAGGTCGAGCTTGGGCTGGTAGTGCAGGAAAAGTTCGCCGTTTTCGACCGCCTTGCGCAGCCGGTTTTCGAGCTCCACCTGCTCCGAGACCCTGGAATTGATGTGCGGCGCGTAGAACAGATACCGCTCGCCGGTCTCCTTGGCGCGCTTGAGCGCCGCCTCGGCGTTACGCAACAGGGTATCAGCGTCGCCGCCGTCGTCGGGAAAGACCGCGATGCCGGCCTTGGCCGCAAGGCGCACTTCCCGGCCCTCGATCTCGAGCGGATGGTTGATGACGTCCACGGCCTTCTGCTCGACGCGCCGCGCCACCTCCTCCGCCGACTTGATGTCGGCAAAGGTCAGCGCAAAGAGATTGCTGCCGAGGCGCGCGATCCGGTTGACGTCGTCGGTGGCCTTGCGCAGCCGGCCGGCGAGCGCCTGCAGCACCCGGTCCCCGACCGGCTGTCCGAGGGTGTCGTTGATGGCCTTGAAGCGCTCGAGGTCGATCAGCGCCAGGGCGAGCGGCGTGCCGGCACGGCGCGCGCCCTCGATGGACTGGGTGAGGCGCTCGTGGAACTGCACCCGGTTGGGCAGGCCGGTAAGGGAGTCGTACAGCGCGAGATAGGCGATCTGGTCCTGCTTCGAGAGCAGCTCGAGCGCGAAGGAAAGGTTCGAGATCATTTCGAACAGCAGCCGCATCTCCTCCTGGTCGAATACGCCGGCGTCACGCGAGCGCAACACCACCACACCGGCGACTTCGCCTTCGACCAGCGTCGGCAGCAGAGCGAGGGCGTAGTTGCCGGCGCGGGTAAGCTCGGCGCGGTTGCGGATGCGCAGGTCGCCGGCGACGTCGTCGGAAATCACCGGCTTGCCCGAGCGCAGGGCCACAGCGAGGAGGCTCTCCGTGCGCAGGGGATCGCGGTTGTATTCGTCCACCATCTTCTGGTAGAGCGTGGAGTCCGCTTCGGTGGTCGCCGCGATGCTCGCCCGGCCCTCGCGGTCGCGCTCGACATAGCGGGCCAGCGCGAAGCCGCCCTGCGACACCGCGATGCGGCAGAACTCGGCCAGCAGTCCCCGGCGATCGCGGATGCGCACGGTTGCCGCATTGAGCGCGCCCACCACGTCGCGAATGCGCTGCAGGCGCGCGAGCTTGCCGGCCTGCTCGACCCGCTCGGTGATGTCGCGCGCCATGCCGTCGATGCGCTCGGCGGTGCCGGCGGCATTGCGGATCAGGTGGCCGCGATCGTTGATCCATCGCACGCTGCCGTCGGGACGCACCGTCCGGTATTCGATTTCGAAGGCCTCGCCTTTCCGCACCGCCTCCCACGCCGCGCGCATGCGCGGGCGGTCCTCCGGGTGCACCACGTCGAGCCACAGATCCTGGTTGACCAGGAATTCATCGGGCTCGTGTCCGAAAATCTCGGCCGCGGCGGGGCTGACGTAGGTGATCTGGTCGCTTTCCAGGTCGACCGACCACAGCATGTCCGGCAGCGAAGTGAAGATGCTGGTGAGCCGTTCGCGCGCGATGTCGAGCTCGGTCTCGGCGCGGCGCTTCTCGCGCCGCTCGCGCGCTTCGGCGATGGCGCGCTCCACCGTGGCCGGCAGGCGCACTAGGTTGCTCTTCAGCACGTAATCCGTCGCGCCGTTTTTCAGCGCGCGGATCGCGTACTCCTCGCCGATGGTGCCGGAGACGAACACGAACGGCGTCTCGGGACTCAGCTCGCGCGCCAGGGCGAGCGCCGCCATGCCGTCGAACGCGGGCATCGAGAAATCCGACAGGATCACGTCCGGCGCGAAATCGCGCAGCGCCTGCTCGAAGGATTCTTCCGTATCGACGATGCGGTGCACGATGCGCAGGCCGGCGCGCTTCAGCTCGCGCACCTCGAGCTCGGCGTCGCTGCGCACGTCCTCGGTCAGCAGCACGCGGATGGCGGGCTGGTTCAAGCGGCGAGCCTCACTGGGGCACCCGGTTGGTGAGGACCCAGTAGAGCCCGATCTTCGCCACGGTCTCGAGGAAGGCCTCGAATTGCACCGGCTTGACGATGTAGCTGTTGGCGCCGAGTTTGTAGCTTTCGATCACGTCGCTCTCCTCGTTGGAGGAGGTCATGATCACCACGGGGATCGAGCGCGTGGCCGCGTCGGCCTTCAGCCGCCGCAGCACCTCGATGCCGTCGACTTTCGGCATCTTGATGTCCAGCATGATGAGCTTGGGGCCGGCAGCACGGTCGCGGCCGGCGTAGGCACCGGTGCAGAACATGTACTCCAGCGCTTCCTCGCCGTCCTTCACCCAATGCACCCGGTTGGCGAGATTGTTCCGGCGCAGCGCGCGCAGCGTCATCTCGGCGTCGGTCTTGCTGTCCTCGACCAGCAAGATCTCGACTTGATCGATCTCATTCACTGGTCGGCCCCCCTGGGCAGCGAAAAATAGAAGCACGCGCCCTCGCCCAATTTGCTTTCGGCCCACACGCGTCCGCCATGGCGCGTGACCACGCGTTGCACGATCGCCAGACCGACGCCGGTGCCCGTGAATTCCTCCTGCCGGTGCAGGCGCTGGAATACGCCGAACAGCTTCTCGGCATAGCGCATGTCGAAGCCCGCGCCGTTGTCGCGCACCCAGTAGATGTTCTCGGCATCTTCCGTGCGACCGCCGATCGCGACGCGCGGGTCGCTTTTCTTAGCGCTGTACTTACAGGCGTTCCCCACCAGGTTGATCCACACCTGCCTGAGCATGGCGCGATCGGCGGGCGCCGGCGGCAGCGTCTCGATGTTCACTGCGACGGCCGAGCCGCCGACTATTTCTTTGGCGACTTCGCCGGCCAGCGCGGTCATGTCCACGCTCTGCTTCATCGGCGCCTGGCGGCCCATGCGCGAGAACTCGAGCAGGTCGTCGATCAGGCGCCCCATGCGTCTCGACTCATCGCGCACCACCCCCAGCAGGCGCCGCCCTTCGCCGTCGAGCCGGGCCGCGTAATCCTCCTCCAGCATCAGGGCATAGCCGTCCACCGCGCGCAGCGGCGCGCGCAGGTCGTGCGAGACCGAATACGAGAAGGATTCCAGCTCCTTGTTCGCCCCCTCCAGCTGCGCGGTGCGCTCGGCGACGCGCCGCTCGAGCGAAGCGTTGAGATCCCGGATAGCCTGCTCGTCGCGCTTGCGCTCGGTGATGTCCTCGCCGATGCTTGCCAATCCGATCACCTCGCCGGCCGCCGAGCGCAGCGCTGTGTTGTTCCAGCGAATCAGCCGGCGCTCGCCCGAACGCGTGATGATCTCGTTGTCGCCGTGCCGCCCTTCGGGCCGGTCCGCTAACAGTACCTGCAAGCGATCCTTCAGGCGGACGGCATCGGGCGGGATGAACAGCTCGAGCCAGCTGTGCCCGATGACCTCCTCGTTTTTCCAGCCGGTCAGGCGCAGCAGATACTCGTTGCAATAGGTAATGCGCGCTTCGCGATCCAGCATCACGGAGATCAACTGGACATTGCCAAGCAGCTCGGAGAAGCGGCGCTGGCTTTCGCGCAGCTGCCGGTTGGCAGTTTCCAGCTCCCCGGCATGGCGTTGGACACGCTCGAACAGCCGCGCCTGCGCGATGGCAATGCCGATCTGCGTCGCCACCTCCTGCGCGATGGTGACCTGCTCCGCCGGGAAATATTCCTGCTCGCCGCCGAAGCTGAGGGCGCCGATCAGCTCGCCGCCGGCGATCATCGGCACGGCCATGTAGACGTGAACACCTGAGGCGAGCAGAGCTTCTACCTCGGGGCCCGGCGGCAGCGCGTGGACGTCGATGCGCTGGGGTTCGCCGCGCTTCAGCCCCTCGAGGTCGCCCATCAGCCGGATCGAATAGCGCACGCCGGGCCCAGCGCGAACGCGCTTGCGTCCCGCCGCCGCCAGCCACTCGACCTCGCCGGAGGCAAGATCAAACAGGTTGACGATGGCGCGCGGCACGCCCAGCAGTTCCCGCAACGGCTCGATCACCGCCGCCGCAATCGCCTCGGGCTTGGCCGCGGTAATGATGGCGCGATCGATGCTGTGCAAGATCCTCAGGCGCTCCGCATGCCGCGCCAGCGACTCCCCGGCTCGCCGGCGCTCGCTCTCGCCGGCGTCGACGACCCGGAAATGCAGCGCATCGCCCTCCAGCAGCAATGAGACCAGCACGAAGCTCGCCGCCAGCAGGCCATAGAGCCGGCCGGCGTAGAAGCCGAGGTCGAAGCGGCCGGCGTTGAGGACCGCCGACAGCGCAATATCGAAAACCCACGCGCAAACCACGACCATCAGCCAAACGTCGAGTGCGGAGTGCGGCCGGCGCCACCAGAGCACGCCCAAGGCGACCAAGCTCAACATCCAGGTACTGGCGAGGAGCGCATGCCCGAACTCGGCGATACGATTGCCCTGCATCACCGCCGGCAGCGCGCCATGCCCGGCCGTCGAGAGAAACAGCAAGGCACCCGCCGCAGTCACGGCTGCGGCGACGCCGCCCGCGATGGCGAGGGAGGCGCGCCCGCGCGGCACGCTTGCCGCAGGCGTGTGGCTCTTGAGCAGAGCATAGGCGACGACCAGCACGGGGAAGCCGCCGTGCCAGAAGATGTACAGCCAGGCCGTGCTCTGCGGCCCGGCGCCGAGCAGCCCGGTCGGCGCGAACAGGCCGGGGAAAGTCAGCGCGTGCGCGACAGTCATGCACGCGGTGAACAGGTAGCCGCACGCGAGCAGCAGCAAGGCCGGCGAGCGCAGAAACCTGAACTGGCCGAACAGCAGCGCTGCCGTGATCAGGTCGATGATCATCAGCGTCGAGGCGACGATCGGGATGAACGCCGGCACCGCCGCCAGCTGCAGCCGGGCGAACGGCGCCGCAGCAAGGAATAGGACGGCTGAAATCAGGACCACGACCAGCGCCATCCGCTTCTGGCGCTGCTCGGCGCGCATGGTCGAAACGAACGATTGCCGGTCGCCCGTCAACGCCGGCGAAACTTTGGCGTCGGCACCCGTCGGCTTGCGCGGCGACAACAGGCCGACGCCTACCGGATCTGCTTCGGAGAAAATGACCCGACCTGTATCCGCCGACCCCAGTGATCCCCCTACTTTTTCAAAGGCTTATCGCGCCAGTCGCGCTCTACTGCACGCTAGCGGGAAAGGGGCGGAACTGTCTGTAGGGAAATCTTGATCGACCCCGGGTCAGGGGCTGGTGATGCCGTGCCGGATGGCAAATTTCACAAGCTTTGTTAAATCTTCCACGCCGAGCTTCAGCATCAGGCGGCTGCGGTAGGTATCGACGCTCTTCGACGAGATCCCCAAAAGGGCAGCGACCTCGTTGCTGGTGCTGCCTTCCACGATCAGCTTCAGCACCTGCAATTCGCGCTGGCTCAGGCGATCCAGCGGCAAATCGGTGCCCCGCCCGCGAGCGTACTCGTCGAGCGAGGCGGGCGGGATTTTCCCGCTGAGGTAGCGCTTGCCGGCGTTGACCGTGCGCACCGCCGCGACGACTTCGTCGCCGGCGGATTCCTTGAGCACGTAGCCCGTGGCGCCGGCGCTGAACGCCTGGTAGACGTGCTCGGGGTCGGCATGCATCGAGAGCATCAGCGTGTGGGTCTCCGGACTCAGGTCGTGCATGCGCCGCGCGGCCTCGATGCCGTCCATGCCGGGCAGCGCGATGTCCAGGATGGCGACGTCCGGGCGCGCCTGGCGCGCGTAGTCGAGCGCCGCGGTCGCCTCGCCGAAGCTCGCCACCACGCGGATGTCCGGCTGGGAGGCGAGCAGCGCGGCGAGGCCGTCACGCACCACCGCGTGATCGTCGAGCAGCAACACGCTAATCGGCATCGGTGCCAGGAATCTCGACCACCAGGCGCGTGCCGTGCCCCGGGAATTCGACGCGCAGCGTGCCGCCGTGCGCTTCGGCGCGTTCGCGCATCGCCGGCAGGCCCCAGCCGCCGCGTCGCGCGCTGCGCGCGCCCTTGCGTTCGCTGAAGCCGCGGCCGTCGTCCTGCACTACCAGCCGTATGCCGCGCTCGGCCTCGGTCAGCGTGATCTCCACCGACGTGCATTGGCTGTGCTTGGCGGCATTGGTCAGCGCCTCCTGCAGGATGCGGAACAGCGCGAGTTCCGCTTCGGCCGGCAGGCGCAGGCGCAGGCCGGAGACGTTGGCCGAGACCTTGAGCCCGGTACGCTCTCCGAACGTGACGGTGTAGGCGTGCACCGCGGGCACCAGGCCGAACTCTTCCAGCGCTGGCGGCCGCAGCTCGGTCATCACGCCGCGGATCGATTCGATGGTGTCATTGAGCAGGCCCGCCATGGCCTCCAGCCGCGGCGTCGCCACGGGGACGTTCTGCACCGACAGCCGCGCTTTGAGCGCGCCGAGCTCGATGCCCAGCGCAGTCAGGTTCTGCCCGATCAGGTCGTGCAGGTTGTCGGCAATGCGCCGCCGCTCGGATTCCTGCGCGCTGACCAGCCGGCTCAGCAGGGAGCGCACGTCCTGCGCGTAGCGCCGCGCCGTCTCCTCGGCGTCGACACGCGCCGACACGTCGATGGCGATGCCCGCCACGCTCACCTTGCCGCTCGCGTCGACCAGCGGAAACTTCACCTTCATCCACTGCCCCGTCGGCAGACCATCGATGAACTGCATCGGGCGGCCGGCGGCGAGCACTTGCTGATCGGTTGCGCGGATGCGGCGCGCGATCTCCGGTGGCAGCAGATCGGCCGCATCGCCGCCGATCATCTGCGACGGCTCCAGCCCGCGGTAGCGGGCGAACGTCCGGTTGACGTAGGTGTAGCGAAAATCGGCATCGCGGATCCAGGCCAGTGCGGGCAGGTGGTCCATGAACGACTGGAAGCGCTGCTCGCTCTCCCGCAGCGCCTGTTCCGTCTGGCGGCGCTCCGTGATGTCGCGCGTGATGCCGAGCAGGCGCACGCTGCCATTCAGCTGGTCGCGAAACGGCGCGGCATGCGTTTCCATCCAGCGCCGCGTGCCCTTCAGGCCGACGATCTCGAATTCCAGGGTGCCGCGCTCGCCGTGGCAGACGCGTTCGGTCAGTTCGCTGAAGGCGGCGCGATGCTCGGGCGCGATGATGCCGTAGACGACCTGGCCGACCACCTGCTGCGAACTGTCGGCTTCGATCATGCGCAGGCCCGCCGCATTCATCTCGAGCAGCGTGCCGCTGGCGTCGAGCACCTTGACGCATTCGGGCTCGTTTTCGATGATCGCCGCCAGTCGCGACTGCGCATCGCGCAGGGCGCCGGTGCGCTCCTCGACCATCGCCTCGAGCAGCTGCGCGCTGCGCATCTGGTCCTCGATATCGTTGCAGACGCCGAACCAGCCGGTGATGCGATCCTGAGCGTCTCGCATCGGCACGCCGGTGCCGTGGAACCAGCGGTACTTGCCGTCGGCACGGCGCAGGCGCATGTCGTTCTCCGCGCGCTCGCCGGCGCGCAAGGCGCGGCTCCAGTCCGCCAGATTGCGTTCCCAGTCGTCGGGATGGATCACCTTCTTCCAGCCGCCGCCGACGATCTCGCTCGCGCTGAGGCCGGTAAAGTCCAATACGCGCTGGTTGACGAAATCCAGCTCGCCGCGGACATCAGCGGTCCAGACCATCATCGGGATGGTCTCGGCAATCAGACGGTACAAGTGCTCGCCGAACGGCGACGCCGCCGGCTTTTCCTGCTGGACGAAGGCCATGGCTTCCTCCGCTCCGGACTATAATTCATCCGCGATGGACACGCTCGCCCGCATCAAGGATCTCGCCGCCAAGGAATTCTCGATCGACGCGGGCGGCCTCGACCCGGCCGCGCCGCTCGACTCGCTCGGCATCGACTCGCTTTCCTTCATCGAATTCATGTTCAAGATCGAGGAGGAATTCGGCGTCACCGTCTCCGACGACGACCTTAAGAGCATCAAGACGCTCGCCGATCTCGAGCGCCACGTCGCCGCCGCCCTGACCGCCGCCGGCAAGGCCTGATCTCGCGCATGGCAGGGCGCCGCGTCGCGGTCACTGGAATCGGCATCGTTTCCCCGCTTGGCGCGACGCTGGCCGATTTCCACCGCGCGCTCGCCGAGGCCCGCCCCGGCATCCGTCGCCTGCCCGAGGCGATCGCGCAGGGCTCGGGCGTGCAGGTCGGCGCGCTGGTCGACTGGAATCCGGCGCCGCTATTCAAGGAAGCCGAGGCCGCCAATCTCGATCGCGTGGCGCAGTTCGCGCTTGCGGCTGCGGCGCAAGCGATTGCCGCGAGCGGGCTTGATCTGGCGAGCGCCGATCGCGACCGCATCGGCGTGCACTGGGGCACCGGCATGGGCGGCGCGCACACCCTCGACGGCGCGTACAAGAGCGTCTACGGCAAGGGCGACTGGCGCCTGCGGCCGCTCTCGGTCGTGATGGCGATGAACAATGCCGCGGGCTCGAACGTCGCGGTGAAGCACGGTTTGCGCGGCCCGTTCGCCAACTACTCCACCGCTTGCTCGTCCTCGGCCATGGCGCTCGGCGAGGCGATGCGCACCATCGCGGCCGGGCGCGCCGACGCCATCGTCGCCGGTGGCGCGGAAGCGCTGCTGACCCCGGGAATGCTTGCGGCCTGGCAGGCGCTGCGCACGCTCGCGCCCGCCGACGTGGCGGACGCGGCGGCGAGCTGCAAGCCCTTCGACAGGCGCCGCGCCGGCCTCGTGCTCGGCGAAGGCGCGGCCGCCCTGTTGCTGGAAGAAGAGTCGCGCGCGCGCGCACGCGGCGCGCGCATCTACGCATTGCTCACCGGCTACGGAAATTCCTGCGACGCGGTGCACATGTCGCGCCCCGACCGCGACGGCCAGGTACGCGCCATGCGCGAAGCGCTCGCCGAATCAGGTCTGCAGCCGAAGGACATCGGCTACATCAACGCCCACGGCACCGCCACAGCGGTGGGCGACGTGGTCGAGGCCGAGGCGATCAATGCAGTCTTCGGCGAAACCGCGGCGAGCGTCCCGGTGAGCTCGACTAAGTCCATGCACGGGCATTTGCTGGGCGGTGCGGGCGCGCTGGAATTCGCCGCCGCGCTGCTCGCCTTCGAAGGCACCCTGCCACCGACCGCATTTCTCGAGCAACCGGATCCCGCTTGCAAACTGCGCCACGTCGCGCGCAATTCCGAGCGCATCGATCCGCCGCGCGCAGTGATGTCCAACTCCTTCGCCTTCGGCGGCTCGAACGTCGTCCTGGTCGCGCAACGGGGTTGAAAGAGTGGTGGCCAAGGCCGGAATCGAACCAGCGACACACGGATTTTCAGTCCGCTGCTCTACCAACTGAGCTACTTGGCCTTCAGGTCTGCTTGCTGCGGGAAAGGCGCGGATTATATCAAGCGGCGGGTTTCTCGAGGCTGTAGCCGAGGCCGCGCACCGTGACGATACGCACGCCGCCGGGCTCGAGTTTCTTGCGCAGGCGGTGCACGTAGACCTCGATGGCGTTGGGCGAGACTTCCTCGCCCCACTCGCACAGGTGCGACACCAGCTGGTCCTTCGAGACGAGGCGCCCGGCGCGTCGCACGAAAATTTCCAGCACGCTCACTTCGCGCGCCGAGAGCTCGAGCGCCTGGCCGTTGAGGCTGGCGACGCGGCCGACGTGGTCGTAGGCAAGCGCGCCATGGCGCAATAGCGCCGGGCTGCCGGCCATGCCGCGGCGCATGAGCGCCCGCACGCGCGCCACCAGCTCGGTGAGATCGAACGGCTTGGCGAGATAGTCGTCGGCGCCAGCGTCCAGGCCTCGCACGCGGTCGCTCACCGCATCGAGGCCGGTGAGGATCAGCACTGGCACGCGCGAGTTCCCCGCCCGCAGATGGCGCAGCACATCGAGGCCGGATTTGCGCGGCAACCCGAGATCGAGGATCAGCAGGTCGAACTGCTCGGCCGCAAGCGCGCTCTCCGCTTCGATGCCGTTTTTCACCCAGTCCACGGCGTAGCCCGCCTGCCGCAGCGTGGTCATCACGCCCTCGGCGAGCGCGGCGTCGTCCTCGGCGACGAGAATCCGCATGAATTCAGTCTAGCAAAAAGAAAAGGGCGCCGAAGCGCCCTTGTCCCGGCTGCAGACCTTGCGGTCTTACATGTCCATGCCGCCCATGCCGCCCATGCCACCCATGCCGCCGTGGTCATGGCCGCCACCGGCGCCGCCCTTCTTCTCTTCCACCAGCTCCGCCACCATCGCGTCGGTGGTGAGCATCAGGCTCGCCACCGAAGCTGCGTTCTGCAGCGCGGTGCGGCTGACCTTGGTCGGATCGATCACGCCCTGCTGCACGAGATCGCCGTAGTCCTCGGTCTGCGCGTTGAAGCCGTAGTTGCCCTTGCCTTCGAGCACCTTGTTGAGCACCACCGAAGGCTCGGCGCCGGCGTTGTCGACAATGATGCGCAGCGGCTCTTCGAGCGCACGCATCACGATCTTGATGCCGGCATCCTGGTCTTCGTTGTCGCCTTTCAGCTTGCCGATCGCCTGCTTGGCGCGGATGTAAGCCACGCCGCCGCCCGGGACGATGCCTTCCTCGACTGCGGCGCGGGTCGCATGCAGCGCGTCCTCGACGCGAGCCTTCTTCTCTTTCATCTCGACTTCGGTCGCGGCGCCGACCTTGATCACCGCCACGCCGCCCGCCAGCTTCGCCACGCGCTCCTGCAGCTTCTCCTTGTCGTAGTCGCTGGTCGCTTCGTCGATCTGCACGCGGATCTGCTTGACGCGGCCCTCGATGTCCTTCTTGACGCCGGCGCCGTCGATGATGGTGGTGTTCTCCTTGCCGGCTTCCACCTTCTTCGCCTTGCCGAGGTCCTTGAGCGTCGCGTTCTCGAGCTTGAGGCCCAGCTCCTCGCTGATCACCGTGCCGCCGGTGAGGATGGCCATGTCTTCCAGCATCGCCTTGCGGCGATCGCCGAAGCCCGGCGCCTTCACCGCCACGGTCTTGAGGATGCCGCGGATGTTGTTCACCACCAGCGTGGCGAGCGCCTCGCCCTCGACTTCCTCGGCGATGATCAGCAGCGGCTTGCCGGACTTGGCGACGTGCTCCAGGATCGGCAGCAGCTCGCGGATCGAGCTGATCTTCTTGTCGTGCAGCAGAATGTAGGGATCCTCGAGCACGGCGATCTGCTTCTCGGCGTTATTGATGAAGTACGGCGAGAGGTAGCCGCGGTCGAACTGCATGCCCTCGACCAGATCGAGCTCGTTGTCGAGCGACTTGCCGTCCTCGACCGTGATCACGCCTTCCTTGCCGACCTTCTCCATCGCATCCGAGATGATCTTGCCGATCTGCACGTCCGCGTTGGCGGAAATGGAGCCGACCTGGGCGATCTCCTTGGAGCTGGAGCAGGGCTTGGAGAGCTTCTTCAGCTCGCCGACCACGGCGACCACGGCCTTGTCGATGCCGCGCTTGAGGTCCATCGGGTTCATGCCCGAGGCAACGTATTTCATGCCCTCGCGCACGATGGCCTGGGCGAGCACGGTGGCGGTGGTGGTGCCGTCGCCGGCAACATCCGAGGTCTTGGAGGCGACTTCCTTCACCATCTGCGCGCCCATGTTTTCGAACTTGTCCTTCAGCTCGATTTCCTTGGCGACGGACACGCCGTCCTTGGTGACGGTGGGGGCGCCGAACGAGCGCTCGAGCACCACGTTGCGGCCCTTGGGACCGAGGGTGACTTTGACGGCGTCGGCCAGGATGTTCAGTCCATGCACCATCCGGACGCGCGCGTTTTCGTGAAAGCGTACTTCTTTGGCTGGCATTTGATTCTCTCCTGTCTGCGATTCGTATCTGCGGTAAGCGGGATCAGTGACCTTCGATCACGCCCATAATGTCTTCCTCGCGCATCACCAGCAGTTCGTCGCCCTTCACCTTGACGGTCTGCCCGGAGTACTTGCCGAAGAGGATGCGGTCGCCGACCTTGACGTCGAGCGAGATGAGTTTGCCGTGGTCGTCTTTCTTGCCCTTGCCCACGGCGACGATCTCGCCCTGGTCTGGTTTTTCCTGCGCCGTGTCGGGGATGACGATGCCGCCGGCGGACTTGCGCTCTTCATCGACACGCTTGACGATCACGCGATCATGTAATGGACGAATTTTCATGCAAAGCTCCTGTTAAAAAATCTTTATGTATTACAATGGCTTGGATGAACAACACCGCTTTAGCACTCAAGCCTGCCGAGTGCTGATAATAGCGTCCTTGTCGAGACTTATCAAGGGCTTCGTGGGGACCGCGCTGGCGGCGGCCCTCTCCGTGCCCGCCCTGGGCGCCGAGCTTCCGCCAAGCGTCCTCAAGGCGTTGAATGCGGTCGGCATTCCCGAGTCGAGCGTCGGAGCCGTCGTGCAGGAAGTCGGCACGGCGCGACCCTCGCTGGCCGTCAACGCCCGCCAACCGATGAACCCCGCCTCGACCATGAAGCTGGTGACCACTTACGCGGCGCTCGAGCTGCTCGGCCCGGCCTATAAGTGGAAGACGGAGGTCTATCTCGACGGCGACAACGTCGTGATCCGCGGCTCGGGGGATCCGAAACTCAACTACGAAAGCTTCTGGACGCTGCTGCGCAGCCTGCGCAGCCGCGGCCTGAGCGAGATCCGCGGCGACTTCGTGCTCGACCGCACTCTGTTCGCGCCGGTGGCCAACGGCAAATTCGACGACGACACCTACCGACCGTACAACGTCGGGCCGGATGCGCTGCTGGTCAATTTCAAATCGGTGCGCTTCCTTTTCTTTCCCGACCCCGAGCGCGGCGCGGTGCGCGTTGCGGCCGAGCCCACCCTGCCCGGCCTCGTCATCACCAATTTACTGCGGCTCGGCGGCGGCAGCTGCCCCGAGGGCCGGACGTTCCGTGACCTGCTCCAGGCGACATTTCAGCCGCAGCCGCCGCGCGCCGCGTTCACCGGCGTCTACCCCGTTTCGTGCGGCGAGCGCGATCTCAATGTCGCGCTCCACAACCCGGAGGACTATGTCGCCGGCATGATCCGGCAGCTCTGGACGGAACTCGGCGGCAGTTTGCGGGGAACGGTGCGCGACGGCACGGCGTCCCCCGAGGCGCGGCTCGTGTACGAGCACGAATCGCAGCCGCTTGCCGAGCTGGTGCGCGACATCAACAAATTCTCCAACAACGTGATGGCGCGCCAGCTCTTCCTCACCCTCGCCGCGGAGCAGGTCGGCACGCCGGCGCGCGCGGAAGACGCGTTCACCGCCATCAAGCAATTCCTGGAGAAAAAAGGCATCAAGGCGCCCGAGCTCGTGCTGGAGAACGGCTCGGGGCTTTCGCGCGTCGAGCGCATCAGCGCGGCGAATCTCGCGGCGCTGCTGCAGGCGGCATGGGCGAGCCCCGTGATGCCCGAATTGGTCGCTTCGCTGCCGGTGGTCGCCGCCGACGGCACCATGAAGAAACGCCTGCGCGGCGAGCGCGTCGCCGGTAACGCGCACATCAAGACCGGATTGCTTAACGACGCCTACGCCGTCGCCGGCTACGTGCTCGACCGGCGGGGGCGCCGGCATGTAGTGGTCATGCTGATCAATCATCCGCGCGCGCCGGAGGCGCAGGCGGCGCTCGACGCGCTGGTGGCCTGGACCTACGAGGGCGCTAGAGTCCCAGCCCCCGCCACATCGCGTCCACACGACGCTTCACCTCGGCATCCCTGACGATGGGACGGCCCCAGCGGCGGGCCGTCTCGCCCGGCCACTTGTTGGTCGCGTCGATGCCCATCTTCGAGCCGAGGCCCGTCACCGGGCTGGCGAAGTCGAGATAGTCGATCGGCGTGTGCTCGGCGATGAAGCTGTCGCGCACCGGATCGACGCGCGTGGTGATCGCCCACACTACCTCCTTCCAGTTGCGCACGTTGATGTCGTCGTCGCACACCACGATGAACTTGGTGTACATGAACTGGCGCAGGAAGCTCCAGATGCCGAACATGACGCGCTTGGCGTGGCCGGCGTACTGCTTCTTGATGCTGACCACCGCCATGCGATAGGAGCAGCCCTCCGGGGGCAGGTAGAAATCGACGATTTCAGGAAATTGCTTGGTCAATAGCGGCACGAATACTTCATTCAAGGCCATGCCGAGGACGGAGGGTTCGTCGGGCGGCTTGCCGGTGTAAGTGGAGTGGTAAATTGCATTGCGGCGCAGGGTCATGCGCTCGACGGTGAGTACGGGAAACCGCTCCATCTCGTTGTAGTAACCGGTATGGTCACCGTGCGGCCCTTCGTCCGCCGTTTCATCGCCGATGGAACCTTCGAGAACGATCTCCGCGGTGGCGGGGACCTGGAGGTTGCTGCCGATGCATTTCACCACCTCGGTGCGCGCACCCCGCAGCAGCCCGGCGAACTGGTATTCGCCCAACGTGTCGGGCACCGGCGTTACGGCCGCGAGGATGGTCGCCGGATCGGCGCCGAGCGCGACCGCGACGGGAAACGGCGCCTTCGACACTGCCTGGTGATCGCGAAAATCCAGCGCCCCGCCGCGGTGCGCAAGCCAGCGCATGATGACGCGATTCGGTCCGATCACCTGCTGGCGGTAGATGCCGAGATTCTGGCGCGGCTTCACCGGGCCGCGCGTGACCGTCAGCCCCCAGGTGATCAGCGGGCCGGCGTCCTCGGGCCAGCAGGTCTGCACCGGCAGGCGCGCAAGATCGATGTCTTTCTTTTCCAGAATGATTTCATGGCAGGGGGCGGAAGACATCTCTTTTGGCGCCATGTTGAGCACCTGCCGAAACAGCGGGAATTTGTCCCACAGGTCACGCAAGCCCTTGGGCGGCTCCGGCTCCTTGAGGTAGGCGAGCAGCTTGCCGACGTCGCGTAGCGCGGCGGCGTCCTCGACGCCCATGGCGAGCGCCACGCGGCGCACGGTGCCGAACAGGTTGCCGAGTACCGGGATGTCGTGGCCGGCGGGATGCTCGAACAGCAACGCCGGTCCGCCCGCGCGCAGCACGCGGTCGCAGATTTCCGTCATCTCGAAGCGCGGCGAGACGCTCGCCGCGACGCGCTTCAGCTCGCCTTGCGATTCCAGCTGCGCGAGGAAGTGGCGCAGGTCGGCGTATTTCATCGGCACGTCACCGTTCGAGCGACATCAGGCGCTCGCCCAGCAACTCGGCGAAATCGATCAGCAGCTTGTCCTGCCCGCGCGAGGCGTAGATGCGCTCCGCGCCCGCCAGGCTTACGGTCAGCATGGTGCTGCCGCGCCAGCCGAGCGCGCCGAGCGCGCCGCCGCCGATGACGCAGGCAATCGACAGCGCGGGCAGCAGGCTTGCCGCCAGCTCGAGAGCGCGGAACAGCAACAGCAGCGCGCGCGCCACGCCCTGGGTGCCGCCGGCGCCGGCCATGTCGGAGGCCGCGCCGCCGGCGAAGGTGGCGAGCGGGCCCGACAGGGCAAACATCAGCAGCCCGAGGATCATCAGCGTTGCGCCCCAGCCGATCCGACGGCGGTCGCGCTCGAACGACACCCGCACCGCGACGATGTTGGCGAGCGGCAGGATCTCGAAGTGCGCCGGATTGCGCTCCACCAGGCTCGCGCGATAGAGCGTGAGATTACCGCCGCCCGGCAGGTCGAAGCGGCCGACCGTGGTGCCGGCGCCGTCTACCGCCACGGCCAGGCCGCCGGGAAGCTGAACACGATGCCCGCGAACAGCGCGGCGCCGATCCAATTGCTGTGCAGAAACGCCTTGAAGCAACCGTCCCGCGAGCGGCCGCGGATCATCCACCAGTGCGATGCGGCGAGCGCCGCGGCGACCGCGAGCCCGGCGAAGTACGGCCAGGCGAGCCGTAGCAGCGCGCCGACGACCCCCACGATGAGCAGCATCGCTGCGTAGCTCGCCATCACGGCGGCCACGTCCCACCGCCCGAGCACGAGAGCGGAAGTGCGGATGCCCAGCTTGGCGTCATCCTCGCGGTCGACCATGGCGTACTCGGTATCGTACGCGAAGGAGTAGAAGACATTGGCCGCCAGCAGCAGCCAGCACGCCGCCGGCAATCGCGCCTGGGTGGCGGCGTAGGCCATCGGAATGCCGAAGCCGAAGGCGAGTCCGAGCATCAACTGCGGCAACACGAAAAAGCGCTTGGTATAAGGATAGGCCGCCGCCAAGGCCAGCGCGACGAACGACAGCGCGATCGCGAACGGATGGAGGAACAGCACCAGCGCGAACGCCGCGACCGCGAATGCCGCGCCCACGGCGAGCGCCTCCCAGGGCGCGATCTCGCCCGCCGCGAGCGGCCGGCTGCGCGTGCGCTCGACGTGCGGATCGAATTTGCGGTCGGCGTAATCGTTGATGGCACAGCCCGCCGACCGCATCAGCAGCGTGCCGAGCACGAAAATAACCACCATCTCGATGCGCGGCTGGCCGCCGGCAGCGAGCCACACCGCCCACAGCGTCGGCCAGCCGAGCAGCAGCGCGCCGATCGGCTTGTCCAGCCGCACCAAGCGCTCGTAGGCATCGAGGCGCTGCGTGATCGACGTCCAGCTCACGGTCACAGGATAACTCAGGCATGAGTGAGTTCTCGTCGCGACCCGAGCCAGCGCGCGACTAGCGCGCGCGCCGCTTGCGAATCGCTCGCGATCATTTCGGGCGCCATTTTTCGCGCCAACTCGACAAGATCCCTGTCTTGCCTCAGGTCGGCAAAGCGCAGCAGCCGGCCGCTTTGTTTTTCGCCAAGGTAATCACCTTCGCCACGCATCTTCAGATCCAGCTCGGCGATCGCGAATCCATCGGCTTGCTCCTTCATCGTCGTTAGGCGCAGGGCGGCATTCTCGGTCGCCGCCGCCGCATAGAGCAGGACGCAGACACTTTCGCGCGCACCGCGCCCGATTCGTCCGCGCAGCTGATGGAGCTGCGCGAGTCCGAAGCGCTCAGCGCTCTCTATCACCATCAGCGAAGCTTTGGGCACGTCGACGCCGACCTCGACCACGGTGGTGCAAACCAGTAGCTGGGTCCTCCCCGATTCGAACGCGCGCATCGCGTCCGCCTTTTCCTGTGTATCCAGGCGCCCATGCAGCAGGCCGATGCGCAAACCTTTCAGTTCCGTGCGTAGCCTCGCGTAGGTATCGAGCGCCGTCTTCACGTCACCCTCCTTCGATTCCTCGATCACCGGGCACACCCAATACGCCTGCTGTCCTTCCGCGCAGGCCTCCCGCACCCGCTTCAACACTTCCGGGCGTTTTTCGTCCGTGAACAGACGCGTGGTCACGGGCTGGCGCCCTGGCGGCATCTCCTCGATGACCGAGACATCGCGGTCGGCGTAATGGGTCATCGCCAGTGTCCGGGGAATCGGTGTCGCGCTCATTATCAATTGATGGGCAAAGACTTCCGCCGCCTTGCGCCGCAGAGTCATGCGTTGCTTCGCGCCGAAACGATGCTGCTCGTCGACAATCGCGAGCCCGAGCCGGTCGAATGCCGCGCTCTCCTGAATCAGCGCATGCGTGCCGATAATGATCTGCGCATCCAGGACGGGGCGACGCTCCTTCTTCGGCAGACCGCCGTGCAGCCAGCCGATGCTCACGCCCAGAGGGGCAAACCACTCGTTGAACTTGCGGAAGTGCTGCTCGCCGAGAATCTCCGTAGGCGCCATGACCGCGGCCTGCCAGCCGGCGTCCACGGCCGCGAGGCAGGCAATTCCGGCAACGATGGTCTTGCCGCTGCCGACGTCGCCTTGCAGCAGGCGCTGCATCGGGTACGGCTCGCGCATGTCGTGCAGCACCTCGTTCAGTACCCTGGTCTGATCGCGCGTCAGCCGGAACGGCAATTTCTTCATGAATGCCCTGAGCAGAGGCCCGTTTCCCGGGATCGAGGGCGCGCGCATCGAGCGCCGGTACTGATTGGCGAACTCCATGGAAAGCTGCTGCGCGAGAAGCTCGTCAAGCTTTATGCGCTGCCACGCGCCATGCGTCCGGTCCGACAGCGATGCAAGGTCCGCGCCGGGCGGCGGACGGTGCAGTAGGCGCACGCTGTCGGCGAACTCCGCCAGCCCGTAGCGCCGGCGCACTTTTGCGGCCACCAAATCATCCAAATTTTCGGTATCGAGCGCCTCCAGCACGGCCTTGCGCAGCCGGTCCTGCGACAGTCCGGCGGTAGTCGGGTAGATCGGCGTCAGCGTTGTCGGCAGCGGTTCGTCGCCCCGCACCAGGCGGCAGCGCGGATGGATCATTTCCGGGCCGAGCCGTCCCCAGCGCAACTCGCCATGCGCACGGACCTTGAGGCCCTGTTCGATGGCCTCCCGAAACTGCTTCTGCAGGCTGGGCCAGAAGCTGTAGTACCGCAGCACCAGTCCTTCAGCGCGCACCACCAGCTGCCGGCGACCTGGAAACTCCACCTTCATGTCCCGCACCAGCGTTTCCACGGTCACCGACCTGCCCATTGGGGCGCTGGCCGGTTCGTAAAGGACCGTCTCGTCCTCGTAGCGCAGCGGCAGGTGCAGGACATAGTCGAAACGCGACCGCAGTCCCAGCTTTTCGAACTTGCGCGCGATCCCCTCGGCCTTCACCCCGCGTGCAGAATGGCGTCGATCTCGACCAGCGCGCCGCGCGGCAGCCCGGCGACGCCCACCGCGGCGCGCGCCGGATAGGGCTCGCGTAGGTATTGCGCCATGATTTCGTTGACGCGGGCGAAATGCGCCAGGTCGGTGAGGTAGACCGTCATGCGTACCGCGCGGTCGAGGCCAAGGCCCGCGGCGTCGGCCACCGCGGCGAGGTTGCGGAATACGCGGTGCGCCTGCGCGTCGATGCCCTCGGCGAGCTGCATGGTGGCCGGATCGAGGCCGATCTGCCCGGAGAGGTAGACTGCGTCGCCCGCGCGTACCGCCTGGGAGTAGGTGCCGATGGCCGCCGGCGCCTCGCGCGTCTGGATCACCGTCTTCATGCCGGGTATCTTAGCTTAATGATTTCTGCACTTGAGAAGCTCCTCGGCACGCCGCGCGACGGCGCGCTGCTGCGCTATTCGCTCGGTCTCGAGTACGCCAAGGCGGGCGATCACGAGCGCGCCATCGAGCATCTGCGCGAAGCGGTGACACGCGATCCGCTCTACTCCGCGGCCTGGAAGACGCTCGGCAAATTGCTCGCTGACGCCAAGCGCAGGGACGAAGCGCTGGAGGCCTATCGCCACGGCATCGAGGCGGCGCAGAAGAAAGGCGACAAGCAGGCGTTGAAGGAGATGACGGTGTTCGCGCGCCGCCTGGAGAAGGACGGCGCCTAGAATTCTGGTGGAGACGAGGAGGATCGAACTCCCGACCTTCGCATTGCGAACGCGACGCTCTCCCAGCTGAGCTACGTCCCCATGGAGGGCGGGAATTTTACAGTAACATCAGCGCTCCCGGGAGCTTCGCGATGCAGATCTCGCCGCCGTTCGGCTACAAGGAAATCGTCCCCTTCCTCAAGACCCAGAAGGTGCGCCTGCCCTCGCCCGGCGAGTATCCCGACTTCGTGCGCCAGGGCAACGCCATCCCGGTGAGCTTCGCCGAATTCCAGCCCGTGGCACGCGAGTATCCGATCGTTTTCACCAGCAGCGACGGCGGACGCAACTTCATTCCGGTGGCCGTGCTCGGCATCACCCAGGGAGAAAACCTGTTTTGCGATGCATCGGGCTGGGTGCCGGGCGCCTATATCCCGGCGTACGCGCGCCGCTACCCCTTTTGCATGGCGAAAGTCAACGTCAATAACGTCGAGCGCAAGGACCGCCTGATCTGCGTCGAGAAGGCGTCGCTCGACGAGGGCGGTGAAGCATTGTTCGACGCGCAAGGCGTGCCGGGCAGCCGCTGGAAGGACCTCGAGCGCCTGCTCGCGGAATACGAGACCGACGCGGAACGCGCGCGGGAAATGGGCTCGATCCTCGCCGATTACGGCCTGCTCGAGCCCTTCAGCATGCAGGCCACCTTAAAGGGCCAGGAGAGCGCGCCGCTGCAAGTCATCGGCATGCATCGCGTGGCGGAGAAGAATCTCGAGAACCTCAATGCCGCGCAACTCAAGAACCTGCTGCGCCGCGGCGTGCTGCCGCGCCTCTACATCCACTTGCTGTCGCTGGAGAATTTCGGCCGTCTGCTCGAGCGCCAGGCCGCGCGCAGAAAAGGCTAGGCCGGAACGGCTTCGCCCGGACAGTTCTGGAAGAACTGACCGATGCGGCTGGCAACGTCGGATTTGCGACGGTCCAGCGTCAGCACGTGGTAGCTGTCGTCGACGTAGTAGGTCTCGACGCGTTCCGCGGCGATGTGCTCGGCAACGTAGTGCACGTTGCGCACGCTCGCCATATCGTCCTCGGTAGCGTGCACCAGCAGCGTCGGCGAGATAACGCTCGACAATGCGCGTCGCGCGGCGCGGATCAGCCGCTCGCCCTCGCGGATGGTCACCGCCGGCACGCTGAAGATGCCGTGCTTCGCCGCCGTGCCTTCGTCGCGCAGCGACAGCGCACTGTGCACCATGGCGCGGGTGCGCTCGCACTTGATGCCGTAGGGCGGCGGCTCGTTCCAGGACAGGAAATGGCGCAGCGGGGTGTAAAGCACCAGGGGCAGCAGCATGCGTCGGCGGAAACGCGGCACGTTCCAGCCGTCATAGAAGAAGGTGGTCGAGAGCAGCGCCAAGCCGTCGACCCGCCGGCCGCGCTCGGCGGCGAGCAGTAGCGCGAGCAGCGCGCCCATCGACAGTCCGGCGACGAAAACGCGGCGGTGCTCGCCGCGCAATTCGTCAAAGGCCGCGCCGACAGTGTGGTACCAGTCACTCCAGCGCGAGCGCTTGAGATCGCCCGAGGTGCCGCCATGGCCGGCGAGCTGCGGGCACATGACGCTAAACCCGCCGCGCTTCAGCTCGTTGGCGACCGAGCGCATCTCCGCCGGCGCTCCCGACAGGCCGTGGATCAGCAGGGCCGCATCGTCGCCGCGACGGTCGTAGTAGCCGTTGCGGCCGAGGATGGCTTGCAGTGCGCCGCTCATTCGGCCCCGCAGCGTTTGAGCAGGCGCTCGAGCAGCTCCAGCCCGAGGTCGATCTCGGCCTCGCTGATGATGAACGCCGGCGCGAGCGTGATGACATTCTTGTAGTGCCCGCCGATATCCAATACCAAGCCGTGGCGACGGCCGCCGACCAGCAGGTCGCCCTTCAGGCCTTCGTTGAACAGCCGGCTGGCGAGCTCCCGATTGGGCGTAAAGCCGTCGGCCGTGCACAACTCGATGCGCAGCGCGAGACCCAGGCCGCTCACGTCGCCGACGCACTTCCAGCGGCTCTTCAGCTCCTGCAGGCGGGCGAGGAAATACGCGCCCTTGGCGCGGATGCCCGGCTCGAAATCGGTCTCCTGCGTCATGCGCATCACTTCCAGCGCGCACGCCGTGCCGAGGGGATTGGAGGAAAAGGTCGAGTGCGTCGAACCCGGCGGGAAGACTTCGGGCGAGATCAGTTCCTCGCGCGCCCAGATGCCGGAGATCGGATTGAGGCCGTTGGTGATCGCCTTGCCGAAGACGAAGATGTCCGGAACGATGCCGAAGTGCTCCCAGGACCAGAGCTTGCCGGTACGGTAGACGCCCATCTGGATCTCGTCAACCACCATCAGGATGTTGCGCTTCTTCAGCGTCGCGGCGAGGCGCGGCAGGTAGTCGGCCGGCGGCACCATGTAGCCGCCGGTGCCCTGCAGCGTCTCGACGTAGAAGGCGCCGAATTCGGATTCGCCGGCCTTGTCGTCCCAGAAGGAGTTGTACTCCGTCTCGAAGCCGCGCTCGAACTGCCCCTGGCAGTAGATGTCGCAGCTGTCGATCGTCTTGCCATAGGGGCAGCGGAAGCAGTACGGGTAGGGCACGAAATGCGCGCGGTCGCCGAAGTGCCCGAAGCGCCGGCGGTAGCGGTAGCTCGAAGTGATGGCCGAGGCGCCGAGCGTGCGCCCGTGGTAGCCGCCGGTGAACGCGAACACCAGATTCTTGCCGGTGTGATTGCGGACCAGCTTGAGCGAGTCCTCGATGGCCTGCGCGCCGCCGACGTTGAAATGCACCCGGCCCTTCACGCCATGCTTCTTCTCGATGCCGGCGCAGATCAGCTCGGCGAGTTCGATCTTTTCCCGATGCAGGTACTGCGAGGCGAGCTGCGGCAGGGTGTCGATCTGGCGCTTGAGGGCATCGGCGAGGCGCCGGTTGCGGTAGCCAAAGCTCGCCGCGGAATACCACATCTGCAGGTCGAGATAAGGCACGCCCGCCTCGTCGTAGAGGTAGCTGCCGTCGCAGGAGGCGAACACCTTCGGCGGCTCGGCATAGTGCACCGTGTCGCCGTAGGAGCAGTAGCGCGCGTCCTTGTCGATGAGCGATTCCGCCGCCGACGGAACCGGGCGCAGCGGAATGGAGGCCTTAAGCAATTTGCGATTGCGCCGTTACCGGTGTCGGCCACTTGCGAACCGCGGCGAGGACATCGGCGAAGCTGTTGAACGGATGGAAGGGGATACGTTCCTTCTGGCAGTAGGCCGCGAGCACGCTCTTCGCGAAGACGACGTCGACCCGCGCGGCGAGGCAGTTGTCCGATTTGCCATCGCCCACCAGCACCACCGGCCCAGCGCCCGCCGCCGCGAGCTTCGCGCTCACGGCACACTTGCAAACGCCGCTGCCGGAGGCGCAGTCGGCGTCCTGATGGGGAAACGACAGGTCGAGGCCGCGCGGCACGAAATGCAGGCGGTTGGCGTAGACCGGCAGCTCCGGCAGGCCCGCCGCCTTGCTCGCTACCCGCACGACGTGATCGAGTCCGTCGCTGACAATGGCGACATCGGCGAACGCACGCACATGGCGCAGGAACGGGATGAAGCTCGCGTCGAGCTGCACGCCGCGGAAGAAGGCTTCGAGCTGCACGTGGTCGGCGCGCACCATGCGGATCTGCTCGCGCATGCACGCCATCGCCGTGATACGGCCGTCCAGCCATTGCTGCTCGACGCTGCGCCATTCGGCGGGCGCGAAGCGCTCGAGCAACGCATCGACCGAATCATTGACTGCCAGCGTGCCGTCGAAATCGATGACAAAAAGCATGAACTGAGGGTGCGTCGTTCCTGGGCTATTGGACTGCCGGGAATGGAAGACTGTGGCTTCCATTCTAAGGTATCAGGCGAGGTTCCCGATACAACTTATGCCAACTTATGCCTTACTCGTGCCTGACGGGCCCCTTGGAACACCCGCCGGCGCACCGCGCCCGGGCGTTTCGCTCCCCGCCGGGGTTAAACGGCAACCGGACAACCGTAGTCTTGTGCGTCCGGGGATGGTGGGCCGGGTTGGAATCGAACCAACGACCAAGGGATTATGAGTCCCCTGCTCTGACCAACTGAGCTACCGGCCCGTCGGAACGGGGGAGACGTGCCGCCGTCCCCCGCGCCCCCTCGCAATACTAGCCTTCCTGATCGAGGAAGCTTTTCAGCCGCTCGGACCTCGATGGATGACGCAATTTGCGCAGCGCCTTGGCCTCGATCTGGCGTATGCGCTCGCGCGTGACGTCGAACTGCTTGCCGACTTCCTCCAGCGTATGGTCGGTCGACATCTCGATGCCGAAGCGCATGCGCAGCACCTTGGCCTCGCGCGGCGTCAGGGTATCGAGCACCTCCTTGGTGACGTCGCGCAGGGAGGCGAAGGTCGCCGCGTCCGAAGGCGCGAGGGTCGACTGGTCCTCGATGAAGTCGCCGAGGTGCGAGTCGTCGTCGTCGCCGATCGGCGTCTCCATCGAGATCGGCTCCTTGGAGATCTTGAGAATCTTGCGAATCTTCTCCTCGGGCATCTCCATGCGCTGCGCCAGCGTCTGCGGATCAGGCTCCTGCCCGGTCTCCTGCAGGATCTGGCGGCTGATGCGGTTCATCTTGTTGATGGTCTCGATCATGTGCACCGGGATGCGGATGGTGCGCGCCTGGTCGGCGATC
>WNFM01000001.1_pt3 | contig 169703 bp, 169 predicted proteins | sample 5400271 | NCBI WGS metagenome assembly WNFM01 (sample SAMN13153352, study PRJNA577476) | soil metagenome | isolation source: 60 cm saprolite on Douglas fir-dominated hillslope | place: USA:California | collected 2013-09-17
ACCTGCCACTACGGACAGGGGGGTTATCGATCGGTCGTATGCTGTCTCCTGGCTGGTGATTTTTGCCGCTGCCGCGGACCAGGAGAGTTATCAGACAGCGCCAAAACATCTTGACTTTGTCAATGAATGTTCGTCGCTGTGGACTAAGGTGGTGGTATACGATTCGGTGGAAGCTTAGGAAAGTTGCGCGGCTGCGGCTTCATCGACGAACCAATATAACTCTCCATTCACCGGTTTTATCTCCTGGGAGGGGTAAAGGTCGGGATTATAAGCGCCTTTCAGCACTTCCTTCAGGGCATGGGCTTTTCCTGCTCCTGTTGTCAGAAAAGCTATGTGAGCGGCCCTGTTGACAATAGTTTTTGTCAGCGTAATACGGTACATATTCTGTGCAGGCAGGAAAAAGGCTTTTACCCAGGCTTTTTCTTCGTGTACGATGTCCGTTCCGGGAAAGAGGGAAAGGGTGTGACCATCGTCGCCCATGCCCAGCAATACCAGGTCGAAGCTATTGGGCAGGGTAGCCGGGGCGCCTGTGGAGCCGGAGCTGCCGGGGACAGCATCGAAATATTGGTGGAGTATTTTTTCGTATTCGACGGCGGAGGCTTCGGGTTCGATGTCTGTACGCATCACATGTATTTGGGAGGGGGGTACCGGAACAAAGTTTAACAGCGTATCATAAGCCATCTTTGCATTGTTGCGGTCGTCTTCAAAGGGAACAGCCCGTTCGTCTCCCCAGAAGATATGCAGCTTTGACCAGTCGATCTGGTCTTTGTAAGGGGGCGCTGCCAGGATTTTATGCAGCAATTTGGGGGTGCTGCCACCGGAAAGGGCGATAGTAAAACGATCCCTTAGTTTTAACGTTTCTGCGATAAGATCGGCGATCCATTTGGCAGCGGCCCGGCTCAGCTGTTCGGCGTCTTTGTATACGTGTAATTCCATGATAGATGTATGATTAAGCAGGCGGACCGGTGGCCCGCCTGCTGTTTACTTTATTGAGCGGGGGGCATCGTGATCCAGTTGTGACCATCTCTGGCGATGAGGGCTTCTGCATCTTCAGGTCCCCATCCATCCGGAGTATAGTTGGGGAAGTCTACCGGCGGACGGCTTTCCCAACTTTCCAGTATCGGCATTACGATGCGCCAGGCGGCTTCTACCTGGTCGGCACGCATAAACAAGGTAGGGTTCCCTTCCATGACATCCAGCAGCAGGGTCTCGTAGGCTTCCGGCTCGTGAGCGGCATCGGAGTTAAAGACCATATCCACGGGGTCCAGGTTCATGGACTGGCCGGGACGCTTGGCCTGGAAGCGTAAGCGAACTTCCATTTCAGGCTGAATGCTGATGGTCAGCCGGTTGGCGCGCCATGTATCCGATGCTTCCGGCGGGAAGGCATACCTGGGCGCCTCCTTGAACTGAATGGTGATATTGGTGGTCTTCTGGTTCATGCGTTTGCCCGTGCGAACGTAGAAGGGAACGTCCTGCCAGCGCCAGTTGTCGATGTAAAACTTAACGGCGGCAAAGGTCTCCACAGGAGAATTAGGATTAACGCTTTTTTCCTGTTTGTAACCCGGTACTTTTTGTCCTTTCATCCAGCCTTCGGAGTATTGGCCGCGCACCGCATATTGGTTGACGTCCTCTTTACTGATCTTCCGGATCGCATTCAGCACGTCTACTTTTTTATTCCGGATCTCATTGGCGTCGAAGGACACCGGGGCTTCCATGGCGATCATACACATCAGCTGGAGGATATGGTTCTGGACCATGTCCCGAAGCGCACCCGAGTTCTCATAATAACCGCCGCGTCCTTCCACGCCTACTGTTTCTGCCGCCGTGATCTGTACGGACTCGATGTAGTGCCGGTTCCAGATGGGCTCGAACAGGGCGTTGGCAAAACGGAGAGAAAGGATATTCTGTACCGACTCTTTACCCAGGTAGTGGTCGATACGATAGATCTGTTCTTCCTTGAACATGGTCATCAACAGCTGGTTCAGCTCGTGTGCGCTTTTAAGGTCATGTCCAAATGGTTTCTCGATGACGATACGGGTGGTCGCCGTTTCCGAGCAAATTTTGAGGGCACCGAGTTTCTTCGCAATGTCCGGCATCAGCTGGGGTGCGACGGAGAGATAGAAGATAACATTGGGGTGTTCACCCATCTCGGCTTCTTTGGCCTTGATGACATCGGCGATCTTCCCATAATCTCCATCTTTCTCGGCATCCATCTGCAGGTAGGAGACGTGCTGGGAGAATTCGTCCCAGTGACCATTGGGCTCCCCTTTCCGGCGGCTGAACTGCTTGATACCGTCCAGCAGGCGTTTGCGGTAGTCCCCGTCATTATAAGGGCTGCGTCCGATGCCTACGATACCGAATTTTTCCGGCATCCAGTCGTCGATGAATAAATTATATAGGGCCGGTGAAAGCTTTCTGAAATTTAAGTCGCCACTACCCCCGAAAATAAAGATCAGGGAGGCGGGTGGTCGTTTGTGGTTTTGCATATATTGTCTGTTACGTCATTAATTATATCTTATTATTTGTTCCATTCGGTGTGGAAGGTACCGGGCTCATCTATCCGCTGATAAGTGTGCGCGCCGAAATAGTCCCGCTGTGCCTGGATAAGGTTGGTCGGCATCCGCTCGCTTCGGTAAGCATCAAAATAGCTCAGGGCAGCCATCAGGCCGGCAACGGGATAACCCATATGGATGGCGTGGATGATCATATTGCGCATATTTTGTTTTTTCGCCTGCAGCAATTGGGCGATATCTCCTTCCAATAACAAATTGGACAGCTCAGGGTTCTTTTGATAGGCTTTAAAAAATACTTCCAGCAGGGAAGACCGGATAATACATCCGCCGCGCCAGATCTTGACCACGTCCTGCAGGGGTATTTGCATGTCCAGCTCTTTGGAAGCTACATGCAGTTGGGCCAGCCCCTGGGCATAACTGATGATGACCGCGAAGTAGAGGGCGTCCTGTACCTGCTGGATAAATACTTCCTTGGGTACGGGGACGTCTGCTGTGGGTGTTTTATAGAGGCCTGCCGCCTGTGTCCTTTCATCTTTATAAGCAGACAGCTCGCGCATGCACACGGACATGTCGATCACCGGGATGGGAATACCCAGATCCATAGCGTCCTGTGAGGTCCATTTACCTGTTCCTTTGGAGCCGGCTTTGTCGAGGATCATATCCACGAGGTGATTGCCCGTCTTATCATCCTTTTTCAGAAAAATATCCCTTGTAATTTCTACGAGGAAAGACTGGAGCTCGCCGTCATTCCAGCTTTTATATACCTTATGCAGCTCGTCATTGTCCAGGCCCAGTCCACGATGCAGCAGGTCATAGGTTTCGCTGATCAACTGCATGATCGCATATTCGATACCATTATGCACCATTTTCACGTAGTGACCGGCAGCGCCTTTTCCCAGGTGAGCGACACAGGGAACGCCGTTTACTTTGGCTGCCACGGCTTCCAGCAGGGGCTGGACTTCAGGATAGGCTTCGGGATCTCCGCCAGGCATGATGCTGGGACCCGTACGGGCTCCCTGTTCACCGCCGGAAATGCCGACTCCCATGAAATGAAAGCCTTTTTCCTGCATAGCCGTAACGCGACGTAAAGTGTCTGTATAGTGAGAGTTACCGCCGTCGATGACGATATCTCCTTTCTCCAGCAGAGGTAAAAGATCATTGATGACATTGTCCACCGGTTTGCCGGCGGGTACAAGCATCATCAGCTTGCGTGGCTTTTCCAGCAATTGGATCATTTCTGCGAGTGTATTCACTCCTTTCACTGTCGTTCCCGGCGAGGCAGAGGATTCAAGAGTTGCAGTCTTCTGGGCGTCCAGGTCAAAACCGACTACGGAAAAGCCGTGATCAGCCATATTAAGTAGCAGGTTACGCCCCATAACACCGAGGCCGATCATGCCGAATTTAAAAGAATTGTTTGCCATGATTGATTTATGAGGGCCTAAATTTAGGCAATTTATAATTCCGAAAAGTGTCCCCGGGCTGACAAGAGACCCTCTACAAGACATAAACGGTAAAAGATACAATAAAATAATACCGGCAAAATAACCGAGGGCCCCGGATTCCGGGGCCCTCGCTAATTATTTAGTTAGTTTATTTCACTTCGTCCGGATGCGGACTTCCTCTGTGGCAGGTTATACAGCTAACCGCGGGGATGACTGTGCCCTTGTCGTCTTTATTAAAGCTAAAATATTTTTTGTTTATTTTTTTGGTCATGGCGAACATATGCCGGGCAATGTTTTTTTCCGGCTTGGCATCGCTGGCAAAATCCAGGTGATGGGAAGCGCTATCGGCAGAAGGTGCATGGCAAAAACTACACTTGACACCGAGCGCAGCTTTCCAATTGTCCATCACTTTTTCCAAATCGTCATGACTGATATCCTTGGGCAACACTTTCAGATTTCTTTTGGGCTTATCGTCCTGGGGGCGAATTGCGGCCATTCCGGTTACCATAAGGACAAAGAGGCCAAGCACAACTGCAAATTTTTTGTAATGCAACATATTGGAGATTTTGGTTCCCCAATTTAGGGAAAGCCCGTATATATTCATCTAATATTTGACAATATTTTGACAATACCCCTTCCCCCACCCTTCACTATCTTTGCCAACATAAACCGGGCGGAGTCCGGTTTGGACAATTCAATATGGAACATACGGAAACGGACTTTTTAAAAAGAAGTCACATCATTACAATGGCCGTCTGCACAGGCCTGATCGTAGCCAATATCTATTATTGCCAACCCCTGCTTGTCCTCATTAGCAAAAGTTTTAATATCCCGGAAAGCAAAGGGGGGCGGATAACCTTTCTCACCCAGGCGGGGTATGCGCTGGGCTTGTTGTTTTTTGTGCCACTGGGGGACAAGGTCGAGCGCAGGAAGCAGATTGTATGGATGGCCGCTTTTGCCGTGGCTGCTCTCATTCTGGCCGCACTATCTCCCAATTTGCTTTGCCTGGAGATAGCCTGTGTGCTTATCGGCGCCACTTCTGTCATCCCTCAGCTGATTCTACCCCTGGCTGCCCAGCTGGCCTCGCCGTCCCGGACGGGAAAGGTAATCGGTTCTATCATGAGCGGGTTGCTGGTCGGTATACTCCTGTCGCGAACATTGAGCGGATTTGTCGGAGCCTGGCTTGGCTGGCGCGGAATGTTTTGGGTGGCGGCGGGCATCAGCTTCCTCTTATTGCTGGTCATGCGGTACACTTTTCCGGCCAGTCGTCCTCATTTCAGCGGGTCATATGCTTCCCTGATGCGGACGCTGCTGACGCTGATAAAGGAACAGCCTGTTTTACGGGAGGCCGCGGTTATCAATGCCCTGGGTTTTGCCACTTTCGGGATGTTCTGGACTACCCTGACCTTCCATCTTTCCGGAGCGCCTTTTCATTTTAACAGTGATGTCATCGGACTTTTTGGATTGGCCGCTGCAGCAGGCGCCCTGGCGGCGCCCCTCGTAGGAGGTGCTGCCGACAAACGCAATCCCCGTATCACCATCGGTTATGGATTGGGGCTGCTACTATTGTCCTTTATACTTATGTATGTATGGGCCAATGTTGTGACCGGTATGATTGCCGGCATTGTCCTGCTGGATCTAGCCATGCAATGCACGCATGTCTCAAACCAAAGTCGCGTATACGCCCTCGATCCGGCAGCGCGCAACCGGCTGAATACTGTATATATGACCGTGAGTTTTACCGGGACTTCGCTGGGTTCTGCACTTGGCATAGTGGCCTGGGATAAGGCTCAGTGGACCGGCGTCTGCGTAGCAGGCATGGCGCTTACGCTGCTGGCGTTTACGATGTATGGGCTTACCTATAAAAGAGCACGGCCGGTTTATCAATAAACTTTTTGCGGGTGAATTCAAACAAACGGGCGGTGCCGTTAACAAATTACTAATTAAGAAACTCTGGACATTTGGGTATTGTTTTTTAATGGAAATGAATTACCTTTGCGGAGTAAATTTGAGCTGATAACAGCAATTAGTAATTGAATGATCGTTTCCGCTATTTTATCTCCGGTAATTGTTAGTCGTCTTTACTCCCTGCTTTTTTACTCAGATTGCCTTTTATTTTCATTTTTAACCAGTTATTAGTATGAACATTTACGTTTCAAATTTAAGTTTTAACGTTACGGACGAAGACTTACAGGATTATTTTGCAGAATACGGAGAAGTTTCTTCTGCTAAAGTTATTATGGACAAATTCACCGGCAAATCCCGCGGATTTGCATTTGTTGAAATGTCCGATGACGAAGCAGCTAAAAAAGCTATCCAGGAACTGGACGGCGCTTCCGTTGATGGCAGAACAATCGGTGTATCCGTAGCTAAGCCCCGGGAAGACCGCGGCAGCAACGACAAAGGCGGTGGAGGCTCTTTCCAGCGCAGGGGTAACAACAACTACAGCAACAGCCGTTACTAAGTTAATTACTTCGTTAGATACACAGGACTCCAACTCCTAAAAAGGGGGGGTCCTTTTTTTATGCAGCTCTGTGAAGGGTGGTTTTATGCAGCGCTATGAAGGGTGAGGGCAACCGTAGTGCAGGTATCGCCACTGTTGTAGTCGATGCTGATGGTACCGCCGATCTTTTCGGCTGCGTGCTGCACCTGACGGATACAGTTCGCACAGCTGCGGTAAAAATATACACCGGCATTCCGGACCCTGATCATGATGTTTTCATCCACCTGTACCGACTCCACGTGAATGCATTCGTTCTGGGTACAGTCAACGGCCCTGTCCAGGAGATTCCAAAGGACGAAAGCCAGCAGGTTCTCATCCGAACCCACTTCGATATCTCTATCTATTTGGTTGATAATTATTGTTTTGCGACTTACGGCACGGGGAAGAAGACCCATCACCAATTCGTCTACAAACCGATGAAGGGATATGGTAGTGTTTAAATCAGTAGCCATTGATACAGGATTTTAGTAAGGGGGCTTTCTTTTATCGTGTAAATGTAACGCAGCCCGGCATTACTTTATGAGTGGGGCTTGTATTTATTTTCAAAATTCCTCAGACCGGACAGAGTCCGGTCAGTACACTAAGTGTACAGATTTTAATGAGTATTGGGACAAAAAATTATATTTAGACAAAATTTTTTGTCCAATACAACTTCAATGTATGAATTTTATAGGAAATCTTGTATGGTTGGTCTTTGGAGGATTGGCTGCCGCAATCGGCTATATTTTCGGCGGATTTTTGTTATGCCTTACGATTGTCGGCATCCCTTTCGGGCTGCAATGTTTTAAGATTGCCGGTCTCGTGTTATGGCCTTTTGGCCGGAAAGTCGTCTCCACTGGCAGCAGCATGGGATGCCTTTCCGTTTTCTTCAACATCATTTGGCTCTTGTGCGGGGGATTGTATACAGCCCTTGTACACCTGGTATTTGCCGCGCTGCTGTTTATCACCATTATAGGGATACCTTTTGCACGCCAGCACCTCAAGCTGATGGAGATATCCCTGATGCCCTTTGGTAAAGAGGTGATTTAGGCAAAAGAGTTTGGGCAGAGGGCAAAAAAATGGAGCCTGCGGCTTTCGCCCAGGCTCCGGTATATATGGAGATTCCTGATGTCTATCTCCAGTGACCCCGGTTCCAGTGATAACCCCGTTCGGCATGATCCCAATGGCCGCCTACCCAGGCGCGGCCGCCTCTTGGCCGGCCCCAGTATCCATTGCGCCAGGTGTATCGCCCGCCGGTCCAGACCCAATCCCCGTCGATCCAGACATAATCGGGTCCGGGGGCTACCGGCCGGACATAATAAACATCCCCGGGTTGGGTCTCAACATAACCTTCAGTGGCACAGCCGGTGACTGCCAGGGAGGTTGCTACTCCTATGATTAACAATAAATTTTTCATAATTTTTCATTTAGTGTGTTAAAGGGGCGCTATCTGTATAAAGGCGAATAATATGCCATTGCCCGGCAAAGGGGATTTTTTGGATAGCTGAGGTGGGATTTCCACAATACGAAACCATGTTACAGTGCAATTCAGTAAATTTGCGGTCGTATCCTGTTATTAAGGAGCTATCTTATCATGAGTGAAACAACAACCATCCCATCACAAACCCTGACAGCTAAAGATTTTGCTACTGATCAGGAGGTTCGTTGGTGCCCGGGATGCGGGGATTATTCCATCCTCGCCCAAGTGCAAAAGATCATGCCTACCCTGGGAATCCCCCGGGAAAACATCGTCATTATATCGGGTATTGGCTGTAGCAGCCGTTTTCCCTATTATATGAATACTTATGGGATGCACTCGATCCATGGCCGGGCCACGGCCATTGCTTCCGGGTTGAAGGCCAGTCGTCCCGAGCTGAACATCTGGGTCGTTACCGGCGACGGGGACAGTCTCAGCATTGGCGGTAACCATACCATCCACCTGCTGCGCCGGAATTTCGACATGAATATCCTGCTCTTCAACAACCAGATCTATGGGTTGACCAAGGGGCAATATTCGCCGACTTCGGAAGAACGGAAAGTCACGAAGTCAACCCCGTTCGGCAGCATCGACCATCCTTTCAATCCTCTTGCGCTTGCGATGGGGGCTGATGCCAGCTTTGTGGCCCGCAGCATGGACCGGGACCCCAAACACCTGCAGCAAATGCTGCTTCGCAGCCAGGGCCATAGGGGCGCATCCTTCCTCGAAATCTATCAGAACTGCAATATCTTTAATGACGGAGCTTTCGAGATCTTCACCGAAAAAGGCTCCAAGCCCATGGAAACCTTGTTCCTGGAACAGGGCAAACCCCTGGTCTTCGGAGCGCAACGGGAAAAAGGCATTCGCCTGGATGGTTTCCATCCTACTATTGTCGACCTGGGGAAGGATGTAAGCGAAAATGACTTGTGGATACACGACGAAAAAGACTTCTATAAAGCCCAGATTCTCGTCAGGATGTTTGATGATCCCCGTATCGAAGGTCATTTACCCAGGCCTTTTGGTGTCTTTTATGAGACGGAAAGGCCCTGTTACGAGGATATGCTCAACCTGCAGATCGAAGAGGTAATTCTTAGTAAAGGGAAGGGAGACCTGGATAAATTACTGAGGGGGAATGAGACCTGGACGATTGCGTAAGAAGGGACAAGCAACATATAAAAACGAAAAAAGAGGCCAGCTCGACAGGAGAGAGCTGCCTCTTTTTTTTGGTTTTTTCACAGTGAAATTTTTTGATTAGGTAGGTTAGGTAGAAACAAAAGAGCCAGCGATAGACATCGCCGGCCTGTGCTTACCTCTGAAACCACAAAAAGAAAAAGTTCGAATATTTTTCATTGCGCTCTATTCTCTTGTTACGTTTAATATCCCCTATACAGGGCATGCTATTCCACTATACCTTTCTGTTAGTACCTGGTCACTATTCACTGGATAGGTCCTGTTATACAGGGTTGTCAAAAATTAATTATTAAGATTGTGGGCGGATCCGGGACTAAGTACCGAAATACTGGTTTAAAAAGGGTAACGACGGGATTATGTCTGAACAGAGGATAGGTAAATTAAACAATATGAAGAAGTCACACCTCATATGCTGAACTGAACCCGGATATCTATGGAATTGGAATCTTCGGATGGAAATTGGACGGTCGGAATTGAGGAAATTGGATTCGGATAGCTTTTGGTGGCGTGTCCGTAATCTAGACGTTGTATTCAGAGTGTATAAGCGCGGTAAAAATAAAGACAGTTTTGTTAAAAAGCAATATTTTTTTTCCAATTTTTGCCCTGATCGCTGCGAATGTCCTCCTTCCCCGCAGAGAGGGGACGTTGTAAGCCTTACTGAACAAGGGTTTCAAGCTCTCTGTCGGCAGCTTTGAATGTTTTTTCTTTTTTTCTGTTGAACCACCATTCGGGCGCCGTCCTCTTCATCAGGGTATCGATGTAACGCATGCCCATAAGATACCAGATGCCCTTTAATTTGCCGCTGAACGAGGACTGCAGGGCTCTGAGGCTCATAGCAAAACCGCTATCCAGATACTCCATGTGATGCCAGTAGCCGGCCGGCATGAATAAGGTCTCCCCGTGCTCCAGGATCACCTCGTATCCTTTTGCCAGCCGCAACGCGGGATATTTTTCGAGTTCCAGCTTATTCTGGTCTTCGTCAAAATACTTTTCGAAATTTACAAAACTCAGGACTTCCCAGGGTTTCCGGTAAATCTTGTGTTGCTCTTCAAAAGGGAAAAGCAATACCCGTTTGCGCCCAACGAACTGCGTATGAATGATATGGGAAAGGTCGATGTCAAAATGCATGTGTGTCACCGACCCCTTTCCGCCGACAAATAACATTGGATAACGCTTGACAAATCCCTTCATCAGGTGTTCGGGCCATTCGAAGTCTTTGACCAGCTGGGGTGCATGCTCGAAAATGTTGAAAAGGAAGATCCGCCATTCTGCAGGCCCTTTGCGGACCATATCGATGTAATCTCCAAACTTCATGTAATCATCGGCCGTATTGATGGGGGTATACGCATCGCTTTTCACGTTGTTATAAACGCCCACTTTTACTTCCCCGACAACAAATTTGAAGTAATCCCAGGTCCATTTTTGGTAGGCCGGCCATAACTTAGACAGTCCGTTTCCGCTGATCACTAAGGGCTTCATTGGTGTGTAGTATTGATCCCTGAAGTCTTCAGCGTTGATACTGTCCACCCTGTCTACCGCTTGTAATTGCATGCTTAAAAGAAGATTTGGGCAAATTTAAGACTAAATCTATGTTAAGAGAATGTTAGCCATCACTGGCAATCCTTTTGCAGCAAATTTTTAATACCTTTCACTATGCTACTGCATCTCCATCCGGTGAACCCCCAGCTCAGAAACATCAAAACCATTGTGGAATGCCTGCTCGATGGCGGAGTCATCATTTATCCTACGGACACGATATATGGCCTTGGCTGTGATATTTTTCAGCACAAGGCGGTCGAACGTATCTGCCGGATCAAACAGGTCGACCCTGCCAAGGCGCAATTATCCTTTGTCTGTTATGACCTAAGTGACCTGAGCAATTATACCAAGAGCATCTCCACTCCCCTTTATCGAATGCTAAAAACTTATTTACCAGGCCCTTATACCTTTATTTTGCCAGCCAGCAAACAGGTCCCCAAGATCCTGAAAAGCAGGAAAGACACTATTGGTCTTCGCATTCCCGACAATACCATCGCTCGCTGTCTGGTCAAAGAATTGGGGCATCCCATTCTCAGCTCTTCGCTGCCGGGTGAAATGGTTGAAGAATATACTGATCCGGAGATGATCCACGATAAATTTGAAAAGCTCGTCGACATAGTCATTGATGGGGGTATCGGTGGGATTCTTCCATCCACAATCGTCGATTGTACCGGGGAAGAGCCCGTAGTCACCCGGAAAGGCCTGGGTCAGTGGGAGATGGAAGTTAATCCATGAGGGCGGGATTGGTCGGGCCGGGGGAGTTAATCCATGAGACTTAGCTGCTCTTCTTCGGGGCCATCGGGCAGGATGTTGAAGCTTTTCCGATGGTATTTGCAAAGTCCGAATTTCTCGATTGCGTCGCGATGTTCCTTTGTTCCATAGCCTTTATTGCTTTCCCAGCGGTAGTGGGGAAACTCCGCATGCAGCCCCCGCATGTATTCGTCGCGCCAGGTCTTGGCCAGGATGCTGGCAGCGGCAATGGACGCAAAAATGCTGTCTCCCTTTACGATACAGCGATGGGGTACTCTTTTGTATTTGGAAAAACGATTGCCGTCGATCAGCAGCAGCCTGGGTCGTAGTTTTAGCTGGTCGAGGGCCAGGTGCATGGCCTTAAAAGAGGCTTTTAAAATATTGATGCGGTCGATCTCTTCGTGGTCTACCTGGGCCACACTCCAGGCGAGGGCATTGGCTTCGATATAAACCCGCAGTTCGTTGCGGTTGTCCACGCTGACCTGTTTGGAGTCATTCAGCAGGGGATGGAAAAAACCCGGTGGCAGGATTACCGCTGCTGCGAATACGGGTCCGGCATAACATCCCCGGCCTGCTTCGTCGCAGCCGGCTTCCGTCAGCTCCTCCTGGTAATGGCTTCTCAACGGGTTTTCCATGTCTCAAAAATAGTTTTTCTTTTTATTGCGAAATGCGGCGGTGGAAAAATAATGCTGAACTGGCGAGGCTTGACACGGCTATCTTACCTTTGCGTCGTTATGTTATCCACCATTACTTCTCAGCCTTCGGGTAAAACCCATTATCCCTTGTCGGGAAGTTCCTCCCGCCCGGTAGCTATCTGGGTCTATACGGGCGTCATTATGCTGCTGGTACAGGTCGTCCTTGGCGGCATTACCCGTCTGACGGGCTCCGGCCTTTCTATTACAGAATGGAATGTCGTCACGGGTGCGGTACCTCCGCTGAATACAGCCCAATGGCAAGTTGAGTTTGCAAAATATAAAGCGACTCCGCAGTACCAGCTTCTCAACTCCGGCTTCACGCTGGCCGATTTTAAGTTTATCTTTTTCTGGGAATGGTTTCACCGCTTCTGGGCCCGCCTGGTTGGAGTCGTATTCCTGGTGGGTTTCGTGGGGTTGTGGGGGAAGAAAAAAATGCAGCCATGGATGATCCGGCCATTGATCATCCTGTTTTTACTGGGCGCCTTGCAGGGCGCCATTGGCTGGATCATGGTCGCGAGTGGTTTGACGGGGGATGCCATATATGTAAAACCGGCAAAGCTGGCGTTACACTTTGTATTTGCGCTGGGGTTGATCGCTTATGCTTTTTGGTTTGCGCTGCAGCTGTCCGTTCCGGACAATGAAAAAATTATGAGCGGAGGGAGTCGCCTGGCGGCCCTTCGCCGCTGGACCATTGTCATCCTGGTCCTGCTTTTCTTCCAGCTTTTATATGGAGCCCTGATGGCCGGTCATAAGGCGGCGACGGCTGCTCCAACCTGGCCTTCTATAAACGGCAGCTGGATACCGGATGGTCTGTTCAGCCAGAAACCACTGCTGCAGGACCTGGCAGGTAATAAAATTACCGTACACTTTATTCATCGGACTCTTGCCTACCTGCTGTTGATCGGGGTAGGGATATGGTCGATACTGGCGGCCCGCCTAACGGCACGGCCGGCCATACCCGGCGCGGGCTTACGGGGTTCCGACCCGGTTGCCGGCGGCACCGCTTTTCGCCGTCTTCGCTGGTTGCCCCTGCTGCTCATCGGGGTGCAGATCATACTTGGCATCAGCAGTCTGCTGACGAGCCCGGGTATTATTCCCCAACAATGGGTAGCCTTCGACTGGTTGGCCCAGTTTCACCAGGTAACCGGTCTCTTATTCTTAATGACAATGGTCGGGATGTTGTACCTTGTGATACCCGTAAAACACACGTAAGATACTCTGTAACCGTATGATGCGAATCTTAAAAGCTATTTACTATTTCTTTCCCGTACAACTGCTATTGCTGCATGTAAAAAAGTTCCAGGTATTATTGATATTCTGGCTCATTCTCTTCAGTACGCTAAATGGCGGTTTTATGCGCGCCTATGGTGCGGCGGCCCTCTTTCTTTCGCCGGAATACCTGGGAGATGTAGGGCCCATCAGCACGGCTATCGTCGGGATGGCTACCGGCATCTTTATCATGAGCTGGAATATTACGACCTTTATTTTGTTCTGCCAGTACTTCCGTTTTCTTGCTACGACCACCAAGCCCTTTCTGAAATACTGCATCAACAACGCGATACTGCCTATCATTTTCCTGGTGTTTTATTTTGTAAAAGTTGTGCAGTTCAGTGCCCGCCGGGAATTATTGTCGGTTTCAGCCATTCTCTGGCTCAGCGCCGGTTTTCTATGTGGATTTTGTTTTATTATTGTCGCTTCCCTCCTGTATTTCTTCCGTGCGGACAAGACCATTATCCGCCGGATGACACCGGTGATCAGCAATCCTAAATTGTTTAAATCGCAGTTTCGAAAAGAAGAGGTCCGGCTCAACGAAAGCCGGCTCGTGCACGTGAGGTGGTATCTCAACTCTTTCCGGACGATCCGTAAAACCCGCGATGTCTCGCACTACAGCATAGACTTTATCGAAAATATTTTCAACCGCCACCATATCTCTGCGGTCTTGTCCATTTTCGTTGCTTTTATCTTTCTGATCGTCGTCGGATTTTTTATGGACAACCGGATCTTCCAGCTGCCGGCTGCCGCCAGCATCCTCATCTTTTTTGCCATTCTGATCTCGCTGTCCGGGGCTTTTTCCTATTTTCTCCAATCCTGGAGCATTCCTTTTTTTGTAGTCCTTTTTTTCATCCTGAATTTACTCTATCAATATAACGTCATTGACCCTACGAATAAAGCCTATGGCCTGAATTACAATGCCAGGGAAGACCGCCCGTTATACGATCGGGAAACACTGCTGCAACTGTGCTCGGAAAAGAATCTTAATAAAGACAAGGCGAATATGCTGGGCATCCTGGAAAAATGGAAAGCGAGGCAATCGGAGTCGAAACCCGTCCTTTTCCTGGTGAATACCAGCGGCGGCGGCAGCCGCAGCGCCACGTTCACCATGAGTATCCTGCAGCGCCTTGACAGCCTCAGCAAGGGACAGCTGATGCGAAAAACCTTTTTGATCACCGGCGCATCCGGTGGCATGCTGGGCGCGGCTTATTTCCGAGAGCTATCCCGGCGGCGCGACGAAGGGGACTCGTCCATCTATCTGCAGAATCATCGTTATATAGACGATATTTCCGGCGACCTGCTCAATACTCTTTTTTCTTCATTCGTTGCGCGGGACCTGGCCTCTCCTGCTCAGAAATTCAGGGTCGGTGACCACGAATACGTCAAGGACAGGGGTTTTGCCTTCGAGCAGAAACTAAATGAAAATACAGGGGGTATCCTGAACCGTCAGTTGAAAGATATTGCGCCTGAAGAGGCCGCAGCCCGTATGCCGATGCTCCTGTTCAATCCTGTCATCACCCGTGACAGCCGGGCCCTGGTCATCAGCACCCAGCCTGTCAGCTTTCTGATGCGGCCGCGGTTTGACAGCAGTAAGATCCCTGCTATGGACCCTGACGCCGTAGACTTCGCGGCACTCTTTACCCGGCAGGAACCGATGAACCTGCGACTGCTGACGGCGCTGCGCATGAATGCCACTTTTCCTTACGTATTGCCGAATGTATGGCTGCCGACCCGGCCCGTCATCGATGTCATGGATGCCGGTTTCAGGGATAATTTTGGGGAGATGAATGCGATTCGCTTCCTCAATGCTTTCCGGGAATGGCTGCAGCAGAATACCAGCGGGGTCGTCCTTCTCCAGATCCGCGACCGGAAAGCCGGAGGCTGGGAAAACCCCTATGAGTCGGATGACGTCACGGAGATCATTACCAAACCGCTGCTGCTGCTGCAGGACAACTGGTATAAGATGCAGGAATACAACCAGGACGATCTGCTCAGCCTTTCACAGAATGGGATGGGCTTTCCTTTCCGGAAACTGATCTTCCAGTATGTTCCGAAAACTGAAGATGCCGGAGCGGCATTGAATTTTCACCTGACTAAACAGGAAAAGCTCAATATCACCGGGTCTCTGGACAATAGTGAGAATCAGCGGGCTTTTGGGTTATTCAGCCGACTGGCCGGACATTGACCGGCCAAGGGCCGGTCGCCCGAAGGGCAATCATTGGTCTAAGGCTGTATCAGCCATATTGCCCCCGGGACTACTCTAATGATAAACTTTCCGGCCGGTGCTGCGGGGTCTCCATCAATATGCAGGGGTGCATATTCCGGGTTGAAAATCTCCAGGGACGGCGTCCTGAAATAAAGCACTCTCCGCCGCCCTTTTGCTACGGGGCTGGTTTGTACAGGATAACCGCCCAGCATCTGCCGGATAACAGACAACAAAAAAGAGAGACGTCCCGTCTTTTTAACAATGACAATATCGAGCTGTCCATCCTGCAGACTGGCTTTGGGGGCGATGGTAAAATGATTGCCAAACTGATCACCATTGGCGACATTGATGAAAAAGGCATCTACAGTAAAACTAAGCGCCCCTCCGTTGCCGGCAGCAGGGATGTTAATCCGGAAAGGATAAGGCCGGGCAGTAAAAAAATTTTTCATCGTCACTTTGACATAAGTCTGTAGTCCCCGTTTTGGCTGAAGGGCGAAATCGTGGGCGACTTTTCCATCGAAGCCAATGCCGCAAAGCATACAGGAAAAATGCCCGTTGATCAAAAAGCCATCGATACACGAAGCCTTGCCGGAAAAAATGATATCCAGGGCTTTCTGGGGGTCCTTGGGTATTTTGGCGGCGAAGGCAAGCCCGTTGCCTGAACCCATCGGGATGATACCGACGCGAATATCTGTTCCGGTCAGAGCTGCCATGACGGCGCTGACCGTTCCGTCACCGCCACAGATGACCACATCGGTGACCTTCTCCTGCTGAATGACGTCATTGAGGAAGTCGTAGTTACCTTCCGCATTGGTGGGATGTATGCTGAATTCAAAATTCTCCTGTTGGGTCCTTTGGGTGATCAGCTGCTGTAAAGAGGATTTACCGCGGGTACCCGATATGGGATTGATGAGATAAATAATTTTTCTTGACATAGCAATTATTATGGACTGGCAGTCCACCCTGCGCCGCAAATATCACTTAAAAACTTTTATCCGGCGTTACCATAGGGAGGTGCACTATTTCCGACAGAAAATGAACGACCCCTTTTTCCACTCCTTCTACGTCGTGAGACCGTACCGAGGAGCTGATGACGTGTGTGCCGGCGCCCGGGATGGCCTGTTTGTATTTCAGGGCCGGGGCCGTGCCCAGCTGATCGAACATGGCAAGGGAAGCCGAAACTTTTACGGTGCTATCCTGGTGTATTTTATCCTTATAATAATAGAATAAACCTACCGGCTGGGTTACTTTGGAAAAGGTGGTTTTATTCATTGTCGTTTCCAGCAGCTCTTCAAGGGCCGCGACCGCTTCGGTGCGATACTTCGTATACCAGTATTGCTGGTAGAGAGGGCCGAAATCTTCGGTGCTGATGATATAGTCAGACTTGGTTACTAAGTGGGCAACCTGTAATCCCCAGTGATTATTCAGCACCCAGGCCGTTGGATCATTGATGGCAATATTGGGTGAGAGCAAGACCAGGGCCGTCACCATGTCCGGGTAGGTTGCCGCCAGCTGCAAGGCGAAAGTGCCACCGGTGGACGTTCCCATGAGGATAACCTTGTCACCGAGCTGGCGGCCGATGGCAAGAGCATCCCGGGCAGACTCCCAGTAGTTGTCGGCGGTGAGGTTGACCATCGCATCTACGGTATCTATGCCGTGTTCCGCCAGCCGTGGCAAATAGAGATTGCAGCCGAACTTTTTGGCAATATAGCGGTGCAGGGGATCTCCTTCACCCTGTGAAGCGGAGAATCCATGGAGGTAGACGATGGCATAGGGCGTTTTTTTGCGGCTGGAATCAGCCCAGACGATACGGGCTTCATTATCCGGCTTTAAATGATGCCCGGTTTCCTGGCCGCTGATATATTTTTCCAGTGCAGCCGGCTCCGATGGCACGGCGGGCATGGTTGTGTTGTAAACGGGAGTGGCTGGGGAAGGTCCCAGCAGGTAAAGGACGATCAGCAGAACGGGGAGAAGAAGCAACCATCTTTTACGCATGGGATAAAATTTAGTGGAATTTATACAATCGACTGCAATGATAAGCTCATTTTTTCAGGTGGGGCCCTCCCGGTTTTATATGTTTTTTGTGTTATTTCTGATTTGGCCTTCCGGTCCGGCTAGGAAATCCGCCCGTTTAATCGTACATTTGCCGCTCAAAACGGGCCGGGGCCCGTTGGCCAAAGGCCCGATATTAGCCAAAATGGCACGGAGGTGCCAGTCGAGCCTAAGGCCATAATTTTTTTATAGGAAACAGTTTATGCAAATCAGAAACATAGCGATCATCGCCCACGTCGACCACGGTAAAACTACACTGGTAGACAAGATCTTACATGCTACCCATGTATTCCGTGACAACCAGGAAACCGGAGAGCTGATCATGGACAACAACGACCTCGAAAAAGAAAGAGGCATCACCATTTTCAGCAAAAATGCTGCAGTGGAGTATAAAGATACTAAGATCAACGTGATAGACACCCCTGGTCACTCTGACTTCGGGGGTGAAGTCGAACGCGTACTGAAGATGGCGGACGGGGTTTTGCTTTTGGTTGACGCCTTTGAAGGGCCGATGCCGCAGACCCGTTTCGTATTGCAGAAAGCATTACAGCTCAGTCTGAAACCCATCGTCGTTATCAATAAGGTGGACAAGCCCAATTGCCGTCCCGACGAAGTTCATGAGGCCGTATTCGAGCTGTTCTTCAACCTGGATGCAACGGAAGAGCAGCTGGATTTCCCCACCTTTTACGGTAGCGGAAAGAACGGTTGGTTCAACAGCAAAAACGAACAATGCGCGGATATCACTCCCCTGCTGGATGGTATCCTCCAATATGTACCGGCTCCGAAAGTAGCCGAAGGTCCCCTGCAGATGCAGATCACTTCCCTGGACTACTCTTCCTTCCTGGGCCGTATAGCCGTGGGTAAGGTAGCGAGGGGTTCCATAAAGGAAGGCCAGTCCATCGCGCTGATGCAGGCCGACGGTACGATCAAGCGTTCGAAAGTAAAAGAGCTTTATACGTTTATGGGCATGGGTAAGAAAAAGGCGACCGAAGTAATGGCCGGAGACATCTGTGCTGTGGTTGGCCTGGAAAACTTCAACATCGGCGACACCATTGCCGACTCGGAGAATCCCGAAGCCCTGCCGATCATCAGTGTGGATGAGCCCACGATGAGCATGCTTTTCGGCATCAACAACTCTCCTTTCTTTGGAAAGGATGGTAAGTTCGTTACTTCCCGTCACCTGCGCGACCGCCTGATGAAAGAGACGGAAAAGAACCTGGCGCTGAGAGTGGAAGATACGGACAGTGCCGATAGCTTCCTGGTATTCGGCCGTGGTATCCTTCACCTGGGTATCCTGATCGAAACCATGCGCCGCGAAGGCTTCGAGCTGACGATAGGACAGCCACAGGTACTGGTAAAAGAGATCAATGGCAAGAAACACGAGCCTTTTGAAATATTGGTAGTAGACGTTCCTTCCGATTTCAGCGGTAAGGTCATCGACATGGTCACTCAGCGCAAAGGCGAAATGCTGATCATGGAAAGCAAGGGTGAGATGCAGCACCTGGAATTTGAGATCCCTTCGCGTGGTCTCATCGGCCTGCGGAGCAATATGCTCACCAATACGGCAGGTGAAGCCGTCATGGCGCACCGTTTCCTGGAATACAAACCCTGGAAAGGCCCCATCCCCGGCAGAAGCAATGGGGTGCTGCTCTCCAAGAACCAGGAAAAGACCACCGCTTATTCCATTGATAAGCTACAGGACCGCGGTACTTTCTTTGTCGATCCGGGCGAAGAAGTTTATGTAGGCCAGATCATCGCGGAACATATCAAACCGGGCGACCTGATCGTAAACGCCACGGAAGGTAAAAAGCTAACCAATATGCGGGCCAGCGGCAGCGATGATTCGGTCCGGATCATCCCCAGGAAGCAAATGACCCTGGAAGAATGTATGGAGTATATCCAGCAGGATGAATGTATCGAAGTGACACCCAAAAAGATACGTCTTCGCAAGACCATCCTGGACGAAGATGAAAGAAAGAGGACCCAAAAGTCGATGAAGACAGAAGAAGTCCGATAATCGTATCTTTGTGATTCAATCGGTGCGCCATGGATCAACTGAAGAAAAAAATGCAATATATAAAAAAGCACAGGCTGGTTATGCTGGTCCTGTGCTTTTTGTTAAATAGCTCTCTCCCGGCCAAGGCTCAGTGTTCGATTTGCACCCGCACAGCCCAGCAACTGGGCGAACGGCCCGCGAAGGCGCTGAACAAAGGAATTATTTACCTGGCAGTGACCCCCCTGGCCATTTTTGGCCTTATCGGCTATCGCTGGTGGAAAAGCGAACAGGGACACGAATGACCGAGTCCGGGAATGACCGAGTCCGGGAATGAACGAATCCGGGAATAAACGAATCGTTATGCATAAAAATGAGCTTTACGAAAAGTGTAAAGCCAGGCAGATCCAACTGAGGCACGTATGTGAGATCGGGGTCAATATGCCTGAAAAATCCAACATTCTCGATTTTATCCGTAAAGATAAGATCAGGGCGACCCTTATAGAGCCTGATCAAAAATGTATAACAGCGATACGTAACTTCTTCGCTGACGATAACAACGTCACGCTTTTCCCTTATGCTATTTATGACTACAATGGGGTGCTCGAACTGGCGCAGCGCGGAGAGTCAACCTTTGCCACGGCCCTGCCTTTCAGCCCGGCAGTAGTGAACGACCACTATACGGTGAAAAAAGAAGATACCTTCCAGGTCGAGTGCAGGCGTTTTGATGACCTGGATGACGGGTCGATCGACCTGCTAAGCATCGACACCGAAGGCTGTGAATGGTATGCGCTGAAATACCTGAAGAGCCGGCCCCGGGTCATCTCGCTGGAAACGCATGGTAAAGAATATTCCAACCCCTACCTAAGCGAGATACTCGGCTGGATGGGGCACAACGGGTATAAGAGATGGTTTATCACCAAGAGCGACAGTGTCTTTTATAAAGACGGCGTTTTTGTTCCGGATGCGGAAGATCGGCGCCAGTTGCGTTCGATGGATCGGTATATCCGTTTCCGGAAATTCAGGAAAAAGCTGGTCAATACCTTCAAATTTGGGAGGAGGAAATGACTGAATTACAATCATCTTTAGGGAAGGAAAACCTTTTGGTCCATCCGCTGATATCGGTGGTATTGGGCACCTATAATGGGGAGACCTATCTGCCTGAGCAGCTCGATTCTATCCTGGCGCAATCCTATCCCACTCTTGAGGTCATTGCCGTCGACGATGGTAGCAGCGACAGGACCGTTGATATCCTCCGGGAATATGCCGTCCGTGACGCCCGGATCAGGGTTTTTATCAATGAGCAGAACCTTGGTTTTGTACACAATTTTGAAAAGGGTTGCTCTCTGGCGACGGGTAAATGGATCGCCCTCTGCGACCAGGACGACTATTGGATGCCGGATAAGATAGAAAAAATGGCTGAGGCCATCGGCGGGTATCCCATGATCTATTGCGATTCGATCCTTTGCGATGATCAATTGCGGGACCTTGGGAAAAAGATCTCCGACATGGCGCACTTTCAGTCTTTCGACGATTGCCGGCAATTGTGCGTTTTCTCCCGGATGTATGGTCACGCAACCCTGATCACGCGTTCGCTTTTCGAAAAAGCGCGTCCTTTTTTGAAAGAGATACCCCACGACGGCTGGCTGGCCTATCATGCTACGCTCTACGGGGGCGTTCGCTACCTACCCGACGTGCTGGTAAAATACCGGCAGCATGCAGGAAACGTGTTTGGTGTTGTCGGAAGGAAATGGAAGAAGAACACCAGCCCGGAGCGGGCGAAAAAAAAGCGCAGAGACCTTGCCCGCGTCCGTTTGCGTATGAATGCCTATTGCGAGGCCTGCCCGGATTCGCTGGCGCCGCAAAAAAAATTACTCCGGGCGCTGGTTGACAGTTATCGCAGCTTTTCCCTGGTCAATAACTTCAAAAGAGTGTACTTGTTCCTCGCCAATTGCGATCTGCTGCTGACGGTGAAAAAATATCCTTTATGGCGGAAATATCTTTTCTGTTTCAAAATGTTCATAAAGATCAAGTAGATCGTTATAGCCATTCCTGGATGAACCGGTAGAGATTAAAGGGGACACCGTCCGGAGCTTCTCCGATCTTTATAGCGAGTTTAGCCCGGGAGATACCTTTCATTTTTTGCTGTTGGATAAGATGATAGGCTTTATCGGCCAGGATACGGTATTTACTCCCCGGTGGTTTTTCTCTTTGCAGGTCTTCCCGGATAAGTGCGGTTAGCTGTGCGATACCTTGTCTTTGAGTAGCAATGGTCTTTATTATCGGGATGTCCCGGTTCTCCCGGCGAAAGGCGGCCGATCGCATAGAGCGCAGGTTCCGCACGAAGATATCCGCCCCGGGGCGGTCGCTTTTATTGACTACGAAAATATCGGCTATTTCCATAAGCCCTGCCTTCATAGATTGAATATCGTCCCCTGCCTCGGGCGCCAGCACCACAAGGGTTGTGTCTGCGAGCCCGGCTATTTCAATTTCATTTTGCCCTACGCCGACGGTTTCGATGACAATGAGATCAAAACCGGCGTATTTAAGGAGGTCGGTTATCTCAATGATCGCGGGGTTCAGACCGCCTAATGTGCCGCGTGTGGAAAGCGACCGGATAAAAACTCCCGGATGGTCATACCATTGATTCATCCGGATACGGTCCCCCAGCAGGGCTCCGAAATAGATAGAAGAGGAGGGGTCTACACAAAGGACCGCCACTTTTTTTCCTTCAGCCGTGAACTGTTCGATGAGGGTGTCCGCCAGCGTGCTTTTTCCTGCGCCGGGAGGTCCGGTAATGCCAATGACCGGGGTGGAAGACGGGGGTAACCCGGCCAACAGATGGGTGAAATTCCCGGCTCCGTTTTCCACGTAGGAAATGGTCCGGGCCAGGGCCCGAAAATTGCCTTTATGAACCTCGGACAACAATTGTTCTTCCCTATTGGTCATTGCAAATATCTTGTGTGAATAGCGGCTTGATCACGTACAAATATAATGACTATATTTACCAGCTAATGCAGCGGGAGACCTTTATTATCAGCCGGTCCGATGCCATCGGAGATGTGGTGCTCACATTGCCAGTGGCGGGTGTGCTGCGGGAATTGTATCCCAGCTCGAAGATTATTTTTTTAGGCCGTTCCTATACGGAAGACCTCATCAAGACCTGTGGGTATGTCGATGAATTCCTCAACTGGGACGAGCTGTTGAAACTGCCTCACGAAGAAGCCGTAAAGAAAATGGCGGACACCGGAGCGGATACCATTATTCATGTACTCCCGCAGCCGGAAATTGCCAGGATGGCAAAACAGGCAGGTATAAAACAACGGATCGGCACGACCAACCGGCTTTACCATTGGTGGTACTGCAACAGGCTGGTTTGGCTATCCAGGAAGAACTCTCCTTATCATGAAGCGCAATTAAATCTTCGGCTGCTGACAGCGCTGGGTGCGAAAGAATTATATTCCCTGCCCGAGATAGGCCGTTACTATGGCCTGACCCGGTTGACCCCATTGCCACAGGAGGTCGCCGGTTTGCCCGATCCGGGAAAGTTTAACCTGATTCTTCATCCCAAATCAAGAGGTCATGGAAGGGAATGGGGATTGGATTATTATATTCAGCTGATCAACTTACTGCCACCCGATCAGTTTAAAATATTTATTACCGGCACAATCGCGGAAGGCCGCTTGCTGGAACCCTTGTTGCAGGCTTGTCCTTCCGTGACCGATGTGACCGGCAGGCTGAGCCTGGCCGAATTTATTGCCTTCATTTCCAGAGCAGATGGATTGCTGGCATCGGGGACGGGTCCCCTGCACCTGGCCGCAGCCCTGGGTATCCATGCCATAGGCATCTTCCCGCCCCTGCGCCCTATTCACCCCGGCCGTTGGGCGCCCATTGGACCCAAGGCAAAAGCCCTGGTAAAGGACATCGACTGTACGGCCTGTCAAAAAACGATGGACTGCACCTGTATCCGGAATATTCTTCCCGCACAGGTAAAAGAAATCTGGTTATCCCGCCTGTCCAGTCTTGCTGCCGAGACCGAGCGCAACCTGGCAAACAGGTCCTGAAAATAATTTAGCTTTGCAGGCTATGACGAATTTCATTCCTGTTTTCCCCCTGGGTATTGTTGTGTATCCAGGAGAGATGGTGAACCTGCATATATTCGAACCGCGTTATAAACAACTTGTCAATGAATGTTATAAGGAAGGAAAGCCCTTTGGCATCCCGACGGTGATCGATAACAAATTGAATGAGATGGGGACGCTGGTGAAGATCACCGAGCTGGTAAAGGTTTACGACAATGGCGAAATGGACATCCGGACGCAGGGAATGCGCGTTTTCCGGGTTTTGGAATTGATAAAATCTGTTCCGGACAAACTGTTCAGCGGTGCGATAGTCAACTACCCCGACAATATCGAAGGGCCGGGTAAAAGAGAGCTCATGCAGAAAATTATCAATGCCATCCGCGAATTACACCGGCTGCTCAGCATCTCCAAGGACTTCCATAAACCCGATGAAGAATTGGGGACTTACGATATTGCACACCATGCAGGGCTTTCGCTCGAACAGGAATATGAATTGCTGGGATTGCTGCAGGAAGTGCAGCGGCAGGAATATCTCAAACGCCACCTTGGAAATGTATTGCCCGTGATTGCCGAAATGGAAACCTTGAAAGAGAGGGTAAAACTAAACGGACATTTCAAAAACCTATCTTCGTTTAAATTTGAAGATTAGCTATGCCTACGACCCTCTGCTTCGACTTTGGCAATACCCGGATGAAATGTGCCCTGTTTACCGATGGGAATTTCGTAAAAGAGCATATGCTCGAAAACGATGACGAAGAGACGATCAGGGCCTTGCTCGACTTATACCATCCGGACCGGTCTATTTTATCTTCCGTCATTGATCACAACCCCGTACTCGAGGAGCTACTAAAAGGAGCCACTCATTTTCATAAGCTAAGCCATCAATCCAAACTACCTGTTACAACACCGGTAGGCAAGCCGGAAACCATTGGGGCTGATCGCCTGGCCCTGGTTGTAGCGGCAGCCACCCTCTTTCCCGGCAAGAACAACCTTGTCATCGGTTTGGGTTCGGCCATTACCTATAATTACGTGAATAAATACAAGGAATTTATTGGAGGTGGCATTTCTCCCGGCATGGAAATGCGGTTTAAATCTTTAAATGCCTTTACCGCCAAATTGCCCCTGGTAAAAGCCGACTGGAACTTTCCCCTGGCCGGTTACGACACCCGGACCAATATCCTCAGCGGGGTGATTTTGGGTATGGCTAAGGAAATAGATGGTTTTATCGACGCATATGAGGAGAAATACGACAATTTTAACGTGCTGTTAAGCGGCGGAGACTCGGTCTATTTTTCCCGCCACCTGAAAAAGAAGATATTTACAGACCCTTATTTAATCTTTAAAGGCCTCTATGCCATCAGTGAGTTCAATCAATAAATCTTTGGCGCCGTTGCTGTCTTTGGCGCTGCTGCTGACAGCGGGATTGTTTTTAGTTAGCTGCGGCAAAAAAGCAAAACAGACGGCTAATCGTCCGCGGCAGATCGTTCCGGAAGAGGCGATCGATATCGAAAACTTATTGAGCGAACCCTATACGGATTCGACCGGCAAGCTATCAGCACACGTTAAGGGGAAACTGACGGCGCCCTTTATGTTACGTTTTCAACGGGCAGACTCTCCTTATGCAGAATTTCCCAGGACCCTGCACGTGGATTTTTATGATGCGCAGATGGTGGTGGAAAGCCAGCTGGATGCTTTATACGGAAAATACCTGGAAAACCAGGGCAAGGTCTTTCTCCGGGATTCTGTGGTAGTCAAGAATATTTTAAAGGGGGATACGGTACACTGCCAGGAGTTGTGGTGGGACCAGCATACCGAACGATTTACTACGGATAAACCCGTGCGCATTTATATGAAGGATAAGATCCTCTTTGGCACCGGCATGGAAGCGGACCAAAATTTCCGCTGGTATACCATCCGTAAATTGACCGGGACTGTATTGACTGCCGGGAATAATATACCTAAGTAAATTGTGAGTGATTTACCGCCCTGCCGGAGTTAGGCAGGTCGGCTGCCAGTTTGTAAATTCAATCAAAAAATATGGAATATCGTCGTTTAGGAAGATCGGGTTTACAGCTAAGTGTGCTGTCCTATGGCAGCTGGGTCACTTTTCACGGCCAGATCGAAGACAAACATGCCGACGAGCTGATGGGCATCGCCTATGACAAAGGCGTTAATTTTTTCGACAATGCCGAAACCTATGCAGATGGGGAAAGTGAATTAATGATGGGGCGTGTGCTGAAAAAAAAGAATTGGGACCGCACCTCTTATGTCCTTTCCTCCAAAGCCTATTTCGGCTCCCGGAAAAAGCTGCTGCCCAACCAGACAGGCCTTAGCCGCAAGCACCTGGTTGAAGCCTGTAACGAGGCCTTACAGCGACTGCAGACAGACTATCTTGATCTTTATTACTGTCACCGGCCTGATCCCAATACCCCGATGGAAGAGGTGGTCTGGACCATGCATAACCTGATCCAGCAAGGGAAAGTCCTGTACTGGGGCACCAGCCAATGGAGCGGCGCGGAGATCATGGAAGCGTGGAGCGTGGCCGGGCGGTATAACCTTATCGGGCCGACGATGGAACAGCCACAGTACAATATGTTCGAACGCTATAAAATGGAGCTGGATTATGCTCCTATCTTCCGCAACGTGGGAATGGGTACGACTATTTTCAGCCCGCTGGCGGCAGGTTTCCTTACCGGCAAATACCAGGGAGGCATACCCGAGGGCTCCCGTTTATCCCTGGAGGGATTCGAGTGGCTGAAGAAACGCTGGTTACAGGAAGACCGGATAAATAAGGTACAGAAGCTGACCACAGTGGCTCAAAAGTTGAATGCCTCTCTTGCTGCGCTGGCGATTGCCTGGTGCATCAGCAATCCCAACGTGACCAGCGCTATTGTGGGCGCAACGAAGAAGGAGCAGTTGCTGGAGAACTTTAAGGCGCTGGACGTGCTGCCGCAGCTGACGCCGGCCGTGCTGAAGGAAATTGAGGATATCTTAGAGAACAAACCTTACTGGGATAGTAACTAGCCGCGCCAAATTCTGACCAGCAGGCCCCTGCTATAAATATTTGAAAAGGAATCTCTTATGGGATTCCTTTTTTTGTTGGCCGATACAGCTATAAAAATATTCAATTAAACGTTTGTTTAATTCAAACGTTTGTTTAATTTTGTGCCGTCAATTAGGAGATTATACATGTCAGATAAAAGAGAACATATTCTCATTATAGCAGAAACGCTTTTTGGTGAAAAGGGATTTGATGGGACTTCTGTCCGGGATATTGCTCAGCAGGCGGGGGTCAACCTTGCCATGATCTCTTATTATTTTGGCTCTAAGGAGAAATTGCTGGAGGCTTTGATCGAATTCCGCGCGGGATATGCCTATGGTATCCTGGAAGAACTGAACAAGGATCAGTCGCTCAGTCCCTGGGATAAAATGGACAGGCTGGTAGAGTTCTATGTCGACAGGATCCTGAACAACCTTCCCTTCCACAATATCATGTACCAGGAATCCTTTTCGAGTTTCCGGTCGGATGATATCAGGAACAGGGTGATTGCCATCAAAATGCGCAACCTGGACCAGATTACCAAGATCATCACGGACGGCCAGCAGAAAAAGCTGTTCCGCCAGGTGGATATCGCGATGACGGTGGGTACGATCATGGGTACCATCTCCTCCTACACTCAATCGAGAGCTTATAGTTGCCAGATCCTTGCCATACAGGAAGATACAAATGACGAACAGTACCGGTCGAGACTGTCCGTACGCCTCAAGTCGCACCTCAAGCAATTGCTGAAGGCCCACCTGGATATCAGGAATGGCAACGGATCCGAATAACCGGGCCGGGGATGACTTTTGTGCGGATTACCAGGCTAATGAATCGAAGAATTAAATACAAGAAAAAAATGGAAAAAAGGTTAGCAGGAGTTTTATGCTTCTTACTTTTTACTGTCTTTATCGCGGATGCACAGCCCAGGACCCTGAACCTGGATGAAGCGGTGCAGCTGGGGATACAGAACAGCAAACAATTGAAAAGGTCACAGTATAAGATAGACGAGGCATTGTCCCGTCTTGCTCAGGCAAAGGATTTACGGCTGCCTGATGCAAAGGTCAGCTTTCAATACTTGCATGCCCTGATGATGTCCCGCCTGATAGACATCCCCGGTATAACAAAAACACCGATCAAATTACCTTTTGACTTTCCCGCTTACCTGGGAACTTTGTCTGTGTCAGAACCCATATTTAACGGTAACCAGTTTAAATATGCCCGTCAGTCAGCCGATCTGATGGTGCAGATGAGCCGTCTCGATGCCGATAAGGACAAGGAAGATATCACCTGGCTGGTGATCAGCTCTTACCTGAACTACGATAAGATCCTGGAGAACCAGCTCATCGTCGTGCAAAATATGCAGGACATACAGAACAAGCTGGAGGAAATAACCAAGTACGAAGGTCAGGGCCTGGCCACGCAGAATGATGTATTGCGCTACCAGCTGCAGAAATCACAGATGCAGCTGACGGAGATCGAACTGGAGAACAACAGGAAGATCGCCAACTATAATATGAATGTCATCCTCGGACTGCCGGATTCGACGGTGATCATCCTGCCGAAGGTCGATTATAAAGTGAATGAAACGCTTGTTTTTGCCGACCTGCTTCAGCAGGCAGAGACCAACCGCCGCGAATTGCAGGATCTGTCTTACCAGACAAAAATAGCCGATGTCAATGTTAAAAAGCTCCACGACCAGCGTCTGCCAACGGTAGCCGCATCCGCCGGAGCGTACTATATCAACCCTACCGGTCAGGTCATTCCAACCAACAATAACCTGATAGCGCCTATCACCCTGGGTATCGGCGCCTCCTGGGATATCGGGACGCTTTATAAGAACAAGAACAAGGAAAAAGAGGCTTCCTTACAAAGACAAGAGCTGAATACAGCCCGGGACCAGACCCTCGATGATATCCGCCAGGATGTTCACCAACAGTTCCTGATGTATCAGACGGCGCAGGAAAGGATCAGGATACTTCAGGTGGCGGTTGATCAGGCCACGGAAAATGAAAGAATAACAGAGTCGAAGTTTAAGAACAACCTGGTCAATACGACGGACCGTATCGATGCGCAGACACAGCTGTACCAGGCGCGGGTCAACCTCGAGCTGGCTAAGTCCGACGCTACCATTTCTTATTATGATGTACTGAAATCAACAGGAAAGATCCATCTCTAACTCAAACACTAAAACGCTTTTTCAAACCGCATTTTTATATGGAACAAAATAACACACCCAAAAAGAAGAAAAAACTGGTATTCCCGATCATTTTAGGTCTTGTGCTTGTTGGCGCCCTGATCTTCACCGTAAAGGAGTATGTGTTTCTCCAGTCTCACGAAGAGACAGATGATGCCCAGGTAGACGGCGATATCAGCCCGGTCATTGCCAGGGTTTCAGGTTATGTAACGGATATCCGCTTTAAAGACAATCAATACGTACACGCAGGCGACACCCTTGTCATTCTTGATGACCGTGACTATAAGATCAAGCTCGACCAGGCATTGGCTGCTCAGACTGCAGCTCAGAAGAATGCCGCCGCCATTGGCGCCGTTATCTCGGAGACCCAATCGAATTTTGCCGTACAAAAGGCGAATATCGAACAGGAGCAGGTTCGGTTGTGGAAAGCTACCCAGGACTATGAGCGGTTTAAAAATCTCTATGACGACCATGTCATTACAAAAGCTCAGTTCGACCAGGCTGTAGCCGATAAGGAATCTGCCCAGGCCGGACTGGATGCCGCCAAGAGCCAGGTGCCGGTCCTCGATAAAAGAGTCAATACCAGCAGGGTGCAGACCGTTGCCACTTCTTCGATCGTCGATACCCGTAAGGCCGATGTAGAATATGCCAGACTGCAGTTAAGTTATACTGTTATTACTGCACCTGCCAGCGGCGTTGTCTCCAAACGGAATATACAGATCGGTCAGCTGGTGCAGGCTGGGTCTCCGCTGTTCTCGGTCGTTCATGACGATATCTATGTAACGGCTAACTTTAAGGAGACGCAGCTGAGCGATATCCGGCCGAACCAGAAAGTGGACATCCGGGTCGATGCTTTTGACAAGCAGGTCATTCCCGGGACCATCGAATCCTTCTCCGGCGCAACGGGAGCTAAATTTTCTCTCCTGCCTCCGGACAATGCGACGGGCAACTTTGTAAAAGTCGTTCAGCGTATACCTATCCGGATCAGGATCGATGCGGATACGGCCACTTTGCACAAGATGAGACCGGGGATGAGCGTGGACGTTACTGTTCATACGAAATAGCAGAGAGACCGGACAGTATATCATCCTAATAATATTTATATGGCAGAATATGGCTTTAGAAGATGGATCATCACCTTTACGGTGATAACCGCCGCGCTGCTGGAACTGATCGATACGACGATAGTCAACGTCGCCCTGCCCAATATCATGGGTAACCTGGGCGCCACCCTGGAGGACGCTAACTGGATCGTGACGGGATATGCGGTAGCTAACGTGATCATCCTGCCTATGTCGGGTTGGCTGGGTGACCGTTTTGGAAGAAAGAATTATTTTTTAGCATCTATATTGATCTTTACCGCTGCCTCCTTTCTCTGCGGTAATGCGGCGAGCCTGGAATCGCTCATCGCCTTCCGGCTGTTGCAGGGATTGGCGGGTGGTGGCCTGATCTCTACCGGGCAGGCTATCCTTATGGAAACCTGGCCGCGGGAAGAGATAGGAATGGCTACGGCTTTGTTCGGTCTGGGGGCTGTAGTAGGGCCGACGGTCGGCCCTACCCTGGGTGGTCTTATCACCGACAACCTCTCCTGGCAGTGGATATTCTATGTGAATATCCCGGTAGGTTGTATCGCGGCGTTCTGTGTAACCACCTTTGTCCGGGAATCTCCAAAATACGGACAGGGGAAAAAAGTCGACTGGTGGGGGATCTTCTTCCTGGCATTGGGTGTCGGCGCCCTGCAGGTCGTCCTTGAAAAGGGCGAAGACAAGGACTGGTTCCAGACCTGGTGGATCTCCGCGCTGACTGTTACTACGATCGTTGCTGCCATCGGTTTCGTCTGGCGGGAGATCAGTATCGACTACCCCATCGTGAACTTTAAGATCCTGCGACACCGAAGCTTTGCGATCGGGATCTTCACCTCATTTGCCCTCGGGGTAGCCTTGTACGGATCGACCTTTATTTTCCCGATCTTCTGTCAAAACCTTCTGGGCTTCACAGCCGAGCAGACGGGTCTGATCCTGTTGCCGGGAGGGATAGCGACCATTGTCATGATGCCTTTTGTGGGGAATATGCTGAAAAAGGGTATTCCTGCGCAATTTTTGTCCGCCGGCGGCTTTATCCTCTTCTTCCTGTTCTGTCTGATGCTTCACGGATCGACACTACAGTCCGGGACCGGTGATTTCTTCTGGCCGCTGATCGTTCGTGGCATCGGGATGGCTATCCTGTTCGTGCCGCTGACCACCCTGGCTATTGCGGAACTGCGGGGGCCGGAGATGGGACAGGGTACCGGTCTGAATAATATGATGCGGCAGCTGGGAGGCTCTTTCGGCATCGCGATCATGACGACCGTCATCCATATCAGGATGGGCGTCAACAGGAATATCCTGCTTGAGAATTACAACCAGTATAACCCGGCCTATAACGACCGGTATTCCACAACCGTACAGAATTTCGTTTCCAAAGGATTTTCGCTGGAACAGGCCCGCCAGATGGCTTACCAGGCCCTGGAAGGCGTCGTGAACAAGCAGGCCATGCTGACGACCTACAATGGCATGTATCTGCTGATCGGGGTCTTTACGCTGATCTGTATCCCGCTGATCTTCTTTCAGCCGTTTAAAAAAGCAGTGGCCATGCCCGTGGACGCGCACTAGGCGTCAATGGGACTGGTGATGGTGATAAAATATATTAGATAGGAATTCAACTGAAGCAAGGAAACCAAATCAACAGCTCGAACCAGAAGATCCATGCAAACGAAAAGTCCCGATATTATCGGGACTTTTCAATTTTTTGTACGATACTTAACCAACAATTTCACGGCCATCAATAGGTACAAATTTTACATTGGCTTGTTCTTAGGATTTGGATCTTTTGGATTTGGATTTACTGAATAAGTTTGATTGATCAAGGATTCAGGGCTTTTCTTGGATTTTTGGTTCTAGTTTGGTTTTGTCAAGGATTTTAGATCAACGGTTTTTCTTCGGACTTTGGATTTTGGTTTTTCTTTGGATTTAATTCATTCATTCATTCGGTCGGTTTCTCTTAGGACAATTGGATCTTGAATCGCTTATCAAATCAGACTTAACAATACAAACATACAATTCTGTAATAATCAATGCAAGAGAATAAATGCTCTATTTATTTGCTGCTGTTTTTACGGTTGATTTCGTAGAACTACGTGTATGCTATCGGGATTGTCCCGTATTATTTTGGACGCATCATAAATTAACCTATTTTGTAGATCTTAAATTGCAATATTCTAATGAAAATCTTCGAAAATAAGACGGTACTCATCACGGGGGGAACAAGGGGCATTGGCAAGGCAATAGGACTTCGCCTGGCTGCTGCCGGCGCCAATATCGTTATCGCCGGTAAAACGTCTGAACCCAATCCCAAGCTGGAAGGGACGATCTATACGGCTGCGGAGGAAATAGCCGCTGCGGGCGGAGGTAAAGTCCTGCCCCTGAAAGGGGATATCCGGTTCGAGGAAAGTATCCAGGATATTGTCAGCCAGACGGTTAATACTTTTGGAGGTATCGATATCCTGGTCAATAATGCCAGCGCCATCAATTTATTCCCCACCGAGCAGGTGGAGCCCAAGCGCTGGGACCTGATGCACGATATAAATGTCAGGGGAACCTTTTTTATGAGCCAGGCCTGTATTCCCTATCTGAAGCAGGCGCATAACCCCCATATTCTTAACCTCTCTCCGCCACTTAACCTGGACCCCCGCTGGTTTGCTCCCCATCTTGCCTATACGATGAGCAAATACGGTATGAGTATGATCGTGCTGGGGCTGGCAGAAGAGCTGAGGCAATATCGCATTGCCGCCAACGCCCTATGGCCTAAAACGACAATTGCTACAGCAGCAGTCAAAAATCTTTTAGGGGGAGACTTCCTGATACAACGCAGCCGCACACCGGATATCGTAGCGGACGCGGCTTATTATATTTTACAAAGACCTTCTTTTGAGACGACAGGCAATTTTTTTATTGATGAAGACGTTTTACAACAGGAAGGGATCTCCGATTTTGGCAAGTATGCCATTAATCCCGACCAGAAGCTAATGAATGACCTGTTCCTGTAACATAGTCCCGTCAAACGCTTTTCATTTTAATCCTTGGGTAAAGGCAACATCGTCCTCCCGCTTTGAGCGGGAGGTTTTTTTTAGTTTAGCAGACCCCCTGTCTGCCCATGTCAACGCTGCGGGCACTTATCGTCTGCCAGGCACCGCCGCACTTCTTCCTGCCACTAACAAAGCTGCTGCCGCCAGTCCGGTATCCTTGATCAGGTTGACCATCGGAAACCGCCGCGATCCATCATCCGGAGCGTTTAATACTGCCGGTAAATGCACCGTCACCACGATTAGTAATAGAAAAAGCGCCAGTAATAATCCCGCCAGGCGTACCTGCCTGTTGATAAGAAAGGCAATGGCTGCTGCGAGCAAACAAGCTCCGGTGATATAGACCCAGATTACACCGCCGGGGAGAAAGGATGGAACCATTTTCTGAAAGCCGGTAACATTCATAAAATGATTGAGACCGAAAAAACCAATGACGAGGGCATAGAAAATAGTTCCTATTTTAGAGATGGTGGTATTATCCATATGGCATCGTTTTAATTACTCCTAATTTAACGAATATTTAGGAGATTCCCCGCAGAATCTTTGCACAGGCATGCCCGGTAGATTTGCCGGATCTGTTTCTTAGGCTATGATCTCGTCTATGTTTGTGATTTCGTCGCTTCTGTCAGGGCCTTTTTCAGGCCGCATCTGCGGGAACAGCAGTACATCCTGTATGCTGGACTGACCTGTCAGCAACATGCAGATCCGGTCGATCCCAAATCCAATACCGGCTGTTGGCGGCATACCGTATTCGAGGGCGCGCAGAAAATCATGGTCGATGAACATAGCTTCGTCATCACCCCGTTCCATTAGCTGCAGCTGGGCTTCAAAGCGCTCGCGCTGGTCGATCGGGTCATTGAGCTCAGTATAGGCATTGGCTATCTCCTTACCATTGACCATCAGCTCAAATCGCTCCACCAGCCCGGGACTGCTGCGGTGTTTCTTGGTCAGGGGACTCATTTCGACCGGGTAGTCGATAATAAAAGTTGGTTGGATAAAGTGTTCTTCACACTTTGCGCTGAAGATTTCGTCGATCAATTTTCCCTTACCCATGGATGGGTCTACGGGGATGTTCAGCTTATGACAAACTTCCCGTAACGCCACCTCGTCCATGCCGCTGATATCAAATCCGGTGTATTCGCGGATTGCGTCATACATCGTGATCCGGCGATAGGGGGCTTTAAAATCGATCTCTTTTCCGTCTACCAGGGTCTTGCTGCTGCCATTGGTGGCGACGGCAGCATTTTCCAGCAATTTTTCGGTCGTCTCCATCATCCACAGATAATCTTTATATGCAACGTAAAACTCCAGCACGGTAAATTCCGGGTTATGTGTCCGGTCCATTCCTTCGTTGCGGAAATTGCGGCTAAACTCATAAACCCAGTCAAATCCCCCGACGATGAGTCGCTTGAGGTAAAGCTCATTGGCAATACGCAGATAGAGTGGGATATCGAGCGCATTGTGGTGGGTGATGAACGGACGGGCAGCGGCACCACCGGGGATACTCTGCAGCACCGGGGTATCTACTTCGATCGCGCCTTGCTCGTTGAGGAAGCTACGGATCGCATTCATCATTTTTGTCCGGCGTAAGAAGACTTCTTTTACCTGGGGATTGACCACCAGGTCAGCATACCGCTGCCGGTAGCGGAATTCCGGATCGGTCACCGCATCAAAAGTCTCTCCTTCCTTTTCCCGGACGACCGGCAATGGTTTGAGGGATTTGGTCAACACGGTAAATTCTTTAACATGGATGGATATTTCCCCCATTTTAGTGGTGAAAACATATCCCTTAACACCGACAATGTCACCCAGATCCAATAGATGTTTCCAAACCTTGTCGTATAGGGTTTTATCTTCGCCGGGACAAATCTCATCCCGCTTGATATAGATCTGTATTTTACCGGTGCTATCCTGCAGGGTTGCAAAAGACGCTTTTCCCATGTCCCGGCGGCTCATGAGCCGGCCGGCGACGCAGACATCGGCGAAATCGGAATTATTTTGGCCTTCTTTATAATTTTCTTTTATGTAAGCTGCGGTGGTATTAACGGGGTATAAAGGTGCGGGGTATGCGTCGATGCCTAGTTGAGTAAGCTCCGCCAGCTTTTCCCGGCGGATGATTTCCTGCTCCGATAGTTGTAATGTGCTCATAGTCCGAAACGATTAAAAAAGTACGCGAAGATAGGCCTTAATTCAGCGCCAGCAATACCTGCCAGGCCTCTTTTACCTTTCCTTCTTCCAGCAGTTGGGCGGCATAGGAATGAAGTTCTTTTTCCATCTCTTCGGGGCTGATGGAATAATATTGGAAGATCTGCTGCAAGCGGCTGTCATGAAACGAAGGGTCTACCACCGGCATCTCATGGACATTGGCCAGCTGACCCAGGTGATTGCCGCTAAGGATGCGGCTGTTCCGGATGGCGGTCGGCAGCGCATCCATACCAATACCCAGGCGGGTATTGGGTTTCTCCACCAGGAACAGGTTGTGCTCATCGGTCCGGCAATACCAGTCCCCGCCCAGCCGGGCCACGAGCTGCAGCCGGCGCTGGTCGATGAATTTTTTATTGTCTTTATCCAGGATCGCCGGGTCGATATGCATCCGCAACGCCTCGCAGATGACCAGGTTGCCGGACCCGCCTTCTACCCCGAGGGCTTTGGTCTCCAGCACCACGCATTCTATCTTTATCTTGCTTTCTTTTACCATCGGTGGAGTCACCAGGGTAGCCGGTTCCTGGGTGAACCCCGCTTTTGTAAATTCGTTGATTTCCTTAGGATAATCACAGCTGGACAAGCTGGTCTGCTGCACCATTGCAAAATCGACGATATTAATGACCACTTCCGGCACTTCCAATACATTGTGCAAGGTGTGTTTGGTGCTGTTGTCCCGCACCCGCCGGGAAGGTGAAAAAATAAGTATGGGCGGAGTGGTGCCAAAAAGATTGAAGAAGCTGAAAGGGCTGAGATTTACCTGCCCTTTTTTGTCGATGGTACTGGCAAAACAGATAGGGCGCGGGGCTACAGCTGACTGCAGGTAATGCTGCCGCTCGACAGGTGTCAGGTCTTTCAGGTCGATACGCATATGGGGTGATTTATTTGCCACCGGCGATTCGCCCCGGCGGTTAACGTTTTTTGATGGCCAGGAGGGAGAGATCGCTGTCCTCTCTTACAATCGTATTGCCCAGGATACCCAGTCCGTCGACTTCCAGCTCTACGACATCGTTTTCTTTCAGCCATTGTTCGGGGTAGTTTTCCTCGTTTAATTTACCGGTGCCATTCAGTTCCAGGAAACAGCCGGTTCCCACCGTGCCGCTGCCGATAATGTCGCCGGGAAACAGGTCTGCTCCATAAGAGGCCCTTTCGATTATTTCGGCAAAGGTCCAGTCCATGTCGGCAAGATTTCCGTCGCTGACGGGCAGCCCATTGACCCGGCATAACATTCTCAGGCTCCAGCTTTTCCCGGTGTGCCCTTCCTTACAGGGCACTTCAAACGCTGAAAGCTCGTCCAGGGTCACCAGCCAGGGACCGGTTGCCGTGGAAAAGTCTTTCCCTTTGGCAGGCCCGAGGTTGAGCAGCATTTCTTCCATTTGCAGGGTCCTGGCGCTCATGTCATTCATGATCATCAGCCCGGCAATGTGGTTATCAGCCTCGGCAGCCCGGATATTGCGGCCGGGCCGCCCAATGACAACAGCTACTTCCAGCTCGAAGTCCAATTTTTCAAAATGGTCCGGCATACAGCGGATGTCTCCGGGGCCCTGAATGCTATGGTGATTGGTGAAATAAAAGATGGGATATTGATCGAATTCCGGGATCATCGGGACTTTCCGGTTGCGTCTTGCCGCTGCGACATGCTGGCGAAACGCATACGCGTCCCGGCAGGACGGAGGGAATGGGACAGGGGCCAGAAGCTGAACCCTTCCGACGGGGACAGCCTTAATCCTGCCGATATGTCCTTCCCGGATGGCGAGCTCTCCCGCCTGGATAATGGGAAACAGTTCGTCCCAATAGTTGAGGAACATGCTCATAGTATTGGGAAGATCAGGATGGATCAGTTCCATGTCATAGAGGACATCATCCACCAGGACAGCCAGCTGTTCCTGGGTTTCTTTCAAGTAGGAGACAATCTTCATATTTAAGGAGGCAATGTTTTCAATGTTCAGGCCGTTGCCAGGGGCAGCTCGTACCATGGGGTTCAAAGGTAAAGGAATATTTTCGCTGGAAATCGGTAGATTTAATCCGCTTATCAACCTGTTTTATAACTTATTATGAAGAGATTTGTCCTGTATTGTCTGGGCTTTCCGGCCCTTTGGCCCGGCGCCGTCTCCGCCCAGGAAAAGAGCGATGACTTCCTGCGTGACCTCTTGTATTCAAAGTCTTCTCCCTTTCTCCGGCGGGTGCTGGACAAACCGGATTCATTCCGTTACCAGCTGATCTATACCCGTATCGACCGTGACCGCAACAACCGGCCCCATTTCCATAATTACTACTACCGGGTAAACCCATTGGAATATTTTAATCCCGCCTCCACTGTTAAAATGCCCCTGGCTTTTTTAGCCCTGGAAAAAATAGATTCCCTGACCCGTTATGGCGTTGACCGGGATACTCCTATGCTGACAGATAGCGCTTACAGCGGTCAGACCCCGGTTTATCAGGATACCAGCTCGGCTGACGGACGACCTTCCGTGGCTCAATATATTCGAAAGGTCTTCCTTACCAGCGATAACGATGCGTATAACCGGCTTTATGAATTTCTAGGTCAGGAAGGGATCAATCACCGGCTCTGGCAATTGGGTTATTCCAATATCCGTATTACCCGCCGCTTTGTACCCATGACTGAGGACGAGAACAGACATACCAATCCCCTCCGTTTTGTCCGTGATGGCAGGGTCTTATATACGCAAGCTCCCGTCTATAGCCCCCTTAATTTTGATTTCAGCCGGCCGGCCTTATTGGGGAATGCTTATTATGATCGTCATGATTCCCTGATCCATCAACCCATGGACTTCACCCGTCACAATAATTTCCCTTTGGAGGAGGCGCAGTTATTGCTGCAGTCCGTACTTTTTCCGGAATCGGTGCCGGCAGCCCGGCGTCTGCACCTGCGTCCGGATGACTATCGCTTCCTCTATCAGTACATGTCCGAATATCCACGGGAATCCCTCCATCCCCATTATGATACGGCTGAATACTTCGACAGCTATACCAAGTTCTTCCTCTTCAAGGCCGGCCACACCCCCATTCCCTCTTATATCCGCATCTTCAACAAACCGGGCTGGGCCTATGGTTTCCTGACGGACATTGCCTATATCGTCGATTTTAAGCATAACGTAGAGTTTATGCTCACCGGAACGATTTATGTAAACAGCGATGGGGTGTTAAATGACGATAAATATGATTTCGAAGACATCGGCTACCCATTCTTTAAAGAAGCAGGTGATATCATTTATCACTTCGAGCTGGGAAGAAAGAGAAAACACATCCCCGACTTGAAAAACTTCCAGCTGATATACAATCCCGCCTCATTTTAGGGACAACGGTAAAAACCAGGCGACAGCGATTAAAAAATTTGCGCGGGGCATGAACCTTGCATTCCTGCTGATTGTTACTTAAACGGCAAAAAGAAGGACAGCATGGAACGAGTAGTAAAGCCCTTGTTTCCAAAGGACGAAAAAGACGAACTATTTTACCGCATCCGGAGGCGCGTGAACCAGGTTGTGGTCACATTGGAGCCGAGATACAGGAAGGTGCGACTGATCAAGGCCTTCCTGTACCCTTCCCTGTATCTTACTGCCTATATTGTTGCAGTGACAGCCGGCAAACATCCGGCTGTTTTGTATAGTTGTTATGCCGGGCTGGGATTGTTGCTGGTGATCAATTTCCTCAATCTCATTCACGATGCGGTGCATGGGGTATTGTTCCGGAGCAAAAAGTGGAATGCGTTGTATGTCCGCTTTTTCGATGTCATGGGCGCCAATAGTTATGTCTGGTCTATTCGTCATACCCGTCTGCATCACAACTACCCGAATATCATGGGTTGGGATAGTGACGTAGAACAAAGCGGTCTTGCCCGTATTTTTCCGCACAGCGCCTTTTCCCGGATACACAAATACCAGCACATATACCTGCCTTTTCTCTATCCTTTCTATTTACTCAACTGGCTGCTCATCAGGGATTTTAAGGATTTTTTCAACAAGAACAAACCCGTCTGGAAGGTGACTTCCATCCCTCGCATCGAATACTGGAAGCTATTCGGGTTCAAGCTTTTCTTTTTGTTTTATATGATCGTGCTGCCGGTGCTGGTAACCCGCATTTCCTGGGGACAGGCCGCGGGCGCTTTTCTGGTAATGGTATTTACGGCCAGCATTTTCTCCCTACTGGTATTGTTGTCACCCCATGCCAATACTGAAAATGAATTTCCGCTGCCCGATGCGGAAAACAGATTGCCCTATAGCTGGTTTATGCACCAGTTGAAAAATACGAATGATGTCACCCATGACAACTTCCTTACACGCTGGGTAATGGGGTGTTTTAACTTTCACGTGGCACATCACTTGTTCCCCGCCGTAAGCCATGTATATTATCCGGAAATAACCCGTATCCTGCGTGAAGAGGCGGAAAAAAACAATTGGCCCTATCGCGCTTATCCATTGATAACCACGCTTGTAAATCACTATCACTTGCTAAAACAAAATCGTCAGCCCGAAAATATCTTTGAAGAGGCCCTCTGAGAAGTTCTTCGTATTTTTGCGCTACAATTACCAATTACCATGAAATTCGAGAAGATACATAATAAAGGGCAGGCTCAATTGTTTAAGAATCAGTACCTGGAAATGTTGACAAAGACCCATCCGCTGGTAATCTGGGGAATGTATACACCCGTAATTATTTATTTTCTCTATTATAGCGGGTCCTCGCTCGGGTATCCCCTGGCAAGGATCGCCCTCACCTTTTTTGGCGGCATGCTTTTCTGGACTTTCTTCGAATACCTGATGCATCGTTATGTATTTCACATGATAGCGGATAGTCAGCGGGCGCAAAAATTCATCTATACCCTGCATGGAAATCACCACCATTTCCCCAGGGATAAAGAGCGTCTGTTTATGCCTCCCGTCCCCAGCCTGATCATCGCTTCGACTATTTTCCTGTTGATGCGCGTGACAATGGGAACCAATGTATTCATGTTCTTTCCCGGCTTTATGCTGGGTTACCTGCTGTATGGCAGCATGCATTACGCCATTCATGCCTGGAATCCTCCTTTCAAATGGATGAAACCGCTGTGGCGCAATCACCACCTTCACCACTACAAAGATGAGCATAAAGGGTATGGCGTCAGCAGCACTATCTGGGACCGCGTTTTTGGTACGATGTTCGATCTTAAAAAGGAAAAAGAGGACAAAGAGAAGGTAAAAGAATTAATGTTCTAATTCCAGTGGCGGATCAATGCACTAATTCCACCAGCCCCGGCCGGGATAGTCCTCCGGTAGTGAGTGTGGATGCAGACGGGAAAATATACAGGTAGGTCCGGTGTACTTTTTCTTTACGTGCGCCGGTAGCTTCGTGTAAAGCGAGCATTTTCTTATTAAAATCCCCCACCCAGGCCAATTCCACTCCCTTAATCGTTCGTCTCGGCAGAACTTCCGTTTGCAGGCAGCGGATAAGCGCGGACTCTAAACCATGCTGCTGGAACTTTTTCTTACACCCCATGATCGTGATTCGCAGCCGGTTGACAGTCCGGGTATGTTTAAACCAGAAAAATTTAAGTTTACCCAGTAGGTCCAGCCGGCCATTCACCGGCTTCAGCAGTTGGTTGACATCCGGCAGACAGAGGACAAAAGCGATGGGTTCCTGGTGATAATAGGCAAACCAGATGAGCTTCTCATCCATGACCGGGCGCATTTGCCGGAACGATTCCCGTATGGTTGCAAGTTCCAGCGGCGTAAAGGAATCAAACTCACTCCAGGCATCATTATAGATCTCCAAAAAATCAGAAAAATATTTTTCTTTTTTCGCCACTGAAAAATGTTCGAAGGAATAACCTGGTTTTTTCATCACCCAATCGGCAATCTTTGTAAACCGTTCGGGTAAAGGAATGGTCGCATCCAGAAAGTTCGTCAGCTGGTCATATAATCGCTGAAAACCATAGGACTCCAGTATCCGGCGATAATAGAGCGGATTATAGTTCATGCCCAGGGAAGGGGCGTGAAACCCTTCTACGAGCAATCCCCAGTATTTGTCGTTCTCCCCAAAATTAATGGGGCCTTCCATGGCCTGCATACCGGCCGCTTCCAGCCAGCGACGGGCTGTATCCAGCAGCAGGTGACCTGCCTCGTCATTATCTATACATTCGAAAAACCCCATTCCCCCGGTAGGGATGGCATGTTTATTGGCCTTCTGGTCATTGATAAAGGCGGCAATGCGGCCGATGGTCTTTCCGGTATCATTGAGTAATATCCAGCGTGCGCAACTGCCATGAGAGAAAACAGGATTTCGGGCGGGGTCGAATATAGCGGAGATATCGTCATCGAGAGGGCATACCCATGAGGCATCGCTTTTGTATAAAGCTCTGGGCAGATCGAGAAATTTCCGAGCTGCAGAATGATCGGTTATTTGGACGACTTGCATATATTTACCATCTTTCTTCGTCGCTTATTGCATCTCCCGGCTTGAACTGCCGGCGAGTTTGTATTTTTTGCGATAACCTTTCCAGGACGAGCCTGGCCAGCAGCTGACCAGTATCGGCTGAAGTGTTCTCCTCCAGCATTGACTTCAGCCTGGACTCGCTGATATCAATCCGATACAAAAACTGTACGAGTTTGTTGAAGTCGGACCGGATCCACCCATTTATTATCTCAGCCAGTATTTCTTCCAGCTGTTGCAGGGTTAGCGAATCGGCCAGTTCCCATCCATAGGACTGGTTGAGGTCTTTAATAAGAACCAGGGAGTCGGCTGAATCGTTCATAAATTACATTAAAATTTTTCCATCACCCCGAGCCCAAATAAGGCAAAATCATATTTAACAGGATCTTCTTTGTCCAGTAAGGATAAACACCGAGTCAGCTCTATCGCTGCCTGCCAGTCCGATCGCTCCCGGGTAAGAAGGCCGAAGCGTTTGGCAACCCGGGCCACATGGACATCGAGGGGACAGATAAGATGGCTCGCCGGAATACGGCTCCAAAGTCCGAAATCCACTCCCTGGTCATCCTTGCGGACCATCCAGCGCAGGAACATATTGATCCGCTTGCAGCTGGAGTTTTTTTCAGGGGAGGCGATGTGTTTGCGGGTACGGGGGGGAGCGTCCTCCAGGGTAAAAAAATAATGATGAAAAGCTGACAGGGCTGAGGCTGCATGATAGTCGGGGCCGGGTAACAGGAAAGCATCCTCCAATGAATCGTATAATGCATAATGATGCTGAAAAAAGGCAATGAAATACAGCAGGTCGGTTGCATTAAAAGTCCTGTGTTTGAAGTCCAGCAGTCTTTTCAGGTCGTTTTCCGTATGCTGCCGGACGAACTGATAAGGCGCCTGGTCCATCAGCTGCATCAGCTCCTGCGTTTTCCGGATGATAGTCTTCCGGTTACCCCAGGAAAAAATGGCTGCAAAAAACCCTGCTATTTCAATGTCCTGCTTTTGGGCAAACCGATGAGGAATACTCACCGGATCATCTGTGATAAAAGATGGCCGGTTGTATTCAGCACATTTTCTGTCCAGGAAAGCCCGGAGCTCTTGTTTATCGTAGTTAACCAATTGCCTGGTTTAGGTCTTCGATCAGATCGTCCACGTCTTCGATGCCTACGCTCAACCGGATCAGGGATTCCCCCAGCCCGTTTTTAATACGTTCTTCCCGGGGAATGGATGCGTGTGTCATGCTGGCCGGATGGTTGATCAGGGATTCTACTCCGCCCAGGCTTTCTGCAAGGGCAAAAAGCCGGGTGGAGGATAATACTTTCGTAGCGGCTTCCAGGCTATCGTCTTTTAAGGTAAAGCTCATCATGCCACCGAAACCCCGCATTTGCCGTTTGGCGACAGCATATCCCGGATGATCTTCAAATCCACACCAATAGACTTTTCCCACCCTGGGGTGATTCCGCAGCCAGCGGGCAATGGCTTCTCCGTTGGAGCAATGACGGTCCATGCGTACGTGCAGCGTCTTCAGTCCCCGCAGAACCAAAAAACAATCTTGCGGTCCGGGCACGGCCCCTACGCTTTTCTGAATAAAATATAACTTCTCTCTCAGATCGTCATCATTCATGACCAGGCAACCATGGATAACGTCGCTATGGCCGCCGAGATATTTCGTAGCGGAATGTAATACCAGGTCGGCTCCAAGGTCCAATGGGTTTTGCAGATAAGGGGAGGCAAATGTATTGTCGACACAGAGTAATATTTTCCGCTGCCTGGATATAGAAGCCAGGGCCGCGATGTCGACGATATTCATCAGCGGATTGGTTGGCGTCTCTGCCCAGATCAGCCTGGTATTGTCATTGATATAAGGTTGGATAGCCGAAGCTTCCTGCATATTGACAAAATGAAACCGGATGCCCATCTTTTCAAACACCTTGGTAAAGAGCCGGTAGGTGCCGCCATACATGTCATTGGCTGCGATGACCTCATCCCCGGGGACGAGAAGGCGAAGTACGGCATCGGTGGCAGCTACGCCGCTGCTAAAACATAATCCATGTTTACCATTCTCGATATGGGCCAGGGCCGATTCCAGCGCTTTGCGCGTAGGGTTTTGCGAACGGGCATATTCATAACCTTTATGTACACCGGGGGCGGACTGCACATAAGTGGATGTCTGGTAGATTGGAGTCATAATAGCACCGGTAGAGGGATCGGGTTCTACGCCTGCATGGATGAGTTTGGTTGAAAGTTTCATGGACTAAAGATACAAAGGAAAACCGCTCTTCCCACGGCTATCCAGTTTAACAAAAGCTTAACCCGAAATAGGCAACATGACTTATACCGCTTCACGCATGGTTTCGCAGGTTTCGAAACTTTTTTTACCCCCTTTGGAAAAAGGGCCTTCTCCACGCCTTGTTTACCGGTAATTATAAGGTTACCGGACGTATAGTTTCACTTGACTACCGTTATACAGCACCTAGCTTTAGGGTATCAAATGGAATTTAATTTATAAAACAATTTAAAAATAGCCAATCATGACACCGATGCGTTTTATCCGTAAAAATCTCTTTCTTACGTGTTGCTTGTTATCTCTTTCCGCCGGTCTTTTTGCGAATGAGAGCTTTACCATCAGCGACAAATTGCTGCGGGCTTTCAAACAAACCTTTCCGGACGCGCAACAGATAAAATGGGCAGAACAGGAAGACAAGATCATGGTCAATTTCAAACAAGGGGATATCCTTACCAAGATCGAATATGATAAGGATGGAAATTTTCTCAGCTCGCTGCGGTATTATTCTGAAAGGAATCTTCCCGTCAGCATACTCTGCCGGTTGCAAAAGAAATACGGGGATAAAAAAGTATTCGGTGTAACGGAAATGACTACCGATGCCGCTGTTGAATACTATATCAAACTGGAAGACGAAACCAACTGGATCACTGTCCGGTCGAATGCCGATGGCAATATGCAGGTAATAGAAAAATACAAGAAAGCCAGTTAAGCCAGGCAGGCTGCCGTAACAAGATACCGCCAATCGTGATTTTCAGCCGCATGAGATTCGTGCGGCTGAATTTTTTTTCGAAGGACCGAGTCATCCAGTATATCTGCTTTTACCAGGTCCCGGCGGGCTTCCTGAATGTATTCCTGGAGGACGGGGTCCAACAACCAGTCCTGTTGTGGGGGTTCAAAACCTGTTTTATCCCTTCTCCAGGTAATGTCGGCAGGAAGGAGGTCTTCCATACTCATTCGCAACAACCACTTCGTCCATCCTTCCCGGATCTTAAAGTGCGCGGGTAGTGAAAAAACAAATTCTACCAGTTCGTGGCTTAGGAAAGGCAATCGTACTTCAACACCATGCGCCATGGAATTGCGGTCGGCATAACGTAACAGCTCTTCCATCCCATTCATAAAAGTATTATAATACAGGATACCGTTGAGGCGGTCGAAATGGGGGATATCGTAATAGGAGACACCGAACTGCCGGACAAAATCCCGGGAGAGATCACTGCTTTTGCGTTGTTGGGACGTGCGTTTCTTTTTCAGGAACAGACCGGCATAAACGGGTAAATGGGCAGCCAGCCGGTTCTTCCAGGTCCATCGGTCATGGATACCTGATTCTTTGGCTGCTTCCAGCTCCAGGGCGAATGCTTTTTTGTCGGTGCGGTAAAGTTCCTGCCAGTACCAGCTATAGTATTTGTGGTAACCGGCCAGTAGCTCGTCGGCGCCCTGTCCATCCAGCATTACCTTTACCGAATGGTCGGCCGCCAGCCCGAATACTCTGAACTGGGCATAAATACTGGAAGATAAAAAGGGCTCTTCCTGGTGATACACCAGCTTTTCAAAATCCTGTATCAGATCGCCGGCAACGGGTGTCGTCGGGTGGTTTTCCAGGGCGAAATGACGGGTAAGCAATTGTACAAAGTTGGACTCGTCCTTTTTAAATCCAGGAAATACAGCGGAAAAAGTCGGCAGTTTTGGCGGGGCATCCGGCTGCTGTAATATGCAGGCTACGATGGAAGAGCTGTCCAGTCCGCCACTGAGGCTGGTGCCAACGGGGACGTCGCTGCGCAGACGCCTGTTTACTGAAGTTGACAGCAACCGGCTGAATTCATCGATAGCGGCTTCTTCTTTACACAGGCGGGTGTGACCGACTTCGATATCCCAGTAATAAGTCGTCTCCGTGTCCCCGGTAAGGGCCTGGTAGAGAAGAAAGGACCGGGCCGGTAATTTTGAAATGCCCTGGAAAAAAGTTTCAAAGCCATCTCCCGGATTTTGTGTGTAACCGATCGTAATAAAATTGAAAAGCATCTTCTTATTGCTCTCTTTTTTCACCCCGGCAGCCCATAGTGCTTTTAGTTCGCTGGCGAAAAGGAATTGTTCGTCGTCCTGGTAAAAAAACAGTGGTTTCTCGCCGAAGCGATCCCTGGCTAAAAAGAGCTGTTTCTCTTTTTCATCCCAGATGGCGAAGGCAAACATCCCGTCAAAATATTGGAGACAGCCGGTGCCGAAATGGTCATAAGCTGCGAGGATTACTTCTGTGTCAGTACGGGAAGAAAAGGTGTAACCCTTCGACTGCAGCAGGTCCCGTAGTTCGCGGTAATTATATATTTCTCCATTGTGAACTATCGTATAGCGATGGAGATAGTGCATGGGTTGCGCTCCTGCAGGGCTGAGGTCGATGATCGATAGTCGCCGGTGGCCCAGGCCAACGAGCCCGGATTCGCTGATCCAGGTATTTTCTCCATCGGGGCCGCGGTGAGCGATGGCGCCGGTCATGCTTTTCAGCCGCTGGTCGGTGATATTCACCGGATTGGGAGAGAGAATGCCTGTTATACCGCACATAGGAGGAGTTTAGGTTAATCGCTGCTACCAGCTAATAGGCAGTTTTACGAGGACATCGTCCCAGTTGAAGGTGAGATTGGCTCCCCTGCCTGCTTTCTGGAAGGCAATCGAAAACGCTTCCGTGACCTCGGATTGTTTTTCTACCGGAACGGCTGCGCGTAAAATATCCTTGGCAGCATCATACCGGAATGCCCCCCAGGTGTCCGTCTCCTTGTTGAAGATAATCGTCCAGTTATCTGTATTGACCAGGGCATACAGCGTGTAACGGCCCTTTTTCAGGGGTTTGCCGTCAACCTTTACATTCCGGAAGAATTCGATCTCTGTAGCTTCATTGGCGCCCAGTCGCCAGACTTGTCCATAGGTTACCAATTCTCCGAACAATTTCCTTCCCCTCTTCTGCGGCCGGCTGTATACTACACGGGCTATCAGCGGCTCATTCACTTTATCCTGTATCTTCAAAACAGGATAGTCGACGGGATAATAACTCATATCGAGGGGAGAGCTGTCGAGGGGGGATGAGCTTCCGGGTGTTTGTGCCCTAACCAGGGCCACGCTTATTAAAAAGCCTGCTAAAACGACTATGTGCTTCATATCGCAAAATTATCCAATTTTCCCATATTAACAGGACGGAGTCAAGTTTGTACACGAGGCGGCGGCAATTCATCCCTTGTCCCGCTGCAGGTTTTCCAGTGTACGGAGAGCAAAATCCTTTAAAGAGGGAAAAAAATCCGCGTAACATTGTTGCAGTTCGGCATAGTTTGCATCGAAAAGCCGGCAGGCCCTATCAGCGTCTCCCATATAGGCGGCCCGCCGGGCAAGCCCGGCCAGGCTATTGTAGAGGCCTTCCTTAAGCCGGTAATTATAAAGCCAGTTCTGGGTACGCATATAATGGAACATCCGGCCAAACCGTTCGGGTAGAACAGTCTGCCAGTCCCCCACCTGGGCGTAGGTTTTTTGGGCAAAAGCTTCCAATTGGCTGCTGCCGGCAAAGATCAATGTATCATTTGCCAGGAAATGGTCATGGACAACATCGGTGATCGGCCCGGCATAAAGCCCGTAGGCTTCTTTAAAAACGAGCTTGGCGCGTTGGGTAACAACATGTCTATCAGTGAAATCATCAATGGCCCGGTGTAAGGTTATACCCTGCTGTATCCGGGCAGGATAGTCAAATTTTTTCTTTCCCTTGACAAAATCACTGATCAGGTTGCCCACCGTTATTTCCGGTATTCCAAATGAGAGATAGACATGCGCCAGATAATTCATTGGTACAATTTATAGATTTTCTGCCGAAGATTGATTTTAACAGCTTGAATAATGATTTTATACTTTCATTAAGAAATCGTCGCCAGAGCTTGCCGGACGGCCATTTCAGGGCATCCGTGAACTTTTCCGTCCCATCTTTGTTTGTTATTCCGTAACATTCCCAGCCATTGGTCAATATTGGCTTGCATACCGGGTGTAACCTTAATAGTTTTGCTCCCGTCTTAGTTGAGGTTCTTATATAAATAGCGATTGGGCCGAAGAAAAAATTTTTTTGAATTGCTGCAACATGGAAGAAATGAGTACGTCTTATATGTATGACGGCAAGGGAAACCCCGGGAACTTATCCCTCGCCGTCATACAGCTAATGATGGGCCTTCGGCTAAAACGCCTGTGGCGTTTTCTGAGCTCAAAACAGAAAAAGACATTTAAAACTTATAAAAGTAAAAACATGAACAAGCTTTTTTTATCCATCGCTACTATGCTTATGATGGGTGTCAGCGCCTTCGCTGCTAACAACGATGAGGTCGTTAATCAACAGGCGCTCCGCGCTTTTAAAAGAGATTTCGCCAATGCCAGCAATATCAGCTGGGAGCAAAAGGAAACCTATACAAAGGCGACCTTTTCACTCAATGGTCAGGTGCTTTTTGCTTACTACAATACCAATGGCGACCTGCAAGCCGTTGTTCGCAATATAGTCTCTGATCAACTGCCGATCAATTTGCTTTCCGAATTAAAGAATGAATATTCGGATTACTGGATCTCTGATTTGTTCGAGATTGCAACAGATGGCCAGACGACTTATTACATAACGCTTGAGAACAGTGAAAAAAGGATCGTATTGAAATCCCAGGGCACTAGTTTCTGGAGCGTTTTTAGCAAGGAGAAGAAAGAATCGATATAATAACACCGGAACATTTTTTGCCGCAATTCACAACAGTTTCTCCCAGGTTAGTTTTTAGTTGGAAGAGGGCCGCCTTTATAGGCGGCTTTCTTGTTGTCAGGGATTATCAGGGATAGCGAAAAATCAACTATTTTTGCGGTCCGTAAGTCCACAATAATCCCCAAAAAAAGACGCAATCATGAACAAAGGTCCCATCTCTCAATTCATAACACATCATTACCGGCATTTTAACGCAGCTGCCCTGGTCGATGCTGCCAAAGGCTATGAAACGCATTTATTGGAAGGGGGTAAAATGATGGTTACCCTTGCGGGCGCCATGAGCACGGCTGAATTAGGAATTTCTCTGGCCGAAATGATCCGTCAGGGCAAGATCGATATCATCAGCTGTACCGGCGCCAATCTCGAAGAGGATGTCATGAACCTGGTCGCCCACAGTCATTATAAAAGAGTACCCAACTACCGTGATCTTACTCCCCAGGAGGAATGGAATTTGCTGGAAAACCACTACAACCGTGTTACGGACACCTGTATCCCCGAAGAAGAAGCATTTCGGCGGCTGCAGAAACACCTTGTAAAAGCCTGGAAAGAGGCCGAAGCCAGGGGAGAACGTTATTTCCCTCATGAATTCCTCTACAAGGTTGTCCTCAGCGGCGACCTGGAGCAGTATTATGAGATTGACCCGAAAGACAGCTGGATTGTCGCTGCAGCCCAGAAGAATATTCCCATTGTGGTACCGGGCTGGGAAGACAGCACAACGGGCAACATTTTTGCATCATATGTTATCAAAAACGAACTGAAGGCAAGCACTGTCAAAAATGGCATTGAGTATATGGCCTGGCTGGCCGGCTGGTATCGCGAGAATAGCGGCGGAAAAGGCGTAGGCTTTTTCCAGATCGGGGGTGGCATTGCAGGTGATTTCCCCATTTGCGTCGTCCCGATGATGTACCAGGATCTGGAATGGCATGACGTGCCTTTCTGGAGCTATTTCTGTCAGATATCGGATTCCACTACTTCCTATGGGTCTTATTCCGGCGCGGTGCCAAATGAAAAGATCACCTGGGGTAAGCTGGATATCCACACACCGAAATTTATTGTTGAAAGTGACGCCACCATTGTTGCCCCGCTGATCTTCGCGTGGGTGCTTGGTTGGTAAATTAAGTGGTAAAATAAAAGCAGGACTATGAACGCAAATTCAGAAGAGCTTTACCTGGAAGCTGAAGCCGATATTAAAAACAACCACTACGCGGATGCTTTTAAGAAGTATGAGAGCATTCTTTACGAAGAACCGGATAGTGCCCCGGCACACAACTCCATGGGTTGGTTGTACAAAACACAGTTTGACGATTATGGCAAGGCCGAAAACCATTTCCAGACGGCGGTAAAGTGCGATCCCCTGTATCCGCACTCTTATTTCCACATAGCCGCATTGCTGATGGATATGGAGCGCTTCGACGAGCTGCAGCAGCACCTGGAACGGTGCCTGCGGGTGCGCACCATCGATAAGTCATGGGTGTACGGGCGTTTTGCCATGTCGGAAGAGCTGCGCCAGAATTATGAGAAAGCGATTTTTTATTTCGAGAAGGCGATATTAGCCAGCCAGAACGACGAAAAGATCAAAGATTACCGGTCGGACATCGAAAGGTGCCAGATGAAAACGGATATCCGGAAAAAACACGGCGAATAAAGTTTATAGAAAAAAGTAAGGCCGGCCCCGATAAGAGGCCGGCCATTTTTATTTGTCAGGATCGGGACGGTCCGTTAAGACCGTCTTTTTCCCGGGATTAGCTCCACTCTTCATTATCCCTCTTCTCCTGCCTCTTGGAGACCCGGACCGAGACGCGGATGCTCAGTTCATACAAAAGGATCAGCGGCAGCGCCACGATGGTCTGGCTCATCCAGTCCGGAGAAGGCGTGATAATTGCTGCGATGAAAAGGATGGCCACATATGCATATTTCCGGTATATGCGCAGGAAGCTGGGCGTGACCAGGCCGATGCTGGTCAGCACATAACTCACCAGGGGCAGCTGGAAGGCCAGTCCCGCGCCTATAATAATGTCGATCAGGTTTTCGATATAATCATCCAGGGTAGGAATGGTCTTGATGGCGCCGGATCCGCCCAGGGAATAATTGTACAGGAAGCTGAAGGTAAAGGGCGCCAGCAGGAAATACCCGAAGGCAACTCCGGCCATGAAGAAAAAGCTAACCCACCAAATGGCTCCCCGGCTGCTTTTCAGCTCTTTTGGCGAAAGGGCGGGTTTGACGAAACGCCACAATTCCCAGAACACGTAGGGGAAGGCGACGATAAAACCGCCGATGACGGCAATATTGATACTGGAAATAAACTGGGAGCTGAACTGGGTGGTCTGCAGCTGCAGGCCTTTGACGGATTGCAGGCAAAGGGCATCCCCCATATGCAGGCGGCGTCCCAGGTTGCACAGGCCGATATAACTCACGAAATCGTTCCGGATGGGGCCCCTGATGACCTTATCGAAGATCCAGTCCATCTTAATGAAGAGCACAATGGCTATGATAACAATAGCAAAGGCCGACCGGACAATATGCCAGCGTAAGGCCTCCAGGTGATCTACAAAAGACATTTCTTCCCCGTCGGGATTCCTATTTAACAGATTAAAAGCCATTGGTTTTATATTCAAAGCCCCCCTGCCCTCCCGTCCGGGGGACCTGGTTGAGGCCCTGGAAGGGCCTCGTCCGAAGGACAGACATTAATAATTTGCCGGGGATGCGCTATTTTTTTTGAAAGCGCATCTCCGGCACATAAAAAGCTCCGCGAAGTTAATTTGAAAATACCAATCCCGGTGCAGGTCTATAAAAAAACAAGCACTCCATGACAGAGTGCATTGTTTACTCCTAACTGACCTATGAAAAACATCTCCTCAGGGTTAATGAGGGACAATATCTTTTTTGTTGTAAAGGCTGTCAGTTAGATTTGCCGGAGACCTTTTCGGTGGTATTCCCGGCCCTTGCCTTACGAGAACGAAGTTGATCAAAAAGAATAAAATGGAAAAAAAATGAAGGGTGTTTAACCACGGGTTAACATTGGTTAATAAGGGCCGCCCTATCCGGCTTGAGCCTGCTATAATTGGCTATTTCAGTACTTTTACCCGGACCTCTTCGATGCGGGTGTCGCTAACGTTGAGTATCTCAAATTCATAATCGCCGAGGATGATACGATCTTTCAGGTGGGGAATGGTCTCGTGCTGGTTGATGATAAAACCGGAAAGTGTTTCGGACTCATTTTCCGGCAGATCAAGATGATATTTCCGATTGATATAATCCAGCTCAAGCCGGCCGGAAAAAATGAATTCGTCATTGGACAGCTTTCTTTCCCCGAACTCTTCGGTGTCATATTCGTCGCGAATTTCACCGAATATCTCTTCCAGCAGGTCTTCCATGGTCACTATGCCGGCGGTACCGCCGAATTCGTCTACCACCCATGCGATGCTTTTCCTTTCCCGGCTGAATTTGTTGATCAGGTCTGTGGCGCTCATGCTTTCCGGCACGGCGGGAATGGGGTGGAGAATCGTTTTAATAAAGGGAGGGCTTTTAAACAGGTCCAATAGGTGGATATAACCCGTCACGTGGTCGAGATTACCATTATAGACGACCAGCTTGCTCAACCGGGTCTCGACGAATTTTTTCCGGACTTCTTCCATGGTCATGTTCATATCGATGCCTTCAATCTCTTTCCGGGGTACCAGGCATTCCCTGACCCGGACGTTTGGCAGGGCCATGGCGGCCTTGATAAGGCTCAGGTCCTTGGTGTCTTCTTCCGAGTCACCTGTTTGTTCCAAAAAATGTTCGACGTCGGTGCCGGAAAAAATCGCTTTCCTTTCGTCAATACGGACATTAAAAACATATTTTAGAATCCACTGTGAGATCGCAGCAAAAAAGCCTGCGATGGGATAGAAGAACCGGGTGAGCACCTCCATGAGCCTGGCAAAGAAACTCAGCAGGGAATCGCTTTTTGCGCGGAAAAATGCCTTGGGGATGAATTCGCCGAAGAGAAGGATGAAGATGGATGCAAAGAGGGTTTCGGCAAAAAGCCGGATGGCATTTACATAACTGCCCGGCATGTGTATCTTGGTAATGAGCAGATTCCACAGCGGCTGAAAGGTCTCACCGATCATCAATCCGAAAATGACCAGGGCGATATTAAATCCGGCAATGGTAGTTCCGATAAACAGGGCAGGATGGTCCATGAAATTGGACAGGATCATACCGCTGCTCAGCCCTTGTTTCTTTTTCAGCTCGATAGCCAATCGATTCGCCCTCACAAAAGCGACTTCGATGCCCGCAAAAAATGCGATCATTAGCCAGGCAATTACAATCCAGATAAGGGTATTTGTATTGATCATACGGCGCTAAAGTAATCGGAAAAGTTGATATTTCTAAATTGAGACAAACCCGGGCCCTACTGCTTAAGGCCCAGCCCTATAAACTTGTCGATAGCCGCTTCCGCCTCGCGGCAGGCCCTGGTCAGGTCGTCGTTCACGATTATCTGATCGAAATGGTGTTTGAAGGACATCTCATAAGATGCCTTATTTACCCTCGCCAGCAAGCTTTCCACGGATTCAGTGCCCCTCATTTCAAGGCGGCGACGCAATTCATCTACGGACGGCGGCTCGATGAACAGGGCCAGGGTGGAGTCGGGATATTGCTCCCGGATGTGGATGGCTCCCTTGACCTCGATATCCAGCAGGGGCGTCCTTCCGCTCTGCCAGATGCGCTCCAGCTCACTTTTCAGGGTGCCGTAATATTTTCCTTCATAGACCATTTCCCATTCCACGAATTCATTGTGCTGGATCTTTTGCTTAAAATTATCCAGGCTGAGAAAATAATAATCTACTCCATCCTTCTCGTAGCTGCGGGGCGGACGGGTCGCTGCCGAGACGGAAAAGGCCAGTTTTTTAGGGTATTTGTCCAGGAGATAACGGGTAATGGAAGTTTTCCCGGCTCCGGAAGGGGCCGTGATGATGATGATTTTTGGTGACTCGCTCATATTCTATTGATTTGGGCGCCTAACTGCCGCAACCGTTCGTCGATGTGCTGGTAGCCCCGGTCAATTTGTTCGATATTCTGAATGATGCTTCTGCCTTCTGCGCTAAGGGCCGCGATCAGCAAAGCCACTCCGGCCCGGATATCGGGACTGCTCATGGTGATGCCCCGCAGCTGGTGTTCCCGGCCCATGCCGATGACGGCTGCGCGGTGCGGATCACAGAGAATGATCTGGGCGCCCATATCGATGAGTTTATCGACAAAGAAAAGACGGCTTTCAAACATCTTCTGATGAATCAGCACGGATCCTTTAGCCTGTGTAGCTACGACGAGGACGATGCTCAGCAGGTCCGGGGTAAACCCGGGCCAGGGGTGGTCATAAATGGTGAGCACCGAACCGTCCAGAAAAGTCTGTATTTCATATACGTCCTGTTCGGGAATATAGATATCGTCTCCACGCAGTTCGAGCTGAATGCCCAGCTGTCTGAATTTGTCCGGGATGATGCCCAGGTTTTCTATGCTGACATTTTTGATGGTGATTTCACTCCGGGTCATGGCCGCCAGACCGATAAAAGATCCGATCTCGATCATATCCGGCAGCATCCGGTGTTCGGTGCCCCCGAGGTATTTGACCCCGTCTATCACCAGCAGGTTGCTTCCAATACCCCGGATCCGCGCCCCCATCCGGGTCAGCATTTTACAGAGTTGCTGGATATAAGGCTCACAGGCGGCATTGTAGATCGTAGTGGTGCCTTCGGCCATTACGGCAGCCATAATGATATTGGCCGTACCGGTGACGGAAGGTTCATCGAGCAGCAGGTAACAGCCCTTTAAATGCGGGGCTTCCAGGTGGAAAAGGCCTTCTTCCGGCTGGTAGTTGAACTGGACTCCCAACTTTTCAAAACCGATGATATGGGTATCCAGCCGCCGCCGGCCAATCTTGTCGCCGCCGGGTTTGGGGATAAAAGCCTTCCGGTAACGGGCCAGCATCGGACCGGCGACCATGATCGAACCCCTAAGCCGGCTGCTTTTGTTGCGATAGACTTCACTGCGCAGATAATCGATGTCTACGGCATCGGCCTGGAATACACAGGTATCCCGCTGCTGCCGGTCGATCTTCACCCCCATTTCCCCGAGCAGGTCGATGAGCAAATTGACGTCCAGGATATCCGGGATATTGGATATCGTTACTTTTTCGGGTGTAAGCAGTACGGCATTGATGATTTGTAAAGCTTCATTTTTGGCTCCCTGCGGAACGATGTCGCCTTTCAGTTTTTTACCGCCGATGACTTCGAATGAATGCACAGACTTTGGTTTTTGTAAGATAAAAAAAGGCGGTAATGACATTTGTCATTACCGCCGTAAAATTAATGTTTTCGTTTATCCGGAATCGCCTAGTAGCGTTTCTTTTTGAATTTATTGTTGCCCCGGTCGTTATTCCGGTCATTGCGTTGGTTGTTGTTCCGCTGCTGGAACTTTTGATTCCTTTTATTCCGGTAATCACCGTATCCGCCGCGGTCCCGTTCGCGGTTGTCACTTGGTCTGAATGACTTGACATAAGGTGTGTTGGTAAATTCCAGCTGGCCATTGGTCAGCGTGGAAAGTTCCTGCTGAATAGCGTCGTCGTGCACGGTTTCCTTATGCCAGTTGTTATAGGCAAGCTTCATGTAATAAGCGATGGCATTGGCGAATCCATTGCGCTTGTCGGGGTTTTCTTCTGCGAGGGCTTTATTGATCACCAGCTCGAGATTTTTGCCCATGTGAGAAAACTTAGGATAACGCTTGGGATAGCCCAACGGCTCGGGCCGGGCCCGCAGTGTCTCACGGGTGGGGATGGGGTAAGGCGAAGCCACCTCCAGCTTGAAATCGGAGATCAGGAAAAGGTGATCCCATAATTTATGGCGAAAATCTTCCACATTTTTCAGGTGCGGGTTGAGAAAGCCCATCAGCTCTATAACGGCCATCGAATTACGCTGGCGTTTGTCTTTATCTTCCAGCTGTAGCAGGTATTCGATCATCTTCTGAATATGCCGCCCGTATTCACGCATCACCAGGTGATTCCGCGTGGTATTATATTCCATACACTCAATTTAGAAAACAAATATAGTGAAAAGGCCCGAAGGCCCAATAATAAGGCCCGGGGCCTGATAATAAAAAGGGTGACCGGGTTTTTCCGGCCACCTGGTCGACGATTAAGCTATGAGACTATTCAATAAACACCTTGCTTGTGTATTTCCGGTCATGGTTCTGATCGGTGGTCCGCATGAAATAAAGCCCTCTTGGCGGCCGGGAAGTCAGGTCCAGCCTAATCTGGCTGACACTGGTCAACGTAACGGCCTTTTGCTGTACGACCTGGCCGGAGGTGCTGATCAGCTCGACCAGGAAACGTCCGGTCTGATTGCTGTTGAACTGGAAGAAAATGCTATTGGTGGCCGGGTTGGGATAGGTCCGGTAGCTGATAAAATCAGCAGCGCCGGAGCCATTCGGGTCGATAACGAGGACGGCCGAATAGCTTATTTTCCCGTAAGGATCAGTCTCCTGGATCCGGATATAGAGTTTGCCCACATTAGCCGGATCAGGGTTGTATTGATATTGGTATTTTGAAGAAGTACCTGTTGAAGAAGCGTTACCTTCTGTTTGTCCGGCACTATAGAAGTTCTTGCCGTCTGTGCTGACCTGGATTTCATATTGGGTATTGGGTTGTTGGTTTGTAGTTATCCATTGTAACAAGATCGTACTACCGTTGGGAGAAGCGCTAAAGTCCTGGATGTCCGTTGCAAGAGGCGCCGCAGGGCACCAGTAATAGGTAAGATGAAAGGTTCCCCAGTAATTGGTGGTAGGGCCAGCCGTATAGTTGAGACCTCCCTGGGTGGAAACGACCCCTCCGCTAAGCGAATAAGTGAAGGCAATAGTGCCGGTGCCCAGGTAAGATGCCGAGGGTGCCGTTTTCGAAGCTGTTCCGGTAGCATTTGAATATGTAGTATCGGGACCGTAAGTGATTGTGTCGCGCGGCTGCCCGTACGGCGCGAGGGTATCGGGGCCGTATAATTTGTTGACGGAGTGGGAAATATCTATGCCCGGGCCCGAAAGATCGTCCGATACCGTTAGCTGGAATTTATAAACGGTGGAATCCGGCGCCTTGTTCAGCGCATTGGTTCTTGTCACGGCGGATACAGTATCCTTTACAGTAAGACAAGCTAATGTCCCGGTTGCAGGGTTGAACTGTGGAAAAAGGACTGTGGAGGAAGATGCATTGGAAACGGGAAGCGTGACAGAATAGTCCACTGGAGTGGCCGGATGCCCGGCGCTACAGTTGCATTGAGCCTGGATAATCCAGGGTTGGCTTGCCAGAATGAATATCATAGCAAAAACCAGAGTGTACACACGGTTCATAGGCACGAATTTTTAATGAGATATCGGATTAGATACAAAATTAAATACCTGCAAGAATAAAGCCAAAGCACTACTACCCAATTTATACGCATCGTAAAAACCACATTTTTTCGAAACATTTGTTATATTCAAACAATTGATTATGAGCGAATTAATGTTTACAAACTGTGGATAAAACGTTTGCCAGCGGGATAAAACTGTCTGAAGTATCTTTGTATTATGCTCATCCTTTTGGACTGCAGGCCTCTATTAGTGGGGGCCGATAGTGAAAGATCCCGGTTCATTTTTTCTGCCGCAGAGGCCCTTAGCCGGGACCAGGCGGTGAGGTGGCTGTTCCTGGTGGACCAGTCTTACCAGCCGCATCTTATTCCTAAGCTTACCGGCTCTTCCGTACTGGTCCATCGGGCCTTTCCCGGCCGGATGGGATGGCGGCTCTGGTACGACTGGCTAATACCCCGGCTGGCAAAAAAACACAAAGCCGATTGGATCATGCTAACGGGAGGCATAACCGCAGCGAATCTGAAGATAAGGGCAAAGACAGGGGCGGAGACAGGGGGGACGATGAAGGCGGAGATAGGGAGGACGATGGGGACGATACCTCAATGCGTCTGGATGCCGGAAAAGGCCAACCCGGCGGAAGGCAGGGACTATCTGCCTCTGTATCCCCGTCGTCTCCGGGACAGCCTGTTGCATGCTTCGCTGTTGTTTTGTTTCTCGGCGGCTGACCGGTCCTGGCTGGCGGGTCAGGCGGAAGAGCCGGACCCGAATAAATTCGTAGTGGTATCTGCCTGGCCTTCGGAGGCGGCTGCTCCTCTTTCCGCAGAAGAAAAAGAGGAAGTAAAACGACAATATGCAGCGGGAAAGGAATATTTTCTGGCGGATGTCGGCCCGGCAGGTGAGGATGGCATCACCCAATTGCTGAAGTCTTTTTCCCTGTTCAAAAAAAGACAGCTCTCTAATTTGCAGCTGATCCTTGCCGGCAGGAAACCGCCGCCGGAAAGTGAATTAAACCATCGGCTCGAGACCTATAAATACCGGCAGGATATTCATTGGTGCGAACTCCCGGATGCAGGAAATCGATTGACCGGCGCTGCCTATGCCCTTCTTTTTCCGTTTGAAAAAAAGACCCTGGGTATCCCGGTGCTCGATGCCTGGAAAGCGGAAGTGCCGGTTATCATAGGAAGGGGTTCCGGATTGTCGGATTGGGCAGGGGATGGGCTCCTGGTAGCGGATAAGGCTGATCCGGCCTCGTTGGCAGGGCACCTGATGGCTGTTTATAAAGACGAACAGTTGCGGAGGGACCTTATTGAAAAGGGACTTTCCCGGGTAGCTGTGTTTGATGCGCAACGATCCCTGGCCGAAATAGGAGCTGCCTTAACCCGGGTTTCCGGGGAGCCAATATCGGGGTAGTATCCAATAATCAATTAACTTGCGGCTGGCAAAAATTATACTATGGCAACCTCTTCCATAAATATCGATGTAACGCTTGACAAAGACAGGGTCCCTGAAGACATTCGCTGGAACGCATCGGATTCAAGGACTGAAAACGCCCGTAAGGCAAAAGCCATGATGCTGGCCTTTTGGGATGGCGCTGATAAGTCCGCCCTGCGGATCGACCTTTGGACAAAAGACATGATGGTCGATGAAATGGCTGACTTTTTCTATCAGAACCTGATGACCATGGCTGATACCTGGCAGCGGGCGACCCAGGACCCGGCGCTGGTCAACGACATGAAACAATTTGCCCAGGACTTCTACAAAAAATTCCGGGAACAACAATTGAAGACAAATAAATTATAGTATATGGGTTTAGAACAAAAAATAATGGCCGATCTGAAAACGGCTATGCTGGCCAAAGATGAAGCGGGGTTGCGGGGTCTTCGCGCCATCAAGGCGGCGATCATTCTTGCAAAAACCTCGGAGGGCGCCGGTGGCGAATTAAAAGAGGAAGACGAGACCAAGCTCTTGCAGAAGCTGGTCAAACAGCGGAAAGATTCGCTGGAGATCTATCAGCAACAGAATCGCCCCGACCTGGCAAAAAAGGAAGAGGAAGAGATCGCGATTATTGAAAAGTTCCTTCCTAAACAGCTGGATGAAGCGACCTTGAAGGCTGCTCTGACTAAGATCATAGCGGAGACCGGTGCTTCCTCCCCTGCCGATATCGGAAAAGTGATGGGGTTAGCGACCAAGCAACTGGCTGGTCAGGCGGACGGAAAAACGATTAGTGCTGTTGCAAAAGAGTTATTGTCCAAATAATGTCAATTGATGTCCTGTTTCTGTTGTTCATGGTACTGGCTGTTTTCAGGGGACTGAGACAAGGATTCATCATTGCTGTTTTTTCTGCGGTGGCACTGGTCATCGGACTTGCTGCCGCTATAAAGCTGTCGGCTATTGTCGCCGGCTACGGCAGAGAGAATACACATATTTCATCCCGCTGGTTACCGGTACTTGCTTTTGCACTGGTGTTCCTGGTCGTGGTCATCGGAGTGCGTGCGGGCGCCCGTCTTGCTGAAAAAGCCGTCGATCTTGCCCTTTTGGGCTGGCTCAACAAGCTTGCAGGAGTGTTCCTATTTGCGGGGTTATATACTATAATATTGAGTGTTCTGTTGTTTTATGCCGTGCAGGTGCACCTCGTTTCGGCCAGTACCCTCTCCTCTTCTGTTACCTACCCCTTTATCCGCCCCTGGGGCCCGGTAGTAATTGACGAATTCGGTAAATTTGTACCGTGGTTCAAAGGCATGTTCACCCAGCTGGAAGAATTTTTCGGTCGCCTTGGCAACAAACTGTGATCAGAAAACCATTTGGTTAGTGAGGTGTTTTTTTGGGTTAAATCGTTTATTTTAGCGGATGCAAACCGGGCGAGTCCGGTTCAAAATATTAAGGGGATTGCGGCAAAAAGTTATTTTACAGTAAGTTTTTGTCGCAATTAAAACTGGGATAGAATCTTATTAGCTGATGCAATACGAAATCAAACAAGAAGAAAAGTTCAGATTCATCGAGGAAGGAGAAGGCGAACCACTGTTGTTATTACATGGATTGTTCGGGGCATTGAGTAATTTCAGCGGTCAGATCGACTATTTTCGCCATCAGTATAAAGTGGTGGTGCCATTGATGCCATTACTGGACCTGGACCTGTTGCATACTTCCGTTGGCGGCCTGGAGAAATTTCTCCATAAGTTCGTCGAATATCGGGATTACAGAAATATTAACATTTTAGGTAACTCCCTGGGCGGTCATGTTGCCCTCATGTATGTGCTAAGGCACCCGGAAAGGATTAAATCCCTGATCCTTACCGGCAGTTCCGGGCTTTTTGAAAACGGTATGGGAGATACCTATCCCAAACGGGGAGATTACGAATATATCCGGAAAAAGACCGAACTTACCTTTTTCGATCCGACAATGGCCTCCAAAGAGCTGGTAGACGAGCTCTATGAGACCGTTAATGTCCGCATTAAGGCAGTCAAGATCATTGCCCTGGCCAAGAGTGCCATCCGGAACAACCTGGGAGAAGAAGTCAGCCAGATAAAACAGCCCACCCTGCTCATCTGGGGAAATAATGATGCTATTACGCCTCCTTTTGTAGGCCAGGAGTTTCGCAAACTGATCCCGAACAGCGAACTGCATTTTATTGACAAATGTGGTCATGCACCCATGATGGAGCGACCGGAAGAGTTCAATACTATTTTGCTTAAATTTTTGCGAAAATTGAATGAACCGGCAGCGGTAGTCTGAGTTTTTTCGTCTATACATAGTAGACCTTGTGGCCTAGAGGACCTTTTTCATAAGTGGACCATGGGTAGAACTTCGGCCCTCAACACCGTTGAGGCCCTCGTTCGTAACCTTCGCTCCGCTCGGTTAGGCTAAAGGCCAATTTTTAACGGTCTTGGCGCCGGAGGGTAATTTTAATAAAAGCCCGGAGGCGCCAGACAACTTAACAGCACACAATTGCTAAACAAAGAGATCATATCTGCCGCTATTCCTTCCCTGCACCTGAATGACCCGGTGTCACAGGCCCTGGATTTGATGGCGGATTTCCATGTCACTCACCTTCCGGTTGTCGTAGAAGACAAATTGGCGGGTCTGGTCAGTGAAGATGACCTGCTGAATGTGGAGAATGATGAAGTGCTGCTGGAGCAGCTCCAGCCGACTTTTTCCAAAATTGCCGCGCACGCCGACTCCTTTTTTTTCGAAGCCGTACAACTGGTCAATGAAAATGGCCTCACGCTTATTCCCGTTGTTGCCGGGGAATCGGAATATGCTGGCTCCATCAGTGCGACCGATCTGCTGAAACAGCTTGGCCGGACCACGGGCGTCAGCGACCTGGGCGGCATAATTGTATTAGAGATGGAGAAAGTGAGCTTTTCCTTCACCGAGATCAGTAAACTCGTAGAAACCAACGATGCCCAGATTATCCAATTAAATACCTACGCGGATGTCCCATCCGGTAACTTTTATATAACCTTACGGATAAATAAAGCTGAAATTTCGGATATCGTGGCTACTTTTCAGCGGTATGAATACCAGGTAAAATACTACTTTGGCGAAGAGTTATACGAGAATGAGCTTCGCAGCAATTACGACCACCTGATGAATTACCTGAATATCTGAGCACACCTGATTCCCTGGTCGACCGGATGTTGTACACTGCCGGATTGGAATAGATATTGTTACTTTTTTATGATCTTAGTTTCAAGTTTGATTATAGCTTTAATCAATTAGGGCAAAACGGACTATTTTTGCATATCCGAAAAGACATTATCTCCGAATGACACGAGGCGGTAGCCGACTGCATTTGACCATTGAAAAGACATTATCTCCGAATGAAAGTAGCAATATATAGCCGTGTTATTGAATATGAATTTAAAAGTGAGGTCCAGCGTTTATTCGACGAGTTGATTCGCCAAAACCTGCAGCCGGTGATGTATAAGCCTTTTTTAGAGAAAATTGGGCCTGCATTGGTGCTCCCTTCGGACATTACCTCTTTCACAGAGTCGGGTGACCTGGATGAGTCCATCGAGTTCATCATCAGCCTGGGTGGAGACGGCACCCTGCTGGATACCGTTTCGCTGGTCCGGGATAAAAATATTCCCGTGCTGGGCATTAATTTCGGCCGTCTGGGATTTTTGGCCAGCATCGGCAAGGAAGAGTTGACTACAGCGGTTACAGCCCTGGCTAACCGTACTTTCGTCGTGGATAAACGATCGTTGATCCATCTCGATGCTAACCGGCCATTGTTTGGGGATGTACCTTACGGCCTGAATGAATTTGCGATCCATAAGACCGATACCTCCCCGATGATCAAAATACATACGTATCTCAATGGAGAATTCCTCAATACGTATTGGGCTGATGGTCTGATCGTGGCTACCCCTACAGGGTCAACGGGTTACTCTCTCAGCTGTGGGGGACCGGTAGTTTTCCCCGATTCGACCAGTTTTGTTATTACTCCGGTGGCTCCGCACAATCTAAACGTGCGTCCCATCGTTGTACCAGATAACAATATCATCTCCTTCGAGGTGGAGGGGCGGGCTGAAAATTTCATCTGCGTCCTGGATTCCCGAAAGGAGATTGTTGACAAACAAGTTCAGCTGGCGGTGCGTAGCGAAGCCTTTACGCTTAGCCTTATCCGCCTGAATGAAAATAATTTCCTGCAAACGCTTCGGGGAAAACTTTCCTGGGGACTCGATACCAGGAATTGACCCGACCAGACCATCGTTAGCCCCCTTCCAATTATCCCGTAGAAAGCCAAAGACCGGCCGCAGGCCGTGCACCCTAACGTCGCCACCTGTCCAATATTTTTAACATAACAACAAGAAACGAGGCAAACGAAAAGTTTACGGGTTTCGTTTTCGTATAAAGCTGTTTTTATATATAATCATGACAAAGCTATTTTTGGGCAGTTTGTTGGCAATGGTGATTTGTTTGCGGGTTTCAGCACAGGAAGAGGCCATTGTACAGGAAGGGGAATATGGTGTTTCGCTGGGCGCCGCGCATTATTTTGGGGACCTTAATCCCAATCCCCGGTTCAATCGGCCGGGTTTAGCCGTGGGTGCTTTTTTCAGGAAGCAATTTGGTAATTATGTGGCCCTGCGGGTCAGCGGCCAATATGCTTTTGTGGGGTATTCGGATCAATACAATACGCAGAATCAGTTTATGCTGAGGCGGAATCTCAGTTTCAATAGTAATATATGGGAACTAGCCGTCCAGGGCGACTTTAACTTTTTCAAGTTCATACCCGGAAGTGAATACAACCGGTTTACGCCCTATATCACTTTTGGACTGGGGGTCTTTAATTATGACCCTTATACTTATTATAAGGGGCAAAAAGTCTATCTGCGCCCGCTTGGGACGGAAGGCCAGGGCTCTGCCGCCTATCCTGACCGTAAGACCTATGGCTCGATGGCGGTCTGCTTCCCGTTTGGCGTAGGGGTTAAATATAGCCTTAACCGGCGGATGAACCTGGGTTTTGAAGTCCTGTACCGGTTTACTACCACGGATTATATCGATGACGTAAGTAAAACCTACGCACCTGATGCTCAACCACAAACCCTGCCGGATGGGTCGCCAACCCTCTGGTATGCCCTGCAGGACCGCTCTGTTTCGACGGGAACACCCATCGGGATTAAAGGTCGTCAGCGGGGTTATTCCAACCAAAAGGACAGTTATATCACGGCCCAGGTGATGCTTAGCTTTAATTTGACCTCTTATAAGTGTCCGAGCGCAAAGTAGCCGGACCGTGTCCGGCTAAATACATTATCTTTGGACCCCAAAACCGGACGGAGTCCGGTTGTACACGTCAATAAACGCCTTCTATGGACCTGCTGAAGGAAAAAATAGATTTGAAGAAGCTTCCCTGCCATATTGCCATCATTATGGACGGGAATGGCCGTTGGGCCCAGGAAAAGGGCCAGGACAGGCTGTTTGGCCATTTTCATGGGGTGGAAAGCGTGCGGGACATCGTAGAAGGCTGTGCCGAATTGGGCATTGGTTACCTGACCCTCTATGCTTTTTCTACGGAAAACTGGGACCGGCCGGCCTATGAGGTCACCGGCCTGATGGAATTGCTGGTGGAGACCATCCATAAGGAAGTCGGGACCCTGAATAAAAACAATATACGACTGCATGTCATCGGGGATATGACCATGCTGCCGGAATATGCCCGCCTGGAGCTGAAAGAGGCGCTGGACCTGACGGCCGCGAACGCCGGGCTCAACCTGGTCATGGCCCTGAGCTACAGTAGCCGCTGGGAGCTGACAGAAGCCGTTAAGAGCCTGGCCCAGGATATTCGAGCAGGAAAGCTCGACCCTGACGCCATAACCCAGGATACCATACAGCAATACCTGTCGACGCGTGACTTTCCGGATCCTGAATTAATGATTCGTACAAGTGGCGAATATCGTATTAGTAATTTCCTGCTTTATCAACTCGCTTATGCTGAATTATATTTTACAAGTGTTCGCTGGCCTGATTTTCGTAAACAAAATCTCTATGAGGCCATCCTGGATTTTCAGGGACGGGAAAGACGTTTTGGGAAGACAAGTGCTCAGATTCAACAGGATTTGATAGCCCCCGGAACTACTTTTTAACAAACACTTTGTATAAATCCACTTAATTTGCCGCTCTAAAAACCGACTGGATGCAACGAAGATCGCTGATTTGCGTTTTTTTATTGACCATTTACTGCTTACTGAACTCAATCGCTGCTAAATCCCAGGTGACGGATACGACAAAGGTTCCCGTAAAGGATACGACAAAGGTTCCCATAACCGATACTATAAAACCAGCCGATACCACGCATCCTATTTCAGTAGACCCGGATTTAATCAATCTTTCCAATACCAAAAATCCTCCTCACGAATACGTCATTGCAGGCATCAAGATCACCGGCACAAAATACCTGGACGAAACGCTGCTCACTTCCATTTCGGGTTTGACCGTGGGCGACAAAATAACTATTCCTGGCGGAGACAACTTCAGTAAGGCTATTAACAACCTCTGGAAGCAAAATTTGTTCGCAGACATTGCTATTTACTATACCCGTCTTGTCGGCAACAGTGTTTATGTCGAAATCGATGTAACGGAAAGGCCTCGCCTGGGCAATTTCTATTTTAAAGGCCAGGGTGTGAAAAAAGGCGATGCGGATGACCTGACGACCAAGACGGGTCTCATCAAAGGCCGGGTAATTACCGAAAACATGAAGCGGTCTGCTATCCAGTTCATCAAACGCTATTATGCAGACAAAGGGTATCAGGACGCCAAAGTTACCACCTCGGAGGTTCGGGACCCAACGGTAGCCAATTCAGAAATACTGACCTTCTTTATCGATAAAGGACCCAAAGTCCGGGTATACGAGATCAATTTTTTCGGGAACCAGGCTGTTAAGGGAAGCAAGCTGAAAAAGCAGCTGAAAGATACTAAGGAGGAAAGCCGCTGGACGCTGTATCCGCCGCCGAATAAGACACCATACGGTCCGCATGACTCCGTATCACTCCGTCAATACCTTAACAATTGGGGTTTCCTTTCTTTTACCAGCACAAAGGAATTTCTTGACCCCTGGTTCCGTTTTAAAATGTTCAGCTCGGCGAAGTTCAACGCCACCAAATATGAGGCAGACAAAGAAAAGGTCGTTGCCTATTATAATACCCAGGGCTACCGGGATGCAAACATCGTTGCCGATACGACATATATCGACACGACAAACCCTCGCAGCCGGGGGCATCTGAATATTGCGATCAAAGTGGATGAAGGCCATAAATATTATTTTGGCAACATCAGCTGGAAAGGGAATACAAAATACTCCGATTCCATCCTCAACCTGATCATGGGTATCCACAAGGGAGATATTTATAACCTGGATATCCTCAATAAAAAGCTGGGTAAGCAAATGTCTCCCGAAGGCGGTGACATCAGCGGTCTGTATATGGACGATGGTTACCTCTTCTTCCACGTCGACCCTGTGGAGACGTCGGTATACAATGACACCATTGACTTTGAGATCCGGATGACGGAAGGTCCGCAGGCTACTATTAAGGATGTGACCATCGCCGGTAATGATAAGACCAATGAATATGTCATTCGCCGGGAACTGTTTACTGTCCCCGGGGATAAGTTCAGCCGGAGCGACATCGTCCGCTCGACCCGGCAGATAGCCAACCTTGGGTTCTTCAACCAGGAAAAGATCAACCCCGGTGTGACACCTAACCAGGAAGACGGAACGGTGAATATCAACTGGACAGTAGAAGAGAAGTCGGGTAACCAGCTGGAGCTCTCCGCCGGCTGGGGTGGCGGTATTGGTCTGACCGGTACAGTAGGAATCACTTTTGCCAACTTCTCCATCAAGAATATTTTTCACAAGAGTGCCTGGCAGCCACTGCCGGAAGGTGATGGACAGAAGCTCAGTCTGCGTATCCAGTCCAACGGGAAGGCCTACCAGTCCTATAACTTTTCCTTTACCGAGCCCTGGCTGGGAGGAAAGAAAAGGAACTCTCTTACTGTGAGCCTCTACCGTAGCGTCTTCCGTACCGGCGGGTACAATTACCGCACCAATACCTATGCCTTCAGTGACAGCAACTCGCTGAAGAACTTCGGTGCAACCATTGCCCTCGGCAAGCAGCTGAAATGGCCGGATGACTTCTTTACCCTGACGTATTCCCTCAACTATACCCAGTATGACCTGAACAACTATCCCTTGTTCACTTCGGCATTCCGCAACGGCCGCTCGACCAACCTCAGCTTTAAGCTGGCGCTTAGCCGTTATAGCCTTGACCAGCCCATTTATCCCAGAACCGGGTCCAATCTGTTGTTGAGCGTGCAGTTTACCCCGCCTTATTCTACCATCGACCATGGACTGACTCAGGCGGATAGTTATAAATTGCCGGAATACCATAAATGGCGTTTCACCAGTGACTGGTACCTGCCGATCGGCAGTGCGATGGGTGCCGATAAAAGCCGACAGTTCGTGCTGAAGGCCTCCGCCAAATTCGGCTTTATGGGTCGGTACAATGCCGGCCTGGGCTTCTCGCCCTTCGAGCGCTTCCAGGTGGGTGACGCGGGTCTGACGAATAACTTCGGTCTTTTAGGGTATGATATCATCTCGCAAAGAGGGTACCCGGTTTATGAGAATTCGGATCCTAAGGTCAACCCTGACCAGCAACAGGCCAGCCAGTTCTTCACCATGTTCAACAAATACACCCTCGAACTGCGTTATCCTTTTACGACCAATCCCAGCAGCACCATCTATGGCCTAACCTTCTTTGAGGCTGCCAACGGCTGGTACAACTATTCGGAATACAACCCCTTCCGCCTCCGCAGAAGCGTCGGGGTGGGGATGCGCTTCTTCCTCCCGATGTTTGGCCTGCTGGGCTTTGACTACGGGATAGGGCTCGATCGTATCCAGAATGGCTCTTTGAGCAACGCTACCCGGTTTACCTTTATGTTGGGGTATGAACCGGATTAATTGATTATTTTAATTTCCTAAAATAGCATCACTGACCATGAAAAAAGCTATCCTTTCCACCGTTTGCCTCCTGGCCTTCTTCCTTTTCGGTCATGCCCAGGCACGTTATGCCATCGTGGACACCAAATACATCCTGGACAAAATGCCGGAGTATAAAGACGCCCAGAAAAAGCTGGATCAGACCAGCATGCAGTGGCAAAAAGAAATTGATGACAAACAGGCTGCGCTGGACAAAATGTATAAAGATTTTGATGCGGAACAGGTTATGCTTAGCGATACGTTAAAAAAGAAAAGAGAAGATCAGCTGTTTAATAAAGAAAAAGAAGTGAGGGATTTGCAGCGTAAAAGGTTTGGTTATGAGGGAGATCTGTTTAAATTGCGGCAAGACCTGGTCAAGCCGGTCCAGGATAAGGTATATAATGCCATTCAACAACTGGCCGTTAACAGGATGTATGACTTTATTTTGGATAAAAGTGAGGGAATTACTGTTATATTTGCCGACCCTAAATTGGACAAGAGCGAAGATGTGTTGAAAATTCTGAATATTAAATAAAAGAGTTATACAATCAGTAAAACAACAAAAACTATAAAGGACATGGAGCAGACGGATTGTTTCATGGCGCCAAAAACAAACATCAAAACAAAATGAAAAAGATTGTTACAATTGTAGCGGTGGTTATGGGCCTGATCATGGCGGGCAATTCTGTAAAAGCCCAGGGTGGCAACAAAATCGGTGTTGTCAGCCTGCAAGAGCTGATCCCATCCATGTCCGAATACAAGAAGGCGGACACGGCGCTAAACGATTTTCAAAGTGCGCTGGGTCAGCAGTTCGATGACATGAGAAGGGAATATTACGAAAAAGATAGCGTACTCAACTCCAAGGATAGTGCTAAGTTCACCAGGGCTCAGCTGGAAATGAAAAGAAGGGAAGTAAATGAGCTGCTGGTTAAATTACAAGGCTGGCAACAACAGGCGCAGCAGATGTATCAGCAAAAGCAACAGGAGCTGATCACTCCTATCCAAAAGAAAGCCCTTGAAGCCGTTCAGGCTGTCGCCAAGGAAAATGGCTATGCTTACGTGCTGTCAAAAGAGGCGCTGCTGGTTTCACCGCCTGCAGAGGACATCCTGCCCCTGGTAAAGAAGAAACTCGGGGTCAAATAAGGTTCATTGTACATAGTACTAACGATAGCACTTGCGCCAGAGAATGCTCTCTGGCGCTTTTGCATTTGGGCAAAGGCCCGATTTGCATTATTTGGGCCCGTGGCAAAGGCGAAGTTCTTTAAATTTGGATAAATTTTTTGACGAAATTCAATATGGAGCAACCGATCGGCGTTTTTGACTCGGGTTATGGCGGCCTTACCGTTCTCAAAGAAATGGTCGCCCGCCTGCCTCAATATGACTATGTCTACCTGGGCGATAATGCCCGGGCCCCCTATGGCAACCGGTCCTTTGAAACGGTGTATCATTACACCTTACAATGCGTCAAATGGCTATTCGGCCAGGGATGCCCGCTGGTGATACTGGCATGTAACACGGCTTCGGCCAAAGCACTGCGCACCATTCAGCAAAACGATCTGCCGAAAATTGCGCCCGACAACCGGGTTTTGGGCGTTATCCGGCCCACTACCGAGGTCATAGGCAGTTTTACCCGGTCAGGCAAGGTGGGTGTGCTGGCTACGCGGGGCACCGTCTTATCGGGCTCCTATCCCATCGAGATCGAAAAATTTTTCCCGGAATTACAGGTTTTTCAGCAGGCTTGCCCATTGTGGGTGCCCCTCATTGAAAACAATGAGCACGACAAACCAGGCGCAGACTATTTCGTAAAGGAATACATGGACTTGCTGAAAGAACAATCTCCCGGTATCGATACCGTCCTGCTCGCCTGTACCCACTACCCCCTTCTGAAAGATAAGATCGCAAAACACCTTCCCGATGGCAGCACGCTCATTTCACAGGGTCAGATCGTAGCCACCAGCCTGGCAGACTATCTACAGCGCCATCCCGAAATAGAAAGCCGTTGCAGCAAAGGCGGACAGCTCCGGTTTTATACCACAGACTCAACCGAAGATTTTGATAATCATGCTAGTATATTTTATGGGCAAAACTTACACTCCAAACATGTACCCTTGCCTTGAGCGCCTGTTTCTGCTGTTGGCGGCCGCCCGAAGATTATCTTATTTTTTCCACTAGGTTTTCCACTTTTTTCCCTAATTTTGCCGTCCCTTTCACCGGCGACGGGTATGGTGACCCGTAGTCCTGATTGAATTTAGGTAACGTAAAAAAATTTTTAAATGAAGCGTACATTTCAACCACACAGACGTCGCCGGAAGTCCGTTCATGGTTTCCGTGAGCGTATGCAAACTGCCAATGGCCGTAAGGTATTGGCCAGCCGTCGTAAAAAGGGTCGTAGGAAACTGACTGTTTCCGACGAATCGAAATTAAAATAGACGGGTGCACATATAAAGAGTTGATAGCTTCGGGGCATCCCGAAGCTATTTTTTATTTTTACTCATGAGTCAGCGATTTACCTGGAAAAAGGCGGAAAAGCTCAAGAGCCGCAAACAGATCGAACGGGTTTTCCGGGAGGGGAAAAGTTTTTCCCTCTTCCCGTACAGGGTCCATTTTCTGTTGCAGCAGCCTGCTACAGTTACATCTGCCTCACTTGCCGCTGGCGCATCCGGACCCACGCCGCCCATTCTTCGCAGCACTGCTGCTAAAACTCCCCCATCTCCCCTTCAGGCCGGCTTCGGAGCCAGCAGCCGTCATTTCAAAAAAGCTGTGGACCGCAATCGCATCAAAAGGCTGAGCCGGGAGGCCTACCGTCTCCAGAAAGAACCCCTTCTCCGGCGGCTTACCGAAAAGGGCCTGTCCATGGCCGTATTCTTCATTTACACGGGTAAAGAGCTGCCCGGGTATGCAACCGTAACTGAGAAGATAGGTGTAGCTTTGGAGAAATTAATAAAGGGAATAACATGAGGAAGGTATTGCGCATCCTGGGCCTGCCCCTGATAGCGTTGATTAAACTCTACCAATGGGTCATTTCTCCGGCCATTGGGCCCCGGTGCCGTTTTACGCCCAGCTGCTCGAATTATGCTATTGAAGCTCTAAAAAAACACGGCATCTTCAAAGGTTCCTGGCTCACGCTCCGGCGTATAAGCCGCTGCCATCCCTGGGGGGGGCATGGAATGGATCCGGTGCCTTAATGGCGGGAAGGTGCGCCTGATCCGCCGCTCATCTTCTGCAAATTGCCGATAATCTCCCTGATCTCTTTCATGCTGTAAAACTTATAGATCTCGGGTACCGACCCTGCATCAAACGAGCCGGGAATCGTAGTAAAGGGACCAAAGACCTTTCCCTTCGTATTCGAGCTGATCTTCGCGATCTTGCCCGGAATGATGAAGTAGTTCTTGTTGGCTTCGCTTACATTTTGTCCGGTCGTCAGTTTTTGAAGGCTATCCAGCTTTTGTTTCAGCGCATCCTGTGTGATCCTGGACTCGCCGCCTTCAGCACCGACGTGCTGCATGCTGCCAATTACCGTATCGGATTTGAGGTTGGCTATATATAAACCGTCTTCGGTGACGCTGAAATTAATTTTACCCTGTGGAGATTGAATTTCCAGGTTCAACGGGTCGCCACTGGTGAAATCCAGCTCCTGCTCATGGTGTGTAGTACCGTCTGCAACGGTGATATGTTGTTTGGAGTCGTCAACTTGTATGTTGCCGCTGGCGTATACCAATATTTTTTTTTCGTGATCCTTGCAGGCAGCAAAACAAACCATGATTGTCAAAAACAGGAAACCGGAGATTTTTTGCATGTTTTATAATAATTAATAATTATAGAGCGGCTTCGGTTGTGCCGAAGCCGCCCCTTATTGAGAAATTTATTTTGCGGCTGCGTAACGTTCCGCCACTTTATCCCAGTTGACTACATTCCAGAATGCGCCCAGGTATTCGGCGCGACGGTTTTGGTATTTGAGATAATAAGCGTGTTCCCAAACGTCAACACCGAGCAATGGTGTGCCTTTAACTTCGGCTACATCCATCAGTGGGTTGTCCTGGTTGGGGGTAGAACTGATCTCCAGCTTGCCGTCTTTTATAATGAGCCAGGCCCAGCCGCTACCAAAGCGGCCTATACCCGCTGCATTAAGCTTTTCCTTGAATGCATCGAAGCTGCCGAAAGTAACATGGATGTCATCGGCGAGCTTGCCGGCCGGAGCACCCGTAGCTTTGGGGCTAAGGATTTCCCAGAAAAAGCTGTGGTTCCAGTGACCCCCTGCGTTATTACGAACTGCGGGGCTGATTGAGCCTGCTTTTGCTACCAGCTCTTCGAGGGATTTACCTTCGTTGGGAGTGCCGGCGATGGCCTTATTTAAGTTGTCGATATATGCCTGGTGATGTTTACCATGATGTATTTGCATGGTAGTGGTGTCTATATGCGGTTCCAATGCTTCAAACGCATAGGGAAGCGCGGGGAGTGTAAATGCCATAACGAATGTTTTAAATTAAAAAAAAATTATAGTTGTGTCAATGCCTGAAGGGATGACAAACCTACGTAAAAATGGTTAAATCATCGTTTGGCCCGGAAAAAATCCTGCATCAGGGTAGCGCATTCTTCCTGCAGAATACCTCCGGTCAGCTGGGTTTTTGGATGAAAAGGCCAGCCTGGAAGGACTGCTTCCGGTTTACCGCGGCGGTATCCATTCTTTTCGTCTTCGGCCCCATATACCACGCGGCCGATCTTGCTCCAGTACAGGGCGCCCGCACACATCAGGCAGGGCTCTACGGTAATATAGATAGTTGCTTCCGGGAGGTATTTGCTGCCGAGATGGTTGAAGGCCGAGGTGAGCGCGATGATCTCCGCGTGAGCGGTGCAATCGGTAAGCCTTTCCGTCTGGTTATGGCCGCGGGCGATGATGCGGTTGCTCATTACGATCACGGCGCCTATCGGCACTTCGTCTTCTTCATACGCCAGCCGGGCCTCTTTCAGGGCCTGCTGCATGTAATGTTCGTCGTTCATGTCGGGGTAAAGATAGATTAAATCAGCTGGAGCTTGCCTGCCTTCGGGTCGACTATCACCTGGTCGTGTTCGAAGTCCAGCTTAATGCGCCATTTCTGTAAAGTGGCGGCACCGATGATGGCTTCTTCGCTGAGTCCCGGCACAACCAAAAATTCATCGGAAAGTAAGACATCATTGATATAAAACTCAAGAGTAACTCTTTCTTTGATCTCGATAAAATGCCCTTCGCTGGCGGTGGCGAGTTTGCGCATCCGACCGAGATGAACCGGTGTTTCAAGGTCCTTGATACAATCAGGATGAATACAAGACAGATTTGCACCACTATCAAAAAGAGTGTACAGGTTTTTTTCACCTTTCGAGCCTACGTATAGTAACGGATGTTTAATGATAGACATAAGTTAATGGTTTTTTTTCAAAAATAAAATGTTTATCCCGGTCTTTTTTGTGAAACTTTGTAGTGTTCCACGGTGCCATTTTTAAAAGCTCCCATATGCATGATCTCCAGCCGCTGCGCCAGTTCTTCAACTCCGGCGCTACGCGTTCGTATGAATGGCGCCGCCAGCAGCTGCAAAAAATGCAGCAACTGATCCTTACTCACCCAACCGACATTCAAAGGGCCCTCTATACCGATCTGAAGAAAAGCCCGGAAGAAGCCTATGGTTCGGAGACCGGCCTGGTGCTCTCGGAGATACGGTATATGCTGAAACATCTTTCAGGCTGGATGCGTCCCCGCCGCGTAAGAACCAATTCCGTCAACTGGCCTTCTTCTTCCACTATCTACCGCGACCCCTTAGGAGTCGTGCTGGTCATCGCTCCCTGGAATTATCCGCTTCAACTCTCCTTACTGCCGGTAGCAGCGGCGCTGGCTGCAGGTAATACGGTCGTGCTGAAGCCTTCGGAACTGGCTCCTGCTACATCAGCTATCATTGAAAAATTATTGACGGGCGTTTTTCCGCCAGAATGTATACGTGTTATACAAGGGGATGGCGCAACAGTAGTGCCCGAGCTGATCAAAAACTTCCGCTTCGATCATATTTTTTTCACGGGCAGCCCAAATGTTGGGCGAGCCATCTATCGACAGGCCGCGGAACAGCTGATACCGGTAACGCTGGAACTGGGCGGAAAAAGCCCGGCGATCGTAGCACAGGATGCCGACCTGCGCACGACGGCCCGCCGTATCGTACTGGGTAAATTCACCAACGCCGGTCAAACCTGTATAACACCGGATTATCTGCTGGTGCACGCAGCGATAAAAGACGATCTCCTCCGGCGCCTGCAGGAGACGATTACAAATTTCTACGGCGAAAAACCGGAAGAAAGTTATGACTACGGAAAGATCATCAACGAAAAAAGATTTGATACATTGGTCGGCTATCTTTCGCAGGCGCAGGGAAAAATTATTTGCGGCGGTTATCACGACCGGTCGAAATTATTCATTGCTCCCACTATCATAGAATGCGTCGCAACTGACCAGCCACTGATGAAAGAAGAGATCTTCGGTCCCCTGTTACCGGTACTTACCTACCGCACGATGGAAGAGGCATTGGCTATCACCCGGCTGCAGCCCGATCCCCTGGCCTTTTACCTTTTTACCCGCGACAAACGGCTGCAAAAGACCTGGATACAGTCGGTTCCTTTCGGCGGCGGCTGCGTCAACAATACCCTCTGGCATTTTACAAATCCCCACCTGCCTTTCGGAGGCATCGGCAATAGCGGTCTGGGCGTTTATCATGGAAAATACTCCTTCGATGCATTTACACACGCCAAACCGGTCATGCGGACGCCATCGTTTCCCGATCCGGCCATCAAGTATCCGCCGTTCAAAGGGAAAATGAAATGGTTGAAATTTTTTTTGAGGTAGGGAGGGCCTCAGCCGGGTGAGGGCCTATGCTAGTACGCGCAATCCTCGAGCTGTCCGGCCGAAAATGTAGCGACGGCCCGTTCGGGTGCAAAACCAGTATACCGTTGTTGCACTTGCTGTAACACTTCCTCAATCTCCCCAACCGTCTTCATCTGTACCAGCTGGTTGCGGAATTCTTTGATATGGGGGAACCCTTTGAGGTAGTTCGTGTAGTGGCGCCGCATTTCCAGGATGCCGACCACTGGTCCCTTCCATTCTACGGAACGAAGCAAGTGATCGCGGATAGCCCCGATCCGTTGTTCGATGGTAGGTGGGGGAAGGTGTTCTCCGGTGGCCAAAAAATGTTTTATCTCGTTGAATATCCAGGGATAACCGATCGCCGCCCGACCTATCATGATCCCGTCCACGCCATACCGGTCCCGGTATAAACGCGCTTTTTCCGGGGAATCGATGTCTCCGTTGCCGAAGATCGGGATATGAATGCGGGGGTTTTCTTTGACTTTTGCGATCAGGGTCCAATCCGCTTCGCCTTTGTACAATTGCGCGCGGGTCCGGCCATGTATGGTGAGGGCTTTGATGCCGACATCCTGCAGTCTTTCCGCCACCTCTTCAATATTCTTCGACTGGTCGTCCCAGCCCAGGCGGGTCTTCACCGTCACCGGCAACCGGGTGCCTTTTACGACCGCTTCCGTAAGCCGGGTCATAGCGGCAATATCCTTCAGCACGGCAGCACCGGCGCCTTTACAAACCACTTTCTTCACCGGACACCCGAAATTGATGTCCACCAGGTCAGGCTGTACGGTGTCTACGATCCGGGCGCTCATGGCCATGGCCTCTTCGTCGCCGCCGAATATCTGGATGCCGAAAGGGCGTTCGTATTCAAAGAAATCCAGTTTCTGCCGGCTTTTAATGGCATCCCGGATCAGTCCTTCACTGGAAATGAATTCACTGTACATCAGGTCAGCGCCATTCTGTTTGCAGACGTACCGGAAGGGAGGGTCGCTCACATCTTCCATGGGGGCGAGGAGAAGCGGGAATGCAGGAATTTGTATATTGCCGATGTTTATCACGGTATAAAAGCCCAAAATTACGCACTTACCTGCGGATTTCCCAATGTGGAGCATATGTCCAACAACCTCAAAATTCATTCGCCCTGGTCGCAGCTGGCCCTTTTCATGGGATTACTGGGGCTGTCCCTGATCCTGGGGGTTCTGGGTGGAAGCGCTATTGTCCTGGCAAAAACGGGTATTTCCGCTGCCGGTGGTCACATTGACCTGAATGACCCCAATTTGATCCCTGCCAAGAAATTGGCGCAGGCTTTCTCAACCGTTATCATATTCGGGATCCCGGCCTTTTTTTATGCCCGGCAGACCTTCCGGGTCCAGCCGTTGCGCAGTCTGGGGCTTCGCCCGGCGGGAAAAACCATTTTTTTTGTCCTGGGGATTATCCTGCTGCTGGCCGCCCTTCCCCTGGAAGGATGGCTGGGCATGCTTAACAAGCAAATACCCCTTCCCGGCTGGATGATCAGGATGGAAAAAGAAAATGACCAGCAGATAGCCGTCTATTTGCAGGTCCATTCTTATTTGGATGTAGTGATCAATCTCTTTGTCGTCGCGTTCCTGCCGGCTCTTTTTGAAGAGCTGTGCTTTCGGGGCGCCCTGCAGCGTATCCTGATCAATATTTTTAAAAATCCCTGGGCCGGTATCATCGTCGGCGGAGCTTTTTTTTCGGCTTTTCATATGCAGTTTCAGGGTTTTCTGCCCCGAATGATGCTGGGCACCTTGCTAGGCGCCGCCTTCTGGTATAGCGGCAGCCTGTGGACCTCGATCTTTGCTCATTTCTTCTTCAATGGAATTCAGGTGATAGCGGCTAGTTATTACCCGAAGCTGGTGAATGAAAATCCATCCGTACCGGCTTATGCAGGCTTGATCAGCCTGGTAATAGTCTTAGGATTGTTGTGGCTGATGAGCAGGCAATCGACCGTCACTTATGACAAAGTGTACAAAGAGGCAAATAGAGATAATGATTTCCTGTCTAATTAATCAGTATGGCATTAAACCCTTCTATATTTAAGACCCGGTCGCTCTCGGCCGCCGTGTTCGTTGTAGTGATGTTGACCGGCCTCTTGTGGAGTCCCTGGAGCTTTTTGTTGTTGTTTTCCTTTATCCATTTCGGTTGTTGGCTGGAATACGAAAAGATCATGGTCCTCATCGATAAGGATTATGCCGGCATTTCCCCTCTGCATCGTTACAGTGTAATAATCGCGGGCTGGTGCCTGATGTTATACCTGACAAACGGCGGTTTGAATATTGGCGGTCTCTATCTGCATACGGTCGGCTGGTGGGGTTGTATGGGGTTTTTAGCCCTGTTTGTAATTGGCGAGATTATCCAGTACCGCACCCTGAACTTTAAAAATATCGGCCGTTCAGCCATGGGCCTGATCTATATATCTCTTAGCCTGGCCCTGCTGACCCATTTGCGCACACAATTTTATGGAAGCCGCATTCCTCCTTTTGCAGATCGTATTCCGGTGCTGATGATCATCGGCTCTATCTGGATCAATGATACCATGGCTTATATCGTGGGCTCTCTGATCGGCAAGACACCTTTGTCGGCTATTTCTCCCAAAAAGACCTGGGAGGGTACGATAGGAGGTGTTATCCTATCCATTGGAGTCATGGGGGCTATTGCCTGGTTTTTGAATAATCCACCGGGATGGAGCCTCTTTACTCCCGGACAATGGATGACTGTTGCAGCCATCGCTGCTATCACCGGTACATTTGGCGATCTGTTGGAAAGCAAACTGAAACGAATGGCGGGTATCAAAGACAGTGGTCATATTATGCCCGGGCATGGAGGTTTCCTGGACCGGTTTGATTCCTTGCTGGTGGCGACTCCTTTTGCCTGGTGTTATATATTTTTGACGATCGTAGGATGAGCGGAAGTGGTCTGCCAACATTAAAATTGCTTATTTTTGAATTTCAACCCGCTACAGAATGACAATCCATCGAGAAGGTTATAAGACGATCGCTATCAGCGCACTAGCCTTTGCCGTGATCAATTTGGCTTCTTTTTATTTTATCAGCGCCCACGAGGCCTGGCTTACGGGTCTCATCTTTTTGGTCACCCTTGCCCTGTTGCTTTTCCTGATCTCCTTTTTCCGGGTACCCAGCCGCAAATTAACAACCGGCGACAATTTCATTATCTGCCCGGCTGATGGGAAAGTAGTGGTCATTGAAGAAATGGTAGACGAAGAATATTTTAAAGACAAGCGGCTGCAGGTTTCCATATTCATGAGCCCCGCGAATGTTCACCAAAATCGCAATGCGATGAGCGGAGAGGTCGCCTATAGTCAATATCATAAGGGCAAATACCTGGTGGCCTGGCATCCCAAATCTTCAACGGAGAACGAGCGGCACAGTGTGGTCATCCGGAACAATCATGGGGAAATACTGGTAAAACAAATTGCCGGCGCCCTGGCCCGCCGGATCGTCAACTACCTCCATGTTGGACAAAAAGTAGAACAAAGCGCTGAAATGGGCTTTATTAAATTCGGGTCCCGTGTTGACGTGCTGCTGCCGCCCGGTACTAAGGTACAGGTAGGACTGAATCAGGCCGTTCAGGGCGGAGTCACGGTGTTGGCGAAATGGGATTAGTTTTTGAGAACCCCATCATTTTTTAGTAAATTGCTATTATGAAAAACAAACTACTCATCCTTTCTACGGCTGCTTTTCTCTTCTCCGGAGTTTCCTTTGCCCAAACGGGTAAGGACAGCACCGGCGGCGCCAACAATAAGACCAGGGAAAAGAAAGCAATGCCGAAGTCGTGTCCGGGTAAAACCTGCGGAAAGAAGAAATCGAATTAGGCTAACGCGGCGCCAGCCGGGTCTCAGAATATTCCTTCCAGTTCTTTCAGGGAACTCACGGTATAAGTGGGTTTTAGCGACGGTTCTACTCCAATGTGATTGACATAGACCTGATCGATGCCCGCATTGATAGCGCCTTGTATATCGGCTTCAATACTGTCACCGATCATGATACTTTCTGCCGGAAGGGCTCCCGTCTTTCGAAAAGCGTATTCGAATATCTCTTTATGCGGCTTAAGGCTGTTGGAACCCTCCGACGTGATCACTTCCCCGAAATAACCAGTCAGGCCGGCGTTGAGCAGCTTGCTGTGTTGTACTTTTTCAAAACCATTGGTGATAAGATGTAGTTGATAACCTTTGCCGGCAAGATAGTTCAGTATTTCCAGCGTATAGGGAAACAGCAGATTCCGGGAGGGCAGCGCTTCCAGAAACTGGACATCCATGGTCCGTGCCAGGGGTTCGTCCCCAATCTTGAAATCCAGCAGGGTCAGCCACATGCGTTTCCACCGCAGCTCGTCCACTTTAATATAGCCATTCCGGTAGCGGTCCCACAGTTTCTCATTATGAGCGCTATAACGTTGATGAAAAAGGTCAAAATCATGTACTCCTCTTGCCTTTAAACCCAGTGAATGATACAATTGTTCCAACGTTAGCCGGCTGTTGGCCTCAAAATCCCATAAAGTATGATCCAGGTCGAAGAAAAGGTGTTTATATTGCATGTCGCAATATAAGGAGGGATTATGAATTGTATCGTTACCGGAGCATCTAAAGGCTTAGGCAGGGCAGTCGCGGAAAAGTTTGCAGCAGGTGGTTATAACCTCTACCTCTGTTCCCGTAACGCCCGGGTGCTATCAGCCACCCATGAAGAGCTTAGCGCCCGCTATCCTGCCATTGTTGTCCGGTCGGCTGCTTTTGACCTTGCGGTAAAGGAAGAGGTTCGGGCATTTGGAAAATGGGTGCTGGATCTTGGAATTTCGGTGGATGTGCTTGTCAATAATGCCGGGCAGTTCATTCCCGGCAGCGTACACGACGAACCGGAAGGGGTCCTTGAGCAGCTGATCGCTGTCAATCTCTATAGCGCTTATCACCTGTCCCGTATCCTTTTGCCCGGCATGATGACCCGAAAGACCGGGCATATTTTCAATATGTGTTCTGTCGCTTCCCTGAAAGCCTATCCCAATGGAGGGGCTTACAGCATCAGCAAATTTGCCCTGGCGGGTCTCTCGGCCAATCTGCGGGAAGAGATGAAACCCCATGGTATAAAAGTGACGGCCGTCTATCCGGGGGCGGCTTATACGGACTCGTGGGCAGGCAGTGGGATCGACCCCCGCCGCATCATGGAAGCAGCGGACGTGGCGGAGATGATATTTGCGGCCAGCCGCCTTTCCCCGCAGGCTACCGTGGAGGAAATACTCCTGCGGCCTCAGCTGGGCGATCTTTAGCCCTCCCTGCCTATGATCCTGGCGATCCGCCGGTCATTTTTGGCTATTTGCCGATCATTTAACTGAGTTTTAACCCTGGGGGGACATGGCTTCCTATAAATCAAATTTTATATTTGCAATAGTGAGATATGAAGTCTGAACGACCTATAAAATCAACCGTTATCGCTACAATTCTACGCTTTTCGCTTATTGTTTTGATAGCCTTACTGCCGGGACTCTTTGTTTCGGCCCAGGTAAAATTTACTACTGTCGTCAGCAGCCAGGACGTCGGACAGAAGGATTATCTGCAGGTGGAATACGTGGTAGAGAATGCCCGGCAGATAGACGAGCTTACTCCGCCCACCTTTCCGGGATTCCAGATTGTACAGGGACCTATTCAGTCCAGTGGTATGAGCATCGTCAACGGTAATATGTCTCAATATAAGGGGCTTTCTTTTGTTCTGCAGCCCGTCCGCGCGGGTAAGTTCACCATTGGCGGAGCCTCCGCCACCGTAGATGGACATCCTTTACGGTCTAATGCTGTCACGATCACGGTTCATGCCGGGGGTGGTGCCAGCGGTAGTGCCGGTGGGGGCGGTGGCGCCGGCGGCGGTAATCCCCTGGTGCAGCCTTTCGGCCCGGACCCCTTCGGCTCTTCTGAACCCCGGGATGTCGAGCGGGAGTATGTCCTAAAGCCGGGAGAGAACGTCAAGGAGAAGATCCGCAAGAATTTATTTGTAAAGGTCCAGGTTGATAAAAATACCTGTTTTGTCGGTGAGCCTATCGTCGCCACCTATAAACTTTATTCCCGCCTCAGCTCTGAGTCCCGTGTAACCAAACGTCCTTCCCTCAACGGCTTTAGTGTCTATGATATGGTAGACCCGGGTTCTGATCCTGTGTCTGTGGAAAAGCTCAATGGAAAGGCGTTTACGGTGCATATCATCCGTAAGACCCAGCTGATTCCGCTGCAGGCAGGAAATATTGACCTCGACCCGGTGGAAGTAGAAAATAAGGTTCATTTTGTCAAAGGCGGTGGACGCCAGGAAGCCCGGCATAGCGGGGGGAACATTAGAGACCTGCTCGAACAGATGATGGATGACAATAACCTTGGACCGGAAGTAGAAGAAAATGTGACTTTAGATACCAAGCCCGTGACCATTACCGTAAAGCCCTTGCCGGAGAATAAGCCAGCCAACTACAATGGAGCTGTAGGCAGCTTTTCGATAGAAACTTCACTGGCGGGTAAGACTGTCCGGGCCCAGGACGAAGCGACCTTGCACGTCGTCGTGAGAGGGAAGGGGAACCTGCCTGTCCTTACGGCTCCGACGCTCAGCTGGCCTTCCGGTTTCGAGGCCTTCGAACCCACCGCCAAAGAAGAGATAAACAAGACTGTAGCTCCTATGAGTGGGTCAAAGTCCTTCGATTATGTGTTTACTCCCCGGACGCCGGGCCATTATACCATACCCGCGGTTAGTTTTTCTTATTTCGATCCTTCTTCGCAGACCTATAAGTCAGTCGAAGGCGAGCCACAGGATATTCAGGTGACGCCAGCCGTTAGGCAGCGCCGGCCGGCTACCGGAGTAACCGCCATCGTATCTTCACCGCAGCTTTCCATGGCCGGCCGGGCCGGGCAATTTATCCAGGACCATTTGGAATGGATATTTGCCGTTCTCCTTATTTCCGGGGTTGCCGTCTACTTCTGGCGGCAAAATCTTCGCCTGAAAAATGGGCGTCGCGGAGTCGGGCGTCGCGGAGTCGGGCGTCGCGATGGGGCTCCGGGGGAAAAAGCAAAAACAGAACCCGGGGAATTTGTGCAAAAGACTCTCCAAACCACCTCGCGGACCAATGCGCCGGTTGCGCCATCCGCCGCTTCGCGTGATGCAGACCTGCAGGATACTCCGGGGATGGCTTCAAACACCTATGTACCGGCAGTGCCTGTGATAGATCCGCTGCTGGAAGCCCGCGGGTTCCTGGAAGGGGGAGAATCCAACCGTTTTTACCGGGAGGTAAACCGGGCCATTTGGAAAGCGATCATTAAAAAGCTGAATCTACCGGCCAGCGAGCTCAACAAACAGAACAGTATTCGTCAGCTGCAGATAAGGGGCTGGGATGAGCCGGCTATTCTAGCTCTGGAGAGTATTCTCAATGAATGTGAGATGAATCTGTATACGCCGGCCTATGACCGGTATAATATGCAGCAGCTGTTGCGGCAGGCCGAATGGATGGTAGATAGACTAGCGTAGTGTGGCTCGCTGCTCTGCCTATAGCACCTGCGGTGCTAAGAACGGGGCCAATGTCGGGGGCGTTCGGTCCGTGGTCTTACTCAGTGTATTTATATCCCACGCCCCTGACCGAATGAAAATACTTCGGATGCCGGCTGTCCTCCTCAAAATACTTCCTAAAGTTCAGCACAAAATTGTCGATCGTACGAGTCGTCGGATATACATTATATCCCCATACGGCCTGTAATATTTTTTCCCGGGTCACTACTTCATTCTTGTTTTCAATGAGAAGCTTTAGCAGCATGGCCTCTTTTTTACTCAGCTGGATGCGGTCGCCGTCTTTGGTCGTGGCTTCCTGTGCTTTAAAGTCGATGATATTTTTCCCAAACACGTATACGTCGCCAAAGGAATCTTTCTCCTGCATCTTTTTATTCTTCTCGATCAGTTTGTGGATACGCAGGAGCAGCTCTTCCAGGTTAAAGGGTTTGGTCAGATAATCGTCCGCTCCCTTTTTCAGGCCCAGCACACGGTCGGCGCTGGCATTTTTCGCGCTGAGGATCAGGATGGGTACGTCATTGTTCTGGACCCGGATAGTCTCGGTAACACTGATACCATCTATACCGGGCAACATGACGTCCAGGATAATGAGGTCGAAGTATTCCATCTGGATGGCTTTTAATGCCTGGGTACCGTCAAACGCCGACGTAATCTCATACCCTTCCAGTTCAAGGTTCAGTTTAAGGGCTTCGTGAAGGTTCTCTTCATCTTCTACCAGCAGGATGGAAATTTTTGAGCTCATGAGATTTGACATCTAAAATACTACAGTAAAAATACTCCCAACCGGGGAATTGTCGGTCACTTTGAGAACAGCTTTATGATCTTCTGCTATTTTCCGGCATAAATAAAGGCCCAGTCCTGTTCCTTTTGTTTGCCGGGTCGTCTCCTGCCCGGTGCGGTAGAATTTACCAAAGATCTTTTTCTTTTCTTCGTCCGGAATTCCGGGTCCTTCGTCTGTTACGGACAGCTGGATATGACGTCCTTTTTTCTCCAGCGATACCGTGATCATACTTTCCCGGGGAGAATATTTGAGGGCATTTTCAACCAGGTTGTTGACCAGCATCTGCAGGAGCAGGAAGTCGCCGTTAATGCTGATCCCGGGTTCAATATAGGCTTCCCAGCGTCTTTCAGGGAAGCGGAGCCGGTAATCCTGCATCGACTGCTGAACCAGGGAAGAAAGGTCCAGGGACTCTTTTACCTGGACATATCCACCTCCTTCCAGCTGGGAAGCGACAAGGATATTATTGGCAAGGGTATCCAGCCGGTTGGTCTCCTGGAGGGCTGCCTGGATCATTTTCTGTTGTTTCGTTTCGTCCAGCTTATGTTTTTGCAGGGTCTCCAGATTTAATTTGGTGACGGCGATGGGCGTTTTTAATTCGTGGGTAACGGCCATCATAAAGTTTTGTTGCTGCAGCTGTAGCCGTATCTGCCGCCGCACTTCCCGATAGACATAAAGGGCCCCTATGAGCAGGACCAGCAAGAAAGTGCTGCCTTCGCCAATATATTGGGCCGTCTTTTTGTTTTCTTCGGTTTGAATGGCGTTCATCCGGGCTTCGAAATAAGGGTCGTCCAGCTTCAGCTGTTGCAGCTGATAATGAGTCATCTTATGGTTCTGGTTTTGCAGGTCAATAAACCACCAGACCAGCCCGGTTATGATATAGGCCAGCAGTATCCAGTATACCGTGGTGGCAACCGCCAGCCGTTTCTTTTTGAATAGCATAACTATGGGGCTTTCTCGATACGGACGCCGACATTCAACACATTTTTCAGCGGGTCTTCCCACATGATCTGCTCAAGGGTATAAGAATAAGTACCCGGCCGGGTGAATCTGGTCCGCTGTTGAATCCAGACCCGGTCTTCAAAAATGTCGTCCATCCCACTGCCTTTCCACCCTTTTTCATTATCCGCAAGGGATAAATCATACCGCTCGCTTCTGCCGGTGCTGTCTCCGGGGGTCTTTACGGTACCCCTGATCCAGATGTTGTTGTAATTGTAGGCGTCCGTGTGGCGTAATACGATGTATACGTTATAAATATTGGCAGTATCCTGCGGGCTGACGACAAAATTTATGGTTGGCTTAAAACCGCTTTCCCATTGCTGGCCGGGTAAGGTCACATCTTTTTCAAAAACACCCGATGGGACAGAGCAGGAGGCCCAGCCAAGGCAGGCGGCTGTCAATAGGAATAAAAGCAACTTTTTCAATGAGACGCGTTTATACAAAAATAGACACTTTATAATACATTCAAAACCTGCTCCTTCGCTTTTTCCAGCTCATCTTTCATCAGTACCACGCATTGCTGGATGGTACTATCGTATGCTTTTGAACCCGTCGTATTGATCTCGCGCCCGATCTCCTGCAGGATAAAGGATAGTTTTTTGCCCTTGCCTTCTTCCGGCTCCTTTAAAATGACCCTAAAATAATCGCAATGGTTTTTTAGCCGCACCTGTTCTTCGCTGATGTCTATTTTCTCGATATAATAGATTAGCTCCTGTTCCAGGCGGTTAGGATCGTAATTTTCTTTCCCGACATGCTCTTCCAAAAGTTTTTTAATCCCTTCCCGTATTTTCTGCTGGCGTAAGGGCTCCAATTTGACGACTTCGTCCTGGTGCCGGAGGATATTTTCGATGCGCAGCAACAGGTCTTCCTCCAGGGAGGAGCCCTCATTGAGGCGATGGGCATTCAGGTCATCGATAGCGCAAAGAATAACTTTTTCAAACTCTTTCCATTCTTCATCTGTCAGGGTGTCGCTGGTGGGTGTAATTACTTCGGGCAGCTTTACCAGGGTACTGAGAATATTGGAAGGATCGAGATCCAGCTCGTTCGAGAGATCCGCCAAAGCCCGGTAATAGGCCTTAGCCAGATCGGTGTTAATGCTTACGGGTTTGGCATTGCCGGTTTGTTTCAGGCTAATTGTACAGTCCAATGAGCCTCGCCCCAGTTTTTCAGAGAGTAATTTCCGGATAGAAAACTCAAATGGTTTCAGGAAGCCAGGTAATTTTAACTGCAGCTCGAATTGTTTTCCATTTAGGGATTTGATGTCTACCTGAAAAGTTTTGTCTCCAACTGCCTGTTCTGCGCGACCGAAACCAGTCATCGATTTGAGCATAATATCATTGTTTTAAATTGTTTCGTGGCCTGTGGCCCGTTTAGGATGGAAAGTTAGTGATTCCTTTCGGCAAACAGCAAGGAATAGATTTCCTGCCGGTCCAGTATTCGCATTTCCCCGGGGGCCAATCCTTCAACGGTGAGATCTTCTATCCGGTGACGGATCAATCTCAACGTGGGAAATCCGACCTGGGCTGTCATCTTACGTACCTGCCTGTTCTTACCTTCACGCAGAATCATTTTAATCCAGCTTGTCGGTATCTGCGCGCGATAGCGAATAGGAGGAAAACGTTCCGGTACCTGGGGTGAAGGGACTATAACCGCTGCCCTGCAGGGTTTGGTCCGGTAGCTTTTACCGTCGATGTTGATGGTCACACCCGACTCCAGCTGACCGATAGCGGCAGGAGAAATGGCCCCTTCCACCTGGACCCAATATTCCCGGTCATGAGCGAACCGGGGATTTAGCAGCCGGTGGTTGAGTGCCGTGTCATTGGTCAGGATAAGCAGTCCTTCGCTGTCAAAATCCAACCGGCCGACAGGATATACATCAGCCGGTACAGGGAAGAAATCCTTTAAGGTACTCTTCCCTTCCCGGGAAGTGAATTGTGAAAGAACCTGGAAGGGTTTGTATATGATGTAGTATTGATGCACGTTTCAGAGGATCCTTCAAATTGCTGTTGTAAAGTTTTTATAATGAAAAAGCCCGGTGCGAAACCGGGCCTTCAATATATGGATGGGTTAGTAAGTACCGGGAAATAAATTTCCCTACACAATATTAAAAATAATTTTCTCTATCTAAAAAAATTTTCCAACAAATTTTATTCACATTTTTTTTCGGCCTGTGGAAAAGGGCGACGATTCACCACTATTCCGACCGTAACTTTACACAAATTTCAAACTATGCAATTTTCTTCTCCGGTAGCTATTCAGTGGGTCAGTGAGTTTTTAGGCGCTGAGCTTATTGGCGATAAAAACGGTCAGGCTACAGGCATTAACGAGATACATAAAGTGGAAAAAGGGGATCTTGTATTTGTCGATCACCCTAAATATTACGACACCTGTCTTCAGTCCGCCGCCACATTTATCATTATCAATAAAGCCGTAGAAGCGCCACCAGGCAAAGCATTGCTGGTAGTGGACCAACCTTTTGAAGCCTACCTGAAGATTGTCCGGCACTTCCGCCCCTTCCAGCCGGCCACGAAAATGGTCAGCGACACGGCAACCATCGGCGAGGGGACATATCTCTACCCGAATGTCTTTGTGGGGCATCATGTGACCATTGGCAGGAACTGTTTTATCCACCCCAACGTAGCTATCCTGGACCATTGTATTATCGGCGACAATGTGATCATCCAGGCCGGCACCGTCATCGGCTCGGATGCTTTTTATTACAACACCAAAAAGGATCGTGCCATATGGTATCGGAAGATGGAAAGCTGCGGTCGCGTAGTAATTGAAGACTATGTGGAGATAGGAGCAGGCTGTACGATCGACAGGGGGGTGAGCCACGATACGCGTATCGGGGCGGGAACCAAAATGGACAACATGATACATATCGGGCATGATACAGTCACCGGGAAAAACTGCCTGTTCGCCGCCCAAGTCGGCATTGCCGGTGCAGTGGAGATTGGAAACGGTGTCATTCTCTGGGGACAGGTAGGTGTCAGCAAGACCCTTACCATCGGCGACAATGCCGTTGTCTATGCACAAAGTGGCGTGCCCGCATCCCTGGAAGGCGGTAAAATCTATTTCGGGACGCCTGCTGAAGACGCATTGCTCAAGAAAAAGGAGTTTGTCTGGATCAAACGGATCCCCGAGCTCTGGAAAAAAGTGATGCAGGGCTAAGCGGGTTAGGGTTACTGCGGACCCGGATTATAATCATACGGCAATACTTCGGCCAGTTTCTTCCATGACCAGTAACCAATATTGGTGATATCCGACTGGTCATAGAAATAGCCATTTTCCTGGATGACAAATCCATCGGCTATGTCCAGGGCGGATATCTGTACTTTGGCAGTAAGGGGAAATTTATTTTCCTGGAGATATTTTTTATCAGGAAGCTGGCCGGTATAACTAATCCGCAATCTCCCCGTCAGGTCGATCTGCACGTCGCCGCTGTCCACTGAATAGAACTTCCCATCATAAGGATCGCCGATCGGTTTCATTTTATTTCTGTCACCGGAGTCGGCCAGCTCCAGCACAAACCCTTCTTCCTGCAAGGTGCTATCATACCAGCAGCGGAGGAAATGCAGCCGCGAGCCAACATAGGCATTGAACCGGTTTTGCTTCCATGTTTCCTGTTGTTCCGGGGTACCCTGAATCTCTTCGAAAAGCGGATATCCTGTATAACTGCTGACATTGGTATTGTATTCGTGGACAAAAGAGTCCAGCTGGTAGTGGATCTTATAGCCAAGCGCATTATTGGTGATCATCAGGTCTGCGGTTGACTTTATTCGCAGCTTGTTGCGCTTCTTATAGAAATAGAATTTCAGGACTTCTTTATTGTCCAGTGTACACCGGGCAGCATTGGGCGTTGTTCCGATGAAATGATCCAGGAAGAACTGGCCGTATTTGTCCCAGCCATCCGCTACTTCTGCACTTCCGGTGACTACGGCCTGTTCCAGGCTCTTATCCTGCTCTTTCAGCTGGATCCGTAAGGTATCGTTGTCCTTGTGGTCTTTGCCGATGCGGAGGGATTGCGTTTCATAACCCGTGTAGGATATGATCAGGTCGTATCCGCCATTAGCCAACCGAAGATGGAAACCGCCGTCTGCTTTCGACAGGGTGCCAATGGTCGTATTCTGGCAAAAGACGGAGGCGCCGGTCAGGGGCTGCCCGGATTTGGCGTCGGTAACCTGGCCATCTATGCTAAAGGTTTTTTCCGGGGCTTTTTCCTGGGAAAAGACGGTAAGGGAGAAAAAGAAAGAAAATAAACAAAGCAGAAAGGGTCGTTTCCGTTTCATGGATATCGTTTTGAGACGGTAAGTTAGTGAGCCGGGCGGTAATTTGAAAGAAGAATCAGCTTTTTAACACAGACAAATAGGCATTACAGGCCGCTTTTATAGTCTCTTCCAAAGGAGTAAATTGGAATCCAGGCAATTGCTGAAGGATTTTATTGTTGTCGAAAAAGGTCTTGCTCCCGGCTATCCGTGCACTTTCCCGGGTCAACATGGATGGCTGACCGGTAAAAAAACTTTTCAACCTGGCCATCCGCCAGGATATACCGGCCAAAAAAGGAGTGGCTTCCCGGGAAGGGCGTTTTTTCCCGAATCCGTCGGCCATGTTTTCAAAGAGGTGACGGAAGGTCCAATTGTCGCCATTGAGGATATACCGCTGACCGCTGACATCGCTTTCCAGCAGGCAAACGATGGCTCGCGCTGCATCGGCCACGTCTACAAATCCATTGACCCCTTCCGTATACCAGGGAAATTCCCGGAAGGCGCTACGGAAAAGTATACAGCTGCTGTTATTCCAGTCTCCATAACCCAGCAGCGTACTAGGATTGACGATAGCCGCCGACAGTCCTTCGCCAATGCCCCGCCATACTTCCACTTCCCCGTGAAACTTACTGATAGCATAATTTGTATTCCATTTGCTGTCGCCCCATTTCTTTTCTTCGGTCACGTGCTCGCCATTACCCGTCCGGCCTAAGGCCGCTACGGAACTAACGTGGATGAAGCGCCTGATGTTTTGTTCCAGCGCAATGTTCACGACATTGGCCGTCCCATCTATGTTGGTGCTGAACAATTCCCGGCGGTCGCGGGCGGAGAAGGAGACTTTTGCCGCAGCATGGATAACCGCATCGACACCTTCCATAACTTCTTCCAGGCAGGTGACATCCAGGATGTCGCCGGATATCCACTCTACTTCCTGTCCGATGACGGGGGCAATAAAAGCAGGCAGGAGATTGCTGCGACGGATCGCCCGCACGGTATATCCTTTTTCTACCAGCTCCCTGATGATATAAGCACCCAAAAAACCAGTGCCGCCAGTGACCAATACCTTTCCTTTTGAAGTAAAATTATTCATACCGGTAATATCCTTTTCCTGTCTTTCTTCCCAGTGCACCCTGCTTTACCTGTGACTCCTGGATAGGAGAAGGTTTCAGGCGTTGGGGCTGGCCCATTGCGTCGTATACGGAGCAACTGACAGCATAATTAATATCATTGCCGATGAGGTCCATCAGTCGGAAGGGTCCCATTCGGAAACCCGTAGCCTCCATTACCCGATCGATCGTTTCTATATCGGCCAATCCTTCTTCCACAAGGCGCAGCGCCTCCAGATAATAAGGCCGGGCTACATGATTGACGATGAATCCGGGGGAATCCTTACACAATACCGGTGTCTTGCCCATTTGGATGGCTACTGCCATAAGGGCCCGCGTGGTTGATTCATCCGTCAGGGGCGTGCTTACTACTTCCACCAGTTTCATCAGTGGTGCAGGGTTGAAAAAATGCAAACCGGCAAACCGTTGGGGGTGGGGTATCTTTCCGGCAAGGGCAGTGAGGGAAAGGGAAGAGGTATTGGAAGCAAAGAGGGTTTCCTTGCTATTGACCGCTGCCAGCCGAAGGAAAAGGTCCAGCTTGACCTCCGGTTTTTCCACGATGGCTTCGATCAGAAGATCAGCTGCACAATCGTCTATTGCGACAGAAAAAGAAAGACGGTCCAAAATAGCCTGCTGTTCCACAAGACTGAGCTTGTCCTTTTCCGTCAGGGTCCGCAGGTTTTTTTCGATGCCGGTCCGGCCTTTCTGCACCATGCCTGCATCTACATCATACAGCAGGGTCCGATACCCCGCCATAGCAGCTACCTGGGCAATGCCGCTGCCCATGGTACCAGCCCCGCAAACGCAGATTGTTTGTATCATAGTTTGATTTTATACCGCACCGGTAAACTGCTTCAGGAAGCGGATATCGTTTTGAGAGTAGAGGCGCAGGTCATTGATGCGGTATTTGAGCTGGCAGATCCGCTCGATCCCCATCCCAAAGGCAAAACCCGTATACTTGTTGCTGTCGATACCGAAGTTTTCCAGCATTTTGGGATGGACCATGCCGCTGCCGAGAATCTCTACCCAGCCGGTATGTTTACAGACACTACAGCCGCTGCCCCCGCAGATACGACAGTTGATGTCCATTTCTGCGCTGGGTTCGGTGAAAGGAAAATAGGAGGGACGGAAACGGACTTTTACATCTTTTCCGAACATTTCCTGCACAAAGAAGTAAAGGGTCTGTTTCAGGTCGGCAAAAGAGACATTCTCATCGACATACAAACCTTCCGTCTGGTGGAAAAAACAATGTGCGCGGGCGCTGATGGTCTCGTTACGGTATACCCGTCCCGGGCAAATGATCCGGATAGGGGGCTTCTGCCGCTCCAGGGTACGGGCCTGTACGCTGCTGGTATGTGTGCGGAGCAGCCAGTCGGGATTTTGATGAATATAAAATGTATCCTGCATATCCCGGGCGGGATGATTTTCAGGCAGGTTGAGAGCGGTAAAATTATGCCAGTCGTCTTCGATTTCGGGGCCTTCCGCTACAGAGAAACCCAGCCGGCCAAAAATATGGACGATCTGGTCGCGTACGAGGGTGATGGGATGATGGGTACCCAGGGGCAGGGCATCACCCGGCAGACTGAGGTCTATCTTATGAGCTTTGCCGGCAGACCCGCTTCCGGAGTTTAGGAGCGAACTGGTCTTCCAGTCTTCATATTTAGACTCGGCCAGCTGTTTGAATTCGTTCAATACCTGGCCGAATTCTTTTTTCTGGTCGCCGGGCACATTTTTCATTTCCGTAAAAAGGCTCTTCACAATACCTTTTGTACCGAGAAATCGAATGCGATAGGCTTCCAATGCTTCTGCCCCGTCCGGAACGATGGAGGTGATCTCCTGTTTGTACTGCTCAATTTGTTGTAACAATTGCTCCATACCACAAAGATACCTAGTTTTGCCCCAAAAAAACACCCATTTCATGTCTCCCAACCTGCACATAAGCGATTTTCTCGATCCGATTAACCTGGCCGAACTATCACAGGATCAGGGTTACAAGGACGGGCAGATCGGCAAGCTCATCGATGCCTATGATGAGTCCTTTCCCGACCTGTATGAGGCGGATATGATAATCGTAGGTTGCGAGGAAGAGAGAGGCATTGGTCGTGACCGTAGGGAAGCCGGCGGCCCTGACGCCATCCGGGAGCAGTTTTATCAGCTGTATTATTGGCATCCCGATGTGAAGCTGGCCGATGCAGGAAATATCCGGGCCGGAGCGACCCTGAATGACACTTATGCCGCGCTGAAAACCGTCCTGCGGGAACTGACCGCCATCGGCAAAACCGTCGTTATCCTGGGCGGCTCACACGATTTGACCTTGTCCCAGTATTATACCTATTCCGATAAGAAACATATCATTGAAGCAACTTGTGTCGACGCCCTGATCGACCTCAATATCGACTCCCTCAACCGGAGCGAGAATTTCCTCATGGAAATGCTGACGGGTGAGCCCAACTATATCCATCATTACAACCATATCGGCTTTCAAAGTTATTACGTCCATCCGCATATGCTGGAGACGATGGACAAGTTGCGGTTTGACTGCTTCCGGCTGGGCAGCGTAAAAGACAATATTGAAGAAATGGAGCCGGTGATCCGGAATTCACATTTATTCAGCTTTGATATTTCCGCGATCGCCAATTCCTTTGCTCCTGCCAACCAGCTTTCCCCGAATGGTTTCAACGGCGAGGAGGCCTGTATACTTATGCGTTATGCGGGGCTTAGTCATAATGTCAATACCGTAGGTATTTATGGGTACATGCCGGCCCGGGACCAGGGACAGCTGACGGCCCGCCAGATCAGCCATATGCTGTGGTATCTTATAGACGGGAAAAGCAGGGGCCGGCGGGAAGCCGCTCTTTCAGACAGAGATTTCTTCATTGAATACCGCACGGCTTTTGCGGAAGTGGAGACTTCTTTCCTGCAGAGTAAGAAAACCCAGCGCTGGTGGATGCAGCTGCCGGATAATAAGTATATCGCCTGTTCTTACCAGGATTACCTGCTGGCCAGCAGCAACGAGATCCCGGAAAGATGGCTCCGGGCGCAGGAAAGGGGATAGGCTACCCAATCCCCGGGACTTGGGAATCAGAAGCAGAGGATATTGACCAGATGGTTACCGGCCTCCTTTAGCGGACCGTCATTCTGCAGGTAGATCAATTGCTGTTCAAGCACCGGCAGGATATCCAGGTTTCGCTGCATCCTTTTTTGAATATCCGCCCCGCTTTCCCTACCCCTTTCTTTTAGTCTTTTCAATATCGTAGCGGGACTTGCTTCTACCACGATAACCTGCAGCTGAGGGTATTTTCGCTTTGCTTCCGACAAATACAAGCGTGAGCCATTTACAATCACCTGATATCCTTTTTCCAGCCAATTCTCTATTTCCAAACCGACGCCATAATGCTGGCCATGGCTCTCCCAGGCCAGCGCGAACAGACCGTCCGCCTGCCGGGACCGGAACTCTTCCGGACTGATATAAATGTGGTTCTCATTGCCTTCTTTGGCCGCCCGGGTGATATAACGATGGGCGAAAATTACCCGGGATGTCCCGTTTATCTGCTGACGGGCATAATTCATAAGAGAATCTTTCCCTACCCCGGAAGCACCAATAATGTAAAAAAGCTGGCTCATATTGTAATTGAAATGGGACACGAAAATGGAACATGCTCATGTTGAGGGCATTAGCATGTGATTATTTCTCTGTTAGCGAATAATTAGATTTTTGCCGTCCTTGTAGTATAAAACCGCATTTGGCCTAAAAAACCGCTTCAATTGTTAGGGATTTAACATATCGCTAAAGTTCCGTTAATATTAGATGCCTAATATGCATCTGCTAACACTAAAGAAAACCCTCAACCAATCTGCGTATGAGAAAGTACCGGCTTGTCGTCATTGACGACCATTATGATATATTGGAACTGCTGCAGTATAACCTTACCCGTGAAGAATATGAAGTAAAAAATTTTGTCAATGCCGTGGACGCCCTGAAATACATTACGCGGGAGAATACGGACATGGTCATCACGGATTGGATGTTGCCGGAAATGGACGGCCTCGATCTGTGCAAAAATTTGAAGCATAGTCTTGCGACCCGTGATATTCCCGTCGTAATGATCACCGGGAAAAGCGATGAGATAGACGTGGTAACCGCCCTCGAGGTCGGCGCTGAAGACTATATCGTCAAGCCTTTTCGTATAAAGGAGATGCTTAGCCGTATTAAGAAGATACTGCGAAGAAATTCCATGGAAATAGACAACGCGGCCAGCCGGGAAAACAGGGAAATGATCATTAAAGGTCGCTTGAAGATAGATGTCGCCGGGTATAAAATATACCTTAATGAGGAGATACTGGACGTCACGATCGGTGAATTTAAATTACTGGAATTGCTGGCCGCTAATCCCGGCAAAGTTTTTTCGCGCAACCAGATAATTGAAAGAATAAATGGCCCGGACTACTTTGCTACAGAGCGTAGTATCGACGTTCAGATAGTAGGCCTGCGGAAAAAACTAGGCCCCTTTAAAAATGCCCTTGAGACTGTACGATCGGTCGGTTACAGGTTTAACGAAGCAGTCATTTAGGAGCCGCTGGAAGCGGCTCGGCCGATAGGCCAGACATTAGCGGTTTGCGGGGGTAGGGTTATCTTTTTCGAAACCCTATCCCCGCACATTTAAATCTAATCAACCCCTAATCGATTCCAAATAATTGCCTTCTATTTTTGAATAAACAAAAACAGGAATGGCAGACAGCGACTACATCTTATGCGAATGCAGACTACAGGCGCTGGAAGAATTCGTAGCCTCCCTGGAAGCCTCATTCGTGATACAAATGGCCCGTTTGCCGGTGGTTTGCATGACGATGATACGGGCGGAAGATTCAGTCGAAGCACAGCCTTTTTATCTTGGTGAAGCGCTTACTACTGACTGTGAGGTCATCGTGAACGGGCGGACCGGTTATGGCATCTGCCTGGGAGATGAACCCGTCAGATGTTACTGCATTGCCTTTCTCGATGCGATCAAACAGCTAAGCGGAGAACACCAGACCAAGGTGCAGATTTTTTTAGAAGAACAGGCTGCCGTCATCAGCCGGGAACTGAAAGTAGAATACGACCATATTTTGCGCACCCGGGTCGACTTTAAATTAATGGAACAGGACTGATATGAGAAAAGAAATTCTCTACGACCGGGTTTTCGATGCGCAGGCGCATTACAGGTTATTACTCGATGCCATGGCCCGGCCGGGAAAGGTCAACCGTTTGCCCGTACTGGACCTGGCCCCTCCTGCAGGGTTTCACCAAACCAGCGTCCTGGTGGCATTGGCCTTACTGAATGCCGATACCTGTTTTGCTTCGGTTGGCCATGACCCTTTGTCAATTGACGAATATTTGATACTGAATACTTCTGCCCGGCCAGTCGCCACAGCAGCGGCCGACTTTGTCTTCGTGGACGGCCGGCGGGCGATGTCGGAAGACCTGTCAAACCTGAAGACCGGCTCCCTATCCTACCCCGAAGAAAGCGCTACGCTTATTGTGGATGTAGATGAGATCAGCAGTGAGCCTGTACCGGGTGCTCTTATCCTTGAATTGAGCGGGCCGGGTGTGGATGGACGGCGCAAGGTTTATATGAGGGGCCTGGACCCGGCTGTTCTGCAAACGCTGGAAGAACAGAATCTTGAATTCCCGCTGGGCATCGACGCTATCTTCACAGATGCGGAACAACGATTTTTTTGTATTCCAAGGACCAGCCGTATGATAGTTACACACGGCGTCACCAACCAATAAAATTCATTATTATGGGATATATCGCGGTAAAGGGCGGCACGGATGCCATCCACAATGCCCGTGAGCTGGTGGAATTCTACCGGTTGAGAGAGGCTGCGACTCCTCTGGACATACAGCAGATACGCACGCAACTGCGCTTATCGGTAGACAAGGTGATGGGAGAAGGGGGTATTTACGCACCTGACTATGCGGCCCTCGCATTGAAGCAGTCGGAAGGCGATGTATTCGAGGCGGCCTTCATTATGCGGGCTTTTCGCGCTACCCTGGAGAGAAAATATTATTCCCTGACCATTGACACCCGGGAAATGTTTGTGAAGCGGAAAATATCTTCTTCATTCCGCGAGATACCCGGAGGCCAGGTTCTCGGACCGACCCGTGATTATGCCCAAAGAATATTGGATACGGATAAGGCGACGGAAACCCCGCAGGATATCCGCGTGTTCCTGGAGACTTTCGCCTCGAAGGTCGAGGCGGAGAAATTAGCGGAAGTCACCAGCTTTGCCAAGGTGGTCGATCTGTTGAAAGAAGAAGGACTGCTCAGGCCTGTAGGCAATGATGAAGACACCACCCTTAAAGATATCACCCGGGAAGCCATCCGGTTTCCGGCTCCCCGCTCCGCCCGGTTGCAGATGCTGGCCAGGGCCGAGACGGGTGCGCTTATGGCCCTGGGTTATAGCAGCATGCGGGGGTTCGGCTCCGTCCACCCCACTGTCGGCGAACTGCGTTATGGCAGCGTGCCGCTGCGCGTTAAAGACCCTTCGGGACGGCTCCGTTATATCGGAAAGGTAGCCGTTACGGAGGCCGAGGTAATCGCAGAATACAAGGCCGCCAATAAAAAGGCCATACCTTATTATTCCATCGGGTATGGGTTATGCTTCGGGCAGAACGATACCAAGGCTATCTGCATGGGCATCCTCGACAGGGCGATGAGAAACCCGGATGGCAATTCACCAGCCAACGACCAGGAATTTGTGCTTTATCACTCCGAAGGCATCGAGTCCATGGGTTTTACCAACCACCTCAAGCTTCCCCACTACGTTACTTTCCAGTCCGGACTAAACAATGTCCGGGCGGCTGTACAGCGCCATGAGGATAAAAAAACCAAACTGACCCCGGCATGATCCCAAATACAAAGTTTACGAATAAATACAATTTTGCCTTCATCGACGAATCCACCAAAAAGGAGATCCGGCGAAAATTGCTGAAGGCTATCGCTATTCCCGGTTACCAGGTACCTTACTCTTCCCCGGAAATGCCTATCGCCCGGGGCTGGGGTACGGGCGGCCTGCACGTCACCCTTGCGCTCATCGGGCGGGACGATGTCTTTAAGATCATCGACCAGGGCAGCGATGCCAGCGTCAATGCCTGTAACCTCCGCGAGTTCGTAAAAAGCATGACGGATTGCCGGACGACCTTCGACACAAGGGAGGCTACGCTGATACAGACCCGCCACCGCATCCCGGAAGAAGAGCTGGACGAAAACCAGCTGCTCGTCTTCCAGGTGCCGCTGCCCGAACCGCTGAGGAGGGTCGAACCCTATGAATACAAAACCCGCCAGATGCATGGCGAGGCCGATTACGCTAAAATGTGGGTTTCCCTTTATGAATCCTTTGTCCGGTATAGCGACATCATGCTGGGCGCAGATTACCCGGTAAAGGTCAACGACCGTTATATCATGGCGCCATCTCCTATTCCCCGATGGGACGTCCCCAACCTCCATCAGTCGAAAGCCCTGCTCCTTTTCGGCGCCGGCCGGGAAAAAAGACTCTACGCCATACCGCCCCATACCCGCGTCGAACCCCTGGAGTTCGATGACGTAAAGTTCGATATCGAGAAATTTCCCGGTATCGCCTGTTATAAGACCGGCTATAAAAAGGCCTTCCTCGATGAATTGTATTTCGACGACGGCTCGAAACACCACGTCATCAATGATAGCAACTTCCTCGACAAACTCTCGGAAAGGGCGACGACAAGGCAACACCGTAATAATTATCTAAATCAACTGGGATCATGAACGCCAACAACGATAACTGGCTGCTGCGGGTAAGAGGCCTGACAAAGGTTTATGGCGAGCCGGATGAAAACACCGACAGCATCGTCGCCTGCGCCGATATTAACTTTGATCTCTACCCCGGTGAAGTGCTGGGCATAGTGGGAGAAAGCGGGTCCGGCAAAAGCACCGTCGTTAAACTTTTGTATCTCGACCTGGAGGCTACTGCCGGCAAGGTCCTTTTAAAAACATACGGCGAAGGTCAAACGAATATACTGGAAGAATCCAGCCAGAAAAAAAGGTCGATTCGCAACCACCAGATGGGGATGGTCTATCAAAATCCGCGGGATGGGCTGAACTTCTTCTTTTCATCAGGCGGCAATATTGCCGAAAAGCTGATCATGGCGGGTAATTTTCACGTAGGCCGTATCCGCGAACGGGCTTCCGGACTGCTCGATAAAACGGAAGTCCCCGTCCAACGTCTTGACGACCGTCCTTCTTCCTTCAGCGGGGGTATGCAGCAAAGAGTCCAGATCGCAAAAGCCATTGCCAATAACCCGCCCTTGTTGTTTCTCGATGAGGTTACTACGGGACTGGACGTTTCCGTTCAGGCAAAAGTGCTGGACCTGATCCGCGAGTTGCAGCAGGACCTCGGCATCGCCATGATTGTTGTGTCGCACGATCTTTCCGTCATCCGGATGCTCACGGACCGCACCCTGGTCATGAAGAACGGCCGCATCGTGGAAAGCGGGTTGACAGACCAGATACTGCAGGACCCTCAGCATGCTTATTCCCAATTACTGGTTAGCTCGCTATTATAAATTATGAACCATGAACATCCTGGAGATCAACGACCTCAGTAAGTCCTTTCGCCTTCATATCCTGAACAATAAAAAGATAGAGGCATTGAAGTCTATCCATTTCACCCTGGAAGAAGGAGAGATCGTCGGCCTTACCGGAAAATCCGGGTCTGGAAAATCCAGCCTGATGAAATGCATCTACCGGACTTACCTCGCTTCTTCGGGAGAGATCGTTTATCATTCGGGCTCCGGCCCCGTCGATCTCGTCCGGGCCGGGGATCATGCCGTCCTGGAATTGCGGAGAAAGGAGATCACTTATTGCTCGCAATTTCTCAGCGTCATTCCCCGGGTGGCGGCCGTCGATGTCGTTTGCGAACGCCTGTCCCGGGCAGACAAAAACAGGGAGCTGGCGCGGGAGATGCTGGAAAGGCTGGGGTTGCCTGTTGAATTATGGGATGCTTTTCCCGTCACTTTCAGCGGCGGCGAACAGCAACGGATCAATGTGGCCAGGGCTATTATCTCCAAGCCCCGTCTTTTGCTTATCGACGAACCTACTGCGTCTCTCGATGTAAAGACCAAGGATGTGGTGATCGATCTGATCCTCGGGCTCAAACGACAAGGTACTTCCGTGTTATGCATTTCACACGATGAATATACGCTTGACCGCCTGACCGACCGGCGGCTAAACCTGCAACATGGGCAAATCGCCGGAACGGCGCTTGCCTGAAAAAAGAAAACCTATGCACAAATTTGTCATCAAAAACGCAATTATCGTAAAGCCGGATGAAACGATACAAACATCGGTGCTGGTCAGGGATGGTCTTATCGCAGCCATCGGAACTTTCCCGGAAGAAGACAGCGATCATTGGCCGGTTATCGGGGAGGAAGGCTGTATCCTGATGCCGGGTATCATCGATATTCACACGGATGCCCTGGATATGGAGATCGTTCCAAGGCCGGGAGCCGACATGCCCATTCCCGTTGCCTTCCGCGAGCTGGAACGGAAAATGAGCGGCTGTGGTTTTACCACCGTCTTTCATTCCCTTCACCTGGGTTATGATATGGCCGACGATATGCTAAAGAGCAGGTATAGCCGCCGGGAGGTATTCGAGACCGTTTACCGCGCTGCCGCAGGCCCCACACTCCTGAATAACAAGATCCATTTGCGGTTTGAGGTCACCGGCGTGCATGCCTACGAAACCTGCCTGGAATTCCTGGAAGCCGGGATGATCTCCCTGCTTTCCGTCATGGACCATACCCCGGGCCAGGGACAAATCGGCAAAGAGAATTTTATGCAGGTGATGGCTAAGAAAGGTAAAACGGAAGAGCAGGCCCTGAAAGAGTTAGGGTTATTAACAGGCCGGCCTAAAATAGAAGGGCAGCGCCTGGAGAGGATGATCCGGCTGGCAAAGGACAACGGCATCCCGGTCGCCTCCCATGATGACGATACCATCGAAAAAGTGGACCTCATGCACGCCCTTGGTGTCGACATTTGTGAATTCCCTATCAACCTGGAGACAGCGCACCATGCCATCCGGCGGGGTATGCATGTGGCGGGCGGCGCTTCGAATATCCTGCGGGGAGGATCACTATCCGGGAATATGAATATGAAGGAAGCTGTATTGCAGGGAGCCGTCGACACGCTTTGTTCGGACTATTATCCGCCTTCCATCCTTCACTCCATATTCCGGTTGCATGAGGACGAAGACCTTCCGCTGCACGAGGCGGTTAACCTGGCCACGTTGCATCCTGCCCGGGCGGCGCGCATCCATCACTATACCGGAAGTATCGAGCCGGGTAAGGATGCCGACCTGTTGCTGGTGAAAATGGTAGGAGGCCTGCCGGTGATCACGCACACCATCGTAAAAGGAAATATTGTATCACAGGCGGCTCTTCGGAATCCTGCTGCCGTCGACAATAGCACGTTATGCCTATAGAACAAACCAGGGTCCGGGACCTTTCTTTCGGCGACTATACCCGGAGACAGGAAGAAGAGGTATCGGTGGCAGGCATTCTGAAAAGGGCTGCAATAGCTAAACCGGCCGGTAATTTCCACTACCAGGGAAACAAATGGATGCCGCTGGGATATAAGGGATCGGCTGTTCTTTCCATGGTGGATGCTAATCAAGGAAACGAGGGATTGTCTTTTCGGCTTTCGGCGCTTCAGGACGAATTGCGCGTCTATCTTTTGCCACCAACTTATTATATGCTGCCGGCCGCCAGCTTTCATCAGACGATAGCCAATATGGTGTCCGCCGAACGCTACCGGCAAGCTATCCTGGATAGGGGACTGGAAAAAGAGTATCCTGCCATAGTCGGAGATGTTTTTGCGCAACTGCCTTCTTCTGTAACGGCCCCGCCGGTTTCCATGCGACTGCTAGGACTCAGCATTTTCGGAACTTCCCTGGGCCTGCTGGGCAGCTTTGAAAAGGAGGAAGACTATGATCGTGTCATCCGCTTCAGATCCCTTTTTTATGGCAATCCGCGGCTGGCTGCATTGGACATCGGCCTCACCCGACCTTTTATAGGGCATATCACCCTCGCCTATATCGAACAGGAGCTAAGCATCGTCGAAAAGGAACACCTGGCCAGGGTAGTCAATGGAATAAACGAAATGATCCGGCCAAAAAATTATTCGTTTTCGCTGTCCACCACAGGGCTTTACCGCTATGATCACCTTGCCGCATTTTACCGCGAAGACACCTGGCCTCAATATCAATTATAACTTTCAACAGCCTGCTCATGTTGTATTTCGATCATTTTCCGCCTGTAACCGAAGCGTCCACCGGGGTTACACTGGGTGAACAACCTTATATACATCCTACCTGCCATATCAGGAACAGCCGCATCGGAGCCTGGACAGCCCTTGGCGCCAATACTTCCCTGGTCGAATCTTCCTTCGGCGACTATAGTTATACGGCCGGGGACGTACAGATCATCTATTCGGATATCGGTAAATACTGTTCCATTGCCAACAGCGTGCGGATCAATCCGGGCAATCATCCGCAATGGCGGGTGACACAACATCATATGACCTACCGCCGGGCCCAGTACAGGCTGGGGTTGGAAGACGATGCAGCCTTCTTTCAGTGGCGACGGGAGCATCACTGCTCCGTCGGGCATGATGTATGGATTGGCCATGGCGCCATCGTAATGCCCGGAGTCCGCATCGGCACGGGGGCCATCATCGGGTCCGCAGCGGTGGTGACAAAAGATATAGGCCCCTATGAAATAGCCGTAGGTATACCGGCCCGGGTTATTAAACAGCGGTTTGAAGCGCCGGTGATCAACAAGCTGCTGGCCAGCGAATGGTGGGAATGGCGCCGCGATGAGCTCGAGCGGCGATTTGACGATCTGCTGGACCTGGACACCTTTTTGAAAAAATATTAACTAAAGCTCATCATGAATAAGACTCTTCTATTTCTGCTCCTGATCGTGGTTGGTGCTGCGGCCTGTAAGAATAAGCAGGCGCTCGACGCCAACGGCATACCGTCAGTGCTGATCGTTGGCGTATACCAGGGGGATAACCCGGCTCTCTTAACACCCGTGCTGGCCCAATTCCGGGAATATCTTATCAAAAAGCTGGGCATGAGAGTGGAGTTTCAGGCCTCGACAGAATATACCTCCGTCATTGAGGCCATCGCCAGCAAAAAAGTACATGTAGCCTATCTGAGTCCTTTTTCCTATATACTGGCTACGCGCAAGACAAAGCTGATCCCGCTGGTCGTGATGGGAGAAAAAGGATCGCCTACCATTTACCGGAGCCTCATTTTCACCAACCCTCATACCGGTCTGAAGACAATGGAGGATGTAAAACTAAGGGCAAAAAGCCTGACCCTTTGTTTTGCCGATCCGGCTTCGACTTCGGGGCACCTGGTTCCCAGGGCGTACCTGACAAGTATCGGGCTGAATCCCGAAACGGCCTTCAAAGAGACGATGTTCGCCGGCAGTCATGCGGCCTCGACGCTCAGCGTCAAATCGGGCAAAATTGACATCGGCTGCGCCTTCGAATTTGCTATGGGAATGCTGGAGCGGTCAGGAGCGATCAAGAAGGACGATGTCGTGATCTTATGGACTTCGGACCCTATCGTGGAGGGGCCAATTACCATACGCCCGGATATCAATAAGGAATTGACGGAGAAGATCCGGAATGCTTTCCTGCGAATGCCTGTGGAGGCGCCGGATGCCTGGCATGCCTATATAAAAATATACCGCAACGATACCGGGGATATGGGCTATGTGCCGGCGAACGATTCTATGTACGATGGCCTGCGTAGGATTGCCGGCGGGATCAACGACCTGAATGGCGGCGGGAAATAAATAGATGGCGGCGGGAAATAAATAAAAAATCTATGTCATGATCGAAGTGATAAATATCAGTAAGACCTTGCCTAACGGCAGGAAAGTCCTGGACAATATCAGCTTTACCGTAAAAAGGGGTGAGTTTGTCGGGATACTTGGGGCCAGCGGAGCCGGCAAGACCCTGACCCTGCGTTGTCTCAACGGCTTGCTGAAACCGGACAGCGGCTCGGTGCTGGTAGAAGACCGGTTTCGCCGGATGAGCGATATCTGTAAAGCGTCCAAAAAAGAGCTGCGTAAGCTCCGTCAAAAAATAGGACTGGTTTTTCAGGGCTATCACCTGATAAAAAGGCTTACTGCACTGGACAATGTATTGGTGGGCCGGCTGGGCCAGATCAATGTCCTGCGCAGTCTCCTCTATGGGTTCACGGATGAAGAGGCCGGACAGGCTGAGGCGGCCCTGGACAAAGTGAAGATCGGCCACCTGGCGGGGGCGAGAGTGAGCAGCATGAGCGGTGGGGAAATGCAGCGGGTAGCCATTGCCCGGGCGATCTTCCAGGCCCCTAACCTGCTGCTGGCAGATGAGCCCATTTCCAATCTCGATCCCAGCAATGCCAAGATCATTATGAAACTGATCCGGCCGCTGGCCGACGAAATGCCGGTGATCGGCGTATTCCACCAGCCGGAAATGACGGCCAAATATTGCACCCGGGTCATCGCCATCAAGGAAGGACGGGTCATCTATGACGGGGACCCTGCTCTGTCCGTCAGCCAGCTGGTGGATATTTATGGCGAGGAATTGCAACAGATAGAACAGCACCAGGAGCTGCCGATACAACAATCATGAACATACGAGCCTATAGTCTGAAGCGATATTACCGTTGGATATTGCCGGTTCTCGTCCTCTCTTTACTTGTGAAGGGGGCCGCTCTCGTCTGTAAGGTCGACCTGTTTCACCTGCTGAAAGGTAGTTTTGCCGGGCTGTCTTTTCTGGGTGAATTATTTCCGCCGGCCTTCGGGAGCTTAGGAGAACTGCTGGCGCCCTGTCTGCAGTCTGTAGTCATTGCGTTGCTGGGTACTTTTTTCGGGACGGTATTTTCCCTCCTCTTCGGACTGGCGGCCGCTGCCAATATTTCTCCTGCCTGGCTGAGGAACAGCACCCGTTGCCTGCTGGGCGTGGAAAGGGCCATTCCGGAGATCATTATCCTGCTGGTGCTGGTTGCGGCCTTCGGTATGGGACCTTTTGCCGGCGTCCTTGCCCTGGCTGTCGGCTGCGTGGGCATGCTCGGCAAGCTTTTTGGCGACGCCATCGAAGAGCTGGACCCGGCGACAATAGAATCTATTGAAGCCGTAGGCGCAGGTAAGCTGCAGATAATGTTATATGGTGTCATTCACCAGCTGCTGCCTACGATCATTTCTTTTTCCCTGTTCCGTTTTGAGATGAGCATCCGGTTGTCTATCGTGCTGGGAGCTGTAGGCGCCGGCGGAATCGGGCTCGAGCTCTACCAGGCTTTCAACCTGCTGGACTATCCCAAGGCGGGCAGCGCCCTCATGCTGACCCTGGTGCTGATAATGATCACCGAGTATATCTCCTCTTTTATCCGAAAAAAATTGCGTGCCGGAGGAGTGCTGTTATGAAAGACAAGCAACATTACATACTACCTTCGATCCGGTATAAACAAAAAGTAACGGTCTTTTCCATTCTGTCGGTGGTGGTCGTTGGCACCTGCATTTACCTGGACTTCAATCCTCTCCAGCTCTTCACGGAATTTCATTATGTGGCCGACCTCATAAAAAGTATGCTGCCGCCTCATTTCGGGCTGGTCTGGTCCAACCGTACCATTCCCTTTGCGATACTGGAAACGATCTGTATGGCATTTTTAGGCAGCTTTTTCGGCGGTATCCTGGCAATAGGCATCGCCTTTCTGGCGGCGAACAACACCATGCCCTACCGGGTGGTCCGGGTGATGGCACGTACCGTCCTGGCGGTGACAAGGGTTATCCCGCCCCTGATCATCATCCTGATCTTTGTGGTGGCGATCGGCCTGGGCGCTTTTGCCGGCATGCTGACGCTGGTCATCGGAACGGTCGGCAGCTTCGGCCAGCTGTTTACAGATGTCATTGAAAATGCGGAAAGTGCTCCGGCCGAAGCGATCTATTCCGTCGGTGCGTCGCGCTGGCAGGTCGTCCGCTATGTCATTTTTCCGCAGGTGCTGCCTTCGTTTGTAGCCAATCTTTTCTATTCCTACGATTATAATTTACGGGCTGCGATAGGGCTGGGCATCTTCGGCGGCGGTGGCATCGGGTTTCAGCTGTTTTTGGCCATGCGTGTTTTACAATACAAGGACGCCCTGGCTCTTGTTTGCCTGACCGTAATCCTCATCGTTGCAATGGAAAAAGTATCCGACCGGTTACGGGAAAGGATTTTGGGGGTCAGCTTGCTGAAATAGGCCGCCGCCTACCTGGCTGGAGAAGGCCGCGGGGAGAAAGTATTGTTAAAACAGATTGATACAAATATTATGAAGATTGGTATAATTGCGGATATTCATGAAGATATCGTTTCCCTGAAGGAGGCCTTTACCCTGATGGAACAGGCCGGCTGCGTGAAAATCATCTGCCTTGGCGATATTGTCGGGTTCAAAGTCAATACCTATCATTACCTCGATACCCGCAGCGCACACGAATGTATAGCCATGGTAAGGGCCAACTGCGATGGAGTGGTCATCGGTAACAATGACCTGTACCAGGCTAAAAAGCTGCCAACGTATGATGGCGGATTCCCATTTCCGTCCAACTGGTATGACCTTGATTTCTTCGAACGGAAGGCCCTGGGTAACGATCGCGTTTTTTTATACGAGGAGATAGTATTGCCGGCCCTGATGACAAGGGCTGACCGGGCCTGGCTCGAATCACTACCCCCCTTCCTTATTCGCAAATATGGTTCGGCAGAGGTATTGTTTTCCCATTTCGCTTACCCGGACCTGCATGGAATAAAAGCCTATTTCCCCAAGATGGCGGCGGAGTTCCGGCCGCACCTTGACTTTATCCTGGAGCAAGGGGCGACGATTGGATTTTCCGGGCATATGCATTTTGAGGGTGTCAGCATTTGCCGGTATGGCGCCCTTGAAAGAAACCCTTTTGGAAAATACAGGCTGACCAATGAACTGCAATGGATATATGGTCCCTGTGTGGCAAGGGGTCAGTTCGACAACGGGATACTGATATGGGATACACAGACCGGGGAAATAAGGGGCTTGCCGCTTTGCCAGGTGCCGGCAGGCGACGGTTTTTAATTATCTTGCGACAAAGCATCTACCATGAGGTTGTATCCCGGATTAGCCCTGATCCTTTTCGGTTGTTTCTGGCAGGCCTGTTCGCCTGCGCATTCTGTTCAATCGACCACTCAGCCGGCGCCTGTAAGCACGGTCCAGCCTTCTGTCGTGCCTGCCCGTCTGACCTCCGAAGTGGAAGAGCTGCTGAAGCAGCCGGGACTTCAGTCTGCGCAAGTAGGGGTCTGTCTTTATGACCCTGCAACGGCTACCTATAAAGTCAATTACCAGGGGAATAAATATTTTATCCCTGCCAGCAATACCAAACTCTTTTCCTTATATGCCGGAATGAAGTACTTAGGCGATTCCTTAGTGGGTATGCGGTATTTGCAGACCGATACGGCGCTGTTTGTGTTCCCTTCGGGCGATCCCACCTTTTTGCATCCCTCTTTTGCTGACCAGCCGGCGATCCGTTTTCTACAGCAAACCCATCGTAATATCTACCTGACCGATGGCAACTGGCTTGATAAGCCCTATGGCAGGGGATGGGCATGGGATGATTACAATGACGACTATATGCCCGAGCGCAGTGCACTTCCCGTTTATGGCAACCTGATCCGTTGGGTGTCGGATTCGGTCTCTGCTTCCTTTTACTCCATACCGGATATCAACTGGGCGGTTCGTTTTTCGACAGACACTACGAAACAGGTCTTTCATGTGCAGCGGGATTGGGCTAAGAATGCGTTTGAGATAACCGAAGGAAAGGGCAAGACCCGCGAGCAGGATGTGCCGTTTATTACGGAAGGAGTAGAATCGGCCGCTGTCCTGCTAAAAGATACGGTCGGCAGGCCTGTAATAGTGCGATCAAATCACTTGCCGCGGCTGGGGAACGGTATTATCCATTCCCGGCCTGTAGACTCTCTATTTCGTCCGATGATGTATAACAGCGACAACTTTTTTGCCGAACAAACGCTGCTGATGGTAAGCAATGAGCTGCTGGGAAAAATGAATGACACACGTATCATTGACACCCTGCTGAAAACCGACCTGAAAGACCTGCCCCAGCATCCCAACTGGGTGGATGGCTGTGGTCTCAGCCGTAACGACCTGTTTACGCCGCAGGACTTTATCTGGCTGCTGGAGAAACTAAAAAATGAATTTGGGCTCGATCGGATGAAACGTATCCTGCCTACGGGTGGAACAGGGACGCTGGCGTCTTATTACCGGCAGGACAGCGGGTATATCTTCGCCAAGACCGGCAGCCTCTCGGGGGTAGTCGCACTCAGCGGTTATCTCGTCACCCAAAAAAATCATCTTCTCCTGTTTTCTATCCTCATCAACAATTACACCGGCAGCGGTGTAACGGTGCGCCACCAGATGGAAGAGATGGTCCATGCGTTCAGGAAGAATTACTAGGAGTTTACCTCCCGAACAGCTTCTCGACGTAATCCGGTTTGAATTCGATAAAAGTGGGATCCCCTCCCGGGGTAACATTGTGCTGTGTGCAGGCAAAGAGGTCGTCAACCAATATACGCATTTCTTTTTCGGACAGGGCTGTGTTGGGTTTCACTGCTTGCTGCCGGGCCATGGTCCGGATGAGTCGTTCCCGTCGGGAAAACCGGATCTCGCTGGTGAAATGCTTGAACTGCTCCAGCAGGGTTTCAAGAACGGCTTTATCGTCGCCGTGGCTGGTATCGGCCGGTGTTCCCTGGATAATAAAACTGTCTTTTCCGAAAGGTTCGATCCCATAACCAAGCTGGTTGAGGTCGGGCAATAGTTCGTCGAGCAGGATGGCATCCGGCGTCGACAGGGTCAGTGTTGCAGGAAACAGGCTTTTTTGACTGGGAATCTGTTTGCCGGCGGCCGCAGTCTTGTATCGTTCGTAGAGAATACGTTCGTGGGCAGCCTGCTGATGAATAATAATAAAACTCCGGTTGGTCGGAGTAGAGATATAGGTCTTTAGCAATTGTTGTAGTGGCGCGTTCTCAAGGGGTATGATCGGTTTTGCCGGAATAGTGGCTAACGGGTCGTCTGTGTGGAGTTTGTCTTGGGGCTGTTTGTTTTGGGCAGGGCCCTCATAAAAATCTTTCCAGTGACGTAGTTCGCTTTTATTGGTGGGCTCGATGAAATGCGCCTGGTTCTTTTTGGTAAAGGTCTGGTAGAGGGATGAAGAAGTGACCTCCGCCTTTTTTTCATCGGTGACCGGTTTGCTTATTGCATCCAGGTGTTGTATGGAAGGGTCCAGGTCAAAGTCCAGGGTAGGTGTGATACTGAACTGGGCCAGCGCATGTTTTACCGCGGCCTGTACAAAGGCATAAACGATCTTTTCATCTTCAAACTTGATCTCCTGTTTGGTGGGATGGACATTGATGTCCAACTGCTCGGGATCGAGGTCGATGAATAATACATATAACGGGAAGCTCTCATTAGGGATCATTTCCCTATAGGCGTTCATTACAGCGTGGTTGAGGTAGGCGCTGCGGATGAAGCGGTTGTTGACAAAAAAGTATTGATCGCCTCTCGTCTTTTTAGCCGTCTCCGGTTTGCCGACAAAACCGTAGATATTGAGGTAGTCGGTGTTTTCCTGTACGGAAACAAGCTTGGGTGATAGCGAGGGGCCTAGTACCTGTACGATGCGTTGTTTCAGGCTTCCCTTTTCCAGGTGCATAACTTCCTGGCCATTGCTGGTCAGGGAAAAGAAAATAGACGGGAAGGACAGCGCTACGCGGATGAACTCGTCGACGATATGCCGCAACTCTGCGGGATTGCTTTTCAGGAAGTTTCGGCGGGCGGGCACGTTGAAGAAAAGGTTCTTCATGGCGATGCTGCTGCCGGGGGGCAGGGCAATGGGCTCCTGCCGGACTACTTTGCTATTCTCGATTTCGATGCAGGTGCCTTCTTCATCTTCCGGCCGGCGGGTCCGAAGTTCGACTTGTGCGACAGCGGCGATAGACGCCAGCGCCTCACCACGAAAGCCCATGGTGCGAATGTGGAAGAGGTCGTCGATGTTGCGGATCTTAGAAGTTGCATGCCGCTCAAAAGCCATCCGCGCATCCGTCTCACTCATTCCTTTCCCGTTGTCTACTACCTGTATCATCGACTTACCGGCATCCTGGATAAAAAGACGGATGTCTGTAGCCCCGGCGTCAACGGCATTTTCGAGCAACTCTTTCACTGCGCTGGCGGGCCGCTGGATGACTTCTCCGGCGGCTATCTGATTAGCAATGTTATCGGGCAATAATTGAATGATGTCTGGCAATTCTACCTTAATTTGTGTGCAATTTACGCCGAATAATTATAAGGCTGAACTGGACGGAGTCCAATTCAAAAGTCCCCGATATGAGAAAATCCTTGCTTTTATTGTTTCTGATGGCCAGTTTGATGCGTAGTTATGCCCAACAGTCGGCCGAAACCTGGGTGGACAGCGTTTTCCGGACACTTTCGCCGGATGAAAAAATCGCACAGCTCATGGTGATCCGGCTTTCCGCCATCGACCCGTCGACCCGCCGGGCCGTATTTTACGACAAGGAAGTGGAAGAGGCCGTAAAGAAATACAACGTGGGGGGCATTTGCCTGTTCCAGGGTGACCCGCTTACACAGGCCAGCCATATCAATTATTATCAGGGTTTAACACGCACTCCCCTCCTTTTCTGCATCGACGCAGAGAATGGGCTTGGAATGCGTATGGACAGCGTAGAGGGCCTGCCCCGTCAAATGATGCTGGGCGCTACAGGAGACCCTTCGCTTATTTATCGGTATGGCCGTCTTGTCGGCGCCCAGTGCCGGCGGATAGGCATCCAGGTAAACTATGCTCCCGTAGTAGACATCAATAATAACCCCGATAACCCGGTGATCAATGACCGCTCATTCGGAGAAAATAAATTCAAGGTAGCAGAATTTGGGGTCCAGTATATGAAAGGGTTACAGGACGAAGGCGTCATGGCCTGCGCCAAACATTTTCCCGGGCATGGCGATGTCGCCGTCGACTCCCATCTCGATCTGCCTGTCATCAGCAAAGACAAAAAGCAGCTGGACTCGCTGGAGCTATATCCCTTTCGCGCGTTATTCAATGCCGGTGTCGGCAGTGTCATGATCGCGCACCTGTATATTCCGGCTATCGATAATACTCCCGACAGGGCTACTTCTCTTTCTTATAATAACGTCACCAGACTCCTGCGGAAACAATTGCATTACCGGGGCATCAGTTTTACCGATGCGTTGGAGATGAAAGGCGTGACAAAGTTTTATCCCGATGGAGAAGCCTCCGTCCAGTCGTTGGTCGCGGGGAATGATATGCTTTGCCTGCCCGGCGACGTGGCCCTTAGCCTGGAAAAGATCAATGCGGCCATCCGCGATAAAAAGATCCGGTGGAAGGATATTGATACCCGGGTTAAGAAGGTGTTACGTGCGAAATATGACTACGGGCTGGCCAGCTGGCAGCCGGTTGGCACCGATCATCTCACAGCGGACCTGAATCAGGGTGTAAGGGAGATGCGCCGGCAAGTGGCGGAGAATGCGCTGACGCTGGTAAGGAATGCCGACCCTGCTATTTTGCCGCTGCGTGCCGGCGCCGGAAAGAAAAAAATAGCCTATATCGGGATGGGCCTGACGGATGACAATGCTTTCAGCCGCCGCATGCGTGCGGATTACAATGCGCACATTTACTTCTTCGACTATAACCTCGACAGCGCCAAAGCTGCTGCTGCATTGGAACTGCTGAGCAACCGTTATGACGGGCTGGTGATTGGCCTGCACAACTACGCCCGCTTCCCGGCGCGGAACTTTTCCATCAGCCGGCCCGCCGCCTGGCTGTTGCAGGAGCTGCAGCAAAAGGAACGGACGGTCACGATGGCGTTTGGGAATCCTTATGCGCTGAAAAACAGCTGTGAAGCAAAAGTGCTGGTTGCCTGTTACGAAGATGACTCGACTACACAGGAAGTGGCGGCCGACCTCCTCAATGGAAAATTCGCTGCAAAGGGCCATCTGCCGGTGTCCGTTTGTGCCGATTTTAAAGCTGGCGCCGGCATTGCAGGGCCTGAGCGATTGCTGCCTGCCGTGGACCCTGCCCAGCTGGGGATGGATGCGGCCCGCCTGCAGAAGATCGACGCCATCTGTGAGGAAGCCATCACAAAACAGGCGGCGCCGGGTTGTGTGGTGCTCGTGGCAAGACATGGTAAGATTGCCTATGAGAAAGCATTTGGTTATATGACTTATGACAAGAAAGAGCCGGTATATAAGGAGACGATCTATGACATGGCTTCTGTGACGAAGATATGCGCTACTACAATGGGCGTCATGAAATTGTATGATGAAGGCCGGCTCGACCTTCAGAAGACGCTGGGCGACTATTTACCCTGGGTCAGGGGCAGCAATAAGGAATCACTGCGCATCTGGGACATACTCCTGCATCAGGCAGGGCTCATAGCCTTTATTCCTTTTTATAAAGAGACTATAGACAGCAGCGCAGCCGGTTATCCGTTGCCGCGTTTTTATACGGCAAGACCCGACAGCACGCATGCCATCCGCGTAGCAGAAAATCTCTACCTGCGCAACGATTGGGAGGATACGCTCTACAACCGCATTTTGCAAAGCAACCTGGGGCCAAAGGATAAATATGTGTACAGTGACAATGATTTTATTTTCATGGGAAAGATAGTCGAAGCCATCTCCGGTATGCCCCTCAATGAATACGTAAAGAAAACGTATTACGACCCGCTGGGGATGAGTTCCGCAGGTTTCCTGCCCCGGGAGCGTTACCCTCCGGGCCGTATTGCTCCCACGGCGGAGGAGCCCATCTTCCGCCGGCAAATGATCAGGGGTGATGTGCATGACCCGGGGTCGGCGATGTTCGGCGGTGTTGCCGGTCATGCGGGTCTCTTCAGCGATGCTTATGACCTGGCCTTGCTGGAGCAAATGCTGCTCAATGGCGGAAAGATCAACGGCACCACTTACCTGAAGCCGTCGACGATAGACTTTTTTACGGGATATCACAGTGAGATCAGCCGCCGCGGGTTGGGCTTCGACAAACCGGAAAAGGACAATGCTCATCGGAAGGAACCCTATCCCTGTTTGTCTGCGTCGCCGCAGACTTTTGGCCATACCGGGTTTACCGGTACTTGTGTGTGGGTCGATCCCAGGTATGACCTCGTCTTTGTGTTTTTGTCAAATCGCGTCAACCCGATAGAAAACAATCCGCGGCTTTCCAATTTAAGCATCCGGGGCAGGATTCAGGAAACGGTGTACCAGGCGATGGGAGTGGATGAGGGGGTGAAGACCGGGCCGCCTGCGCTCGCGGCGAAGCATGGGAAAAAGGGGAGGAAGAAGCACTCTTAGAGCGAGAGTAGATGTGAATATCTTTTTCGATTATTAAATTAAAGCGTTGCTAATTTTGTTAGTAACGCTTTTTTATTAGAATGGAATTGATAAATCGTGAGGTATGGAATGGGATAAGTATGATCTGGAAAGGTTAGCCAGCAATTTGAAATACTGGGAGAATATGAAAAGAAATGGCTGCCGTTTCAAAAGTGAGTGAATTATAAAAGATTCCTGGTGTATAAAAAAATAAGTAAATTTATGGTGTAAAAGTGAGCCTATGGACCAGATGGAAAATAATGGCGGTAACGATTTTTTTAAGAAGCATAAAGCTAAAATTAGAGTGGTTGAGAATATGCGATCTTTCGAGAATGATCCCGTATTTCTTAAGAAGAAAGAAGAGGCCTATAAGGCCCTTGAAGAAGTACCTCTTCCCGAGCATCTTGTAAAACGGCTCGAAAAAGACTAACGCTCGATCTTCTCGACGATCTTCTTCAAATTTTTCTGATAATATTTACAGGCTGGTCTCAGTCCGCATTGTTTGCATTTCGGGGTTCTGGCCACGCAAATATAGCGTCCGTGAAGGATCAGCCAGTGATGGGCAATGTGTACCAAATCCCTGGGGATAAACTGCAATAATTGTTTTTCTGTCGCCAGCGGTGTTTTTGCATTCACCGTCAGGCCAATCCGTGCTGAAACGCGGAAGACGTGTGTATCCACCGCCATATTGGGTTGGTTGTCAACAACAGAAGTAATAACATTGGCGGTTTTGCGGCCCACTCCCGGCAATTGCACCAATTCCTCTACTGTCAGCGGCACTTCTCCATGGAATTTGTCCACGAGCATGGCTGCCATACCGATCAGGTGTTTGGTTTTGTTGTTGGGATAGGAAATGCTGCGCACCAGGGGAAATAGCTCGTCAAAACTTGCCTGCGCAAGGGATTGCGGGTCCGGATATCTTTCAAAAATAGCCGGGGTGGTCATATTGACCCGTTTGTCAGTGCATTGTGCCGACAGGATCACCGCAACCAGCAACTGGTACGGGCTATCGTACAATAACTCTGTCTCTGCGTCAGGATTATGCTTACTGAAATAGTCCAGTACGAATTGAAAGCGTTCCTTTCTGGTCATTGGAGGGGGGTTCAATGACCGCAAATTTACGAATATAGATTTACGGGTGCGATACAGTTTCCTGTACAGCGGTCCTTCTGGCATAATTCATAACCCGCAGGATAACCTCCATGCGCGGAGCAATCGTAACCTTGTCGAGTTCGTCGGAAGAAGATCGCAGAACTTCAAGCTTCTCTCGAAGCATCCAGTCTTCCTTTAGCGCAGCCTCAATCGCAGCCGATAATTCGGGGGAAGACTCTTTATACAAATACCGCAAAAGATCCTCCGGTGTAAAGAGTGTCATAGGCAAAACCATTTAATGTCCAATAAATTCCGAAAGCAGTAAAAAGTGAAACGTCCGTAATAAAAACGGGATTTGGTTTGGGATATTGTCTGTTATCAAATTATTAGCCAAAAAGGGAGGGCGGCAAAATGCAAAAAACTGACTATCAAGGTTTATCAGAGGCGGGTAGTTCCCGGATCAGAAAGAGGTCCTCATTGTCTCTCTTCATAAGATATTTTTCCCGGGCATACTTTTCCAGCAGCGCCGGGTTAGTCTTCAGCTGCTGTAATTCCTGTTTGGTAGCAGTAATCTGCTGCTCATAATACTTCTTGCTTTGCTCCAGTTTTAACAGTTCTCCTTTCTCGCGGAAATGGCTTGTGATAAAGTCCCGGTTGTCGAAAAACAATATCCAGACGGCAAATCCTATTGCTGTCAGCAGGTATTTGTTCTTTAGAAAAGAAGGGATATGTGTTAAAAGCTTCATGTTAAATAAGGTCCGGAACCGGCGGGGCGATCCCGGACCTAAATTATTACTTATTTCTTGAATTTGATGCGTCCTTTCGGGTAAATACCTGCATCGCCCAGCTCTTCCTCGATGCGGAGAAGCTGATTGTATTTAGCCAGCCGGTCGGTACGGGAGGCGCTGCCGGTCTTGATCTGACCGCAGTTGAGGGCTACGGCGAGGTCGGCGATCGTCGTGTCTTCCGTTTCCCCGCTGCGATGGCTCATAATAGTCGTATAACCGTGAGTCTGAGCTAATTGTACTGCGTTGATCGTTTCAGTGACGGTGCCGATCTGGTTTACCTTGATCAGGATGCTGTTGGCTACTCCTCTATCGATGCCTTTTTGCAGGATCCTGGTATTTGTAACGAACAGGTCATCTCCTACCAGCTGCACTTTATGGCCGATGGCGTCGGTTAATTTTTTCCAGCCGTCCCAGTCTTCTTCCGCCATCCCGTCTTCAATGGAGATGATGGGGTATTTATTTACCCAGGAAGTCCAATAGTCCACCATTTCATCGCTTGTCAGCTCTTTTCCGGTGCTCTTGTAGAATTTATACTTCCCGTCCTTAAACATTTCACTACTGGCAGCATCCAGGGCGATGCCGATTTGGCTGCCTACTTTATAGCCGGCTGCTTCGATGGCCAGGAGAACCGTCTCGATGGCTTCTTCATTGCTCTGGATATCCGGAGCGAAACCACCTTCGTCGCCGACATTGGTGCTATAACCTTTCTTTTTCAGTACGGATTTCAGCTGGTGGAAGATTTCCACGCCCCAGCGCAGTCCTTCGCTGAAGTTGTCGGCGCCGACGGGAACGATCATATATTCCTGGTAGTCGATTTTGTTGTCAGCATGTACCCCGCCGTTGAGGATATTCATCAGCGGCATTGGCAGGACTGTGCTGTTGACACCACCCAGGTAGCGGTAGAGGGGCAGCTTGCTTTCTTTGGCAGCCGCCTTTGCCACGGCCATGGAGACGGCGAGCAGCGCATTGGCGCCCAGTTTACCTTTATTGTCTGTGCCATCCAGCTCAATAAGCCGGGCATCCAGAGAAGCCTGCTCGTTGACGGGAAAACCGATTAACTGGTCGGCAATGATGTCATTCACATTGGCCACTGCTTTCAGGACCCCTTTTCCGCCAAAGACATTTTTATCTCCGTCCCGTAATTCTACTGCTTCATGAATACCGGTGGAAGCGCCACTGGGTACAGCGGCACGGCCGCGATGGTTGTTTTCAGTAACGACGTCGACTTCGACGGTAGGATTACCCCGGCTGTCTAGAATTTGTCTTGCATGGATGTCGGCAATGTAGCTCATGTTGGTTCTTAGTTTTAATTACTTGTAGTTAATGAATTGCTCGTTATTTCAGGGCCTTTGGCGCAATTGGCCTAGGCGGTCGGGGATAGAGGGTTATTGGTCAGATTCCGGAAAATTTCTTCCAGGCTCTGGTTTTCGCTCTGCAAAGAAACAATGTTCCAATTGTTCTGCAAAGCCAGGGTAAGTAATAGTTTTTTTACGGCATCGGGTTCCGGGGTCTGCAGCTCCCATTCGTTTGGAGAAAGGCGGGTTATTCCGCTGACACCCGCCAGCTGCCCCAGCTGCCCGGGTTCGGGGGGATCTTTGAAAGCAACCCTGATCCTGCCTGTGCGGCTGTTTTCCTGGCGTAGCCGGCTCAATTGGCTATCGGCGACCAGCCTGCCCCGGTTGATGATGATCACCCGGTCACAAAGGGCTTCTACCTCCTGGAGAATATGGGATGAAAAAAGGACTGTTTTGTCTTTGCCCAGTTGCCTGATGACGTCCCGGATCTCGATGATCTGATTAGGGTCCAGGCCGCTGGTTGGCTCATCCAGGATCAGCACTTCCGGGTCATGGATCAGGGCTGCGGCCAGTCCAACCCTTTGTTTATAGCCCTTTGAGAGCTGCCCCAGTTTTTTATTGCTTTCCACTGTAAGTCCGACCAGGGAGATGACGGCTTCGATCCGGGCCTTTTTACCCCGGACCTGGTGGACATCGGCGATAAAATCCAGGTATTCCCGCACATACATATCCGGGTACAAAGGATTGGCTTCCGGAAGATATCCGATCTTTTTTTTTGTCTCGAGCGGCCGCTCCATTACCGGAATGCCACAGACAACGGCTTCACCGCCATCCTGGCCGAGATAACCGGTAATGATCTTCATGGTGGTGGACTTGCCGGCTCCATTCGGCCCAAGAAAACCGACGATTTCTCCTTTCCCCACCGTGAAAGAAATGGCATCTACCGCTTTTTGCTCGCCGTAGATTTTAGTAAGGTCTCTAACTTCAATAGACATTTGGACGATTTACGATGCGAATTTAGGTGATTACCGATTAGCGATCGTATTCCCCTTTGAGAGCATAATAGCCGAAAAGCACCAACCCGGCGACAATGGGAATAAAAACCACGATAAAGATTCCCCACTGGATCCTGGTGTTTATTACCGGATTTTTGGCTATTTCGGAGGCGCCGGTCCGGATCAGCCAATACAGGACCAATGGCCCGAGGGCGATCCAAACAATACCGAGCAATCTTTTGAGTGTATTCATATCAAATTTTATTAGTTGTCCTCCAGTTCGGCAGTCACCGGCTCCGACGGAATATACAGGGCTCCAATGATCAGGCACACCACCGCTATGCCGATAGGATACCAAAGCCCCGCCAGCTTGTTGCCGCTGGAAATAGTGGTCAATAAGGTGGCGATAAAGGGTGTCATCCCGCCAAACACGCCATTCCCTATATGATAAGGCAGGGACATGGACGTGTATCGTATCCTTGTCGGAAACAGCTCGACCAGGAAGGCGGCAATGGGGCCGTATACCATCGTCACGTAAAAAACCATCAGGAACAGGATACCCGTCATTTTCAGGTAGTCGCTGTTGCCAAGCGTTATGCTGTTGCTGAGCGCGGGCTTGCCGCCTTGTTTGCCGCTGGCATACACTGTATCTTTTTTGGTTTCCGTTACCAGGAGCCCGTCCTCATAATGCAAGAGGGTGGAAGAAGTGCGGACAAGGTCGCGGCTGTTGCCGATAAAGGCCACGCTGGTCCGGATCTCTTTTTGGCCTTTCAGCTCCGTCCTGCCCGCGGTGCCGCTGAGGGACAACAGCTGCCGGAACAGCACGGGATAAGTAACGATAGCCAGCAGCATACCCACCATCATGATCCATTTGCGGCCGATGCGGTCACTCCAGCCGCCGAACAGCACAAAGAAAGGGGTAGCCAGCAGGATGGCCAGCAGCAGCGTGGTCTTCGATTGGTCGAAGTCGATCTTACAAACATTTTCCAGGAAAGACTGGGCATAAAACTGGCCCGTATAGAAGATGACGCCCTGACCCATGGTGGCGCCGAACAAAGCCAGCAGGACTATTTTCAGGTTGGTCTTGTGACCAAAACTTTCTTTCAGCGGATTGGTGGACAGTTTCCCTTCTGTTTTCAAGCGGCTGAAAAGAGGAGACTCCTGCATCTTTAGCCGGATATAGACCGATATGGCTACCAGGACAATGGAGACGAGAAAAGGAATGCGCCAGCCCCAATCATTGAATTTCTCGATGCTCCGGGACTGGTCGGGGTCCAGCACATGACGGGTCAGCAGGATGATGCCCAGGCTGACGAACAGGCCTAACGTAGCAGTCGCCTGTATCCAGGAAGTATAAAAACCGCGCCGGTGGGACGGGGAATGCTCTGCCACATAGGTGGCTGCCCCCCCATACTCACCGCCCAATGCCAGTCCCTGCAGCAGCCGGAGCAAAACGACGAGCAGGGGGGCAAAAAAACCGATGCGTTCATACCCTGGCACCAATCCAATGGCAAAGGTCGAGCCGCCCATGAGGATCAGGGTCAACAGGAAAGTATATTTCCGGCCGATGAGGTCGCCCAGCCGGCCAAAGACCAGGGCGCCAAAGGGGCGAACGATAAACCCGGCTGCAAAGGTCGCCAGGGTGGACAGCAGGGCCGCCGTAGGGTTTGACTTGGGAAAGAATTGACCGGCAATCACGGTGGCCAGGCTCCCGAATATGTAAAAATCATACCATTCTATAAGGGTACCCACCGACGAGGCTATAATGACCTTGCGGATATCCTTTGCGGGCGTTGATGATGCGGATGTGGATGACATAGACCGTTAGTGGTTGATGGTAATTGACGGACGGCGATAAAGTTAAAATAATTTATTAGGGATTAAATTCTAAATTTATGGCCCAAAAACGAGCCACCGTTGGCGCCAAAAATAAAAAACCTTGCGACAGTCATGAGTTACTACCCTTATCAGATCCGGTCCCGGGAACAATATGATGCAGCCTATAAAAAAAGCGTGGAAGATCCGGAAGGATTTTGGGCGGAGGTAGCCGGCCATTTTCAATGGCATCGTCGCTGGGACAAAGTATTGGACTGGAACTTTACGGAACCGCAGGTCCGCTGGTTCAGTGGCGCTCAGCTGAACATAACGGAGAACTGCCTGGACCGTCACCTGGCCGAAAGAGGCGACCAGCCTGCCATCATCTGGGAGCCGAATAATCCTGAGGAAGACTATCGCATTCTCTCTTATAAGGAACTACACTTTAAGGTCTGCCAGTTTGCCAATGTCTTAAAGAACAACGGCGCGAAAAAAGGCGACCGCGTTTGTATCTACATGCCGATGGTGCCCGAGCTGGCCGTTGCCGTGTTGGCCTGTGCCCGTTTGGGTGTTATCCACTCCGTGGTATTCGGCGGCTTTTCCGCCCAGAGTATTGCAGACAGAATACAGGATGCCCAGTGCAGCCTTGTCATCACTTCAGATGGCGCCTACCGCGGCAATAAAGAAATACCATTGAAATCCGTGATCGATGATGCGCTGGTCCAATGTCCTTCCGTAAAAAAAGTCATCGTCCTCACCCGCACCCGGGTTCCGGTAAGTATGATAAAAGGAAGAGATACCTGGTGGGAAGACGAGATACGGAAAGTTGAAACGCAGGGTAATCCGTCCTGTCCCGCTGAAGTGATGGACGCAGAAGACATGCTGTTCATTCTCTATACGTCGGGCTCGACGGGCAAACCCAAAGGGGTTGTACATACCTGCGCCGGGTATATGATCTATGCCAACTACAGTTTCGTCAATGTATTTCAATATCAGCAAGGGGATGTCCATTTCTGTACAGCCGACATCGGCTGGATCACCGGGCATAGTTACATTGTATATGGCCCTTTGAGCGCGGGCGCTACCACCCTGCTCTTCGAAGGAATTCCCACCTGGCCTGATGCCGGCCGCTTCTGGGACGTTGTGGATAAATTTAAAGTAAACATCCTTTATACGGCGCCTACCGCCATCCGCAGCCTGATGGGTTTTGGGCTTGACTTTGTGAAGAACAAAAACCTCAGCACGCTGAAAGTGCTGGGCTCCGTCGGCGAGCCCATCAATGAAGAAGCCTGGCATTGGCTGGACGAAAACATTGGCAAAAGCCGCTGTCCTATCGTTGACACCTGGTGGCAGACGGAAACAGGCGGTATACTTATCTCCAACCTGGCCGGCGTCACCCCCGGCAAACCGGCGCACCCCACCCTTCCTCTTCCCGGCGTACAGCCTGTGCTGGTCGATGAAAAAGGGGAAGAGTTACAGGGGAATAATGTCAGCGGTAATCTTTGCATCAAATTTCCCTGGCCAGGCATCATTCGCACTACCTATGGTGATCACGAGCGCTGCCGGCAAAATTATTTTGCAACTTATCCCGGTCTTTATTTTACCGGCGACGGCGCCCTCCGCGATGCCGATGGCGACTACCGGATCACCGGCCGGGTCGACGATGTGCTGAATGTCAGCGGGCACCGTATCGGTACGGCGGAAGTGGAGAATGCGATCAACATGCATACAGGAGTGGTAGAAAGTGCGGTTGTCGGTTATCCCCATGACATAAAGGGACAGGGTATCTATGCTTATGTCGTGTATAACGGAAGCACGCACGATAATAACCTGGTGTCTAAAGACATCGTACAGACAGTAGCCCGTATCATAGGACCCATCGCCAAGCCGGATAAGATACAATTTGTCAGCGGGTTACCGAAAACGCGCAGCGGAAAGATCATGCGCCGCATCCTCCGGAAGATAGCCGAGGGCGAGCTGCAGAACCTGGGCGATACGACAACCCTGCTCGATCCGGCCGTGGTGGAAGAGATTAAGAACGGGCGGCTTTAATGCTGTATTACCACTTTGGTACCCACGGGCGCCACCTTATAAACTTCATCCATGTCCTCGCATTTTAGCGAAACACATCCATTGGTCCAGTTCTGGTAAGCATCCACTGCGTTTTCATCGTGAGGCCAGGTGCCGTGGATGGCAATGCCATCCCCGATGCTGGCAGTCCGGGGAACCAGGCCCTTTGTCTTCCGTTCGTTGAATTTGGCAATATCCGCAGCTGTAGGATAGTCCAGGTCCATGATCTTGTCCCATTTTTCATGCGGCCGTTTGGAAACGATATGATAAATGCCTTCCGGGGTCTTTCGGTCTCCCTGCATCATTTTGTCGTCGAGGGACTTATTGCCGAATACTGCCGGATAGGTGGCATACCATCCATCCTGGTCGTAAACCTGCAGCTCATAACTCGACTTGATAACGACAATATAAACTACTCCATCCGGCACACGATGGAAAAATCGCCGGCTGGCAGATCGATGATGGGCATCACGGAAAGAGAAAAGGGTGAATACCAGCAAACTGCCCAGGAATAATTTTCGGGAGGTCATAATACGGATGATTTAATCCATTTTCAACGATGGAAATACCCGTATTATTTTAATGTGGGAAAGTTTTAACATATGACTTACGTGTATAGGACAGATCGGATAGGGCGGGCGGTGACTTACCAATTCCCAAACCGTATTCCCACCGTATATGGTACCTGGTCCAGCCCTTTACTAAACATACTGCGGGCGGCATAGGAACCGTAAAGTTTCAACCAGCCGAGCTGCAATTCCCCGATATAGGATATTTTCCAGGTTTCCATGTCGAAGTCGTCGTAGGTTTTTTCTTTGCCGGTGGCCGAACTCTTAAATTTCTGCCGGGAAGAATATTTATACCCGACACTGACACCTCCGCTGAATCCAAAATCCTGTCGGCGGTGTGGCGTAAAATTGAAATTGAGCAGGAAGGGTACGGTGACATAGTCGGCCGCCAATTTGTTCTTGCTGTAGTGGATAGTATCCATGATCACCATGGTAGGTTTGGTCTTAAAGCGGATATCGTCTTCGTAGCGGTAATTGTTGAGTTCGATGCCCAACCCATATTTAAAGTTGACGACGTGTTTGATCAGATTGATACGCTGCATGAAGATCCAGATATTGACATTGACGGATTTTCCGGTACGTAATTTAAACCAGTCATTGGTAGAGCCGGGCGCAAATTGCCGGGCGCCGGCGGATGCGTAGTTGGTGCGGTCCCGGTAATTAGCAAATCCCAGGTCGAGGATACCCCAATTGGTGCTGATATTACGGGGTTGGTAATCATTATGGCGATGATAGACGCGAACAGAACTGTCTCTCTTCCCGGGACCGCCATTGCGGACAATCAACAGATTGCCGACGCGTATGGTATCCTGCTGGTCTGCATTTCCTTTTTGCGAAGCGCCTGTCGTATCCGTTTGTGCCAGGCCGGAAAGGGTAAAGATCAGTCCCGCCGCCAGTAAAAATACCCGGTTCATAGATTTTTTGTTTTAAATGAGATTTAATTGACTGCTACCTGGAAAGCGCTGATCAGTACTTCGCGTTTTCCTTCCCCATCGCGGTCCGCCGTTTTCCCAAAGGTCCGGGTCACTTTTCTGAAGAGTCCCCGGAGTTTGCTTTTGCCCGTCGAGCCCGGTTCGGAGGCGGTTGCTATTGCTTTTTCGTTGTCTTCCTGCAAGGCCTGGGTAGCGAAAGAAGATAACTCCCTGGGAATATTTACCTGTTGGACAGCCGGGGGTAAACCAGCTGATTGGGGTAACCCAGCTGATTGGGATAAACCAGCTGCCTGGGATAAGCCGTCCGTTTTTACTCCGCCTGCCGGATCGTGTTCCGGAGCAATGGTCGCCACATCGGAGGTTTTGTTCTCCTGTTGTCCGGCTTCTGTTCTGCCGACGGGTAACATTCTGCCGACGGGTAACCTTCTGTCGACGGGTAACCGGGAGGCCCGGGCAGGCAAAGGATGGAGGGGCTTCTTCTTAGGGTATAACGCGGCAGTTGTTGCAGGAGTTACAGGGGAAGGCTCTTTTTTATTTATCCGGGCCGGGGAAACAGGCGTATTTTTCACCAGGGCAGGCTCGCCTGCGGGATGTCTACGGAACAACAACAGTGTAACAGCCGCGAATAAAACAGCGGCAGCCCCGGCCAGGAGCCGATACAGGATGACGACCCGGCGGCGTCTTTCATTTTTATAAAGGCTGTTCTTATCCGGAAAAACAATCGTCGTATCGGGTGTGCTAACGGTGTGGCGTAATTGCTCCCGATCCAAATAATCCGCGTAATTATCAGCTTCGATATCTCCGGCAGTTCGCAGCAAGGTTTTCTTATCCCGAAAGACTACCTCTTCTTCGGGAGCTATCCGGCAGAACAGCAAAGATTCCCATTCTTCCTGCCGGTCGGGATTTGCGGCTACCCACTCTTCCACAACCAGTCTATCTGCCGCCGACAGTTCGTTGTCGATGTAAAGCAGAAAGAATTCCTGATAATTATCTCTTGTGATCATGGGTCTTTAAATTAAATTTTCCAGGCTGACCAGGTAATTTTTTAATTGAATGCGTGCCCGGTGTAAATAAACTTTTACCTGGCTTTCATTCAACCCGGTGATCTGCCCGATCTCACCATAGGAATAACCTTCGTAATCCTTCAGCAGGACCAGCGAGCGTTGGGTTTCGTTTAACCTTGACAGCGCCTCCTCCAGCGTTCGTTTCAGCTGAAGGACCGGTTTGTCACAGATCCGGGCTTCTTCCCGGAATTCATCCCGCAGCGTTATCCGTCGAATTTTCCGGAGGTGATCGATCATTTGGTGGTAGGCGATGGTAAAAAGATAGGACTTGCTTTTTTCCGCGTCCACACTCTGCCGGTTCTTCCAGAGTTTTTCAAATGCCGATTGCACCACATCCCGGGCATCTTCCTCCTGCCGGAGGTTTTTCAGGATAAAGCGATACACCTTGTCCGCATATAGAGTTACACATTCGTTGTATTCTTTCTCTGTCATAAGCAGATGCTGCTATGGCCGGGTAAAACCAGGACTCACGGTAATACGTTCAGTTAAGGAGGAAAGTTACAATAAAGGGGGAAAAAAAGGAATGGCTAGATTAGCCCTTGATCAATAATAAGTTGCGTGTGATGGATTCCCAGAGAATGTATTCGGTATGGGCTTTTTTGTCGCCGCACTTGTTGCTGCATTCACTGTTGGGGTCATCCTGGTGTGCAGCCCGGGCGCGGACGTAGGAAAAAAGCATCAGGCTCAGCGAAACCGCCAGGGTTATAATCGACAGTCGTATGTACAGTTTGCGTTTCATGCAGCCGGGGCCTACTCTTTATGTGACGAAGTTATAAATTATTTGTTACAGATAGGCAAAAATTTACCCATGTAGCCTAACAGATGATGGTTCAACTACTTACCTTTGCGCCCAACTGGACAAAGTCTGGTTGGGAACTATTTTTTGCCGCAATTCAAATTAAATTTTTTTTATGAACTCCTCCTTCGTGAAACGCATTGCTGCCGAGCTGGATGAGATTAAAGCCGCCGGCCTCTTCAAAACGGAACGTATCATCTCCAGCCCCCAGGGAGCCGAGATCCAGGTCAATGGTAAAAAAGTACTCAACTTTTGCGCGAATAATTACCTGGGACTTTCCTCTCATCCGAAAGTAATCGCTGCCGCCCACCAGGCCATCGATTCGAGGGGCTATGGAATGAGCAGTGTGCGTTTTATCTGCGGTACGCAGGACATTCACAAAGAGCTGGAACAAAAAATAGCCACCTTCCTGGGTACAGAAGACACCATCCTTTATGCTGCCGCTTTCGATGCCAATGGGGGTGTTTTCGAACCGCTGCTTGGCGAACAGGACGCCATCATCTCCGATGAGCTGAACCATGCTTCCATTATCGACGGCGTCAGGCTTTGCAAAGCCCAGCGTTATCGCTACAAGCATAATAATATGGCCGACCTGGAAGAGCAGCTCAAGGCGGCTCAGGGGGTCCGCAGCCGGATCATCGTTACCGACGGCTCCTTCAGCATGGATGGTACGATTGCGCAGCTGGACAAGATCTGTGATCTGGCGGATCGTTATGATGCCATTGTAATGATCGACGAATCCCATTCTTCCGGTTTCCTGGGCAAGACAGGCCGGGGGGCCCACGAACATTGCGGAGTGATGGGCCGTATCGATATTATTACCGGTACACTGGGTAAAGCGCTTGGCGGGGCCAGCGGCGGCTTCACCAGCGGTAAAAAAGAGATCATCGAAATGTTGCGCCAGCGCAGCCGGCCCTATCTCTTTTCCAATAGCCTTGCCCCTTCTATCACCGGCGCATCCATCGCGGTATTGGACATGCTGAGTGAAACCACGGAGCTGAGGGATAAGCTGGAATACAACACTAAATATTTCCGGGCCAAAATGACGGAAGCCGGCTTCGATATCAAACCAGGGGTACACCCCATCGTTCCCATCATGTTATACGATGCGGTTGTGGCCCAGAACTTTGCCGCCAAACTGCTGGAGGAAGATATTTATGTTATCGGTTTCTTCTTCCCGGTAGTCGCCAAGGGACAGGCGCGCATCCGCGTTCAATTGAGCGCCGGACACGAACAGCAGCATCTGGACAAGGCCATAGCGGCTTTTACAAAGATCGGTAAGGAGCTTGCAGTTCTGAAGAATTAATTACATCTTGTGGGGCTTAACTAAGCTCCCATGGAAGACACCCTACCAACCGAAGAAGCCGGCCAGCCGGTACAGTCCGAGGCTGTGCAACCCGAGATCGTTTCCAACCGCGATTGCGCCGGCTGCGGTCAGCCCGCTATGGATGGCGACCATCCTACACCCTTATGCGCCGGCTGCCGGAGCCAATTCGTCCGGTTTCCCATACCGTTATGGATACGGGTATTTGCCGCCTGTATAGGGGCCCTCGTTCTCTTTTCTTTATTCACTTTCCCCAAAGACCTGTCCCTGGGCATCGGCCTGGAAAAAGGCGAGCGGGCGGAAAAAGAAAAAAACTATGTCACTGCACAACGGACTATGGAAGCGATCCTGCAAAAAGTACCGGGTAACATAGAGGCGGAAGGTCATCTAATGATAGACGCCTTTTACAACCAGGATATGCAAACCTTTGCGGCACAGTTTAAAAACCTCAAGGATGCCCATATCGAAGACAAAGATCTCTTTGCCTCCATGGAAAAAACGATAGAAAAGGCTGACAGTTATTTCAACAACGACTCTTTCAGCAATTTCATGACGGCTTATCCGAATACTCAGCCCGCAGATTCTGCCTGGGCAGGGTATTTTATCCGGAATCAACATGATGCCTATGCTTTATTGATGTATGCTTCTATTCTTCGTGACCGGAAAGACTATGCCCGGACGGATAGTTGTCTGCGGTTATTGCTGAGCTGGGACCGGGAATCTTATCCGGCCCTGGAATTGATGAGCAGTCTCAAACGCGAGGAGTTTAAGCCGGATGAAGCGTTGATCTATAACGACCGGCTGCTGAACATTAACCGGGAGCTGTCTTATGGAGTATCGTCCAAAGCCAGGACCTTGCTGATGCAAAAGAAAGACCGGGAGGCCCTGGACCTGGCGCTGAAAGCCTCTGAGCTCAAAAAGGACGATAGTTATGCCCAGGCAACGCTGATCCTGGCTTATCATTACAATCACCGGCTGGAAGACCGGGATGCCCTGATAAAAAAAGCCCGTACAGCGATGAAGGACTCTTCGGAAAACGGGAGCCTGCAATATGCCCTGGACGTCATTAATAACAAAGAAAAATTCCGGGACTAATTCCTTTACCAAAACAGCAAACATGTTTATACCTGGTTTTGTCATTACGCTGCTGACCTTTCCGGGGGTCATCGTCCATGAGCTTGCCCACCAGCTTTTCTGCCGTTATTACAAAGTACCTGTTTTCAAGGTGGTGTATTTTCAGATGGGTAATCCCGCCGGATATGTATTACATGAGGCGGTGAAGAATAAGGCGCAGGGCATTATGATCAGCATCGGTCCTTTCATCGTCAATACCGTCATCGGGGCTATTATCTCGCTTCCGGCAGCATTGCCGATATTCAAGTTTCACACCGGCAAACCACTCGACTACCTGCTTATCTACCTGGGCGTATCCATCGCCATGCATGCCTTTCCAAGCCGGGGTGATGCTAACGTTATCTGGAACTCCATAAAGGAAGCGGGTACGCCTCTCTGGGTAAAGATCATTGGTTATCCGGTCGTCGGATTGATCTATGCCGGCTCTATAGGCAGCTTTTTCTGGCTGGACCTTTTATATGGAGCAGGGGTGGCTATCGGATTGCCCAACCTGCTCATTGCGATGCTGGCTTAGGGCAAGGGCCGTACTGGCGTGGGCTGCGGGGTCGATGCCGGCAGGCGGCCCCCGGTCCTTACAACAGGATGCAGGCGACCATGCTGATCTCTACATTCACATTTTTAGGCAGGGTCTTTACGGCATAGGTCTCCCGGGCCGGAAAATCGCCGGCGAAATATTTCCCATATACTTCGTTGACGTCGGCAAACAGCGACATATCACTCAGCAGGATCGTTGTCTTCAGGATATGGTCGAAAGTAATGTGCGCTTCGGTGAGGATGGCTTTGAGGTTATGCATTACCTGGTGGGTTTCTCCAATAATGTCGGTGGCCTCAACCCTTCCTGTGGCCGGATCAATGGGTATCTGCCCGGAGATGAACAACAGGTTGCCGGACTGTACGGCCTGGCTATACGGCCCGATGGGGGCAGGAGCATTCGGGGTATTGATGATCTTTTTTTCCATGAAGCAAATATAACAATTGCTTACAGCTAAATTTGCCGGGAAACCCACAACAAATTATATGACAGTTGTTGTTATAACAGAAGCTAACACGGAAAAAGACCTTACTGCCGCTTTTCCGGCTCCGGGTAATGACTGGGTGCTGGTCAGGACGGTAGCGGAGGCGGGCGCCCATTCGGGCGCCGACGTATATATCGACCTCGACTTTGTCAATGAGCCGGGTCGGGCGGCCATTTTGAGCCGGCTGTTACCTGCACCCGTTTTGGTGAATGCCGTGGTGCCGACGCTCGAAGAGATAGGGTTTCCTTTTATCCGTATCAACGGCTGGCCGGGCTTCCTGGAGCGTGCCGTCCATGAGCTGGCTGTTTCGAAGGAAACGACGGCCAACCAGACGGAACTCGCCAACCGGTTGTCCGCGCTTTATGAAAAGCTGGGCCGTGTTTACTGTTTTGTTCCAGATACCCCGGGGATGATCAGCGGACGTATCCTCGCGATGATTATCAATGAAGCTTATTATACCTGGGAGGCGGAAGTAAGTACAACCGAAGAGATCGATATTGCCATGAAGCTGGGTACCAATTATCCGTTAGGACCTTTTGAGTGGGGCCGGCGTATCGGACTGGAAAAAATTGCCGGTCTGCTCACCGCCCTGAGTAAGAATAATAGCCGTTACACCCCCTCAAACAGCCTGTTGAAGGCCGCCAATGTGTTAAAATATGATTAAAAATAATAAGTGTAAAAACATGGTTTCATGGCACTGATTTTAAATATCGACACCGCTACGGGAAGGGCTGGTATCTGCCTGGCGAAGGATGGCCAGGTCCTGGATATTGCCGAAAATAAGGAGCAAAAGGAACATGCCTCCTGGTTACATCCTGCCATAGAAAAAATGCTTCAGGCAACGGGTAATCGGCTGTCTGATCTGCAGGCCGTGGCTGTCGTCTCGGGACCCGGGTCCTATACGGGCCTAAGAGTGGGAATGGCCGCTGCTAAAGGGTTTTGTTATGCTTTGAACATACCATTAATCACAGAGGACAAGCTAAAATTAATGGCTTTTGCCGCGAGGGAGCAGTGTCCCCCAGCCAATTTATTATGTCCGATGATTGATGCCAGGCGGATGGAAGTGTTCACTGCCGTCTATCAAAATGACCTGTCAGTCCTTCTGCCTTCAACAGCAATGATCATAGATGAAAACTCCTTTTCCGAATACCTTGATACCCGCCGGATGTCGTTTTTTGGCGAGGGAAGTGATAAGTGTAAACCTATAATAATTTCTTCCCATGCGACTTTCATAGCTGTCAAGGATCATGCCGGGTATCTGGGGATTTTATCTTTTTTACGATATTTGCACCAGGAATTCACCGGTTTGGCGTATAGTGAGCCCGCTTATACCAAAGAATTCTACACTCATACAAGAAAATGACTATATCATCATATTAGCAAAATTTGCCCATTTTTATTCGGGTAGTTGATCATAAATTTGCGCGGACCTGTCACGTATCTTCTTGAAATCCTTAAAACGGTAATCGCTCATGAGCTTAACGATGAACAATAATAGCAGCTATTGGATGGTAGTAAATGCAGAAGGCTCCGAAGGAGCTCCTGTAAAAGTTGATTTTTTGAATCTGAAGAAAGGAGCACTGATTCTCAGAGCGCTCAATCACAAACTCCGTCAACAGATCATCCGCCTGTTGGATGAGAATAAAAAACTCACCGTCACTGAGATCTACGTACATCTTCGCCTTGAACAGTCTGTTGCTTCCCAGCACCTTGCTATTTTACGCCGGGCTGGTATCGTAAAAACCCAACGCGACGGAAAATTTATCTATTACATTATCAACCATGACCGGTTGAGTGAGATCATGAAATGTGTAGATGAGCTGATCGATTAATGTCAGCGCCCTGACGAGTCCAACATTGAAATAATGACTAAATTTGTCGCAAATGGCAAATTATGTTCATTAAGCAATTGTATACCGGCTGTCTCAGTGAAGCAGCGTATTACATTGATAGCGAAGGGGAAGCGGCTATCATCGACCCCCTGCGCGACATCGACGGATACCTTCGGCTTGCAAAAGAACGGAACGCCACTATCAAATATATATTTGAAACCCATTTTCATGCTGACTTTGTCTCCGGGCACCTGGACCTGGCAAAGGCAACCGGCGCTCCCATTATTTACGGTCCGAAAACAGAGACGATTTTTCCTATTCATAAAGCGGAAGACGGGGAGATATTTCATATGGGGAATAGCACCATAGAAGTATTGCATACTCCGGGGCATACGGTTGAATCATCCTGTTACCTGGTCCGGTGCGCCGACGGCAAGCCGGAGGCCCTCTTCACCGGTGATACTTTGTTCGTAGGTGATGTGGGGCGCCCTGATCTCAGCAGCGGTAATCTCAGCCGGGAAGAGCTGGCCAGTTTGCTCTATGATTCCCTTCGGTCGAAGATACTTCCCCTGCCGGATGACCTGATCATTTATCCTGCGCATGGTCCCGGCAGCAGCTGCGGTAAAAACATGGGACCGAATACTCATAGCACGCTGAAAGAAGAAAAGGAAAGCAATTATGCGTTGAAGGAACAGACCCGGGAAGAATTTGTCAGGGCGGTAACGGACGGTCTGGATGCGCCGCCAAGTTATTTTTCCATCAATGCCCGAATTAATAAGGAAGGGTACGAAAGCCTGGATGAGGTGCTGGAAAACGGTTTGCGGGCGCTGGACCTGCCTGCCTTTAAAGAATGGATCGAACAGCCGAATGTCATTTTGCTGGATACCCGGCGGTCTGATATCTTCGTAACCGGTTTTGTCCCCGGCTCTATCAGCATTGGTCTTGATGGCCGGTTTGCAGAATGGGCCGGCAGCCTCCTGCCTTTCGACAGGCCTATTGTCCTGGTCACGTCACCGGGTGAAGAAAAAGAAAGTGTTGTTCGCCTGGCCCGCGTTGGCTTTGACAAAGTAAATGGATATTTGGAAGGCGGTTATCCTGCCTGGCAGGCGGCTGGTGAACCCATCGATATGATCATTGATATAGAAGCGGACGAGCTGGCCATGGATATTCCTTTCGATGAAAACCTTGTCGTGCTGGACGTGAGGCGGGAGACTGAATTTGCAGACGGACATGTAAAGAATGCTATTAATCTTCCCCTGCAGGAATTGGCAGACCCTGGTAATATGTCTAATCTCGAAGAGCATTTTAATATTTATGTTTATTGCGGCGGTGGTTACCGCAGCATCATTGCGACCTCTTTGCTCAAACGGCAGGGCATTCACAATCTGCGCAACGTAACCGGCGGCTGGGGAAAGATTAAAGATCAAAAGGGTATCGAGACGGTAAAGGAGAAAAGTGTGTTGAACTAATCGCCGGCTGCTGTTTTCTCGCGGACCAGCGTGCTAATCGTGTCGAGGTTAACAATGCCATTCCGAACTGCATACATGGCGAGGCCTACCCTTGTTTTGATATTCAGCTTTTCGAATAAGGCATCCCGATAACCATCAATTGTCCTCGGGCTCAGGTACATCCGGTCGGCTATCTCCTTGTAGGTCCACTCTGTGCAGACCAGCTTCATGAATTCCAGCTCCCGCTCGTTTAATGCAAGCAAATGGTGAACCCGGTGTTCCGGCTCATCAATATGGCTGATTGTGCGGATCAGCTTTCCCGTCACCAGGTCGGAATAATAATACCCCTTATCCATTACCGATTCGAGCGCCAGTTTTAACTCGGCAGGATCTATATCTTTGAGGATATAACCCTTTGCGCCGTGCCTCAGCATGCGAACAATAGCACTATCCGTATCATACATGGAAAGCGCCAGGACCTTAATTTCGGGGTAATTACGTTTGAGCCAGCATGCCGTTTCATAACCATCCATTTCCGGCATGTTAATGTCTAATAAGATAATGTCGGGACGGCGGAAATTTTTCAGCTGTCTGATCAGGTCCTTACCTCCGCCAGCTTCGAAAAGAATATCATATTGACCAAAGCTGCGGATCAGTCCGGCAAGCCCGTTACGGAGCAGTACGTGATCGTCGACAAGCACTACCCCAGGTTTAAAAATTGTCATCCGGTTTGGGTTTAGGTTTAGAAGGTTCCTGCAGGAACTGTAATGATGACATTTGTTCCTTCGTTGGTTGTGCTGCTAATCAGAGTAAATGTAGAATTGAATTTATTGAGGTTAGAGTAACGGGCTAGTGGGTAAGATCAAACTTTGTAACGGATGATTTTGTAACGGGTAATAAGGTCTGGAACCTAGTCTATTGTAGTAAATGTATTAAAATTTTCCGGAATGTCATCAATTTGAGGCATTATTTTCCTTCTCCTTTCTCTATCCATAATGGAGCATATTCTTCTTTCCAGTCTTTTTTCCATCGTTTGTGACTCCAGAGATAATTCTCCGGTTGTTGGCGGATAGCGTCTTCCAGCATCTGCCGGTAAAGACGGGTCAGCTCCCCTTCCGGCAGGGTAGCCGGCTGAGCGGAAAGGGTGGTAAGCTGGGCCCTATAGTATCCGCGCCTGGTCTTATAAATCCGCGCAAACACTGCCGGGATATTGGCAATACGGGCGCCCCGCTCCGGCGTCCGGACAAACGGAGTTGGTTTACCGAAAAAATTCAGCCAGTAAGAGCGTTCCGGTCCCGATGGCGCCTGGTCGGCAACCAGGGTCAGCATATATTGTTTGTTTCGATAAGGAAGGATGGCCCGCTGCATGTTGGTGGCCGGTAACAGCACGGTGCCGGTACGGCCCCGCAGGTGCAGGAGCAGCCGGTTGAGGCTGGGGTTGTCCACGGGCATATAGATAACAATAAAGGTATAGTTGGTGCGCAGCGGCATGGCGACATTGGCGATCTCCCAGTTAAAAAGGTGCCCCATGTGCAGCTGGACCTTTTGTCCCTTCTCATGGAAATGTTCGAGCAGTTCGGGGTTGTCGAGAATGAATCGCTCCCGGAGAAAATCGGGACTGGCCGACAACAGCTTGATGGTCTCTATAAAGTTGTCCGTAAAATTACGGTAGAATTGTCTTGCTATGACTCTCCGCTGTTTGTCGGTTTTTTCCGGAAAGGCAATCTCAAGATTGGTCATTACTACCCCACGGCGGTAGCGGATGAGGGCATACAGCAACAGCGCCAGACCGTCCGATAGTCCATACAACAGCCACATGGGTAACAGGGAAAAAAGATATATAGAGGCGAATACCAGATAATACATGAATGCAATTTCGTCAGTTGATCCAGTTTTTTGCTTCCTGCTCAATATGATGCAGGTCAATCTTTACATGAAATTTGTTTCGCAAATGCCTTGACAGCGCATCCGCAGCATATACACTCCGGTGCTGACCTCCAGTACAACCAAAATTGACATAAAGACTTTCAAAACCTCTTTTGATATAGTCTTCCACCGAAATATCGACGATATTATAAACACTGTTGAGGTATTCAGGCATGCGCGTTTGCTGCTCTAAAAAGTCCTTTACTTCTTTGTCGCGGCCGGTCTGCGACTTAAACTCCTGTATCCGCCCGGGATTCAGGATGCCACGGCAGTCGAAGACAAACCCGCCCCCGTTGCCGCTGACATCTTCGGGTATATTTTTCCGATAGGAAAAGCTGTTGATATGGACAACTAGTGGTGTCTGTTCATTTGCCTGTACCGGCTCGAACCGGCTGATGACTTCTTCCTGTACCATCAGTGCCAGCATTCGCTCGAATTCCGGCAGTACAATGCCCACTTGTTTGTTGCCCAGGAACCATTTGAAGTTACGTAAGGCCAGCGGGATGCTGGTGAGAAAGTGCGCCTTTCGTTCGAATAAGCCCCGAAATCCATAAGCCCCCAATACCTGGAGGAGACGGATCAGCACGTAACCATTGTACTGGCTGATAAAACGTGTCCTGTCGACGGTCGTATCCAGTATCATCTCCACCTTGTCTATATAAAACTCAAGTAAACTGTCTTTCCATTGATCGGGCAGCCCGGCCTTGGCCTGCCACAACAGCGAGGCGACGTCGTACTGCAGCGCCCCTTTCATGCCACCCTGGTAGTCGATGAAATGAACGGTATTGTCCCGGAGCATAATATTCCGGCTTTGAAAATCCCGGAACATAAAATATTTATGATCCCCATGAGCAAGATAAGTGCTCAGCGCTTCAAAGTCGTCGATCAGCTTTTCCTTATCATAGGGAATTTGCAGGGTGTCCAGGAAATAGTATTTGAAGTAAAGCAGGTCGCTGAGGATTGCTTGTTTGCCGAACTCCCGGCTCGTAATGGCCCAGTCGTAATCCAATTCCTGGTCTCCCAATATCTGCAAACGGGCCAGCTGCTCCAGGCTCTTCTGGAAAAAAGTATACACGCCTTCGTCATGGCCTTGTTTTTCCAGCTCATTTAATAAGGAGGTGTCACCGAAATCTTGCTGCAGATAAATGGTCTGCTCCTCATTGATAGCATAAATTTCAGGCACAGGACAACCCCTTTTGCGGAAGTGGCCGGTGTAATAAAAAAAAGTACGGTTTTCCCGAACGTTGTCATTATAAGTAGCGATATAGGAATTCTTTGTAGTTAGAATTCGGAAATAGATACGATTGCTGCCTGATTGGGGAAGTTTTTCAATCGAAGTAATTTGCCAAGTGCTGTCGTTATACGAGGCGAAAAGCGCTCTGATGCTGTCGATAATGGATAACATGGGTCGGTAAAGATAAAGGAAAACGGGCAACTTAGGGCGTAACGCCACCCCCGCCCACGCGTTTCGTCTCCTCTTCCGCACCCGACTGACGCCGGCGGGCCGCTTTTACCTGTTTGTTACCCAGCCGGTAAGTAAAATGTAGTTTGAGCTGCCGGCTTTCATACCCGCCCGTCGTTCGGATATATTGCCCGGCAAAATTACTGGTCGCTGTCCAGTGCAGGGTGTTGAAGATATCGGTGACTGAAACCTTGGCCGAAAGATTTCCCGAAAAAAAGGTTTTCTGCAAGCCTGCATCCAGGCTCCACATCGATCGGCTTTGGAGGGTGGCCTGCCAGATATTGGGTGAAACATAATATTGTGTGAGCTCGCCTGTCCAATCCTTACCCAGGCGGATGTTGTGCTGGGTATAGATGGTTGTGTTGAAGACATTCAGATTAATGATCCGGCCTGCGCCGAAATCGGCTTTATTCAGAGAGTAAAAGCTGGTTACATTGAAAAACACACTGTACCATTTGTACTGGAAGGGATAACTGATATTCAGGCTGGTGATGTCCTGTGTTGCCAGGTTTTTTTTATAGATGATGGCTTTCGACTGCTCCGTCGTGTCCACCAGCGTCGTAGACAGGTCCTTGACATGGCTATAGTTCAGTGTGGCGGTGAGTTTATACTTATACATAAAAGTAAGACCGACGCTGTGTGTATATTGGGGCCGAAGCAAGGTATTACCCTTGGAGAACGTATAGTCGTCCAGCTTAAACTCGAAGGGGTTGAGGTCCTGGTAAGCCGGGCGGTCGATTCGCCGGCTATAGCTCAGGGTCCATTGTTTCATCGGGTCTTTATTATAGGTGACGGACGCGCTGGGAAAAAGATCGGTATAATGCCGCGTAAAGGAAGAATCATAGGTTTTATAATTCCCTCCCTCCATCTTATAACCGGTGGAGGTCCCTTTTAAATTAGTGTTCTCTGCCCGAAGCCCGGCCTGTAAGATCCAGCCCTTCAGCGTTCGGTTATAGTTGACGTATAGGGCATTGATATTTTCCTTGTAGTCAAAATTATTACTGCGCAGGGTATCCAGCACCTTTACCTGGTTGAAAAGATTGTACTGCTGGAAATCATTTGCGCTGGTGACATAGGACACTTTGCCGCCGAACCCTAGTCGCCCGTTCAAAAAATTCTGCTCATAGTCTGCTTTTAAACTATAAATATGGATGTCTGTCGGCGATAGGATATTGTAATTATTGCTGTATAAAAGGGTCCTGCCCGTCGAGTCGTAATAATCATTGGGCTGCAGCTGATTGCTGCGGAGACGATAAAGTCCATAGTCCGCATTGATGTCCAGCTGGTGACCACTGCTATCCGCATAGTGATAGTTGCCGTTTAGGTTGACATTATTGTCCCGGCCATCGGTGTGGTTGTTTGCCTGAAGAATCCTGTCTGTTTTATTGGTAGGAATGTAGAGGATGGGGGTGGCGCTGTTACTCCGGATGCTATAGTCATAAAATGTGCCTGACGCGAGGAAGCCTAAGGTACTTTTGTTGTCTATGAAATAGTCCACACCTGCCTTGTAATTGTGGCTGTTGTTGGTAGATAATAATACCGATTGCTGCAGGAATTGAGTGTCCAGCTGGGTCCGGTACATGGTGGCATAGGTCTCATTGAGCGAATGATTGTAGCTGTAATCGCCAAATACATTGACATTCCCGTCCCGGTGGTTCAAAGAAAAACTACCGTTGTATTTACTATAGGTACTGATGTTATACCCTCCGTTGATCGTTGCATTTGTGCCGAATGCTTTATTTTTTTTCAACCGGATATTGATGATGCCTGCATTACCAGCCGCTTCATATTTTGCGCCGGGATTGCTGATGATCTCGATGGATTCCACTGATGAGGACTGCAGGGTCTTCAGGTAATCGGAGAGGGCGCTTCCGGACAGATAGGTAGGCCGGCCGTCGACAAATACCTGTACTCCGTTTTTGCCGCTTAGGCTCAGGTTATTGTCCTTGTCCACGGTTACGCCGGGCGACTTGCGCAACAACTCCAGGGCGTCCTGTCCTACGTCGTTGATACTTCCTTCCACATTCAGAATGATCTTATCCGGTTTTACCTCCACGATCGGTTTACGGGCGGCAACGACGGCTTCTTTTAGCTCCCGGGAGGCATGCGGCAGCCCGATTGCCGGCGCCTGGGTAATACCCTCAGCCTTTACTTCGAATGCGGCAGAACTGCGTTCAACATAACCAATGTGAGAAATAGAAATAAAATAATCACCGGGGGAAACTGTAGAAAACTCATATTGCCCGGTTGGGGCTGAAATGCTTAGCTTTACTACAGAAGAATCCTTACTTTTTTTGAGGGCAACCGAAGCTCCGGCTAATGGTTTACCCTGGTCGTCCTTACTAAGGCCGACTATTTGCTGGGCGGAAAGGCTTTCATAGGAAAAGATGATCAATAGGAGTAAAGGTAGAATTCTCATGTTAGTTATAGGCCTTTAAGGTTTGGCGCTGGTTACAGGCGCCGTTTAAGGACAAAACGTCCTTTTTTCAAAGACATAAAGTTAATTTACAAAATTTAGGGATAGAAAATTTCTTGAGGTAAAAAGAAAAAAATTAATCTTCGAATGATTTAATTTTTTCTGACCTTCCAGGGGGGACAAAATGGCCAGGGACTAAATGGATTATATCAGGCAATATAAGAGTTTTATTAACAGCCATTACCTGAATGGGGCTATACGAATCACAGCAGGCATTACTTTACCTGCCATCCTGCTCGGCTATTTTAATAATTTGTCAGCGGGCGTTGTATTGTCTATCGGCGCCATGTGCGTCGGCAACACCGATAATCCAGGCCCTATCCATCATCGCCGTAATGGGATGATAGCCTGCGTTTTAATCATTTTCCTGGTCACCCTGCTCATGGGATTGGCTTCCGGCTCCCGGGTGGTGACGGGTTTCCTCGTATTCGTATTCTGTTTTATTTTCTCCCTGATGAGCATATACGGCACCCGTGCCGGCTCCATAGGTGTCAATGCCTTGCTGGTTATGGTATTGAATATCGACCGACCTCATCATGGCTGGGATATACTCATCAATGCCGCCTATGTATTGGCGGGAGGAGCCTGGTACACGGTGCTGAGCTTGCTGCTTTATAGCTTCCGTCCCTACAAGCTGGTACAGCAGGCGCTGGGAGACTGCGTACAGGCTACAGCAGGATATCTCCGGATCAAAGCCTCTTTTTATTCGCGGGAAGTGGATTACGACAAAAGCTACCGGCAACTGGTGGACAGCCAGGTCGCTATTCATGAGAAGCAGGACCTTGTCCGGGAACTGCTGTTTAAAAGCCGCAACATTGTCAAGGAATCCACCCATACCGGGCGGGTGCTGATGATGATCTTTCTGGACATTATCGACCTCTTTGAGAGGATCATGACTTCACAACAGGACTATCAGCTGTTGCATCGATTCTTCGACGATAGCGAACTGATGGAAGACTGCAGGAAACTGATCCTTGGCCTGGCGGCAGAACTCGATGAGATTGGCATAGCGCTTATGAGCGGTAAACCGTCGGAAGAGAATGCGGAGTTATCTTCCCGTATCCGACAGGTGCGCGAGGCGTTGAATAACTACCGGGATAACTACCGGACTGCGGAAAACGTAGAGAGTTTTATCGGCTTGCGTAATATCCTGGATAGTATCCAGGACATCAGCGACCGCCTGCATACCCTGCATGGGTATACTACTTATGATCGCAAGCTGAGTAAGAACTTTAACTCGGAGCTGGACTATGAAGAGTTTATTTCGCACCAGGACACGGACCCCAAGCTGCTGCTGGAAAACCTGACCATCAAATCCAACATCTTCCGTCACTCCCTTCGGGTCAGCATCGCCACTATTACGGGATATATCATCTCCGGATTTCTGCCTTTCGGTCATGGCTATTGGATATTGCTAACCATCATCGTCATCCTGAAACCCGTCTACAGCCTTACCAAAAAACGCAATTTCGAACGGTTGATGGGTACGCTGGGCGGGGCGCTGGTAGGGTTGGTACTTTTGTATTTTATAAAGGACCCCCGGGTCCTGTTCGTGCTGATGATCCTTTTCATGATCGGGACCTATGTATTCATCCGGACCAATTACCTTGTCTGCGTAACTTTGATGACCCCCTATGTGCTGTTGCTCTTCCATCTGTTGTATCCAACCGATTTCCACAGTATACTTTCAGACCGGGTCATCGATACGATAATCGGTTCGGTCATTTCATTTTTAGCCAGCATCCTTATCATTCCCTCGTGGGAGCACGAGCGTATCACCGACTTTATGGCTGCCGCCATCGAAGCCAATACGGCTTATTTCAGGGATGTAGCCAGCGCCTTCCTGGGCAAACCTTTTACTGTCCAGCGGTACAAGCTCTCCAGGAAAAATGCCTTTGTGGCGCTGGCCAATCTCTCGGATGCGTTTGGCCGCATGTTGTCCGAGCCCCGCAGCAAGCAGAAAAGAATTGCCGAAATGCACCAGTTTGTCGTCTCCAACCATATGCTGACTTCCCATACGGCAACACTGGCTTATTACGTAGAACCATTTGCTGCAAAATATGCCGATATAGCTTACCAGCCACTCGTGGATGATATTATCCTCCGCCTCGAAAGGGCTGTTGCCATCCTCCAGGACAAAGTCCTGAACGACCCCCCGGCGGTCCGGAAAGAAGAATTGAGGATACTCAATGACAGGGTGAGTGTGTTGATGGAACAGCGTAAAGCCGAGCTGGATGGAGGGGTGGCTACTGCGGGGAATACGCGCAGACAGTTATCGGAATTCAAACCTATTGCCGATCAGTTCAACTTTATTGTAAAGGTGGCGGCGGATATAGAAAAGCTGAGTGGTACTTTGCGCGGCGCGGCAGTTGCTTAATGGAGCATTTCCCTGATCTTCATCACCAGCTCAGTCTTAGTAATGGGTATGCCCATGATTTTATGATAGCCCTTGGCATCGATGAAGAATTGATCGCGGATAATCCTGATCAGCTGTCCGTTATTGATCTCGGGAATCAGCACTTGTTTGTAGTTGCGAAGCAGCTCGCCCAGGTTGGCCGGGAAAGGACGCAGGTGGCGGAGATGGGCATGCGCAACGGCATATCCTTCGCGCTGCAGTTCGGATACGGCGCTTTTGATAGAGCCATAGGTGCTGCCCCAACCCAATACCAGCAGGTCACCCTTGTCCGGGCCGCTGTCCAAATGCTGAGGTGGAATATGATCGGCGATGCGGGCAATTTTTTCCTCGCGGATCCTTACCATCACCTGGTGATTTTCCGGGTCATAGCTGACATTACCGGTAACGTTTTGTTTTTCGAGGCCGCCGATGCGATGTTCCAGTCCCGGCGTGCCGGGTATTGCCCAGGGGCGTACCAGCTTTTCATCCCGGAGATAGGGCTGGAATTTTTCTTCATCAGGCCCTAATTCGGTCTTGAACTTAACTTCAATGGGCGGAAGGTCTGCGCTCTTAGGGAATTTCCAGGGCTCGGCGCCGTTGGCAATATATCCGTCACTCAGGAAAATGACCGGGGTCATATGTTGTACCGCAATGCGTACGGCTTCATAAACAGCGTTGAAACAATCGCTGGGTGTAGAGGCGGAGATGACAGGCATGGGACTTTCCCCGTTGCGGCCGTAATAGGCTTGTAAGAGATCGCTTTGCTCCGTCTTCGTTGGTAATCCGGTAGAAGGGCCACCCCGTTGAATATCGCAGATAAGCAGTGGTATTTCCAGCATAACGGCCAGGCCCATGGCTTCCGCTTTCAGGGCCATACCGGGACCGGAGGTCGTCGTGACACCGAGTGATCCGCCATAGGCGGCGCCGATGGCAGAAGTGATCCCGGCGATTTCATCTTCAGCCTGGAAAGTGCGTACGCCAAAAGACTTATACCGGCTTAGCTCGTGCAGGATATCAGAAGCAGGTGTAATAGGATAGGAGCCGAGGAACAGCGAAAGCCCGCTTTTTTGAGACGCGGCGATCAACCCATAGGCCAGGGCCTGGTTGCCCATGATAGAACGGTAAACACCGGGGGCCATCTTTGCTTTTTCCACTGTATAAGTGGTCGTAAAGGTTTCGGTCGTATCTCCAAAATGATAACCTGCCTGTAAGGCCTTTATATTGCTTTCCAGGATCTCCGGTTTTTTGCCGAATTTATCTTTCAGGAACTGGATGGTATTCTCCATGTTCCGGTTGTACATCCAATAAAGAAAACCCAGGACAAACATATTCTTTGCCCTGTCCTTTTCCTTCGTACCCATCGTAATATCCTTCAGCGCCTCCCGGGTCATTTTGGTCACATCTATCCGGATGACCGTATAGTTGTCCAGGGAATTATCTTCGAGGGGATTTATTCCGTCAGAGTAGTTGGCCAGACGGAGGTTCTTGCTGTCAAACCCTTCGGTATTGGCAATGATCTTACCGCCTTTCTTCAAGCCCTTCAGGTTAGCTTTGAGGGCGGCGGCGTTCATAGCGACCAGCACATCGCATTCATCTCCGGGGGTAAAAATCTTGTCACTGGAAAAACGTAGCTGATAACCGCTGACCCCGGGTAATGTCCCCTGGGGGGCCCGGATCTCAGCCGGGAAATCGGGAAAGGTCGCCAGGTCAATGCCCAGCAGGGCGGTATTATTAGTGAATTGGCTTCCAGTCAGTTGCATCCCATCGCCGGAATCCCCGGCGAACTTTATAACGACATCCTGCAGAATCTCTTCTTTTCTGTTCATGAGGGGCAAAGTTAGGACATTTTGGGTCCACCTTATATCGACATTGGAAAAAGGGCGGCAGCGTAATAAATCCTTTAAAAGGCGTTTTAGGTAGCCGCTTATCAAAAGGCAAAAAACGCTAACTTTGTTAGCAAACAAGCCGTCTGATGAAACGATCCGGTGCTGCTGATCTCCCTTTACACTATGGTTATGTTCCGCAATGGCTGGCGGAACGGATGGCGAAGCTGGGGCTTGCCGTCACCGAAGTTCTTTTAGCCGAATATGGAAAAGAGGAGGTGATCCGCAGGCTGGCTGACCCCTTCTGGTTCCAAAGCCTGGGGGCGGTGATGGGCATGGACTGGCATTCTTCCGGTATAACCACCTCTGTCATGGGCGCACTGAAAAGAGCTATCAACCCTCTCTCCCGCGAACTGGGCATCTATATCTGTGGTGGAAAGGGTAAGAATTCGCGGCAGGCGCCGGAAGAGATCCGGAAAGTATGCGAGAGCACGGGCCTGGATGCCGTAGAGCTCGTACGCAGCAGTAAGCTCAGCGCAAAAGTCGATAATACTGTTGTTCAAGACGGTTTCCAGCTATATCTGCATTGTTTTGTCCTTAGCGATGAAGGGCAATGGACGGTCATCCAGCAGGGGATGAGTCCGGGTAATTCTATGGCCCGGCGTTATCACTGGCATTCCGCCAGTGTACGTTCTTTTGTGGAAGAGCCACATACGGCTATTTGCGGGGTCAACCAGGGCGAGATCCTCAACCTGGCCGATAAACAGGCCGGTCCGGCCCGCAGCGCCGTCATTTCCCTTACGCGGGAGAAGCCTGAGCTAATGATGCGGGACATCCAGCAATTGGTGCTTCCGGGTCATCATGATGTCCGGACGGAGGATGTCGATCTTCGGAGGCTGGGGGCTGTTTTATGGCTGGCACATGACCGGCAGCCTTCCAATTTTGAAGAGCTGGTGCTGCTGGAGGGTCTCGGCCCCCGTACTTTTCAGTCCCTGGCCCTCGTCAGCGAGGTCATCCATGGCACTCCTTCCCGTTTTCGGGACCCGGCGCGTTTTGCCTTTGCCCATGGCGGTAAAGATGGCCATCCTTTTCCGGTGCCTGTCGCCGTCTATGACGAAACGATTAACATCCTGCAGTCGGCTGTTCACAAAGCAAAAATTGGCCAGAGTGATAAGCTGGATGCGGTGCGTAAGCTTACTGAATTGGCGCAAAAGGCGGAAAAAGATTTTACACCTGCCGGTGGACTGGAAGAATATATTGAAAAAGAAAGGAAAGATTCCTGGAAATATGGCGGCCGTACCGTGTATGGAAAGGAGAAGCCTCCGGCGGACCAGGCGAAAGGGCGACAGCTGCGGCTGTTTTAAACAGCTTTCCGTATGCCGGTGACTTTGCGCTGTCGCAGCTCCGGATTTTTTGCCAGCAGGAGGTCGGCCTTAGACTGCGTTCCCTGGGCCATAAGCCATTTTTTCATTAGTTTTCTCAAGGCTTTTGCCTTTTCTTCTTTTTCTTTTGTGGAGTCAAACATATCAGACAACTTAACCGTGAACGTGAATTTCAGCCGCTGTAAAAATACAACATCACGACCGGCATCAAAGTAGTCTATACTATTGATTCCAAAAGCTAATGGTTTTCTTTAGGTTTTATCTTTCCAATTTTTTATTGGAGCTGTAGAATAAATTCGAAGAAAAGGGCTATAGGGGAAGGTTAGCGATCACATATTATACGCGCCATAGTATGCTGCGCCCTGGAGGGCCATTTTATCGTTCAATACTACATGCACAGGCACTTTGTCAGAGAGGTCATGCATGCGACCGTTGTTGTCAAAATTTTTTCCCCAGCTGTCAGTCTGCAGCAGAGGTAAAATCTTGGGGGGTATACCGCCTGCCAGGAACAAACCACCGGTGGCCATGAGTTTCAGCACAAGGCTGGAGGACTCTGTCGCCAGAAAACGGACAAACATTTCCATTGTTTCCGCGCAGACCAGGTCTTCGTGTTTCAGCGCCGCATCGCTGATGACGGCAGCAGGATCTTCTTCCTGCAACCTTTGGGATAGCCATTCCGGTATGGGTTCGTTACGACCTTCTGTGAGAAAATGAAAGATGTTTTTGATGCCCATCCCGGATACTACCCGCTCCCAGCTGACATGTCCGAATTGCTTTTGCAGGAAATAAAATAATTCCACGTCTGTCGACGTCCGCGGTGCGAAATCGCTGTGGCCGCCTTCTGTTGCAAACGGATGGTAGCGCTGCCCATCCCAGTATAAGCCGGCTTCGCCAAGACCGGTGCCCGGGGCAATGATGGCGATATTTCCCTTTACATCGGGGTCACCGGCAGCCAGCGTGGCCAGCTCTTCTTTACCCAGTCCGGCCAGCCCATAGGCTGTTGCTTCCAGGTCATTGATAAAACGGACGGGTATTTTCATTTCCCGGCTCATCTCCCCGCTGTCCAACTGCCAGGGCAGGTTGGTGAGCTTGCTCTTCCCGTTGACGACGGGGCCTGCTACGGCCGCAGAGATACGTTCGGGCAGGTTGCCGCCGGTAAAATCGTGGATAATATCGGAGAGAGAAGTGTAATCTTTAGAGATGTATCTTTTCTGCTGTAATGAAGTCAACCCATTGCCATCGGCACGGTATAGGGCAACATTGATTTTTGTTCCGCCGATGTCGGCGGCAAGGATCGTAATTGTTGTTTGTGACTGCCCGGGCTCTTGTTTAAATGCGATTGGTACTATTGGTTGTGCTGCCATGCTAAGTAAATTGAGATGCTACTTGAGATCCTACGATCCCCGAAGTTACATGTTGCGCCGGTATTGACCGCCAACTTCGTATAAAGCATTGGTTATTTCTCCCAGCGTACAGTATTTAACAGTCTCCATCAGCTCTTCAAAAAGATTGCCGTTATTTACCGCCACCGCCTTCAGGTCTTGCAGTTTTTGGGTACTACGGCCGGCGTTTCGCTGCCGGAAAGCCTGGAGGTTGCGGATCTGCTGGTCTTTTTCTTCTGTGGTGCTCCGGATCACCTCGCCCGGCAGTATGGTGGGCGACCCCTTCTTGTCCAGAAAGGTATTGACCCCTACGATGGGCAGTTCTCCGCTGTGTTTGAGGCTTTCATAATAAAGGCTTTCTTCCTGTATCTTGTTCCGCTGGTACATTCTTTCCATCGCCCCCAATACGCCGCCCCGATCGTTCAGGCGATCGAATTCAGCGAGGACGGCTTCCTCTACCAGGTCGGTCAGCTCTTCCACTGCAAAACTTCCCTGGATGAAGTTTTCCGTTCGGGCGCTGCCCAGCTCCCGGTTGATGATCAGCTGGATGGCCATGGCCCGGCGTACGCTGGCTTCCGTAGGTGTTGTGATGGCTTCATCGTAAGCATTTGTGTGCAGGGAGTTGCAGTTATCATAGATGGCATACAGGGCCTGTAAGGTGGTGCGGATATCGTTGAAGTCTATCTCTTGCGCGTGCAGGCTCCGGCCACTGGTCTGTATATGATATTTTAGTTTTTGCGACCGGCTGTTGCCCTTATAAACCTGTTTGATCGTTTTGGCCCAGATACGTCGTGCTACCCGGCCGATCACACTATATTCAGGGTCCATGCCATTGCTGAAGAAAAAGGAAAGGTTGGGTGCAAAATCATCGATAGCCATGCCCCGGCTCAGGTAGTATTCCACATAGGTAAACCCGTTGGCCAGGGTAAAGGCTAACTGTGTGATGGGGTTGGCGCCGGCTTCCGCAATATGATAACCGCTGATGGACACGCTATAAAAATTACGTACCTGCCTGTCGATAAACCAGACCTGTACGTCACCCATCAGACGAAGCGCGAACTCGGTGCTGAAGATGCAGGTGTTTTGCGCCTGATCTTCTTTTAGTATATCGGCCTGTACCGTACCTCTAACCTGTGCAAGCGCTGCTGCTTTTATCGTCTCATAAGTATCTGCTGGTAATACTTTGTCTCCGCTGAGTCCCAGCAGGGCGAGCCCCAGGCCATCATTGCCATCGGGCAGGGCGCCGGGGAAAGAGGGGTTGTTGTAAACGGGTTTGGCAGCGCTGCTGTCTGCTGTAATGCTGCCCCCGGGGAGCCCGCCATTCGCGGCCAGCCATTTTTCACACTGCTGATCGATAGCGGCGTTCATAAAAAAAGCCAGCAATATAGGCGCCGGTCCGTTGATCGTCATACTCACCGAAGTCCGGGGATCGCAGAGATCAAAACCGCTGTATAATTTCTTAGCGTCATCTACCGTGGCGATGCTGACTCCGGCGTTTCCGATTTTACCGTAGATATCCGGCCGGTAATCGGGGTCTTCGCCATAAAGAGTCACCGAGTCGAAGGCCGTGCTCAACCGTTTGGCCGGCTGACCGGAAGAGACATAATGGAATCGCCTGTTGGTGCGCTCCGGAGAACCTTCCCCCGCGAACATCCGGGTGGGGTCTTCTTCCGCCCGTTTGAGGGGGAATACGCCGGCGGTGTAGGGGTATTTGCCAGGAAAATTTTCCTGCAGGCGCCAGCGAAGCAGGTCTCCCCAGTCTTTGTATCGCGGCACGCTGATGCGGGGGATATTGGTTCCTGAAAGGGACTGGCTGTACAGCGGCTGCCGGATCACTTTGTCCCGCACATCATAATTGAAGGACTCCTGCTGATACCGGGCCCTGGTAGCCGGCCATTCATCGATGAGCTTTTTGCACAACGGGAACAGCTGCTGCTCTACCCTTTTCTTTTGCTCTTCCAATACCGGTCTTGCGGCGGAATCAGCCGGCAGGTCCTGCAAAACGCCGTCCAGCTGGTAAAGCTTTGAGGCGATGGCCGACTGTTGATCCGTATTGAGGTTGTAATCCCGGATAGCCGAACTAATCTCCGACAGGTAACGTACCCGCGACGGCGGCATGATCTGGGATTGGGTAGTAGTATCTTTTGTATGTGTGTGCAGGGTCAGGTCTCCATAGCGCACACCGGTTTTTTTATCGATTGCGGTCATTAGTTTTTCAAACAGCTCGTTGACACCGGCGTCATTAAACTGGGCGGCGATGGTGCCTACAACGGGTAATTCACCGTCTTTGGCTGTCCATAACCCGTGATTGCGTTTGTACTGTTTCCGGATATCATGCAGGGCATCCAGGGCCCCGGCCTTGTCGAATTTATTGAGCACGACGAGGTCGGCATAATCCAGCATATTGATCTTTTCCAGCTGCGAGGCGGCCCCGTATTCCGGGGTCATCACGTAGAGGCTGATATCGGCATGGTCAAGGATCGAGGCATCACTCTGCCCTACACCTGCCGATTCTAAGATGACAAGGTCATAACCTGCAGTCTTGCAAATGTCGATGGCTTCCTGTACGTGTGCGCTGAGGGCCCTGTCGCTGTCACGCGTCGCCAGGCTGCGCATATAGGCGCGGGGGCTGGAAATGGCGTTCATCCGGATACGGTCACCCAGCAGGGCGCCACCAGTCTTTTTCTTGGAAGGGTCGACGGAGATCACCGCGAGCGTTTTGTCCGGAAAGCTGTTGAGGTAACGTCGTACAAGCTCGTCGGTCACGGAAGATTTGCCGGCGCCGCCGGTGCCGGTGATGCCGACGACGGGGATGACAGGGCCGAAGGCCGATGCGGCGGGCGCGACTCCGTTCTCCGCGTTTGAAATAGCCCGAGCTACCTTTCGGATATCTTTCCATTCCCCTAATTTCATTTCCCCTTTAAAATTGCCGGGATTTCCATTCAAGGGAAAATCACACTGCCGGATCACATCTTCGATCATCCCTTCCAATCCCATCTTCCGGCCGTCATCCGGAGAGTAAATACGGGTGATGCCGTACTGGTGTAACTCTTCGATCTCCTGCGGCAGGATCGTACCGCCTCCGCCTCCGAACAGCCGGATATGTCCACAACCATTCTCGTCCAGCAGGTCCTTCATATACTTGAAAAATTCCAGGTGGCCGCCCTGGTAAGAGGTAATGGCAATGCCCTGCACGTCCTCTTCGATGGCACATTCCACGATTTCCGCTACCGACCGGTTATGTCCCAGGTGAATGATCTCGGCTCCTTTCGACTGGAGAATGCGCCGCATGATGTTGATTGCAGCATCGTGTCCGTCGAAGAGGGCCGCCGCCGTAACAAGCCGGATTTTATGAAGGAGGGTGTAACTCATAAATTATAAACGTTTGGCAAACAGTGCAAAATTAATCAAAAAACTAATGACTGTTAGTTTTTCCCGCTGAAGCGCTCCCGGATGGAGACTTATAGAAAATTGATGGAGAAATCTTTACCTTCGCGGAATATGGCAAAAAAACCGACCAAGACTCCGAATAAAAAAGCAGCGAAAAAAGAAAGCGCTGTGAAAAAGGCAACTGCTGTGAAAAGAGGAAGCTCTGTCAAACAGAATTTGAGCTTCGCGGATCCCCTTAAGCTTGCTGCAAAGGCTTCCGCCCGGAAGAAATTGAATAAGTAATTGGGGCGGGCGGGTGGTTGGATGCGAAGGGTCCGGCAAAAAAAAGTCGTTGAATATCCAAAAAATCACTAATTTGTCTTTGCTTGAGACGACTTGCCTCTATATTGCTTATGGGAATTCTCTGTTTCAACTGGTACGGATACCAGCTGTTGAGCAATTATTGGCAGGATCGCGCCAACCAGCGGCTGGAGGCCAGTCTCGACAAAAATGACTACGACGGAACCCAGCTTCTTTCCATCAAAGTTCCCGTTACTTCCCTTTCTTATTACACCAGCTCGGCCAGCTTCGAAAGAGTCGACGGACAGATCGACATCGGGGGCGTACAGTATAAATATGTGGAGCGCCGCATTTTCAAGGATTCCATAGAATATCGCTGTATTCCCAACCAGATGGCTATGAATCTGAAGAGTGCAAGAGAGACCTTCTTTCAACTGGTGAATGACCTATCCCATAATGGACAGGAAAAAAAGACTCCTCACTCTGCCCAATACAAAAGTGTTTTGCAGGACTATTGCGCAACCCAACCCACCTTTTTCCAGCCGGATGCAGGAATAGTAACCAACCCGCAAAAGGGTAAACCGGCTCCTGCCGATCTCCCCTCTCATTATGCTCCCACTGCTGAAATGCCGCCGGATCAGGCCCCTGCCTTATCCTGAATGGCTAAATGGGTGTACTCTGTTTTAGGGGCACCTCAATTCCGACCGGTCGCTGATGACCGGTCCTGCGGAGTATAAATAATACACAATGAAGGATCTTATGGGCAACGGGCTTGCAGAGCCTGCCCGCAAAATGCATTATATCCTGCGTCTGGCAGCAGCCATGTGTTTTATCGGCCACGGTGCTTTTGGCATCATTACCAAACCCATCTGGTGTAATTATTTTGCTGTATCCGGCATCGGTCATGATATGGCCTATCGCTTAATGCCGGTCGTGGGAACGGTGGACATAACCATGGGCCTTATTCTAATTTTTTATCCCATCCGGGCCGTCCCGGCCTGGCTTGTCATTTGGGGGATAACAACGGCTTCGTTGCGCCCTCTCTCCGGCGAGCCTTTTGCCGAGATGATCGAAAGGGCCGGCAACTTTGGCGTGCCGCTGGCTCTCCTGCTGTTAGCCGGAACACCGGGCAACAAACCCTTCGGCCGCTGGTGGTCCCGCCTTGACCCCTATCCTCAGCCCGATGGCAGGACTTTTTTCCGGGTAACTCTTTGCCTGCGGATAGTTGTCTTTCTGCTCCTGCTGGGGCATGGCTGGCTCAATCTCCTCGAAAAGCAAGCGCTGCTCCGGCAGTATACGGGTCTGGGTTTTTCAAATCCCGCGAATACGGCGCTGATTGCAGGCCTGTTTGAAATTTTGGCTGCTTTAGCCATCCTCATCCGGCCTGTGCGGCCTCTGCTGATCGCCCTGTTCATTTGGAAAATGGGGACGGAGCTTTTCTATCCGCATTACGAACTGTTCGAGTGGATAGAGCGGGGCGGCAGTTATGGATCCTTGCTGGCTCTTTATTTTGCTCTTGGAAGGAATGCTGTTCAAGGTACGAACACTGTTATCACACTATCAAAACTTAAAAAAATGAGAAAGATTGTCATTGCGATTTTACTGTTGACCGGAACAATGGCTTATAACAAACTGGCTGCACAGGGATGCGTCGCCATCCGCAGCACGGGCGGGTTCTGCTCCGCCGGTGGAGAAGCGCATATCGATACGATCAGTAAATGGCAGCTTAGCGCCAACAACCGTTACTTCCGCTCTTTCCGCCACTTCATCGGAACAGACGAACAAAAACAACGGCAGACACTGGGCACAGAAGTGATCAACCATCAATATACCCTCGACATGGCGCTGTATCGCCTGTTGAACCCGCGCTGGTCGCTGATGCTGGATGTACCTATTGAAGCCAACTCGCGTTCATCGCTGTACGAACACAGCAACCTCGGCCGATTCTCCACTCATTCCTTTGGGGTTGGCGACATCCGCCTGGCTGCTTATGCCTGGGTGGTCAACCCGGTAAAGATGCCGAAGGCGAATGTACAGGTTGGCCTTGGGCTCAAACTTCCGACAGGAAGCTATACCTACTCCGATTATTTCCATCTTACGGACAGCACCAAACGGCTGGGTCCTGTAGACCAATCCATTCAGCTGGGGGATGGCGGTACCGGCATTACCCTGGAATTAAACGCCTTCTACAACGTCTCCCATTCGGTTGGTTTCTACGGCAATTTTTATTATCTCAGCAATCCCCGGGAAGTCAATGGCACTTCAACTGCCCGCGGCGGGACGGCCTCTGCTGCTGCCGTTAAGAATGGCAGTGATGTCATGAGCGTTCCGGACCAGTGGATGGCCCGCGCAGGCGTGAATGTAATGGCCGGCCAGTGGAACTTTTCTGCCGGTGTTCGTGACGAATGCCTGCCGGTCCACGATATTGTCGGCGGCAGCAATGGTTTCAGGAGGCCGGGATATATCATCTCCGCTGAACCGGGAGTCACTTATGTCTTCTCCAAACTGTCTTTATATGCATTTGTGCCTGTAGCATTGGTGCGTAACCGTACGCAGAGCGTGCCGGATAAAATAACGACACAGCTTACCGGCGTCACGGCACACGGAGATGCTGCTTTCGCAGACTACGTGGTTAACATAGGTATGAATATCCGGTTTTGATCAGAAAGGATACACCGCCATTAACAAAACAACGCTTATGACCAACTTACTGACTTTACCAAGAATCGTCTTTACTGCTGTTGCAGCGCTGCTTTTCCTGCAACCTCAGACACTAAAGGCACAGACAGATGAAGACGCCATCATGATGACCAAAAACAATTTTTGTGTCGGCGGTATTTACAGCTATAACAGCTGGGACCATTACTGGGAAGGCGGGTTCAAACGCAATAACCCAAACCTGGGCACGGTGTCTACACAAATGGCTGGTCTTATGGGCAACTATGGCATCAGCCGTAAGCTCAATATCCTGGTGAACGCGCCCTATGTCCGGACCCATGCCACTGCCGGCACATTGCATGGCCAGCATGGCATCCAGGACCTCTCGGCCTGGGTTAAATGGCTTCCCCTGGAACAAAATGTCGGCAAGGGAGTGCTTTCGGTGTATACGTTGGCCGGCGGCTCCGTCCCGCTCACTAATTATATCGCCGATTTCCTGCCGCTGTCTCTCGGGTTACATAGCCGGACTTTATCCGGCCGGCTCATGGTGGACTATCAGCTGGGCAACTTTTTCGCCACTGCTTCCGGCACCTATACCTGGCGCAGTAATATTACCATCGACCGGAACTCATATTATACTACTTCCTTGCACCTGACCAATAATGTGGATATGCCCAACCTGCTTTCCTTTAATTTCAGGACGGGTTATCGCAGTGACCGCTGGATCCTGGAAGCCGTTGTGTCCAATATGACTACGCAGGGAGGTTTCGACATCCGCAAAAATGATATGCCGTTCCCCAGTAATAAAATGGATGCTACCATGGTCGGCGCCCATTTCAAATATAATTTCACCATGGTGGACGGGCTTTCTCTCACCGGCGGCGGTAATTATACAGTTGCCGGCAGGAATGTCGGACAATCGAGGGCAATTGACATCGGCGTCTTTTACATCCTGGACTTCTCCCACAAGGCCAAAACAACCGTTCCATCCACCCCTAAAACGAAGTAATTATGCAAAGGATAATTTTTCTGGCTCTGATAACGATGCTGGCAACTACTGCCTGTAATAAAAATGTTTCAGACAGAACGGCGGATCTGTCTGCCCTTCAGCCTGCTAACCAGGACCTGAATGCCGGCAGCTGGAAGCTCATTCTCCTTTCCCGCCCGGATAGTTTTGCGGTAGCGGCCCCTGTTGCAACTACCTCTCCCTTATATGTAGCGGACCTCAACGAGATCAAGGCTTACCAGGCCCATCTCAGCAGCGACCAGCAAAACAAGATAAAATACTGGAGTGCCGGCGGAGTATTGCGCTGGAATGAAATTATGCGGGAGCTGGTAGCTAAATACAACCTGCCCCCCTATCAGAATTTGGATGGCACTTATCCTATTCCCAGTTCGGCCAACCCTTTCGCCTATCCGCTGTTTCCTTTTTCCAATCCTCCTTATGCCGCCCGGGCATATGGGTATGTCAGCGCCGCCCAATACGACGCGCTCGTAGCCTGCTGGGGTTATAAAAACCAGTATAAGCGGCCCGCTCCCTATTTGGTGGATTCTACCATCAAGGCATTAGCCGGAAAGAGTACCCTTCCGTCCTATCCGTCAGAAGGGGCTGTACTCGCCGGTGTCACCACCGAAATGATGAAGCTGCTTTTTCCCGACGAAATTGCGGCTATCCAGCAGAAGCTGGAAGAACAGGAATTGAGCCTGATCGCATCGGGCGCTGCCACCCGCGGTGACGTAACAGCCGGAGAGACATTGGGCCGCCAGATAGCAGAAGTCTTCATCACCCGGGCAAGGGGAGACAATGCCGGGAAAGCCGTTGGCTCATCCACCGACTGGACTAATCTCATCACCACGGCACAGGGAAAGAGCCAGACACCCTGGTTCAGTCTCGAGACGCCGGCAAGACCACCCATGCTGCCCCTCTTTGGAAAAGTAAAAGGCTTTTTATGCGACTCTGCAACAATCGTCTCGCTGCGTCCCGGCCCACCGCCTTCTACGAGCGGCGATGAGATGAAACAGGAGACCCTGGATGCATACAATACAATTAAGAATCCCAGCCGCGAACAGATGCGCGTCGTGCAATTCTGGGCAGATGGGGTAGGGACCTATACCCCTCCCGGCCACTGGAATACCATTGCCGCTGAGGACTTCGTCACGAAAAACTTCAGTGAAGTCAGATGGGCCCGTAATATGGCATTGCTGAATATGGCGGAAATGGATGCCGCTATATCCTGCTGGGACATCAAATATTATTATTTCAATCCCCGGCCCACGCAGATGGACCCGAGGATCAAGACCCTGACCGGCATCCCGAACTTCCCTTCCTATGTGTCGGGGCATTCGATGTTTAGCTCTGCTGCGGCCACCATCCTCGGACATATCCTGCCGGAAAGGGCAGACGCCTATAATGCCATGGCGCAGGAGGCGGCCAATTCGAGGGTATACGCCGGTATCCACTATACCATCGACTGTACGACTGGTATGACGGTGGGACAAACCGTAGGTTATTATGCCGTTAAGCGGGCAAAGATTGACGGCGCGGAGTAAATGATTTTTTTGAAAATGATCTTTTTGTAAATTTTTCTTGGTTATAAGCAAAAGCAAGCAAAAACCCCACGATTCTTCGTGGGGTTTGTTTTATTTTTATACCACATATATACTTTATGAAGAGATCTGCTGGTTTTTTGCTGCTTGTAGTCAGCTCCTTCCTTTCGTTCGGACAACCCCTGGTCACTACTCCTCCCGACAAGATCTATGGAAAATTATTCGTGGATGTACAAATGAACCGGGTTTTTTCGGACGGCAAGACATTTGTTGATTGTGTCCCCAAACGCAAACCGGCAGAGATCGTGGCGGACTACGAGACGGCAAAGACGACCCCGGGGTTCGACCTGAAAAAATTTGTACTGGATAATTTCGATGTGCCGGCTGCCCCCACGGATTCCTATAAGACCAATGCCTCGGAAGATGTGGTTACCCATATCCGTAATCTTTGGACTGTCCTGAAGAGAACCCCGGACAAACCGGTGGAAGGCAGTTCCCTGCTGCCGCTGCCCTATCCTTATATCGTACCGGGCGGGCGTTTCCGGGAAGTCTATTATTGGGATTCTTATTTTACTATGTTAGGCCTTAAAGAAAGCGGAGAGATAGAGCTGATAGATAATATGGTAAAAAACTTCGCCTACCTGATAGAAAATTATGGACATATCCCCAACGGCAACCGGACCTATTATCTGGGTCGCTCACAACCCCCTTTTTTCTCCGTCATGGTCGCATTGCTCGCGGAAGCAAAAGGGGATAGTATTTACCAGGAATTCCTGCCTGCCATGGAAAAAGAATATCAATTCTGGATGGATGGCGGCGACAAGCTGAAGCCAGGCCAGGCTTATCGCCGGGTGGTCAGGCTGAAGGATGGCTCGATTCTCAACCGTTACTGGGACGACGCCACCGTACCCCGGCAGGAAAGCTGGCGGGAAGATGTGCTCACGGCACAAAAATCCGGAAGGGACAAACAAGAGATGTATGAGCTGCTGCGGGCTGGAGCCGAAAGCGGCATGGACTTCAGCAGCCGGTGGTTTGCGGATGGAAAGAACCTGGTGACCATCCGCACGAGCGATATGGTGCCGCCTGACCTGAATTCGTTGCTTTACCACCTGGAATGGGCCATCTCCAAGGCCAAACTAATGAATAAGGACAGTGCGGCTGCCGAATACCGGCTTAAAGCGGTCCGGCGGGGCGAGCTCATCGACAAATACTGCTGGAATAAGGCCCGCACCTTTTACACAGACTACAATTTCAAAACACAGAAACAAAGCAACAATATCAATCCCGGCGGGATGTATCCGTTTTGTTTTATAAACGAACACCCGGATTACACGAGTTTCTTAGGCCAGAAAGTGGCTGCTGTCATCCGGGAAAAATTATTAAAACCCGGCGGGATAGTCACCACCGAGTTCATCACCGGCGAGCAATGGGATGCTCCCAATGGCTGGGCGCCCCTCGAATGGATGACCATCTGGGGTCTGGATCGCTGCGGCCAGAAAGACCTGGCGGCCGATATTGCCGCCCGTTGGGTAAAGTTGAACGAAAAAGTCTACAAAGAGACCGGTAAGCTGATGGAAAAATACAATGTCGTCGACATCAACCAGGATGCCGGCGGCGGAGAATATCCCGGCCAGGACGGTTTTGGCTGGACCAACGGAGTATTGCTGAAGCTTATCCGGAAATATAATCTGCCAAAGGAATAAATGTTTAAGCTAATCTTCATTGCTTTTTGAACCAACTTTATAACCAAGTATTGCTGTCAATATTGGTAGTAGAAGATTCAACAAAATCATTTGGCAAATTTTGAGGAAAAAATCCCTATACTCTTTTTTTTCTTCACGGATCGCTTTAATTACTTCAAATCGAAGTTGAAAAAGAGAATCGTTTTGATGTTTATTTATTGAGTCGTTTATGGTTAATTGTGGTATCCTTTTAAGAGTATCTGTTGCTTCGAAACTTTTTACAAATAGCAAAACCACTATGGCAAGAATTGAAATTGTAATTACTCCAAGTGCAAGAGACGTTAAACGAAATCTTTGATCTTTTCCGGAAGGAGCTTCGGCAATAATCTCAGGGCCTCCTCCCTCCTCAGTAAGAGCCATATTAGGAAAGGTTTGATATAGTTTTTAGGCTTCAGTCAAATGTCCTTTTCTCACTTTATCCAAAATTGGAGTAATAACCTCTTTATACTTTTCTTTTTGTTCATCAAGAGCAACTATTTTCTTACCCTTTGCAACTTCATCAAGAGCCCAATTAAATAACGAGAGAGCTTCACTTGCAATCAAAGTCGCTTTGATTTTTCCTGCTTTATTTTGTAAGTCTTTTATATAGTTGTCGTCAACAGTAAATCTGATTTCCATGGTTATAATTTTTTAACTATTGTAAAGTTAGGGTTTTTCCTTTATAGTTCGCCCTCTTTTTGGGAGTTTGGTGGCAAAATTATGGAGTTTTTCTGGAAAAAATAACCAATTAATTGTCAGCCTTTTAGCAAATCAAACGGGATAAAGGATGACTTGGAACTGTTTATATTTGCGCAAATCTTTGTAATGCCCAAGCCCTTTCTCATCTCATTGCTTATCCTACTTTTCTTCGCCGCCTGTTCGACCAACAACGTAACCGTCGACAATAGCCTGCAGCGATATTTCGATTCGGCGGGAGTAAAGGGTTCCTTTGGTTTTTTTGACAATGGGCAGGGACATTTCACCATCTATAATTTATCCCGGTACCGCGATAGTGCTTACCAGCCTGCGGCGACCTTTGATATTGTGCAATCGCTTATAGCCCTCCAGACGGGGGTGGTCAAGGATGACACGTCCCTACGCCAGGCCTTTCAATCAGGTTATCAAACGATCTTTACGGACCTGGCCGGAAGGCTTGGGAAAGACACGCTAAGAAAATGGATCGACTCCCTCCACTATGGAAATAGAGACATGGGCGGCCCGCCCGATAGCTTTTGGCTGAACAATCACTTGAAGATCACTTCGGATGAACAGCTGGGTCTGATTAAAAAACTCTATTTCGGTCAGCTGCCCTTTTTCAACCGTCCTCAAAAATTGGTTTGTGGTATGATGCCATTGGAAAGTAACTCGAATTACCAGTTGGTCTATAAAACCGGTCATGGTGTAAAAGAAAACGGCCAAACCATCGGCTGGATCCTGGGCTGGGTGGAAGAAAATAAGCACCCTTATTTCTTTGTCCTGAACATGGAAACGGCGGATTCGACTAAAGACCTGACGACGACAGGTTTACACATTGTTAAAAGTATTTTGAAGCCAATGGGATTTTTTGAAGGGAAGAAGTAATTGGCGTTCTTTTTGCAACCCTTATTGGCTATCTTGCACAAAGCTGTGAACTACCGTATCGAACATATCGAATTTCTCATCGGCCTGGTGGCCCTCCCTGCACTGGTGGCCTTGCTCGTTGTCCTGCTGCGCTGGAAGAAGAAAACCACGGCTCGTATAGGCGACCCGGCCCTGGTGCAGCAGCTGATCGATAATTTCTCTCCCCTGCGTTTTATGATAAAATGTGGTCTGGCCCTGGTCGCCTTTGTCCTCCTCGTCCTGGGTGCTGCTAATTTCCAGAAACCGGGCGCTATGGAAAACGTCCAGCGCAAAGGCGTAGATGTCATGCTGATGCTGGACGTCAGCAAGAGTATGCTGGCGCGGGATATCAAACCTTCCCGTCTCGAACGGGCCAAACAACTCCTGCTCCGGCTGACGGATAAACTGGACAATGACCGCATCGGCCTGATCCTTTTCGCCGGCCGGGCCTACCTTCAAATGCCCCTCACGACAGATCATGGAGCAGCCCGGATGTATATTCAGGATGCCAGTCCCGACGTTGTTCCCACACAGGGCACGGTCATAGGAGAGGCGTTGAAGATGGCGAATACCGCCTTTAATTCCAAGGAACGGAAATACAAATCCATCGTATTGCTTTCGGACGGGGAAGACCACGACCCGGAAGCACAGGAAGTTGCCAAACAGCTGGCGCAAAATGGCGTCATGATCAATACCATCGGCATCGGTTCTCCTGAGGGCTCTCCCATCGTAGACCCTGTAACAGGCGAATTAAAAAAAGACGACCAGGGGCAGACGGTACTATCTAAGCTGAATGAACCTGAATTACAGCAGCTGGCGAATATTACCAACGGTCAATACATTCGCCTGGACAATCTCGATGACGCCCTTATCACGATGACGCAGCAGCTGGACAGCGCCGAGAAAAAATCTATGAGCGACGCTGAGTTCATCGACTATAGAAGTTTTTTCCAGTGGTTTATGGTAGCCGCTTTGCTGTTACTGCTGATGGAGTTTTTCCTGGCGGAACGCCATCGCCGGAAAAGTTCACGGCTTGCGGCCTTTCCGGTCCAGGTGTTGTTAATCGTAGTTGGTATAACTGCTGCTTTACCGGCAGAAGCACAAAGCGGGAATGCCCTCATCCGCAGTGGCAACCGGTATTACAAAAAGAAGCAAATCGACCAGTCGCTGCGACAATATCAGTCGGCTGTTCAAAAAGCACCTGACAACCCTACTGCTAATTATAATCTTGGGAATGCCCAGTTCAGGAAAAATAATTTCGACGAAGCTGCGAAATCCTATGATGCTACCGTGACCAACAGCTCCGACAAAGCCATACAGGAAAAAGGCCAATACAACAAAGGGGTGGCGATGATCAAGCAAAAGAAACTCCAGGAAAGCATCGATGCCTGGAAGTCTGCGCTAAAACTGGATGCCTCCGATGCCGATGCCCGGGAAAACCTGGAAAAAGCATTGATGGAGATGAAAAAGCAACAACAGCAGCAACAGCAACAAAAGAAAGACCAGCAGAAAGATCAGAAAGATAAAAAAGACGAAAAAAAGGACCAGAACCAGGATCAGCAGCAACAGCCAAAACCACAACCCAGCCGGTTGAACAAACAACAAGTGGAACAATTGCTAAAAGCGCTGCAGCAGAAAGAGAATGACTTACAGAACAAGCTCAACCAGAATAAAGTAAAGGCCCCGAACCAGCCGGAAAAAGACTGGTAGGATTTGGGCTGCCCATGGTCCACTTTTGTATTCTTCGTAACTTTACCGCCTTATGCAATTGTATTGTAATTCCCTGACACAATATTCAAGGCTTAAAACCCTTGAAGTAAAAATAGGCGACCTCCGTCTTGGCAACTACCACCCTATCAGGGTGCAAACGATGACCACGACCGACACCATGGATACCCTGGCCACCGTGGAGCAATCCATCCGTTGCATCGAAGCAGGGGCTGAGCTGGTGCGTATTACGGCGCCTAGTAAGAAGGAAGCGGAAAACCTGTTGAATATAAAAAACGAGCTACATCGCAGAGGATATAAAACCCCGCTGGTAGCAGATATCCATTTCACTCCCAATGCCGCAGAAATTGCCGCCCGTATTGTAGAGAAAGTGCGGGTCAACCCAGGCAATTACGTCGACAAAAAGAAATTCGAGCTTTTAGAATATACGGATGCGGAATATATCGAAGAGATCGACCGTATTCGCCAACGGTTTACTCCGTTGGTGAAGATCTGTAAGGAATATGGCACTGCCATGCGCATCGGCACCAATCATGGTTCGCTGAGCGACCGTATCATGAGCCGTTATGGCGATACACCTATGGGCATGGTGGAAAGCGCTATGGAGTTTCTGCGGGTAGCCCGGGACGAGAGTTATCACAATATTGTCCTCAGCATGAAGTCCAGCAATCCACTGGTAATGGTGCAGGCCTACCGGCTGCTCATCCGCCAGATGGAGGATGAATTCGGCGTTTGTTATCCCTTACACCTGGGAGTGACAGAAGCCGGGGACGGAGAAGACGGCCGTATCAAGTCGGCGATAGGCATCGGCTCCCTGCTGGAGGACGGCATAGGAGATACGATTCGTGTATCCTTAACGGAGGATCCCGAATTCGAGGTCCCGGTTTGTAAAGACCTGGTGCGGAGATACCAGGGCAGGGTTAAATCCGGCGACATACCCGTGATTCAAAAAGTTCCCTATTCCCCGTTTGAATACAAGCGCAGGGTTTCCCGCGCACTACCGGGTATTGGCGGCCAGCACGTGCCCGTGGTCATGGCTGATTTTATGCAGACTGCCACTATCAATAGAGCAGACCTTAGGGCCATTGGCTACAACTATGATGTAACAAGGGATAAATGGAATATCGGTGATGCCGCTGCGGACTACCTGTACACAGGCAAAAAAATCATCGACTTCGATCTGCCCGGCACGCTTAAACCAATTTGTGACTATGCCACCTGGCTGGGGGTTGACGACCAGGAAAAATATCTCCCGCTGTTCCAGGGAATGGAATACGATCCTGCCGGCGAACGCTCGGATACCCGGAACTTTATCTCACTGGATGCCTCCGCCTCAGCATCAGTTGACCTGGCTGAGTCGCTGAAAGACGATGCTACCATTGTATTATGTGTCTGGTCCTCTCATCCGTATGCTCTACTCTCCGTGCGGCGTTTCATTATGGAGTTGATGATCAGGGATATCCGCTGTCCCCTGATCCTGACCGTCGAAAGCAGTGATACGAGCATCGACGAACAGCTGATCCATTTCTCCACTGAAGCCGGAGCCTTGTTACTCGAAGGCATGGGCGATGGGGTATGGCTGATGAATGACCCGAAGAAGATGGTCAATGCCCGGGTGAGCGGCCGTACCTACCTGGAGACAAAAAATAATCATCAGTTTCTTAACAATACTTCTTTCTCCATCCTGCAGGCTACCCGTAGCCGAATCTCCCGGACAGAATACATTTCCTGCCCTTCCTGTGGCAGAACACTGTTCGATCTTCAGGAGACCACGGCCAAAATCCGGGCCGTGACCCATCATCTCAAAGGCGTGAAAATCGCTATCATGGGATGCATTGTCAACGGTCCCGGCGAAATGGCCGACGCAGACTTTGGTTATGTAGGCAGCGGTCCGGGAAAGATCACCCTGTATAAAGGAAAAGAAGTAGTAAAAAGAGGCGTAGATAGCGCTATTGCTGTAGAGGAATTGATCCTTTTGCTAAAGGAAAGCGAAGTTTGGATCGACCCTGTCCCTGTTATCCATTAAAGCTTTTACCGGTGAATCGCATCGACAGACTTCATGCTATACTCACCCACCTGCAGAGCAAGAAAAAGGTGACGGCCCAGGAAATGGCCGATCGCTTTAATATCAGCCTGCGGACGGTGTACCGGGACGTCAAAGCCCTGGACGAGTCTGGCGTGCCCGTCATCGGCGAAGCCGGCTCGGGGTATACCATAATGGAAGGATACCGTCTTCCGCCGGTGATGTTCACACAAGAAGAAGCCAGTGCCCTGCTGTTAGGCGCCAAGCTCGCCGAACAGTTTACGGATGGGTCCGTAAAACGGCATTTTAGTGCTGCTTTGTTCAAGATCAAAGCCGTCCTCCGGTCACCCGATAAGGAATATGTCGACAGCCTTACGGAACATATCGAAATACTATCCCGATATTCCCCCGACAGCGAATCTCCACAGCAATTTCTTTCTTTGTTGCAGCAAGCCGTCGTCCATAAAAATATTGTCCATCTTCAGTATCGTTCCAACCTGAAAGAAGAAGTCACCCGCAGAGACGTCGAACCCATTGGTCTGCTGCACTATGGCTCCGCCTGGCATCTTATCGGCTGGTGTCAGCTTCGCAATGACTACCGGGATTTTCGTCTGAGCAGGATGCTTGGTCTCACCCTCGATGAAAAGAGGTTTGACCCGGGCGCTCATCCTTCCATCCGGCAATACATCGAAAAGATCAAGACCAGCTCGGACTTACAAGAGGTTATAGTGCTTATTAATAAGGACATAGCCAAATACCTGCAGGAACAGAAGTATCTGAACGGTTTTGTGGCCGAAGAAGACATGGGCGCCTGTCTTCGAATGAAATTCCTTACCTCCTCGATTTTTTACTTCGCCCGCTGGCTATTGATGTACACGGACGATGTCCGGGTGGAAATGCCGGAATGCCTGAAAGCCCAGCTGAAAGAATTATCCCAAAAATTATTTGCTCACCACGGAAGCTACTGACATACTGCTGTCACCCGCCGGTGTTTAATTTGCAGAAACTGTAATAACTATGTTTATCCGTGTTCATCCTCCCATGGCCGTCCTTTATAGTACCCATCAGACAACGTTGGGAGAATTAAAGAACTATGCCGGTACGACGGTGCGTGACCTGTATAAATATGTGGCTGATCTGGACCTCCTGGTCTGCGGACCCCAATACTGGTTCTATTATGGGATGGATGGGCGCCCGGAGACCCGGTTTACCCTGGAAATCGCCTTGCCTGTCCAGGGCCGGATCCCGACTACCCTGCTGCCAATTTTCAAGCAGATGCCCGCCTTCAAATGCCTTTGTTCCCGTCATGAAGGTCCCTGGGAAAAGTTACGGGAGGAATATGACAGAATGTTCAAATATATAGCGGAAAATGGGTTAAAACCGAATGGGTTCAGTGCAGAGTCTTTTATCCATATCGATTTTGCGGCGCCTGCCGACCAGATCACTGAGATTCAGGTAGGACTTTTTTAATACATTGCAGGAAATATATATCCGCACATGAAATTCTCGATTCGGCACACTACGGAGCAGGACCTGCAGCTGACGATTATTAACGACGAGAGTAATGGTACAGAGATAGCCCTTCTTCCCGATTTTGGCGCAACCCTCCATGCTTTCCGGGTGAAGCAACAGAATGGAGTGGTTTTCAATGTCATCGATAGCTACAAGGACCTGGCCGAATTGAAGAGGGAGATGACCCGGTCTTTCAAGGGGCCCAAGCTTTCTCCCTTTCCCTGCCGGATACCCGACGGAAAATATCAGTTCGACAATAAAGAATATCAATTCAGGCAATTGTTTTCCGATGGTACCGCCATTCACGGACTCTTATACGATAAACCGTTTACTATCCAGGAGGAAGCGGCCGATGACTCATCCGGGGCAATTTCCATGGAATATTTCTATAAAAAGGATGACCCCGGTTATCCTTTCGATTATAGCTGCAAGGTGCAATATATCCTGCGTGCGGATAACCTGCTCGAGGTGGTGACGACCGTAACCAATCTCGATAAAACGCCCATTCCTATGGCGGACGGCTGGCATCCTTACTTTCGCCTGGGCGGGAGGTCAAACGATTGGCTATTGCAGTTTTATTCGGCGGCCATCGTGGAATTCGACGACCGGCTGGTGCCGACCGGTAACCTGGTTTTATACGATGTCTTCAGGACACCGGTACCTATTGGGGATACCGCGCTCGATAACTGTTTTACCCTGAAGCCGGATATTGTCAGCGCTGCCTGTGAGATATACAATCCAGCCAATGGATTACGGGTTTCTTTCTTCCCCGACCCCAGCTATCCTTACCTGCAGATTTATACACCTGCCACCCGTGATAGCATCGCCATAGAAAACCTCAGCGGGGCGCCGGACTGTTTTAACAATAAAATGGGACTGCTCATCCTGCCTCCGGGCCATTCACAAATATTTACTGCACGTTATAAGGTTAACGTCGGGTAAAAAAGTAATTTGCTTCCCAAACGGACCGGAGGTCCGATAAATATCGATATGATGAAAATACTGAAATTTATTCTGCCTGTAGTATTGGCTTTTTGTTTTACCGGCTGCCTGGATATCAACGAGAACGTAGACGTGAAAAAGGATGGCAGCGGCCAGCTGACTATGGACATGGACATGAGCCAGATGATAGAAATGCTGCAAAACTATATGGGAAAAGAGGAGTTGGCGAAGAAGGGTATGCAGCACATGGATACGACCATTTACATGAAAGATATCGTTGACACCCTGAGCTCTCTCAGCGCGGAAAAAAAGAACCTGCTCCGTCCCGGCAAAGTACATATTAAGCTGGACATGGATGCGAAAGTATTCACGACGCATATGCAATTCCCTTTCACCAGCCAGGAAAATCTTCAGAAGTTGTATGTTGTCATGAGCGACGGCTCTCTGGGGAATGCCAAACTCTTTGGAGGACTGGGCGGCGATGCCGGCGGCGGGAGCCCGGATATCAACCAGTTCAATGGTATTTATGATTTCACCAGCAAGGATGGGCTGATGACTAAAAAAGTGAATGAGGAAAAATGGAAGGCGTTGAAAGACGACCCACAGATGGCCCAGGTGAAACAGGCCGCTCAAATGGGCATGGAGATCAACTATACGACTACGGTCGTGCTGCCCCGGGCTATTAAAAAAGTTGACAACCCGCTGGCCAAATTGTCGGAGGATAAGAAGACTGTCGTCATGAAATTCAATCTTATCGACGTATTCGACCATCCCGAGCAGTTTAACTATCGCATAGAATATTAGTCGCTGACTTAGGGAAAACCAGGAAAATGAGTATTTTGGGGGATAAACTTCTATCTGTAGTATGAAACCCCTATTGTGCTGCCTTTTCCTGGTTTTGTTTTTTGGGGCCTGTCACCAGCGGCCAGCGTCTGCAACTTCAGGTGGCGTCGTCCAGACAGGACTCTCCGATTCCCTCGCTGATAAAGCAACAGGCACCTATTCAGGCCTGTTTGGTAAGGGTCTGATCACCGTCGTCCTCAATTATATATCCGGGCGGACGGTTTCCGGTTATGATATCCATAAAGGTTTGCGGCGCAATTTCAACGGCGAAGTAACACAGCAAGGCAACCTCCTCAATTTTGCTCTCAAAGAACCCGGTGATAGTCGTTATGATGGAGTTTTTTCTTTATCCCTTGATACGACCAGCGGGAAAATAACAGGGAAATGGGTGCCGGTGGATAGTACAAAGGCGAAGAGCCGGCGGCTCGCCCTGACCCGCAAGAATGAGGACGGATTTACATATGGCGACGTCTGGCTGGCAAACGGTTCTTACGATAGCCTGCTTACTTTCGAGATGAATGGCGTCTGTAAATTTGAATTTTATGGTGGGCCCGAAGACTCTGCTTCACAGCTTACAACGATAAAGGGCAATTATGAGCTGAATGAGAAGGAAAAAACCTACCGGGTAGAATGGGAGAAAAACAGCCATCTGACTCCTGCCTCCATGAAGCTGATCCTGAACCCCGGGCGGCGAGGCGATGATTCCGTAGAAAGTATCACGCCGACCCTGCAGGGAAATGGGTGGAAATTCATTAAAAACATGGCAGGTTAACAATGAGGGCTACCTTGATTTTTCGTGTTCTTATTCTGTTGGCCCTGGCCTTTTTTTCCTTTCTGATGATCCGGCTGACAATACCCTATGCCGCCTTACACAGCGATGTTGATTTTCTCCGGACCAAACAAACGATCTATTATCTCCCCTGGTGGCGGAATAGTTTTTATATCCACGTATTTACCAGCTGTTTTGTACTGATAGCCGGCTTTACACAGTTCAACCCCTGGCTGTTGCGAAATCACCGGCGTGTTCATCGCTTAATGGGCTGGATCTATCTTGTGACGGTGACGACGATCAGCGGGCCTGCCGCCTTTATCATGGCCTTGTATGCCAATGGCGGACTACCCGCCCGTGCCAGTTTCACACTGCTCGCCATTTTATGGGTGGCCTTCACCATCTATGCCGGGTATTATGCTGTCCGGAGGAAATTTCAGCTGCACGGTGCGTATATGTTCAGAAGTTATGCGCTGACCTTATCGGCGCTGACGCTGCGGGCTTATACTTATCTTTTGTCATTTACGGCTATCCACGCGAGCGCGCGCGACATCTATATTACTACCACTTGGTTAAGCTGGGTTCCCAATCTCATCCTGGCCGAGATCCTTATCCGCAAGGGCTTTGTGGAGAAAGTCTATAAACGCGGCGGCTAACGCATCGCCAGCGGCGCATCCGTCTTTTCAAACTTACCATTGGCGGCTATCCTATAATGAGTGACACCCTGCTCGTCGGTCTTTACGATAGGATTATCATTGCCATAACCTGCCTGATCAGGGTCTTTGCTATAAACATTTTTAAAATCCCTTACTTCAAAAGTATAATTAGGCTGGATAGTAAAGACCTTTACGAAGTCGGCAAGAGCCTCCTGGCCGGCCACCTTCAGATTATCGATGATTCTGCCTTTCGGGTCATAGGTAACCAGGTGAAAGAACAACGGTGCATGAACAATCCCATCTTCTTCGAGGGCGTCATCTTTGCCGGCATATAACAGCGCAGTATAAGCCGTATCTTTTTTCAGGAGGGCAGCATAATAATATTCATTGCCCGCCTCCCGTGAGAATCTGTTGCTTCGCATCTCCGGTACGAATCGTTCGTAGTCGAAATTTATCTCCTTTTCCAGGGCATGTGTTTGGGTCCAGACCGTATTGATGGTCAGCGGAAGCTCAACAGCTGTAAATTCGCTTTTGTATTCCTCCCACAGCGCCAGTTCGGGGTTTTTTACATCACGACCGCCTTCCAGCGCAGTTTTGTAAGCGGAGTTGAAGACGTAGGCATTCCTGAAATTCCTGAACGCAGCGTCGTTACGAAACGATTCGGGTTTTGCATAGCCCATTTGTATGGCCAGTTCCATATAATGAACGACCAGCGACCCTGTGCCATTACTGGGGTCTGCGTCGGGACCTAGTGTGATAGCATAGGCGGCCGACAGCTTGAACATGACATTCGACAGGGGTTTGTATTCCAGCTTTTCGGCTATATGCAGGGCCAGCACAGCTTCCGAATCATCGCGATGGTCCAGCAGCGCGCTGCCCAGTTCATAATAGACCTGGGCATTGGGTTTTGTCAGGATCGACTGTTTGAAAAGCGGGATGCTTTTAGCAGGGTCTTTTTCATTTTTATAGACATTTATCGCTGTTGCCAGCTGTTTCCGGGCTATTTTGTCATCGCCTGAGCCTGCAGCCAGGCGTACGGAGTCGATGTTATAGATGGCGGTCGGCGTTAGCCGGACCTGGGCTGCAGGTCCGGAAAGGGAATGACAGGAAGACAGGATTATGGCGCCGAGGAAAAGGGTTAACAGGGGTTTCATAATGAAAGGAATTGTTCTGAAAGATATAAATTATTTGTTAAGCTTCAAATCGGATTCCTGCGCTAACTTTGCGCCCGGACCTTTTGCGAAAATTCGAGACTACATCTATTTGATTATTATGGTAAAAACAGATTTCCTGGTCATCGGCTCCGGCATTGCCGGCCTTAGCTATGCACTGAAAGTAGCGCAGCACCACCCCGATAAAAAAGTCCTTGTCATCACTAAAACACGGGCGGATGAGACCAATACCAAGTACGCCCAGGGCGGCATCGCCGGCGTGACGGACTTCGAGCACGACAGCTACGAGAAACATATACAGGACACCCTGATAGCAGGCGACGGGCTTTGCAATCCTTACACCGTGGAAATAGTCGTCAAGGAAGGCCCCGAGCGTATCCAGGAGATCATCGACTGGGGAACCCGATTTGACAAAGACTCCGAAGGGGACTACAAACTGGGGAAGGAGGGCGGCCACTCGGAATTCCGCATCCTGCACCATAAAGACGTCACCGGTAAAGAGATCGAGCGGGCCTTGCTGGATACTGTCGGCAAACAAAAAAATATCGAGATCATCAAACACTGGTTCGTACTCGACCTGATCACCCAGCACCACCTCGGATACCTTGTCACCAAGTCGACGCCGGACATTGAATGTTATGGCGTTTACGCCCTGGATCAGCAAACCAATAAGATCGTCAAGATACTTTCCCGTATCACTTTACTGGCGACGGGAGGTAACGGTCAGGCCTATCGCACTACTACTAATCCCCGTATCGCCACCGGTGACGGCGTGGCGATGGTCTATCGCGCCAAAGGCCGGATAGAGAACATGGAGTTTATCCAGTTTCACCCTACGGCACTGTTCGAGCCCGGTGTCAGCCCTTCCTTCCTTATTACGGAGGCGGTTCGCGGGGATGGGGGTATCCTGCGGAATGGCAAGGGGGAGGCTTTTATGGAGAAATACGATGAAAGAAAGGACCTGGCTCCCCGTGACATCGTGGCCCGGGCCATCGATAGTGAGATGAAAAAGGCAGGTACGGAGCATGTTTACCTGGACTGCCGGCATATGGACCCCGTGAAGTTTGTTGAACATTTCCCGAATATCTATGAGAAATGCCGTTCTATAGGGGTAGACGTCGCCCGGGATATGATACCCGTGGCGCCCGCCGCCCATTACAGCTGTGGCGGGATAAAAGTCGATGAATGGGGGCATACTTCCATCAAGAGCCTCTATGCCTGCGGGGAATGTTCGTCCACCGGGTTGCACGGCGCCAACCGGCTCGCCAGCAATTCCCTGCTGGAAGCCCTGGTCTTTTCCCACCGTTGTTACCTGGACAGCATACAGGAAGTGGAATTTCATGAATTTAAAGGCAATATCCCGGACTGGAATGCGGAAGGCACCATGGAGCCACAGGAAATGATCCTCATCACCCAAAGTCTTAAAGAACTGCAGCTCCTGATGAGCGACTATGTCGGTATCGTCCGCACTCATACCCGTCTGCAAAGGGCCAGTAAGAGGCTGGACCTGCTGCACGAAGAGATAGAGTCGCTGTATGAGACGACAGCCGTCTCACCGCAATTGTGCGAAGTACGAAATCTTATTACGGTTGGTTATCTGATCGTTAAAGAAGCCTCTTTCCGTAAGGAGAGCAGAGGGCTTCATTACAATACCGACTATCCGCAAAAAAGCGCTCTGGTACAGAATATTGTGCTATAAGAACCCTATAGTCCTGTTATGAATATTTCCGCCACTTCCACACCCGTCGTCAAAAAGGCCATGATCCTTGCTGCCGGTCTGGGCACCCGTTTCAAGCCCTGGACAGACCAGCATCCCAAGGCCCTGGCGCCTGTCAATGGGAAAAGCCTGTTGCAGCGGAATATTGAGTACCTGCAACAATATGGTATCAGCGATGTAGTCGTAAACGTGCATCACTTCGCGGAGCAGATAGTCGAAGCCCTCACCGTTAACAAAGGTTGGGGAAGCCGGTTCACGATCAGCGATGAGACGGATATCGTCCTGGAGACAGGCGGCGGCTTGAAAAAAGCAAGGCCCTTTCTGGAGGAAGCTCCATTTGTCCTGATGAATGTGGACATTTTGACGGATATGGATCTTTCTGCTATGATAGCTGACCATTTCAGGAACCGGCCACTGGCGACTCTTGCGGTGACCGGCCGGACCACTTCCCGGTATTTTTTATTCAACCGGCAGGATGAGCTTTGCGGATGGCGGAATGTTACGACGGGACAGGAAAGGCTGGCGTATCCCGCAGATACCCTTATCCAGAAGGCGTTTAGCGGCATCCATATCATTGATGAGGGCATCTTTCCGCTCATCGGGCGTACGGGTAAATTTTCTATGGTAGACCTCTACCTCGACCTGGCGGCTCAACACAAGATCCGGGGTTTCGATCACAGCCATTCCCGGCTTATCGATGTCGGCAAACCCGAATCTGCCGAACAGGCGGCACGGCTGTTCCCATAATTATATAAATATTAATTTTTGTGGCCGGGTGGATTGAGCGCCACGATGTAAATAATTTTAACGATCATGAATAAAATATTTCTATACCTTCTCTCCGCCTGCAGCCTTATATCTGCAACGCAAGCCCAGGAAACAAAGGAAGACCTGCTCAAAAAGAAAGTCCTGTTACCGAACGGATGGACCTTGACTCCGGCCGGTAAGGGTCTGCAATTAGGTGACCTGCCGCTCAATATTGCCGTTTCATCTTCCCGTCGCTTGCTGGCAGTCACCAATAATGGCCAGAGTACACAGACGATCCAGCTGATAGATGCAGTAAAGGAAGAGCTGCTCGACAGCGTTATCATTCCTAAATCCTGGCTGGGATTAAAGTTCAGTGGAGATGACAAATATTTATATGCATCCGGAGGAAATGACAATTTTATTCTCAAATATGCAGTAAATAGTCAGCCTGCCCAGGGACATCCGGGGTTGGTCCTTGTGGATACTATTGTGCTTGGAAAGAAATGGCCCGAGAAGATTTCTCCTGCCGGCATAGAAATAGATGATAAACGCCATTTGTTGTATGTAGTGACTAAGGACAATAACTCCCTATATGTCGTGGATCTATCGAACAAATCCATTCTCAAACGCCTGGACCTGGGTGGGGAAGGATATACCTGTCTGCTATCGCATGATAAAAAGGAGCTTTATATCACCTGCTGGGGATGCGATAAGCTGCTGGTCTTCGATACGGAAACCCGCTTGATCGCATCTGAGATTCCTGTAGGAGATAATCCCAATGACATCTGCCTCTCAAAGGACAACCACTGGCTTTTTGTGGCAAACGCCAATGATAATAGTGTCTCGGTGATCGACGTTCGCAATAGAAAAGTGGTGGAAACGCTGAATGCCGCACTGTATCCGGATGCACCTCCCGGCTCTACCACGAATGCCCTGGCTCTCAGCCCGGATGATAAAACGCTTTATGTAGCAAACGCGGACAATAATTGCCTTGCCGTATTTGATGTCAGCAAGCCTGGCTCCGGTGTCTCAAAAGGTTTTATCCCTGTGGGCTGGTATCCTACGGCAGTAAAGGTTGTTGGTAAAAAGGTATGGGTGGCTAATGGCAAGGGATTTTCTTCCCTGGCCAACCCGCAGGGGCCCAACCCGCTTGGACGCCGCCAGGAAGTCAACTATCGGCAGGGCGATCTTAAAAAAGTACAACCTGTTCAATATATCGCGGGTTTGTTCAAAGGTACAATGAGCATTTTCCCCGAGCCGGATGGCAAAATACTGGGTGACTATTCTGCATTGGTCTATCAGAATACGCCGTATACAAAGAATGGCGAATTGATGGCCAAGGGAGAGGCCGGTAATCCTATTCCTATGAAAGTAGGAGACGGATCACCGATCAAACACGTTTTTTATATTATCAAGGAAAATCGCACCTATGACCAGGTATTGGGAGATATGAAGGAAGGCAATGGGGATACCAGCCTGGTCCTGTTTGGAGAGAGGGTTACCCCCAATCAGCATGCTATAGCCCGGGAGTTCGTGCTGCTCGATAATTTTTATGTCGATGCGGAAGTGAGTATGGATGGACATAGCTGGAGCATGGGCGGATACGCCAATGACTATCTTGAAAAGAACTGGGTCACCAGCTACGGTGGCAGGGGTGGTTCTTATGATGGAGAGGGGAAAAGGGCCGTTGCAAATAACAAGGGCGGTTTTATCTGGGATCACTGCCAGCGGGCAGGGGTATCCTTCCGTACCTACGGTGAATTTGCGGACGACCAAAAGCCGAATATCCCGGTGCTGGAGGGGCATTACTGCTCTACATACCGGAGCTGGGACCTGGGATTTTACGACACGGCCAGGATGACACAATGGAAAATGGATTTCGATTCCCTGCTGACGGCGAATTCCTTGCCGCAGCTGAATACGGTGCGCTTTGGCAATGATCATACGGAAGGGTTGAAAAAAGGCAGGTTGACTCCATTTGCTCATGTGGCCGATAATGACCTGGCCGTGGGCGAGTTCATCGAATATCTGAGCAAAAGTCCGGTATGGAAGGAAAGCGTGGTCTTTATCCTGGAGGACGATGCGCAGAATGGCCCCGATCATGTGGATGCGCACCGGAGCCCTGTGTATGTAGCGGGTGGATTGGTCAAACGTCATTATGTGGATCATACGATGTACTCGACTACGTCTGTTTTGCGCACCATCGAGCTGATCCTGGGTATGTCCCCGATGTCTCAATATGATGCGGCTGCGACTCCTATGTGGCGGTGTTTTTCAACAACGGCTAACTTGCAGCCTTTTCAGTCGTTGCCGACCAATATCGATCTGACGGAAAAAAATATGGCGTGGAATGAATGGGCAAAAAAATCGGCTGGTCTCGATTTTGCCCGGGAAGATCGTATCCCGGACAACCTGTTTAATGAGATCATTTGGAAGGGGGTGAAGGGCGGAAATGTTCCGATGCCGGCACCAAGCCGGGCGGCGTTCGTCAAGGCCGGGGTCATCGATAAGGACTAAAGTTGGGGCGACGATAAAGAGTAAAAAAAAGAGGACCATTCCGGTCCTTTTTTTTTTAATATATTTTACCACCTGTCTCTGTGACCATAGTCTCTGTGTTCATCCCGCTCGTGATCGAATCTTTCGTGATCATAGCGGTCATGGTCGTAGCGGTCGTGGTCATAGCGGTCGCGGTGGAAATACTCGCTATGTTCCCTTTCAAAGTAGGGGCGATAGTGTTCGTAGTAACATTGGTCGCGATAGTGGCCGTTCCAGGCGGGAT